>OGGP01000021.1_pt1 | contig 174482 bp, 100 predicted proteins | sample 1571261 | NCBI WGS metagenome assembly OGGP01 (sample SAMEA2581968, study PRJEB24529) | metagenome | biome: Human gut stool | place: China | collected 2011
GTTCTGCCAAATCAGCTTTTACCACCAAATCGTTATACCACTGTGAGTAGTTTTCGCTACGTTTGGTAAGGTCTTTCAGTTCTTTTGCCATTATATTTTTCTATTTAAGTTTTCTTGGATGTTAAAACAGGGTGCAAAAATACGAAAAAGGAACGAACTGCCCTATTCTTCTTGCATTATTTTCTTTATACCGCCTTATGTGACTGATTTACCTATTTATAGTTACTATTATAGTCACTTTTCTAGGACTTTATCGTATTTATCTGATACATAAAATATCAAGAAAATGAGTTAAAAGAACTCTTGTAAAAATATAAAAACAGATAGTCATTGTCTGACTACCTGTTTTATAATGGAGCGGTAAGCGAGACTCGAACTCGTGACCCTTAGCTTGGGAAGCTAATGCTCTACCAACTGAGCTACTACCGCAACTTGTATCTTTCATAAAAGCCTTGTGAAATGTTGATGCAAAGGTAAACATAATTTTTATATCTCAAATAAATTTCTTCAAATTTTAGCAGAGGAAAATCTATAATATAATTTCTATTCCAGATGAAAAAAAGAATCGGATATGAAAAATCGTATATTCGATTGCTGTACAATTTAAAATATACAGATAGAAATAAAATGATTCGATAAAATCCTCTGGATTTCTAATCAGATATTTTCAAAACTTAATATTATTGGATTTAATTCTTATCAATATGCGTGATTTTATCTGCCTATACTAACAATAAGTTAATAGAATGGCTACTAACTGATTCAATCTGAAAGATTAAAATGATTGAGATATTAGTCGTATCCAAAACAAATGACCTGTTTTACTTGTGTTTTATTCGTTCCTTTTAAAGGAGCAGAACGTTCCTCACCGACTAACGTCCCGTTGGTTTAAAACCAAGTAATCGTTCCTTTAAAAAGGAAATAGCTCAAATAACGTTCTTTTTCTGTATAATCCGATAATATATATGCAAAAACATATTGAAATTCTGTATATTATTACGCGTTTTTATGCATAATTTCTGCTGTTTGATGAAATATGTATGGGGCTATTCTTTGTGTAATCTTAAATATAGAACATTTTTTTAAGATTCTTTCTCTGTTTGCCAAAGTGAACAAACCCGTCCTCTCATCTGTTAGAAAGTCTCAATTTTAGATTTAACCTAACCAGCATGAAAAAAAATAAGATACTTTTTGTACTATGGGCTTTGTGTTTTTTCGTCATTCAGACAAATGCACAGACGCCGCTAAGTTTCGAAGAATCGTTGCACCTGCTTAATCAGGGAAATCAGAGCTTGAAGATAGCTGATAAGGGGATAGAGATTGCCAAGGCAGAACGTGATAAGCTCAATGCTTTTTGGTATCCTACCTTGCAGTCTACAGGTGCATTTGTGCATATGTCCGAGAAGATAGAAGTGAAGCAGCCATTGTCTCAGTTTACTGATCCGGCAAAAGACTTTGTACATTCAATTATTCCGGATGACCAGATAATCTCAGCTGTTCTGGATAAAATAGGAGCCAATACTCTTGTCTTTCCACTAACTCCGAGAAACTTGACGACTGTTGATCTGTCGGCAGAATGGGTGCTCTTTTCCGGAGGAAAAAGATTTCGTGCAACAAATATTGGTCGGACAATGGTGGATCTGGCGCGAGAGAATCGTGCACAGACTGCTGCAAGCCAGCAAAACCTGTTGGCAGAAAGTTATTATGGTCTGCGGTTGGCACAACAGGTCATAGCGGTACGTGAAGAAACATATAAAGGTTTGCAGAAGCATTATGAAAATGCTTTGAAACTGGAAGCTGCCGGAATGATAGACAAAGCAGGACGACTGTTTGCACAAGTGAATATGGATGAAGCAAAACGGGCATTGGAAGCTGCACGAAAGGAAGAAACAGTGGTGCAGAGTGCCTTGAAAGTTTTGTTGAATAAAAAAGATACGGATGAGAATATCGTTCCTACTTCTCCCCTTTTCATGAATGATTCGTTACCACCCAAAATGCTTTTTGATATGTCGGTCAACAGCGGAAACTATATGCTTAATCAACTGCAGCTGCAAGAACATATCGCTAAACAGGAAGTACGGATTGCCCAAAGCGGATACTTGCCGAATATAGCCCTTTTTGGAAAACAGACCCTCTATTCGCATGGCATTCAAAGCAATTTACTGCCGCGTACCATGGTGGGAATTGGCTTTACATGGAATCTCTTTGACGGATTGGATCGGGAAAAGAAGATCCGGCAATCAAAACTAACCCAGCAAACGCTGGCTTTAGGGAAAATGAAAGCACGCGATGATCTTGCTGTCGGAGTGGATAAACTCTATACACAATTGGAGAAAGCTCAGGATAACGTAAAAGCACTGAATGCGACCATCGAACTAAGTGAAGAACTGGTACGTATCCGAAAGAAATCCTTTACTGAAGGGATGGCAACTTCTACCGAAGTGATTGATGCTGAAACCATGCTTGCCAACGTAAAAGTGGCTCGTCTGGCAGCATATTATGAATATGATGTGGCATTGATGAATCTTCTTTCACTCTGCGGCACACCGGAACAATTTGTAAACTATCAACCTAAACCGTAACAAACAATGAAACCAACTAGTAGAACCCTTTCATGGGCATTCGTCATTATTATGCTGGCAGTCGGTATTTTTACTGCTCTGGGAATAATCTTGATGCACAAACAACCGCTCGTCCTGCAAGGGCAGGCAGAAGCGACAGAAATCCGTATTAGCGGGAAACTTCCCGGACGTATCGATACCTTTTTGGTTCAGGAAGGTGACTGGGTACGCCAAGGAGATACTCTCGTTGTAATCAACAGCCCCGAAATACATGCCAAGTATCAGCAGGTGAATGCATTGGAGCAAGTAGCCGTACAGCAGAATAAGAAAATAGATGCCGGTACCCGTCGACAGATTGTTGCTACCGCGTTGCAACTATGGAACAAAACAAAAAGTGATCTTACACTGGCTAAAACAACTTATAACCGTATTCTTACCTTATATAAAGACAGTGTTGTCACTTCCCAGCGGAAAGATGAAGTGGAAGCTATGTATAAAGCTGCTGTTGCAGCCGAACGGGCAGCCTATGAACAATATCAGATGGCGGTAGACGGTGCACAGAAAGAAGATAAAGAATCTGCCGCCAGTATGGTGAATGCTGCCAGAAGTACGGTGGAAGAAGTTTCGGCACTATTGGTCGACGCCCGGCTGACAGCACCTGAAAACGGTCAGATAGCTACCATCTTTCCTAAACGTGGGGAATTGGTTGCGCCGGGAACTCCTATTATGAACCTGGTTGTCATGGACGATATCCATGTAGTACTCAATGTACGTGAGGATTTGATGCCACAATTTAAGATGGAGGGCACCTTTGTTGCGGATGTGCCTGCTATTAATAAAAAAGGTATTGAGTTTAAAATCTATTATATCAGTCCGTTAGGAAGTTTTGCTACTTGGAAATCAACGAAGCAGACCGGAAGTTATGACTTACGAACCTTCGAGATTCATGCCCGTCCCACTCAGAAAGTTGATGACCTGCGCCCCGGTATGTCCATATTACTGACATTAAATGAATGATAGAATGAGTTCATCACAAACATATTCTCCTTTTCGTTCCGTGCTGCTCAGGGAGTGGCGACGGATGACTTCACGACGCCTTTATTTTGGTGTGTGTATCATCCTGCCGCTATTTACCCTTTTCTTCATGGCAACTATCTTCGGCAACGGGCAGATGGAAAACATTCCCATCGGTATTGTCGATCAGGACAATACTGCCTCTTCACGAGCAATCGCCCGAAATATATCTGCTGTGCCAACATTTAAAGTGACAAGGCATTTTGTGAATGAGGAAGCTGCCCGAAAGGCCGTACAGAAGAAGGAAATTTATGGCTATCTCTCCATTCCTCCAAAATTTGAGCAAGATGCTATTTCGGGAAAGAATGCGACTCTCTCCTATTATTATCATTATGCGTTGCTTTCGGTAGGCGGCGAATTGATGGCTGCTTTCGAAACGTCGCTGGCTCCTGTGTCGCTCTCTCCCATTGTGATGCAAGCTGTCGCTCTCGGAGTGGAACAAGACAAGATCACTACATTCCTGTTGCCCGTACAAGCCAGCAATCACCCTATATACAATCCAAGTCTGGATTATTCGGTTTATCTGAGCCAACCGTTTTTCTTCGTCTTGTTTCAGGTATTGATTTTACTCATTACTGTATATGCAGTCGGAATTGAGATTAAATTTCGCACTGCCGATGAATGGCTGTTTGTTGCCAAAGGAAATATGGTAACGGCTGTTTTGGGAAAACTACTCCCCTACACTATTATCTTTATTCTGATAGGATGGCTGGCAAATTATGTGATGTTTGGCATTCTGCATATTCCTTTTCAAGGAAGCTGGTTATTGATGAATATGCTGACAGCGCTTTTTGTCGTGGCAACGCAGGCATTGGGATTATTCCTATTTTCACTATTTCCGGCTATCTCTCTCATCATAAGTATTGTTTCCATGGTCGGCTCTTTGGGAGCTACTTTATCCGGTGTCACTTTTCCGGTGACCAATATGTATCCTTTGGTACGAGATGCCTCCTATCTTTTTCCTGTCCGGCATTTTACAGAAATGATGCAAAATATGCTCTACGGAGGGAGTGGTTTTATCTACCTTTGGCCATCGGTTGTGATACTATGTATCTTTCCGTTGCTGGCTTTTGTGTTGCTTCCTCATCTGAAACGTGCCATAGAAAGTCATAAATATGAAAAAATTAAATAAGTTACAACAGTTATCGTTCATCATCCGACGTGAATATTGGGCTATCAGTACCAGCTATGCTGTATTACTGGTACTGATGGGTGGAATCTTCGTGTACGGATTACTCTATAATTATATGTATGCCCCCAATATTGTAACGGATGTCCCGGTTGCCGTAGTCGATAACTCACATAGCGAGTTGAGCCGTAATTTCATCCGCTGGCTGGATGCTACGCCTCAAGCGGAAATTTATGATCAGGCTATGGATTATCACGAAGCTAAGGAATGGATGAAAGCTGGAAAAGTACAAGGTATTTTATATCTCCCTCATGATTTTGAGGAACGGGTATTTCGTGGAGATGAAGCTGTGTTTTCTCTGTATGCCACTACCGATGCTTTTCTCTATTTTGAAGCCTTACAAGGAGCTTCTTCACGTGTGATGCTGGCTATCAATGACAAATATCGTCCGGACGGAGCAGTCTTTCTGCCTCCTCAGGGATTATTGGCGGTAGCTATGGCAAAGCCTGTAAATGTAGCGGGAACTGCACTCTATAACTATACGGAAGGATATGGGTCTTATCTGATTCCGGCCGTTATGGTCATTATTATTTTTCAGACATTACTGATGGTCATAGGTATGCTGACCGGAGAAGAACATATGACAAAAGGTATCCTTGCCTATACTCCTTTCGGAAAAAGCTGGGCAGTCGCTATACGTATTGTAGCAGGGAAAACGTTTGTCTACTGTAGTTTGTATGCTGTTTTTTCATTCTTTCTATTAGGGTTGCTTCCTCATTTCTTTAGTATTCCCAATATTGGAAACGGATTGTATATTGTATTGATGATGATCCCCTACTTGCTGGCGACTTCTTTTCTGGGGCTGGCAGCCTCCCGATATTTCACTGATTCGGAAGCACCATTGCTTATGATTGCATTTTTCTCGGTAGGACTGATTTTTCTTTCCGGTGTTTCCTATCCGATGGAGCTAATGCCTTGGTATTGGAAAGCTGCTCATTATATTTTTCCGGCAGCACCTGCTACACTTGCCTTTGTGAAGTTGAACTCAATGGGGGCAAGTATGGCTGATATCCAACTTGAATACATTACCTTATGGATTCAGGTGATTGTTTATTTTGCATTAAGTATATGGGTTTATAAACGAAAACTCAGTTGACAGATATACTTTTAGTTGCAGATTTTAAACAATAATTACTCAAAACTATAATATTTCAGCCAACGAATAATTAACTATGGAAATAAAATGTTTTTTGTTGAACATTTTACTTGATTATCTCGTCCTTTTTTATTTATTTTGTTAACTATTATTTGGAGATAGGCTATAGTACTACTTTAAATGTAAACATCTATATGAGGAATATTATACTATTTTTATTTTTGTTGCCGTTGATGGCATATGGACAAACATACAAATATATTGGAGTAGAGGATGGTTTAAGTAACCGGAGAATATACAATATTCAGAAAGATCGTCAGGGATATATGTGGTTTCTCACCAACGAAGGTATGGACCGATACAACGGTCAGGATATAAAACACTATAAATTAATTGAAGCAAACAGGGAGCTAAATTCGGACATAGATCTCGGATGGCTGTATGCAGATAAAAAAGGGGGAATATGGGTGATTGGAAGAAAAGGACGTATCTTTCAGTATGAAGAGAAATATGACCGTTTTAAGATGATTTACAAATTGCCGGAAGCCACTGATGTTATCAGCTACGGTTATTTGGATCGTAACAGTAATATTTGGTTGTGCAGCAATGATTCTATCTTGTTGTATAATACGGAAACAGCACAGACTTTACAGTTTCCTAATGTATTGGATGAGAATATCACAGTAGTAGAACAGGCGGATGATACTCATTTCTTTGTGGCAACAGAAATGGGGGTCCGGTATACTCAGTTAAATAAAGGAGCTTTGCATATTATTCCTTTTGAAACGCTTGATAATGTCTATACGCAAATAAACGGGCTTTATTATCACCGACAACTTCAAAGGCTCTTTATTGGTACTTTCAGTGATGGTACTTTTGCTTATGATATGTCAACTCAACAAATTATCAAGCCAGATACTGCTTTGGGTGATGTAAGTATCACTCATATCAGACCGCTGAATGAAAAGGAACTTTTAGTTGCCACAGAGGGAATGGGAGTACACAAAATAGATGTAAATACCTGTAAAACTTCTCCATACATTGTAGCAAACTATGAAAGTTATAATGAAATGAATGGAAATAACATTACGGATATTTATATTGATAAAGAAAAACGAATCTGGCTTGCCAATTATCCGGCAGGGATTACGGTAGTCGATCCCCGTTATAAGAATTATCATTGGATAAAACATTCTATCGGTAATAAACAGTCTATTGTCAATGATCAGGTTCATGCGGTCATTGAAGATAGTGAAGGTGACTTATGGTTTGGAACAAGCAATGGGATCAGTTTCCATGATTCCAAAACAGGTCAATGGCATTCTTTCTTAAGTTCTTTTGATAAGCAACTGAAAGACAAAAATCATATTTTCATCACTTTGTGTGAAGTTTCGCCGGGCATTATCTGGGCAGGAGGATATACGTCGGGCATTTATAAGATTAATAAGAAGACATTGGCTGTAGAGTATTTCTCGCCTTTCCTGCTTAGTTCTGTCAACATACGACCAGATAAATATATACGGGATATGATTAAAGATTCAAAAGGGTATATATGGTCGGGAGGATATTACAATCTAAAGTGTATTGATCCGAGAAAGAATACTGTCCGTCTGTATCCTGGAGTAAATACTGTTACAGCTATTGAGGAAAAGGATATCAATTCTATGTGGGTGGGAACTGCCACAGGACTATTTCTGCTTGATCGAAACTCTGGTGAGTATCAGTATATTTTAATGCCTGTGGAGTCGACTTACATCAATACGCTTTATCAGGCAAATGATGGATCACTGTACATCGGTACAAATGGTTCGGGAGTACTTATATATAATCCTAAAAATAGGAGTTTCGAACACTATTATGCCGATAATTCGGCACTTGTTTCCAATAATATCTATACTATTCTTCCGGAAATGGATGGACAGATAATGATGAGTACGGAAAGCGGAATCACCAGCTTTTCTACGGAGAAAAGATCATTCCACAACTGGAGTCGAGAGCAAGGAATGATGTCGGCCTGTTTCAACGCTACTTCCGGCGTTTTACGCAAAAATAAAAGTTTTGTTTTCGGAAGCGTTGATGGTGCTGTTGAATTTCCCGCAGGTATCAAGTTACCGGATTATGAATACTCAAAAATGATATTCAGCGATTTTCATATTTCTTATCAGCCTATTTATCCGGGGGATAAGGACTCTTCCTCTGGAGAAAGATATTGATAAAACAGATGTATTGAAGCTGAAATACGGTCAGAATACCTTTTCATTCCGGGTTTCTTCTATCAATTATGATTTTCCTTCCCATTCTGTATATTATTGGAGACTGGAAGGTTCTTCATATAATGAATGGGTGCAATTGAACAGTAATAGTCTGATTCGTTTCACCAATTTAAGCCCTGGCAACTATAAACTTTATGTGCGTGCTATATCCAAAGAAGAGCCTAGTATTGTTTTCGAAGAACGGCAGGTCGAAATAATAATAGCGCAGCCTGTATGGTTTAGCGGATGGGCTATATTCATTTATATACTTGTGATTGCGTTTCTATTCGGTATTGCTTTCCGGATTATGATTCTGAAAAAGCAGAAAAAGATATCAGATGAAAAGACACATTTCTTTATAAACACTGCTCATGATATCCGTACTCCTCTTACTTTGATAAAGGCTCCTTTAGAAGAATTTGTTGAAGAGGAAACATTGACAGAGATCGGTTCGCAGCGTATAAACACGGCATTGAGAAATGTAAATGCCCTTTTACGGCTGAGTACTAACTTAATTAATTTCGAGCGGGCTGATGTTTATTCTTCTGAATTGCATATTTCCGAATATGAACTGAATACGTATATGAATGAAATCTATAATAGTTTTTGTTCGTATGCTAACATCAAGCATATTGACTTTACATACAAAAGTGACTTTAATTATCTGAATGTATGGTTCGATAAAGATAAGATGGATTCTATCTTAAAGAATCTGGTATCCAACGCGTTGAAATATACACCTGAAAATGGAATGGTCAGCATATTTGTTTCTGAGACTAAAGAATCCTGGAGGCTGGAAGTCAAAGATACGGGAATAGGCATTCCGGCAAACGAACAGAACAAATTACTTAAGATGCACTTTCGGGGTACGAATGCTATTAACGCAAAGATAACTGGTAGTGGAATCGGACTAAAACTAGTTGGAAAATTAGTGAGTCTTCATAGTGGTAAGATAAATATAGAGAGCATTGAACAACAAGGTACCACTATCACTATTGTTTTCCCGAAGGGTAATAAGCATTTCCGTCATTCGAATCTGATAGATCCGGAGAAACCCGGCAGACAGGAAGTAGTATTGGATGCTCCAATTATATCCGAAGCGGCTGTAAAGACAAACGATGAGAATCTGCAACGTATTCTTATTGTTGAGGATAATGATGAACTACGCGCTTATCTGGTCAATTCATTATTACCAATGTATAATGTGCAGGCTTGCGGTAATGGTAAGGAAGCATTGATCATTGCAAAAGAATTTTGGCCAGAGCTTATTCTTTCCGACATTATGATGCCGGAAATGCGGGGTGATGAACTGTGTATTGCCATTAAAAATGATATAGAAACATCTCATATTCCGGTATTGTTACTCACTGCTTTAGGAGAAGAGCAGAATATATTGGATGGGCTTCATATTGGCGCTGATGAATATATTGTAAAACCATTCAGCGTAAGAATTCTGAAAGCAAGTGTTGCTAATTTATTGGCAAACCGTGCACTGTTGCGTAGCAGATATGCCAATCTGGAAATAGAAGATACCAAAGTCATGACACCATTGGCGAATGGAATGAATAGCCTTGATTGGAAATTTATATCGGATGTGAAGAAGAGTATTGAGGATAATATTGATAATGCCGCTTTTTCCGTTGAAGTGCTCAATGATTTGCATGGTATGAGTCGCACCAGCTTTTATTGTAAACTGAAAGCACTGACAGATCTCTCTCCCCAAGAGCTTATAAAATCAGTCCGTTTGAAACGTGCTGTACAGTTGCTAAAAGAAGGCAAGCATAATATTACTGAAGTTTCAGAACTATGTGGATTTTCAGAGTCCAAATATTTCCGACAAGTATTCAAGAAAGAATATAAAATGAGTCCAAGCCAGTATGCTAAGGAATATGGTACTTCTTCCGCTATTATTGAAGATGATACCTCTCAGGACGATTCGGATAAATAAAATAAGTATAGATAAGAGGTAGCTTTTCCCTTGTAGAAGAAGCTACCTCTTATCTATTCAATAAATAGGAATATTATTTGCATATCAAGTATTTAATAAACAAATAACCTCCTAATACTTGCAGGCACATTCCGGGAATACCGATGCGGAAATCCTGAACAGTTTTGTAGAAATTTCCTATATACATCCACTCTCCCAATGTGCCGATGATCTGATAAAACAAGACTACTCCTGCTAATACAGGGATAGAAATGCGTCCGAAGCGTTGCGCAGCCCATCCGGCGGCGATTGCTAATAATACGGATTTCAATAGAATGGCAGGCAATACTGCGGGCACTGGCATACCAAAGAGCAAAGAATTTATGACTGGAGACAAGATAGCAGTTAGCAAACCGACCTTCCAGCCATATTTGTAAGCACCGATCAGAGTGAAGAAATAAATAGGCAGCCAGGTTAATCCACCTAGTGGAATGAGATGAAAGAGTCTGGGAAAAAGGATATTGCCAACGATGAATAACGAGGTTGCTAAATAGGTCTTCACATTACTGTAATTCAGTGAATAGAGTTTTACTGTTGTTTCCATATCTTTATTCTTTTAGAAATTCAAATTAATACCACCCATAAATGTTGCCTTGGGCATGGGATACCCTGTATTTATTTCGTAACGTTGTGCCAACAGGTTTTCACCTTTCACAAAGATGTTGGCAAAATTACAAATACGATAACTTCCTCGCAGATTCCATAAAACAAAACGATCCTGTTGCTCGGTGCCTTTATTATTAACGATTACAGAAGTGTAAAGTCCTTTAATATATTGCATTCCTGTCGATACAGTCCAGCGACCTGCGGTATAGTCTGCTCCGACATACAATTTGTGTTCAGGAGCGGCGAGAACCGGGTTTTCCATGTGCAACCAACTATAGTTGGCATTCACATTCCAATGAGAATTAAACCGATAACCGATATTCGCTTCAATTCCCCAGTTTTCTATTTCTCCGGAATTGACGTTCAGCGGAGGTATCAAGCCATTGCTCATAATAATATTGTCACCGTTAATATAATACAGGTTCAGTCCGTAATATAAGGCTCCTTCCAATAATCGTTGAGAATAGGAAAGTTCATAACTGACCAGTTTCTCCGGGTTCAGTTCCGGATTGGCAGGAGCAAACATATACATCTCCCGAATGGTAGGGTTGCGATATCCTTTGCTCATCATCGCTTTGAGTTCTGCGCTTTTGGGAAGATGAAAAGCCAGTCCTCCCTGTGGAATCCATTCAGTACCTACATGAGAGTGATGATCTACACGAACACCCGCATCCAATGACAACCAGCTATTTATATCTTGGCGGAAATCGACATATCCTGCAAATTCATCCATTTGCTTGTCTACTCCCAGTTTCCGCTCTCCGGTAGCCAAGACTTTGTTCCATGATTTGCCTCCGAAGTGCTGATAGTCAAATCCTATCGTCAAACGATTGCCTGTGAAGAACGTAGCGCTCTGATACCAGGAAATGCCGAACATCTTGTCTTTAGAATTAAAGTGTGATGTTTGCGGCTGTTCTCCTGTTTTATATCCGTCATTGATTTTATGCCGTCCCCAATTATAGAAAAAGCTCAAAGCTCCTGATGTCTTCTCATAATGGTTTTCCAAGGCAAGCGAGGTCATACCACGTGTAATACGCGAATCATTGTCGATAAGTGGAACTTGTATCGTTCCCGGATTGGAAGCATTGAAATGGGTTACATTTACATCTCCCCAGAATTTCCAGGAAGAGCTGAAATCATATCCTAATTTTGCGTATCCTCCATATTGTTCAAACTCCATATCGGGGCGGTGTCCGTCCGTACGATTGTAAGAACCGGTAACGATACTGCTGAAACGTCCTTTCTTTACACGGTTGGAAAATTCCGTCTGCAAAGTGTTGTATGAGCCATACCCTACCTGCATATTCGTTCTTACTCCCTCATCTTGCTGTTTGCGGGTGACTATATTGATTACTCCGCCCATTGCATTCGAGCCATAGAGTACAGAGGCAGGGCCGCGCAAGACTTCCACTTTCTCTGTCAACATAGACTGATATGCATCCGCAATCGGATGTCCCATCAATCCCATATATTGCGGATGTCCATCGATCAAAACCAATAAACCTGCTGTCGGGCTGCCTCCGATACCACGCAGACTCATGCCACCTGCCGCACCTGTGGATACACCATATCCCATGATACCACGGCTGGTAGTAAAGAATCCGGGAACCTGTTCCGTCAATAGCGGCAAAAGTGAAGGTTCATATCTTTTCTCTATTTGTTGCCTTCCTACTACTGAAATAGTCATGGGAAGGTGACGAATATCCGTCTCGTTCCGTGTTCCGGTAACTACGACTTCGTCAATAGTATAGTTTCTTTTGACTTGTGTGCTGTCTTTTCCGGGTTGTGCCATTCCTGAAATGGAAAGCAGGCTGCCGAACAAAAACAAACAAACTGTATTTGTTTTCATATTCTGTTTCGCGCTTTTATTTCTCCTGCAACTTTTTACCACTTCTTATTTTTTCGAGGAAATCACGAATCAGCGGCAATATGGCTTCTGCTGATTCTTCTTCGCTACACATCGTTTCTACTGGACACCAGCCTGTGTGATCACGATTCCATATAAAAGGTACTTCTTGTACGAAATGGACTTTTATATCCGAGCTTCGTAATAAATCCAACGCTTTCGAACTGATGATGTCTGTATGCAGTTCCCGGATACCTCCCAAAATCATGAGGGCGGCAGCCCCCTTCCCTACTACTTTGTCGGCTATCGAAGCTCCTTTCAGAAAATCCGGTTCCTGTGTCAGCAAATCATATAAATCTGCTACGCCACGTTGGGTAAAGGTACGTATGTTGTCTCCATTGGCAATCACACAGGAATATCCTCCCGAGTGTAATAAGTTGATTAATTCTTCCATTATAAGGTCCCTTGTTTCAGTTGTTCTACAAATTGGTCTATCCGGTGCAGTTCTTTGGGTATATCTATGTTTTGAGGACAGTGAGGTACGCATTGATTACATCCGATGCAATGACTGGCCTGACGGAGTTTAGGTACACTGCGGTCATATCCTACAAGAAATGCCCGGCGGGCTTTGACATAATTCTCATCCTGTCCGTTTTTAGGAACATTGCCTTCATTGACACAACGGTTATAATGTAATAAGACAGCCGGAATATCCAGACCATACGGACATGGCATACAATATTTGCAGTCATTGCAAGGGATGGTAGGATACTTCAGCATTAACTGTGCCGTGTCTTCCAGAAAATCCATCTCTTCGTCAGTCAGCGGTTCCAATGGAGAATAAGTGCGCAGGTTATCCTGCAAATGTTCCATATACGTCATACCGCTTAATACAGTCAATATATCGGGGAATGTTCCGGCAAAGCGGAAAACCCATGAAGCTACGCTGCTTTCCGGACGGCGTTGTTTGAGACGTGCCACCAGATTGTCATTCAGTTTAGACAAACGACCTCCCAAAAGCGGTTCCATGATAATGGATGGAATCCCCCTTTTATGTAGCTCACCATACAGATATTCGGCATCGGTATTCCGGGTATTTGTCTCTTTCGCGTGCTTCCAGTCCACATAGTTAAGCTGTATTTGTACGAAATCCCACTTTATCTCATCGTGTCGGGAAAGCAGATAATCATATACTTCGATGTCGCCATGATAGGAGAATCCGAGATTGCGAATGCGACCTGCTTCACGTTCTTTTATCAAAAAGTCAAGCATTCCATTATCCAGATATCGTCCTTTAAGGGCGTCCATTCCCCCCATACCGATGCCATGAAGCAGCATATAATCGATATAGTCCACCTGAAGGTCTGCAAAAGATTTATGATACATTTTGAGGGAAGCTTCGCGTGACCATGTATCCGGAGAGAAATTGGATAGTTTGGTAGCAATGAAGTATTTATCACGTGGATAACGGCTTAGCGCAATTCCTGTGGATTTCTCAGAAAAACCTTGTACGTAGGCCGGAGATGTATCGAAATAGTTTACTCCATGAGCGATGGCGTAATCGATTAATCCGTTCACTGCATCCTGATCGATCACTTCACCCTTACCGTCGGGAGACGGTTTGAGAGGCCAGCGCATACAGCCGTATCCTAAAAGCGACACCCGGTCGCCTGTTGTTGGAGACGTGCGGTAAGTCATTTTGTCGGTAGGAATTTCCCCTTCTGCCGATGCACTGCTTGATGAAGAAGTGCCTTTTGACGAGCATCCGTATAGTATCGCTGTCGATGTAGCCGCACTGATACCTACGATTTTGATAAAATCTCTTCTGTTTATGTCTTTCTTATTTTTTTCTTCCATAATCTTGTTCTGATTTAAATCATACAATTCTGTGCATCTGATGTCCAGTCACGTAAATGGCACTGAAAGGACGGGATGGACAAAGATTCTCGCAAGCACCGCAACCAATACACCGTTCGACATTGATTGCCGGAATCTTCGGTGAGTCCGCTATTTCGGGATCGGAAGCTACCATCTGAATAGCGGCTGCCGGACAATGGCGGGCACAGTTGCCGCATTCCATTCCATCAGTCAGCGGTACGCAGTTCTCCTTGATCCATACAGCATGCCCGATTTGGATAGCGGATTTCTCTGCCAGGCTGGTCAGATGAATGGCATCTGTAGGGCATACTTCCGCACATTTGGCACACTCCGGACGGCAATAACCACGCTCGTAGGACATTTCCGGCTGCATGAGAGTTGCGAGATTACCGGATGGACGTAATACCTGAGTAGGACAAACAGAGACACATAGCTGACAGGCAGTACAATGTTGGGCAAAGTTGCGTGCATTTAATGATCCGGGAGGATAAATCGGATTCTCCCGGTTGGGAATCTTCTTGTCTTCAATGGCTGCCAATCCTCCGTCTACCTTTTTCTCCTGTGCTTTCAGTATGGTAGAAGTAGCGAAAATAGTCGATGCCGAAAGAAAACTACGACGGGCATTGTCAATCTGTTCCGAGGTCACGGATTTTATTTTAACCGTTTCCGTATTACCCCCTTCTTTCTTTTGAATACGTCTGGTATATTTAATAGCTCCTTGCTTACATTTTCCCAGGCAATCCATACAAGCGACACAACGGCTATAATCAATTTCATGGGCTTTGGCATTAATACAGGATGCTTTACAATTACGTGCGCACAATCCGCAGCTATTACATTTGGAAGTATCGATCACAGGCTTGAAGATGGAGTATCGTGATATGAATCCCAATACGGTGCCAACAGGACAAATGGTATTGCAATAAGTACGTCCGTTACGCCATGCCAAAACAAAAAGCACAATAAGGGTAATCACAGCAATGATCAGTGTTGAAAGACTTTTCATCCAGACATCCACTTCATAGAAAGCATAGCTTTCTGCCCGTTCGGCAAAATATGCCAAGAGATTATTTCCCCATTGCCATACCGGAGCCAGCAGACTGGAAACCATCCGGCCGTATGCACTGTAAGGTGCCAGTAGAACGACAAAAGCATTCAGTCCGGCAACCAAGGCAAGGATGAATACAGCCAATACACCATATCTCAGCCATTTTAAAGCCGGAGAATAACGGAAGCGGTTCTTTTTCTGTTTGCCGGAGAACCATGAAACAGCATCCTGAAATACTCCTAACGGGCAAATGACCGAACAATAAATACGCCCGAATAGTAATGTGAGCACAATAAGGAATAGCACGACACCTATGTTCAAGGCTAATACTGCCGGCAGAAACTGAATTTTCGCCAGCCATCCGAACCATGTGTGCAATGTCCCTGTGAAATCAAGGAACAGCAGAGTAATAAGTGTGAAACACACGATTGCGGCTGTAAGTCTGATAGTACGCAACATAAATTTATTAGATTTTCAATTTATAGTAGTTATATCTTAATTATTTTCAATTTCATCAGAATCGAATCTTATGCTTTTTAACCGATGCAAATTTAAGCAGAGTGATTGATTTTTGCAGTATATAAATTACAGAAAGTTATACCAATATTACTGATTAGGATTTTTTTTAATTCTGGATTGTTATATCATAATTACCGAAAGTCATTGTACATAAGAGTTTCTGTCATTCAGAACATTTCCCTTGGTAACGGGAGGTCTGAATGACAGAGCATAATGATTACTTTAAGACATTTAGGATTTTAGTTTGTCTAGAAATAAATCTTATAACTTATATTGGGAATTAACCCTGTTCCTTCTTTTTCTTCAATTTCAAAGGTCTTTTCATTGTATTGGTAAAAGTGCATTCCGGTGCGCATACCTACATTCAGAATCTTCAATGAGAACTCATGAGATACTCTTTTCTTATTTATCCGGAAGCTGACAGAAACATCACCGTTTATGGAAGGATTGAATCTTTTGCTGTATGCTTTCGTTTCATCAAAAACGATGTCATGCTCTGTCTGACTTCTTTCTTCGTTTACGGGGGTGTAGCGTTCCCCTCCCTGAAAGAATAAACGTCCGTTGAGACTCAGTACGTTTTGTTTAAGTTTGCCGACCATCCATTCTTTTCCGGCAAGTAAGTTCAGCAGATAGTTCTTATCCAGTCTTGTATTACGCCAAACGTTATCTCCTCCCCTATATTTCGATTTAAACAAAGAACCTGTAATCATATAGTAGAAGCCATTTTTCATATATTGTTCCAGCGTGATGTCTATTCCATAATTTCTGCCTTGACCGGTGTTGGTCAAGATTCTGTCCAAATAAAATTCCTCATGGTTAATGACCGAGAAGGAGGAGTTCTTTTCAACCGGTATACGAAATAAATATTGGAAATAAGGCTCTATCTTTAAATGCAGGTTTTGATTGATATTCCAGTCGTATGTCATCCCGACATGATGTGCCCGGGAAAAATCCAGATATCGATTTGACTGGTTCTTGCCGTTGACGACCTTTTCTACAAAATAATAATCCAGCTTTTCCCTGCGACTATGTAATCCATAGGCCAACGCCAAAGAATGTTTCGGATTTATTTTCCATTTTAGGGCAACCCGCGGTTCGATGGATAAGTTATTGTTCAAAGTAAAATATTGGGCTGTTACTCCTAAGCTGGTGTCCCAGTTATTATTCAGATTGATAACCGAACTGCTATAGGCCGAAAAGACTGTGCTTTCACCATCACCTTTTGAAATCTGTTCCATAGGTCTGTCTAATCCGAAATAACGGCTGACCTGATAATCAAGATCATAGTGAAGGTTTGTAATCGTAACCCCTGTTCTGTTAGTATGTCTCGGACTGAACTTCGTATTCAGATAAGAATTAAAAACGAAGTCCCACCTGCTGTTCCGGATATCTCCTACTCTGATAAGTTTGTCATCTGCTAGTTGATCTACCACTGTATGATCTTTGGAATAAGTAGCAGACAGGGAAGAGCGGATATACGTGTTTTCATTCATCACATACTTGTGTGCAAGTCCTCCCACCATTTTTTCGAGTCTGTTTTCTCCCGCTTGTCGGTCTCCCAGAGTTTCCCATTTGGAACGCTCTTCTATTGGAGCTTTGTTTCTGTCAATCAATCCTAATCCCCAAATAGAAAAGGTGCCGGCTTTGGAGGTCGGAAAGTTTAGCTTGAATGCTAAATCCTGATATTTAAGATTCAGGTCATTGCCGGTAGCCAGTGATGTAGTCGAAAAACGATAGTTAACGAGATAAGAACTTCCTCGCTTTTTACTGATTGGTCCCTCTGATGACAGATCGATACCCATTAGTCCGACTTGAAAAGCGTGTTCGTACTTTTGATTATTTCCATTGCGCAGGTGCATATCGAAAACACCCGATAATACATTGTTATATTCTGCGGGAAAAGCTCCGTTGTAAAAATCCGAATTTCCGATCACCTGTGTACTCAGAGCTGACAGGAAACCTCCGCCCAATCCCGACAAATCGGCAAAATGAGTCGGATTGGGTATCTCAATTCCTTCCAGCCTCCATTGCGTGAATTGCGGGGAGTTTCCGCGAATGGCTACGGCATTGGTGCCGATGTCTCCCGCTACTCCTGCGAAAGCGGCACTTAATCGTGCAGGGTCATCGAAGCCGTTGGCAAATCTGCCGGCTTCTTCCATGCTGATCATACGGCCGCCTGTGATAGCCATAGGATTGATCGTTCGGTTTTTCTTTATTTCCGGCTTCACGAGGACTTCTGCCAGATATTGGATATTCTCGTCCATCGGAATTTCTACATATACTTCTTTGGATGAAGTTACGGATACCTCACTGATTATGCTTATGTGATATCCCGTAAAAGACGCTTGAATATTGTAGCGTCCAATAGGAACATTGCTGATTCTGAAGTTTCCCAGACTATCTGTGGAGCTATTCAAGGAAGGTTCCTCTAAGACATAGACAGAGGCATACTCTATTGGAGCATTAGTTTTGGAATCGACTACAATTCCTCTTATGGTTTGCGTTAGTTTTTGTGTCTTTTCGCCGATTGTTTCTGTTTTTGGTGTCGGCAGAGAGATAATAATATGATATCCCTTTATTTTGTATATGTATCCGGTACCTTTCAATATTTGTGTTAGTGCCTTCTCAATGCTTGCGGACTTTAGCGACAATGCTTGCCTCTTTTTCAGGTTCAGGTTTGACTGTTCGTAAGCTATGCTATAGTCTGTTTGTAGTTCTATTTGCTCAAAGGCTTCTTTTAAAGAGATATTTTTATTTTGAATTGTAATTTTCTTTTCTGCATTTTGGGAAATTGCCGTCAATGACAGAATAGAAAAAAACAAAAGAATGATCATCTTATCTGGCTTTTTATTCGCATTAATTCGATTCATTATTTTATATTTGTACGTTGATACTTCGTTTTTACTTCGCGGTTTAAATGAGGATAGACATTTCAGAACTGGGAAGAGGGTCTCAAGCTGCTTCCCGGTTCTTTTTGTTCATAGGCTATTTTTTTTATTTGGTTATTATTATTTTGTTTCCACTCTGCCGATAGCTAAAGCCGATTATATCTCCTAATATATTCAGCATTTCATCCAGATTCTCATCTTTCAGGAATTTGACAGTGTACCGTCTAGAGGCAGAAAAATCGGTAGAATGATCGATAACAGTATCATAACGTCGTTCCAGCGTTCTGAATATTTCTTCGGCAGTAGCATTGGTGAAGATTATTTTCCCTTTTACCCAACTGTTCGTGTCAACAGTGTCTACTGTCGATATCTCAATATCTGATGTCGATTTATCATAGGTGAGTTGTTCGTTGGGCTTGAGAGTTTGAGGAGGACGGGATTGCGTACTCACTTCCACTTTTCCACTAGTCAACGTTGTGGTAATATTCGCATCATTAGCATATGCCTTTACATTAAACTTCGTTCCAAGTACCTTGACGGATAGTTGCGATGTTTCTACTATGAAAGGTTTTGCATCATCTTTTCTGACTGAGAAATAGGCTTCACCATCAAGGGTTACGACACGATTCTCTTTGGTAAAAGTTTTCGGATAGGTAATTGTACTTCCAGCGTTCAGCCATACTTCGGAACTATCCGGCAGAACCAAGCGCTTTTGTTCGCCATAGGCTGTGGATATTTCTATCTGCTCGTTTTCGGAAGGGATATAATAAAGCAATCCTCCTGCCAATAAGCATATGGGAATAACGACGGCTACAATGCGGACAAACTTATGATATAAAACAATATTTTCAAGATGTTCTTTGTTGTATCCGGTTCTTAAATTGACCCGCTCTAAAGCACTATATGTTTTTGAATCGGCTTCCGTATCCAGTTCGTTCCAATACTCTAATGAGGCTTTTTCTTTCTCCTCCGCGTTTTCTTCCTTCATAATCCATCGCTGTACCTTTTCCTCCGTTTCAACAGAAAAACGTCCGGAAAGGAACTTTTTGATGATTCTGGTGATAATATTACTCTTTTCCATTTTTGCTGTATTTACTATATATACAGTCTGATGGCAAAAAGCTCAATGAAAAAGTGGATGTTTTTATAAAAAAGATAATAAAAAGCACGAGATAGCTTTCCGTATCTCCTTTAATGCGAGGCTTAACTGACTTTCGACATTTCTTTTAGTGGTGTTGAGCTGTATTGCTATCTCAGCATTGCTCAACCCTTCCTGACGGCTTAATGTATAGATCATTTTTCGCTGTTCCGGCATTTTTCCGACAATGTCATCTATTAATAAGCCTAACTCTTTAGCAATAAGATCTTCTTCGGAGGTAGAACTATATTCGATCTCCTGACTACTATTTAGATAAGTGTCATGTACATACTTATGTTTCAAGAAATTTATGGCCGAATTACGGGCAATTGTATGCAGATAAGAACTAAAAGACTTGGATGCATCAATTGAATCATGATTGATCCAAAGGTTGACAAAAAGGTCTTCTGTCAATTCTTCGGCATCCGATTCCGATTTTATATATCCGTCGATGAAAGTCTTTGTTTTATTGTAATAGGCTATAAAAACTGTTTCAAAAGCCTTGTGATTTCCATCCTGGAAGGCTTCAAGCGTTTTTATGTCAATGTTATTACTCATGTTGTCCGACTTTCATTTTTATTAGTGAGGACAAAAGAAGTAATTATTTGGCTTAAAAACGCATTCTTTTGAAAATATTTAAGATGTATCCCTGCTAATTATTCTTTTTTGTAATATAAATAATGCCAACCACATTCAGCAAATAACCGAGTAAACAAATAATGGGTGCAAAACATATACGAAGTCTGCTGAAGATATCAGGATTATATGCGGCAGGGGTACTCCCCTCGCCGCTCATTAATACATATCCTGTGATAATCAATATCGAACCAATCGATAGAATAATATAATTTATTTTACTCAATGCATTTCTCATACTTCTGATAGTTTTATTGTTTTCAAGTTTATATTTCCGGATTTTAGTTTCTAAGTCCCACGATTTGAGAGAATAAAGCATATTTCTCCTCGAAGCGCTGATTACTTAGCCTGTATTCCTCTTCATCAATCTCTTTTACAAGTTCATTATACTGATTCCATTGCCAGAACTTATACAGGCAATCTCTCTGAACCATATTGATCCTGTTGTCTCCTAATGAGAATGCCCAGTTGATGTAATCTTCCGATTCGGCTGTCAGGTACTTTAACAGAGGCATTGCTTTCGTCTTTTCTCCTAGGGCAGCATAGGCTTTGGCTATGTCGAATGACCCGCTTTCATAGATCTCGGGGACATTGTACGCCGGAACAGCTTGTTCTGCATAAGCAAGTACCTTTCTGGCTCGGGTATTGTCGCCCTGCCTGATCAGTTCCTTTGCCAGTTGGGCGAAAAGTCTCCGGTGATAATAGCAGGTTCGCAGGGTGGTTTCATCCAGATAGAGTCCGGGAGTGTCCAGTCCGCCATACTTATATCTGTTCATTACATTTTCATACAATCTCTCTACATCTATCGCATAGTTATTATCTCCTTTGACATTTCCCCATTTTTTATAATCAAAAGGCGTGAAACGGAAAGCTAATCCTTCCTGAACGAAATAATGATCAAACTTCAGCTTGCTGACCTCACCGACGGATATTGCCATGTACAATGGGCGTTCCCAATTGCAGTTGGCAAGCATTTCCAGCATCAGCATATCTACCTTGGTTAGAATACGCATATCTTTCAGAGAAATATAGATCTTATCCGGTATCGCATTTTTCAGATCTTCACCTTTCAGATGACGGATGGAGTCGGGAAGCATAATGCCTGATCGGAGTACTGCATCTTTATCAATGCTGATACTGATCGTATCGGTAGGGATTACGTGGAAGTCCTGTTTCTCCGATAATGCCCAGTACTTCAAGATGTTTTTTACCTCAAACGGATCATTGCCGAAACTATCACGGGCTTCTTCCGGATGTTTCTGATAAAGCTCTTCTATCTGTTTTTTCAGTTCCGGTCGGATGGCTACATATTCGTTTTTTCCTTCCTGATATTGGTCTTTACTCCAGGTAATGGGTAATCCGGGTGCATCATACAACGGGCATTGCTGCTGATAAATATACCAATCTGTTTGCGCATAACTCAAATTGCAGATGCGGGCATCCCTGCGTACTCCTTCCGTGTCTTGATTATACCACAAGGGAAAAGTATCATTATCTCCGTTACTGAAAATGATAGGATTTCCTTTGTCGGGGAGTGTCATCAGATAATTGGCTCCAAAATCACGGCAGGTGAAACGGTTACTCCGGTCATGATCATCCCACGTCTGACTAGCCATCTGAACCGGAATCAGCAGGCAGAGAAACATTAACAGGCCGACATGAAGTACTGATGACTTCTTTTTTCGAAGTGCGTCACACAATCCGGCAGCTCCCATTCCTATCCAAATAGCAAAAGCATAGAATGAACCTGCGTATGCATAATCCCGTTCACGGGGCTGACCGGGAGTCTGGTTCAAATATAGCACAATAGCCAGACCTGTCATGAAGAAAAGGAAAAACACGACGCTAAACTGCTGCATTCCCTTCTTTCCCCGCATCCACTGCCAGTAAATCCCGACTAATCCTAATAATAGCGGCAAAGCGTAAAATACGTTATGTCCTTTATTCTGACGCAAAGATTCGGGCAAAAGTTGCTGGTCACCAAGTCTTAGATTATCTAACAGAGGAATCCCCGTGATCCAGTTTCCATGCTCCGGTTCGCCATGTCCCTGGATATCATTTTGACGCCCGACAAAATTCCAGAGAAAATAGCGCCAATACATATAGTTGAGCTGATAAGTGAAGAAATAGGTAAGATTCTCTTTTTGAGTGGGAGCTCCGTCCGTTCCTTCCGACCAGCTTTTGTAGGAGGAAGCCATGCGATCATTCCACATTCGTGAAAACAGCATATTTTGAGTATAGCATACTTCCTCTTTATTTCGAATCACTTTATATTTCCCTTCTTCCCTATTCGGTCTATAGACAGCACCACCCGTTTTCATTTTTACCTTGTAATAATCTCCTTCGGGCACATACTCCGGTTCGGAGGCATACGTTTTGCCATAAAGTAAAGGGGCGCTTTCGTATTGCTCCCGGTTCAAATAGCTTTTGAGTGCGAAAATATTATCTGGAGCATTTTCATTGAGCGGTGTATTGGCATTGGCACGAATCAATATCACTGCATAGGTGGTATAACCTACGGTAAGCATAAGTATGCACCATAAAGCTGTATTGATTAATCGTTTTTTGAAACGATAGATACCAGCTATGAGCAGGAAAAATGTGATAGCCAGAAAGACAATCAGTCCTGTTTGGAAAGGAAATCCCAAGGCGTTGACAAAGAGTAGTTCGAACCATCCTCCAATATCCGCCATTCCGGGAATGTAGACAAAAAGTATCAATACAATAAGCAGACCGGATAAAGCAATCGCCGCAATTGCTCCTTTAAGCGAAATCGTTCGATATTTCTGATAATAGAAAACCAGTACAATCGCTGGAATGCAAAGCAGATTGAGCAGATGTACTCCGATGGAGAGTCCGATTATATAGGCAATCAGAATAATCCATCGGTCACCATAAACGGTGTCCGACTCATCCTGCCAGCGCAGAATCATCCAGAAAACCAAGGCAGTAAGAAAAGAAGAGAAAGCATATACTTCTCCCTCTACTGCGCTGAACCAGAAAGTATCACTAAAAGTATATGCCAAAGCTCCTACCAACCCGGAACCGAGAATGATAATCACGTCGGTTACTGACAGATTCTCTTTTTCTTCTTTCAGAAGAGATCTGACCAGGCGAGTGATACTCCAAAAAAGAAAGAGGATACATCCTGCACTTAGCAGTGCATTCAGAAAGTTGACTGTACGTGAGACCTGGGAGGGGTCGGAGGCAAACTGTGTAAACAGATTACCTACCAGCATATAAAAAGGTGCACCAGGCGGATGTCCGACCTGTAACTTTTCGGCGCATGAAATAAACTCAGGACAATCCCAAAAACTGGCAGTAGGTTCGATTGTCATTCCGTATACGAAAGCTGCTATCAGGAAGACAAGCCAACCACTGAAATCATTCCATCTTTTAAATAATAAGTAGTTCATAGTTCTGTAACTTTTTTGTTTGCAAAGTTATAGAACAGTGATATAAAACAGGCATTTTTAGCCGGACGGATACGGACATCCCATTTCTATAAGGTGTTGAAAAACAGAACTTTTTGTCAGGTAATTCCGGACAAATGCGGACTACAATGATTTGATGTAGTCTTCCAGTGATTCTTTGGAACTTACAAGCATAAGTTTCTCCGTTTTTATTCTGGATATTCTTCGGGTAAGAGTTTCTACAGTCAGTTTCATTAGATCTGCAAAGCAAGCAGGCTGGATACCTTCGCGCAGGAAAGCACATACTCTCAAATCTTCTTCTGTAAGTTTAGGACTTATCTCTTTCAATTTGGAAACAAGTCCATATACTCCTTCCTGTAGTCTTAATAATTCACTCCAGTCTTTCTCTGAAAAAGAAACAACCTTGGAAGGGGAAACAGACCGTTCTTTTATTTGCCGGACTTTCGATACTACCGGAGAACTTTCATAAATATGCTGTTGAAGCGACTGATATTTTTCTTCCAGATAGTTACATTGCAACATCAGTTTATCCGACTCTGCCTCTTTTCGCAACATTTCATCTTTAAAAGTAGTCAGTTGAGAATATACAAACTTATTCTTCTTCCAGAGCAGCCCGAGTAACAAGGACATCACACCAAAGACTCCCAATGCAGAAGAAAGAATAATCTTCGTATCGCCTGTCTGATCGTTCAGCATTAGCTGGCTGGCATAGGCTTTTCTTTCCATTTCCAATGCTTCGTCGAAATGACCATATTTCTGATAATAAAGGCTGCAACGTCTGCACACCTTGGCTACATAATCGTACTTCTCTGTAAGAGCAGCAAGCTTTATTGCTTCCTTGAAGTGGGTCTCCGCTTCCTTTTTCTGGTCAAGATCACTCTCTACGCATGCCAGATAAAAATAAGCCTTTGATTTCTGAAGTTCATTGCCGTGTTGGTCAAAGTATGAAACTGCCTGACGGATTTGCTTATCAGACGTATGGGCGATATTTTTATCTTCATTCAGCTGGGTACACAACAGATTATATTCTGCCAGCTGTGCTTCGTTCATCTGGTTGATCTGGATATTTTCGAGAATAATAGATGCTGTATCCGGATCCTGCCCCATTAGCTGTGCGGCTTTGTCTAATCCCTGTTTTACATTAGTCCCTTCTGGATGGCATGCAGCCAGTGAAAGGACAACCACGTATAATAAGATTCGAAGATTATTCATAACTCTGCTTTTATCTTTGTATACAAACGATTGGATTTGCAAATATAAAAAATAATATGATACATACACCTCTATAAACCATACAAAAAATGGTGTCACTATCCTCCTCTCATAGTGACACTATACTGTGATCATAGTTACACCATCACGGTAGGATAGTGTCACTATATTATTTATCCTCCTATTATTATGCATATCGCAGATTGCCCTCATGTTTTTTTTGACAAAGATCAAGCGATGACGGGCTGTTTATTAAGAAGATTAGCCGTATCTTTGTAACAAATAAAAATTGTATATATCATGATTAAGAACATTGTATTTGATTTTGGCGGAGTGATTGTAGACATTGATCGCGATAAAGCTGTTCAGGCGTTTATCAAACTGGGATTGGCGGATGCCGATACTCGTTTGGACAAATACCACCAGACCGGAATCTTCCAGGAACTGGAAGAAGGAAAGTTGAGTGCCGATGAATTTCGGAAGCAATTAGGAGATCTGTGCGGTCGCGAACTGACGATGGAAGAAACCAAACAGGCGTGGTTAGGCTTTTTCAATGAAGTGGACTTGCGAAAGCTCGATTATATATTGGGACTTCGTAAATCATATCATGTGTATCTCTTGAGTAATACCAATCCTTTTGTTATGTCATGGGCATGCAGTCCGGAGTTTTCATCCGAAGGGAAACCGCTGAACGATTATTGCGACAAACTATATTTATCTTACCAGTTGGGACATACCAAACCGGCTCCCGAAATATTCGACTTTATGATAAAAGACAGTCATGTCATACCTTCCGAAACGCTCTTCGTTGACGATGGAAGTTCGAATATCCACATAGGCAAAGAACTTGGCTTCGAAACCTTCCAACCGGAAAACGGTGCTGATTGGCGGGAAGAGTTGACCGTTATACTAAATAGTTGAGAAGAGGTATCTTTATGCTCCTCCTACCTACAGGAGGGGACCCCGGAAGGAAAGGTGCCAGGTAAGCAATTTCTAAAACCTTTTCAGCTCTTTCTTTTCAAATGTCCACTCCGGTGTATACAATCTGCCACTGTCTGTATCTGTCAGTTCATACCAAGGTGACAGATTTCGGTTGGCAGGATTGACGAGGATATGTATTTGCTGGGCGGGCATATAACTTTGCGCCAATAAAAAAACTTTCTTTTTTGTTTTCGGGTGAATTGCCACATCTACTACTATCACGGCATGGCCCGGTGAACCTCCTTTGATAAACACATCTCCTGCTTGCAGTGAAGTATAAGGAACCGTACGAAGCTCTTTTGAAAGAGAAGCAGTGCCGGCATACATAAATACCATATTCAAGTATTTACGAAAAGTCTTATATGAATAGTCTTTGCCTCCTGCAGCATACCATTCTACCTTATTTCCAGTTACTTTGATACGGTTTCCTTCCGCCCATTTTTTATATTCTGCCGGAAAGCCATTGGTAAAGTTAAATTTGATTTCTCCGTATCTTTTCTGTGCCCATAGGTATTCTGCCCGCAAGCGCATGACTGCATCCGCACATTGCTGTAAATCGCGATTGCCTATTTCCATATCTACTACGGCGAATGCGGCTGCCTGATTCCTTTTCTCCTGTCCGTTGTAAAGTAAAACCTTACTCCCTTTGGGCAATAATGGGAGTTGACGCAGATAGGCGGCAAATGAATGTTCATCGCATACTTCACGAGTGTAGCCCGTAGGAGGAAGAATGGTGCTTTCCACTGACTGTCCCAGCGACACTATAATTGAAGTCAGACATACTATGCTGAATATAAGTATTCTTTTCATATCGTTATTTTTCCCGAAGATAGGATATCTTTTGCAGAAAACCAAGTTTTGCAGGAGGAAGCTTCTGAAACCGTCTAATCAGAATACTATTCGGCAAAAACAGAAGTTTCGGATATTCTCTTTATCTTTGCTGCAAATAAAAGAATATGCAACCACAAATCATACTCATTACCGGAGCTTCTTCCGGATTCGGAAAGATCACTGCGCACATGTTATCAGAACAAGGTCATATCGTTTACGGTACGAGCCGGAAACCTTCGGAGAATATAGGTAAGGTTCGAATGCTTGTCGTTGATGTAACGAATAGTATTTCTGTTCGTCAGGCTGTAGAACAAATAATATCCGAGCAGGGACGGATGGATGTATTGATTAATAATGCCGGTATGGGAATTGGCGGAGCATTGGAGCTGGCTACCGAAGAAGAAGTGAGCATGCAGATGAATACAAATTTCTTTGGCGTGGTCAATATGTGCAAAGCAGTGCTCCCTTATATGCGCAAGGCACGTCGGGGAAAGATTATCAATATCAGCTCTATTGGTGGAGTGATGGGTATCCCCTATCAGGGATTTTATTCTGCATCCAAGTTTGCAGTAGAAGGATATAGCGAGGCCTTGGCGCTGGAAGTTCATCCGTTTCATATCAAAGTCTGTCTGGTGCAGCCAGGGGATTTTAATACCGGATTTACCGACAACCGGAACATCTCTGAACTGACCGGACAAAATGAAGATTATGCAGACAGTTTTCTGAGATCATTAAAGATCATTGAAAAAGAAGAGCGTAACGGATGCGATCCCCGCAAGCTGGGTGCTGTAATCTGTAAAATAGTAGCGCGTAAAAATCCTCCTTTCCGGACTAAAGTAGGTCCGTTGGTGCAAGTTCTGTTTGCTAAAAGCAAGAGCTGGCTGCCGGATAGTGTGATGCAATATGCTCTCCGAATATTTTATGCTATCAGATAAAAAAAAGTTTCATGCCTTGAAACTGTTGGTTTCAACGGTTGAAACTTTTTGTTTCAAGCAATGAAACTAATCGTTTCAAGGCGTGAAACTAATAGCGTGTAATAGTACGGCAATCAGTTCTTCGGAACTAATTCCAAAAACATAGTAGTCGTCAATAATATAGCCAGCCCGATGCAGACTGTTATTAATAACCAGTTGATATATTTAGCTTTGGGCTTGGTATCTGCGTGCAGATTATTCAGGAAGTATTCTCTGAAGAAGAGATAAAGTCCCGGAATAGTCGCACTTGCCAAAAGGAAGTCTTCCGGAATCTGAAAGAAGTAAGTCTTGGATAATCCGATCAATGACCAGTGGCAAAGGAACAATACCAGAAACATATTTACCTTGTGTGCAAACAGCAACAGCAGTCCGATGGTAAATACCACTACAGAACAAGGCATCACTGGAGAAGTCATTTCCGGGAAAGATAGCCCGCGTGCCAACGACACCATAGGATAAATGAAAGGCATGGCCAGCAACACATAAGATAGCAGATCATATTTGTGTGTACGTTCGAAAGTCGTATATCCGGTGATCGCATCCCATATCCAGATAATAGCCATCACTCCCCAGAACATCGCCATCACCCCGTTATAGCTGCGTTCTTCGCAGTAGATAAAGTAATAGACAATGGAAATCCACGAATAAAGACCTATCATATAAATCTTCATTCCCATCTTCACCCACGGACGTGGTTTGCTGATCAGCAATGCGGTCAGCACAATGCCGATCAGAATGACAATAATCTGCAAAAGCCAAGTGGCTGAATTATAATACGCAATTGTTCTCCAAAAAATCTCCATAAAAGTAGTTTAATTAATGTCTTGTTAAAGAAAAGGCTCTGTGCGGGAACAGGAACATCGGGAATGTAGCTCCGACCGCAAGCATGAAAATTACTGTACTTGCCACCAAAGTGTTGGAGAAGAACATCTCCTGCATCTTTATATACTTATCATGCAGTTCCGGTTTATTTGCTGTTTGCAAGCACATAATAAGAGAGAATACCATGTTGTACGCAAATTTTCCCGGAATCATCGGGAGCAACGCAGGAATATACAGCACTGTCATCGGGCAATATACCCGTTTTCCGAGCCATAAACTGCCGAACCCGATTACTAATCCACCGAATAAAGAAGCCGTAGCAATATCTACACCCAAGTAAGTCATCAGACAGAAACGGCACGCATGTCCCAATGCCGCCAATATTGCAATCATTTTAAATGCACGCAACGGAGGATCGGAAATTGCGCCAAATCCGATACCTGCTATCGCTGCAAAGAAACCATCAGAAAGAATATCAAGTGCTACCATATCAAATTAAACTGTTTTTTACCATTAATAATGTAAAGGAAAGGCCGATGGCAATGCTGACAATCAGCAAAGAGGCTTCTGTCAAACGGGCAAATCCTGTCAAAACGTATCCTTCGACAACATCAATCACTCCATTAATCAAAGGAACACCGGGTACAAGATATAGGACGCTGGTTGCCAGTGCGATTTCGGAAGTTGTGTCGAAAATCAAGGCGGTAGAAGCACAGAGCGACGCGACGAAGGCCGAAACAATGAATATAATATAATGATTCATTTTCTTCTTTTGCATCTGCTGTTTCAGGTATAAACCTGTAATAGTGGCGGAGAAAACGATTCCCATTGAGATTAAGTCGCCGCCAAACAGTTTGCAGAATGACGCATTGGCAAAGCCTACCAATATCAAAACGAACAGAGGATGTATCATCGGAGCAGAGACTATCTTTTTGTATTTCTCTTTCAGTTCTTCCAACGATAACTGTTTGTCTACTGCTTCCCAACTCAAAGCGCTTAGTTCGGAGTTATGCTCAAAGCTGATGGGATGTGCAGGAATATCTATAACCTCGTTGCAGGCTTCGCTTGTCTCCTTATCGATGATAGTAAGAATGATATTTTTATGAAATACGCCCAGTTTGACATCTAAGCCAAAAGCTTCTCCGATACGTTTGGAATTGCGTACAACACGGGAGGTATGTACCCCCGCTCCCATTAGATGGGCTGAATATTCGGCTATGAATTTACCTATAGATAATAAAGATTCGCTTGTCTTCATGTATGTGATATTTTTAAATCGGCTGCAAAAGTACAAAAAAGAGTAATAGCAGGAAAGGTAAAACACAAAAAATAAATACCTTTGCCTCCATTAAAAAAATGACTCATGAACAACCAATTTACATATCCGAAAGAGAAAATACGTTTTGCCATCCTTACTTTCTTCTTTGCCCAAGGACTCTGTATGGCAAGCTGGGCAAGCCGTATCCCGGATTTCAAAGATGTATTTGCAGCCAATTATGCATTTTATTGGGGGCTGATTTTATTTATGATACCAGTCGGCAAGTTTGTAGCAATTCCTTTGGCGGGTTATCTTGTATCTAAATTAGGGAGTCGCACAATGGTACAAGTCAGCATTTTGGGATATGCCATGTCCTTACTTTGTGTCGGATTGGCTCATGAAGTCTATTTGCTGGGATTCCTGCTTTTTTGTTTTGGAGTGTTCTGGAACTTGTGCGATATATCGTTCAATACGCAAGGGATTGAAGTGGAGCGCTTGTATGGTAAGACAATCATGGCAACTTTTCATGGGGGATGGAGCTTGGGAGCCTGTACCGGAGCACTTATCGGCTTTGTGATGATTCTGACGGGCACCTCTCCTGTCTGGCATTATATGCTGATAGCCGCTATTATCCTTATCATAGTACTGGCAGGACGAAAATATCTGCAAGAAACAACGCTTCCTATAAATGAAAATCCGAAAGCGGGCTTTGAGACAACAGACAAAGCGGCTGATAAAGCTCCGAATGGATTCCGTCTGTTATTCCAAAAGCCGGAAATGCTCCTTTTACAATTAGGTTTAGTCGGATTATTCGCGCTCATCGTAGAGAGTGCTATGTTCGACTGGAGCGCTGTTTATTTTGAATCGGTTGTCCATGTGCCTAAATCATTGCAAATCGGCTTCCTTGTATTTATGGTCATGATGGCTACGGGACGATTCCTGACGAATTATGCTTACCAGCTTTGGGGGAAGAAAAAAGTACTGCAACTGGCAGGTAGCCTTATTTGTATCGGCTTCTTCATTTCCGCATTGTTGGGCAATACGTTTGAGTCAATGGCAATGAAAGTGATCATTAATTCATTAGGCTTTATGCTGGTCGGACTAGGTATCTCATGTATCGTACCTACTTTATATAGCTTTGTAGGGGCCAAGTCAAAGACGCCCGTCAGCATTGCGCTCACTATCCTGTCGAGTATCAGTTTTATTGGTTCGCTGGTCGCTCCTTTGCTTATAGGCGCTATTACACAGGCATTAGATATTCGTATTGCTTACATAATTATAGGTATATTGGGAGGTTGTATCGTACTTATCGTCAGTTTCTGCAACGCATTCGATATTCGGGAAGAAAATAAACTGTAGATATATAAAACACAGTCTCTCACAGTACTTGATCACTCAAGCGTCTGTGAAAGACTGCGTCAATCTTTTTACTAACCTTAACTAACCTAACTTCTATCTAATCTAACTACAAAATGTTCGAAAAATCTTTTATACTACTAACAATTCTATCCTTTAAATCTTGGTTTTCAACCAGTGAAAAGTCGCAGGCAACATCTGCCGGAGCCAATAATACGGCCTTAGCTTCTTCTGCATCTGCTATCTGTTCCGGGTGTTCCCTGAAATAAGTTTCCCATTGGGAGGCTGCTTCCGGAGTTACACCCAGTGCATAATTGATGAAATCATCATCCGTCAAAAAATCCTTTACCTTAGAGCACATATCGCATCCTTTTTAAGCGTTTACATAGATAGGACGCTGTTACTCTGTGTATGTACTCAACCAAATATCCTTTTTACTAAAATTAACTTGCCAGACTACGCAATTTTGTCAATCCACGGTGCATCAGGTTGCGTACAGACTGATAGTTCATATTCATAATCTCACAAATATCCTCGTATTTCTTTTCTTCTATATAATATAATGTAAGTGCTTCACGCTGCCGGGGAGAAAGCTGGTCCAGTAAACGCTTCACCAGCGAGAACTCATTTTTGCGTTGCTCTTCTTCCATATAGTCATCTTCTACGTCTGTGGGAGCTACTGCATTTACATCTTCTATGGCTGTATCAGACATATACATACGTTTGCGGAGTTCATCGCAGAGTTTGTTCTTTAAGGAGATGAACAAATAAGACTTCAAATTATCAATAGTTCCTAATTCATCCTTTTTAGTGTAGAGCTTAACGAAAATATCGTGGATGCAATCTTTCAGTAACTCTTTATCAATGGTCAACTTCAATCCGTAATTAAAAAGAATGTTGATGTGCAAATCATATAGCTGCGAAAAAGCTGCCATATTTCCCGCTTGAAAAGAAGCGAGTAAAGTGTCGGTTGAATTATTAGTCTGTTCCATCATAGCATTAATTCGATTGATTTGATGTTGCAAAGCTAAGCAGAACTGACCTCAACCACCGGTAAAATCTGGTTTGTAGGTTGAAAAAATAAGTATCATGTTTTATAACACTCTTTTGTTAGAAATTACCTATAAAATGGAAAAATCCCGCTGATCAGTCATCAGCGGGATTTTTTGTTTCAGAGTTTATGGAACCAATAAATACCTTCTTTCTTATCCGGTACCTTTAATTTGTATACTCCATTAATTTTCAATGATTTATCTATAACAATCATCTTCCCTGAACCGGGATGTATGTACTTTAAGATATACTTTCCGGACGATAATTGAACAGGAATTTCTGTTCCGGACTTGGAATAAATGATACTGCCGATATCAGATTTTACCATTTTCTTATAGTTGTCGGTATCGGTTTCTTCCACTTCCATAGCCGCTGCATCCTTCAGGAATGCTTTATCTGTGCACGGGATTACAGGACATGAACCGCCGGCCATGAATACAGCCCATCCCATAGCCGGATAATTCTGTGCGTAGAAGGTTACGGCTTTCTCCGGGAACTTCTGACGATATTCGTGGACAGCCTTGTAGGCTTCGGTGAAAGTGACCTTTCCGACTTTCATCTTACGCATATGTTGGCGGGGAGCCATGTTCTTCCCTCCTTCCGGTGCAAAGACTCCATCCGTTTTATAGTGCCAGTAGCGGATATCAATAATATCCACCACAGCCGCACGCTTCGGATCGGCAAGGATAGCGTCCTGTACATCTTTTGTGGTACTTAATGCTACTTTGGCTTTCTTTCCGGTTTCTGTTTCCCATTCGGCAATCACATCCAGCCAAAACTGTACAAAATGTAGTGGACCTGTAAATTCTGCACTTGTCAACTGAATGACATTCGGGTTATCAGCAAAGTTGTTCAGACACTGGCGGATATATTGTTTGTGTAACTCACGGCGAACCGGATGAGTGATATCATAAAACATATCTGCAACAAAGATTCGTTTGTCTCCGGCAAACGGAGCAGGTTCCGGAAATCCGGTCTGGTTGATATTATTGGTGCTTCTCCACGGACAATCTACCCAGTGTGCACCTGCTTCCAGAATATTGTGCTGGAAATAGTTCTCATGGAATAGCAATAGTCCGTCTTTACTTCCTTTTTCGGCAAACTCTTTCAATCGTGACCAATACCATGCACTAGGGCGGTTCAGATCATATTTGCTCAGTCCTTCCCAGGCAGTACCCTGACCGCTACGACCGAAAGGCTGTTCGTAGAAAGGCCCCCATACATCTCCGTCACGACGGCGCACTCGTTCATGATCATCCCGGCGACGGTCATACCAAAGTCCGTAGTTTTGATCAAATACCAATATATTCTTTTGTTTCATATAGCCGATTACGGAATCGATGCGATCTGTCAGTCCCAATCCTTCACGTCCGGGGACAAAACGGGTGATGGCAGGGCTTGCTTTTTTCAGAAAGCTGGTTTTAAGTTTTCCATTCCACCAAGGGGTGGTATGGCTACCTCCTACCAACAAAGTACCGTCCATTTGGATACGTCCGTTTGCAATAGTTACTTCCGGTTGTGCTGATGTCTTGTTCGAAGTTACCTTCTTTTCTTTCATATCATCGATTGATTTTACTCCGGACATAGCTATTGAAGGAGCAAAGGCTCCTTGTTCAATCCAGTGTTCCAATGTCAGGCGGGGATTGTAAGCCTCTTTGGCCAGTTCCATAGCAACTTCAACGGTCGGACTGCTGGTGGCGCTTGTATTCCTTGGCAAGATACGGGCACGTTCTGTACATTTCTTCTGCAAACGATCCTCCAATTGAGCATAGAAAATGCTTCGGGGCTGCACATGATTGTTTGATTGTGCCCATTCGCCGTCACCGGAGAATTGTGCCCAACATCCGTACGCACGGTTCATGGCATCTTTTGCCGGAGCATAACACTCTATTTCGGCAGCGGTACATTGCCAGAACAGACTATTTGCTGTATTCCATCCCGCTCCGTTCTTGTCCTGTCCTAGATTCTTGAAACTCAGATTATGACCGTCTATATTAACCACGTCAAACAATAAACCGCACGCCCATGCGTCAATAGATCCGCTGAAACCAAAAGACTCATACGAATCACATTGTACGAAAGCATTCGGTCCGGCAGCACAATATCCGGCTGCAAAGTCATGAATACCCTGTTCCGAATAGCAGCGCTGGAAAAGTGTCAGTTGTCCTAAAGTATAGAAAGTACAGCGGCGCATTCCTCCGATTTCAGAAACAGGTTCCCGTGAGATACAATCCTCAACCGTGATTTGGGAACCGGTACGCTGAACAAGGATTGCACTTCCTGCAAAGTGCTTAAAGTTCACCCTGCGTACCCAGCAATCTTCCGCATCTTCGATCGAAATACCTGTCCAGCAATGATCTTCATCTTTAGGGTACCGTTTGTCATAGTCGGAAATCAGAGTCATGTTTTCTACTCCGCACTCCCGGATGCGTCCGTTCCACTGATAAGTAATCACGGAAGAAGTACCGTATTTAGCATCCAGCGCCACTGTCAGCGGAGCGTCCAGCGTTATCTGATTACCGTTTACTTCTGTCACGGTTCTATCCCAGATAAGATCCATATCTCCTTCTTTCCAGCCCAGTGCACTGATTCCTCCTCCAAAGATATCACATCCTAACGAAGCAATCCATTCTTTGCCAGACGGACGGTTCACCAGTATCCGATCTCCCTTTCTCAACGAAGTACCTGAAACAACTTCCAATGTCCTCGTATTTACCGGAACATACTTCGAGAGTACCTGCAATGTATCCTGCACCTTCAGATCGTCTGTCCCTTCCATGTAGATCAGGGCACCTCTGTCTACTCCTTTTTTTAGAAGTATCGTTTTCTCTTTATCCACTCCGCGCAGTACGATGCCGGAGGCATCTATACGCAGGCTTCCGGATAAAGAAAATTCTCCCTGATCCAATAACACGGCTCCCCTGAAACCAGAAGCATCAGGTACTAATGAGGCGACATAGTCAATGGCGCGTTGAATACGTGATGTATTATCTCCTGCTGTCCAAGGTACAAACACGGCATTGCGGACAGAAGGAATATCCTGTTCAGAGCTCTTGTAGCCACAGTACGAGAAATCAAGAATCCGGTTTCCCTGTTCGTCATTCAAGTAAGTGATCCGGTCATCCTTAACCTGTAAAGCAAAGGTTTGCGCATATCCCTGCGCAAACCCTATGCTCAATAATCCTAAAAGGATAGTTCTTAATTGTATATTCATTACAATAAACATTGTTTTCTAATTATTCAATCCTGAAAGATCATTTGACCATAAGCAAATCATACGATTAAAACAGACTTTTCCGTTTGGATAAGGTATCGTAGTTGTTCTTCAGATCTGTCCAGTCTATTTTCTTCTTTGTATCCAGCCCATTGATATATTTCTCGATATTGGTATAGCCATCTCCATTACAGTCCTCCTTTGCATCAGTCGGATCGTTCGGATTCAGTCCGTTGGCAATTTCCCATGCGTCCGGCATACCGTCACCATCCGAATCAAGATATGCTTCTCCTTTGTACTCAGGAAGTCCGCCCACCTGACGGATATCGGTGATGATGCCTTGTTTGTAAGAGTCTGCCGGCAAGCGTCTTTTCACATAAGGAGAGACAAATTCCGGAGCGTCTTTCGTATAAATCGCTTTTCCTGTCTGTACAGTCTTGATGACGCGTGCGTCTACCGCATCCCGTTTCGGGAGAGTAGCACCTACATTATCCAATACAAAGTTATAAGCTTTTTTGGTATCCATAATCGTCACGGGCGACATTTTGAATGCTTCGTCCACTCTGATTTGCGGTAAGAACTTTCCTTCATCCACTTCACTGGCAAGCTGAACTCCGCCATCCCAGTTATCTTTTGTCACTTTAGCATTTCCGTGAACGATGTTACCGTTTACATAAGCTTTTCCGAAGGACATCGGTTTGCTTTTATCGCGTCCGGCTTCTGGTTTCAATATACGATAAGAGATAGGCTTATCCAGCGGGGTGATAGGACCGGGCTTAAAATAGTTATTGATTATATTATAAAAACTCTTGTTATCTCCTCCGTCGACAGAACGGTTCCACCAGTTGAAGACAACATTGTTTACGAAGTTAAAGTCTCCGTCCATACCCACCGAACTGTTACGACTGATATTGGAAGCGAAAAGATTACGGCAGAACATACTATTATGTCCTCCGATAGTGGCGCCAAACGCATGATTATAAGTATCCAATGCTTCCGAGAACATCGAATTCTGAATGGTAATGTTCACAGTAGGCAACTTCAGTCCGTGCCCGGTTTCATCCCTGTTGTAGACGTGGCGATAGATAGACATATTTTCATCCAGTCCCCAGCTTGCCGAACAGTGGTCTATTATAATATTGCCGACTGCATTTCCTCCTACTGCATCATCACGGAAAGCAACATCCTGTGCCCCCCGACGGAAACGCATATGGCGAATCACTACATCATGAGTATCGATCAGGAAAGAATGACCGGTCACGCAGATACCGTCTCCCGGTGCTGTCTGTCCGGCAATCGTTACATAAGGGGCACGTACACTGATCGGGCTTTTCAGGCGAATAATACCTGACACATTAAATACGATAACACGTGCACCACCGGTTTCACAGGCTTCGCGGAATGTGCCGGGACCGGAATCTTCCAGGGAAGTAACCACAATCACTTTGCCTCCACGACCGCCGGGAGTGTACATACCACCACCTTCCGCACCGGGGAAGGCCGGAATATTACTTTTTATCAAATCCTCCGGTTTGGAGGCCCAAGGTTTGTAAGGTCTTCCTAACCTTGCTTCTTCCAAAACTGTTGGCAAGGCTTTTTCCCATGCCGCATTTGATTTCTGTTCGAACTCTGCCTCTTGTTTTGCTCCTCTTTCTTTTACCGAGTCGGGGATCACCGGATATTGGGCTGCCACAGGTAGCACACAGGCAACCAACATCCATGCTGTTAATACTTTCTTAATCTTGTTCATTCTTCCGAATCTTAATAGGTTTTTAAAAAAGACGATTAAGAAAGTATTTTGTAATCGGTCTTTCTATCCTTTCCGCCATTCATTCATATATTCACGGGGAGTCTGATTATATTTCTTGCGGAAACACTTGCTATAGTAGCCCGAATCTTTGAATCCGACAGCAAACGCCACTTCCGAAACACTCAAATCTGTATTTTTAATCAGTTCGATCGATTTATTCAGGCGAATCTCCTTTACCAGGTCGACAGGTGCCAGTCCGGTAAGGCTTTTCAGCTTTTTGAAGAATGCCGAACGGCTCAGTCCGATGCCGGAAGCGATCGTATCAATATTGAAATCACTGTCGTCCATGTTTTCCTCGATCACTTGGTGTATCTTTTCAAGGAACTGCACATCTTTCTTCACCAGATATTGTTCGTAGCTGTCTTCTTCCGTTGTCGTCTGGTTTTCCATTTGCTGGCGGATACGTTCGCGGAACAGTTTCCGTTCGCCGAGCAACTGATCGATCCGTGCCAACAGATACTCTTTGCTGAATGGCTTGGTTATATATGCGTTCGCACCCAGAGTGATCGCTTTGGTCTTGGCACCTTCATCGTTCTTGGCTGTCAGAATAATGACAGGGATATGGCTGATCTGAAAATCCTTCCGGATAGATTGCAGCATTTCCAGTCCGTCCATTTCCGGCATCATCTGATCGGTCACTACGATGTCCGGATGATACAGATGCACTTTCTTCAGTCCTTCTACGCCGTTATTGGCTATATGAATGTTGAATTTATCTTCCAATTGCAGTTTTATCAGCTGGCACAGGTCTTTATTATCCTCTACCAGCAGAAGAGTCGGTAATGAAGCGTCAATTTCCAGTTCCTCCTCCGGTTCCTTTTCGGAATCGATAACCATCTCCTTGTCTGTAGCGGCAGGAACTGTTTCCGTATCACTGACATAGAAGTCTACTTCCGACGGACGATAATGGTCCTTGTCCAGCAATAGCTCTACAATAAACACGGCCCCCTGCCCTTCCGGACTTTCGGCACGGATGATACCGTGATGCAGGTTTACTATTTCTTTGGAAAGTGCCAGCCCGATGCCCGTACCCTGATAATGTGGATTATTCGCATTCTCTCCTTGTGAGAAACGCTCGAAAATTTCACTCAGCTTATTTTGTGGAATGCCGACCCCGTTGTCTTCCACCCGTACATAGCAGGATTTTCCATCATCTGTCAATCCGGTAGTTACATAAATACTTCCACCGGAAGGAGTAAATTTGAACGCGTTCGATATGACGTTGCGGATAACAATACTCAGTTTGTCCTTATCTGCCCATACCATAATCGGTTCGTCCGGCAGTTGGAATGTGAAACTGATTTCATTTTCCTCCGAAAGTACACGGAATTCTTTTTGGAAGGAAGCTATCATTTCATTGAAATCGATCAATGATACGTGCAGACGCATCTTGCCATTCTGAATCTTTCGGAAATCAAGAATCTGATTGACCAGTTGTAACATTTGGTTCGTATTCTTTTCCATCAGGTCCACGTATTGCAGTCCTTTCGGAGACAGTTCTTCCCGCTCCTTCAGTTCTTGTATCGGCCCTTTTATCAGTGTCAGAGGAGTACGAAGCTCATGAGAAATATTGGTGAAGAACTTGATTTTCATTTCCGATACTTTCTGCTCGATATAAATGTCGTTCTTCATTTTAATCATGAAGAAAGCCAGGCGCAGACCGAAATAGAGGGCCGCGATGCCAAGGATTACATAGATAAGAGTGGCCCACCAACTCAGCCACCACGGCGGAAGAATGGTGACAGCCAATGTACATGTGGATACAAGTTCCGAATTAGCTTCATCCATCGTTTCTACACGGAATATGTAGTCTCCGGGAGGAACATTGGTATAAGAAGCAATACGGTTTTTGCCGTTATAGTGCCATTCCTTCTCATACCCTTCGAGTATGTAACGATAAGATACGCGATTCTGATTGTAGAAATTTAATGCAGCAAATTCGATTGTGAACATAGACTGATTATACTTCAATTGAAGTGCATCGGTGTATGTGATAGACTCCTGAATCGGACAGTCGTTCAAACTTCGAAGATTACGATTGGATACTTTAAAGTCTACGATACGGGTGTCATAGTTGGTATGTTGTGTCTCCAGTTTATCAGGAGAGAATGTCAGAATCCCCTGTCGCGAACCAAGCCATAAGTCTCCGTTCAATGCACGCAACGCACTGCCTTCTTCCAGTTCAACATTCAGGAAACCATCGTATTTGTCGTAGTTACGGAACTGCTCTGTCGCCTTATTAAAGCAGGACAGACCAATTTCGGTAGTAAACCACAAATTTCCGTTTTTATCTTCCACGATGGACTTGACCACATCGTTATTCATTCCTTCACGTATGCCATATGACTTGAATATCGGTTCACGTTTTTCTTTGTCATAGCGGACCAGCTTATTCAGACCTCCGCCGAATACACTCACCCAAATTTGCGAATCACTGTCTTTATATAGAACATAAATGTCATTGTCTGCCACATTAGAACGATCGCTGATCTGTCGGTACGTCTCAAACTGAATCTGTTCGGGAGTCGTAAAATGTCCGTCAAAAGACATCAGACCATCCATCGTACCTACCCAGATACGCCCGTCTTCATCTTCTGTCATTGTACGGACTTCCATATACAGACCATAAGCGGGATATTGTTTCAGTCCGTTGTATTTATGCTTGAATACAAGTGTCCCGTTTTCTTCGGAAATCAAGTTCAGCCCTCCGCCCAACAGACCGACCCAGATACGCTCCTGACTATCCTGATAAGTGAAATACACATCATTGTTACTGATAGAATTCGGATTCTTGGGATCATTCTTATAGCGGGTAAAACGCAGACCATGTGGTGAGTTCATATCCGGTTCGGCTTTGACAAGTCCGTTTCCCTTAGTGGAAAACCACAAGTTTCCTTCTTTATCTTCCATGATATGATATACGGCGCCTATCAGATAATTCTGATCCGTAAAAACCTGTTTTATCTGCCCGTTGCTATCCAGACGATAAAGCGCGTGCCAACGGGTACCGACCCAGATGTCTCCATTCTTAGCCTGATACAGTGCACGTATCCCCTGATTCCAAGAGGTCGCTCTTTCTGTGTCTACAGGGACAGGAGAAACTTCTGTCAGCAGTTGAAATTGCTTCTTGGGAAAGTTAACCTTGTATACTCCGCTGCCTGTAGATGCCAGCCAAAGAATACCGTCTTTATCCAGCAACAGATGAAAGAAGAGCTGATCGGGAAGGTCGTCGGAAAAAGGTTTCAGTTGATTGATACGGGTCATTTCCAGTTTCTCCCTATCGAAGAGCAGAATTTCTCCACCGGGGGTGAGGAAAAACATACCCTGTTCACCGGCATCCTGCTTTTCAAAGTTACCGATGGCATTTTGTTTGGGGAAAGGAAAGCGATGATTGCTTTTGTTCAGAGGATCATAGTACGTCAATGCCTCATTACCTTCCTGAAACCAAATTTTGTCATACTTGTCATTGAATATCATTCCTACTTTTTTCCCTGCGATGGAGAACGGTAGTTTGGTCAGTTGTTTGTAGCCGATGTTATATTCATACGCACCATCAACGGTGGTGATATACATTAATCCTGATTCAGTGACCAGTATATTGGAAATCGGTTGATCAATCTCCGGTATTTCGTAGCGGTTGACTACTCCATTTTGCGGATCGACGCTATAAATATGTCCGTTCTTATCTCCCAGCCATAAGAATTTGGAACTGTAGGAAGCACAAGTGAACTGGTCCGGATTGGCAGAAACTTTCTTTTGAATAAAGTCGACAGGCTTATCTTTCAGAGCCTCTCCTTTTCTTAATGAAAGAATCTGATAGTCCATACCGATCCAATTGATAAACTCGGCAGTTTCACAAAACACATTATGCTTGAGGCGTAAGTCGTAGACGTTGACATTGGGACGCGAATCGTGCAACTGCTTCATGGTGATTTTACCGTTCTGGTCTGTATTTGCACGCAGCAGGCTTTTATCTTTGGTCAGCAGCAGTACGTCTCCGTCATCTGTCGTCTGTATCTTGATAATCTGAATATTTTCAGAGTACTCTTTTACATCGTCATACACTGCGTGGAAACTTTCATGTTTCTTATCAAACAGATAGAGTTTGCGGTCGATAGTCTTGATCCAAAGGTATCCGTTCCTGTCTTCTACAATACGCTGAATCTTACGGGGAGGAATATCTGCGGAGTAAAATCCGTCATGATTATCATAGGAACGGAATTTGGTACCGTCGAAACTGCATAGTCCGTACCAGGTGCCGAACCATACAAATCCGTCCTGCCCTTTCAGTGTACAATTGACGATATTATTGGGTAAGCCTCGTTCGGCCGTATAATGTTCAACAATCATGTTAGGGTAGGCAAAAGCACAGATTCTCGTCATCAAGAGAAACATAAATATAAAAAAGAAGTGTTTCTTCATTGTATATTGTATTAGTGGAAATGAATCTTGCATCAAAGATACTATTTTTCGGGTAAAATTCAAATTAGCAGATAATAAATCCAGATCGGCTATTAGCTTATTTGTCTTTGCTAATAGTCAATCCGGATTTCGTTCAATTCATATTTGTAACCTTGTTTTGCCATACACAAATCCGTGGACAAGCTTTTTCAAGTTTACTTTTCTATTCCAAATTCGGTTTGTTGTCGTTCCACTTCATCCAACACCCGTTGCCGCTCTTCTTCTGTCAGTTGCACTTTGCCTTCAGTTGCACTCTCGGATGAACCGGCTTTTACAGTTGATGAGGATGTTTCCTGACCAATACAGTACTTCTCGTCATAACAGAAAGGAAGTTCCGCAGGAACGCTTTTAAATTCCATTTCAGCGGCAGTCGGAGCCTGAGTTCCTTCAAATTGTACATGAGCTTTCACTTTAATCTTCCCGGCTTTTCGCGTGGAACGGATCAGCAGAGGAGCCGAACCGAATTCTACGGCACGAGGGTTGACACCGATCCTTGCGTCACCAATGATTTCTCCTTCCCCTTCTACCGTGAATACGATATTTTCCTTTGCCAGACGACGAACGTTTCCGCTATCGTCCGTCACTTCGGCAACTACTACTATAAAATCCGAACCGTCCGCTGTCAGGTTTACTTTTTGAGTATCTGCATACAAACGGAGTTTGGTAGACCGGCGGGAAGGCATTTTCTTTTGTGTGCATACTACTTTCCCGTCGATAATACCTTCGGCAACCATATTTACTTTCTGCCAGTTCTTTTGAGTATAACTGTATCCGCGCGCTTCCCAGAAATCCCATACATTTTCGAAGATGACAGGTGCGTTCGGCATATGCCCTTTGGCATGTACCACAGGTTTGGTCCATGTTTTTGTTCCATCGTAGATAGAAAGGCGGATGGAGTCACAGTTACTGAATACCACTACATCCTTATCGGAGAATTGTGACATTTCATGAGCAAGGAATATTATCGGTCCGCATTCTGCCAACGGATGTTGGAGGCTTGCCGGAGATTGGCTGCGGAACATTTCATACGCATACTTTTTCTGACGGAAAGCGTCATAAATACCTCCCCAGTATGGATCGGGGTGATAACCACGCTGGTGATCGAACGGATGCCACTGTGTGCCACCGATAAACTGACCGGTAGTGCGGTACATCTCATCATAACTTTTAGCCAGAGAAAGTGCCTGTATCAGCAGCGGACGTTCACCCCAACTGCGGCTTGCACGGTTATTGTTGTTGTGGGCATACCAGTCATCTACGTTTTCTCCGAATTCACGGGTGAAGATGCATTGTTCCGGTTTGTCCTCCTTTTCGTCATCACCCGGCCAGCCGTAGACTACATCGTAATGTTCCTTTACACCGGCAGAATGCACATCGGCAGCGGCTATTGGACGTCCCGGATACGGATATTCTTCCTTCGTAATTTCAAGTGCCTTCAGTGCAAAGTCGAGCGGATAGCGAGTCTCATTCAGAATGGGTTCCCACATCAGCACGGAAGGATGATTGCGGTCACGACGAATCATCTCACGGGTATTCTGATGAACCAGTTCTCCGAATTTCGGGTCTTTGTTCCAGTATTGCCAGCCAGGAGTAGCGACGATGACAAACAAGCCGAGTTCATCACAGGCATCCATAAAGGATGGGTCCTGCGGGTAATGCGCTACACGGATGATGGTACATCCTGCATCACGCAGACGCTTTGCATCACGCCATTGCTGTGAATTGGGAAGAGCATTGCCTACGTATGCGAAGCCCTGATGACGATTGGCTCCGACTAATTGTCCGAAAGGTTTTCCATTCAGCCAGAAACCCTCCTTGCCACGAAATTCCGCCAGGCGGATACCGATACGGGTCGTTCCTCCGTCAATGGAACGGTTTCCTTTCTTTATGCGGGATTGTACTCTATATAGATAAGGAGCATCCGGTGACCAGAGTTTCGGATTCCTCACTTCCATCTGCTGACGGATTGATTTCTTTTCTCCGGAGTTCAGAGAAAGTTTGCCGGACGTACGTTTGATAACGTTGCCTTCGGCATCTGTAAGGGTCGTTTCTATAGTGACGGATTCCGAACGGGTATTATCGTTCTGAATCTCCGTTTCTACATATACTTGTGCGCTCTTTTCGCTGATCTTGTCAAAGTGAACGAATACGCCGCCACCGCCAACTGTGCGGGAGTCGATGGCATCGGTAATGGCAACCGGAGATTTGGCAATCATCCATACATCACGATAGATACCTCCATGATAAGCAAAATCCAGTGTGTATTGGGGCTTTCCGGGAGGGTATGATTTATCGTTGCTGTTGTCGGTATAGACGGCAAGGAGGCAGGAGTCTCCGGCTTGTACGCCGTTTGCCGTCAAGTCCAGTGTGAAAGGCAGATAACCTCCAAGATGTTCCTGGACACGTTTGCCGTTCAGGTAAAGTACTTGCTTTCCCATTGCCGCTTCAAAATGAAGGAGTACACGCTGTCCTTTCGTCGCGGTGGGAACTACAAAATGCTTGCGATACCACGCAGGACCCTGATAATTGCGGCAACCACTGCCTTCGGCGGGCATCAGTTCCACTGTGTGAGGGGTAGAAACGACCTTCCAGGAACGATCGTCAAAATTTACAGCTTCCGCCCCCCGGATATCGCCTTTGAAGAATCGCCATCCCGGATTGAAGTTATATACTTGTCGCCCGCAATCGGGAAGCGGAATAAATCCGGCAACCGATGTTTCGGGACGGTAAGTATCTGCTGCCTGCCCATCGAAGGAGAATAGCAGTAGAAATAGGGATAAGATTAAAAACGGTCTTTTATTCATAGTGCTTTTTATTTATGTATTCTTTTTTTTATTTTTCTATCATTATAACAATGTCTTTCTTTCTGCTTTCCGGTGATACTTTAAGATTTGTTACTTTTCCGTCTTTTAAAGTTGCTTCTACCGTCGTATTGCCCGGAGCATGGAGTTTGAAATGGACGTTCCATTCTTTGGGCCAGGCGGGGAACAGAAGTATTTGTGTTCCATTCGTTTGTAAGAGCATCTCCTGAAGTCCTATCATGCCGCTACCTCCCCAGTTGTGGTCGGGTGTCCAGTCATATCCCGGTCCCCAGAAGGCAGGAAAACGGTGGGGACCATCTGATAGCTTTGCCAGAGAAAGGCTTTTGGCTTCTTCGGTCAGCCCCAGACAGGCTGCCCAGATGTTGTCTTGCTTCCATCCGGTGTGGGAGCGGAATTTGAGTGCGTCGGGATCATAGAAATACGTATCACGAGCTATTTCCAGATTTTCCTTGCCTACTCCGTAGATGCGCCAGGGAAAAACCGGGTAGAGTTGTGGTGTCTCTATATTGTTGATTCGTTCCCAGCTTTTGGCGGGAGAAATCGTTTGTTTCCATGCCGGAGTCATGGTAGAAGCCTGAAGATTAAGAGAATCCTTGACTTCGATATAACGTAATGGAACCGGAGGAATTGTTTCCAGCATCTTTTGCCACTTTTCGTTGTTGCAAACTTTGATGTAAGTCTCCAATACAGTTCGCAGTGCGGCGATGGTGCTGCTGGCGTTGTTGGTCATCTTGTAAGTTTCGCAGGCAGAGCCGGGGAACAATATCAGGTGTCCGTCACCATCCAGTGCTTTGCGTCCCCGACGGGAAGCGAGTAGCCGATAATGTTCGTCGAAAAAGGTCAGCGAACTTTCAATCAAAGGCAAATACGGAGTTATGTCGGCACCGGCATAATTCTTCGTTTCCAGAATCATCTGGCAAAATTCAAGAATAGTATCCCATTCATATTCCAGCCACGCATTGTATTCCAGTCCTTTGTCAAACCAAGCCGGACGTTTGAAACCATATTCTGCGGGATTGGGTAAGCCGAAGTTTTCTATCTGTTCACAGAAGCAGGCTCCCTCGTGTTGCCAATATACATGGCTGCGGAGTTCCGCATTCTTCAACATCCGGTTATAGAAATTGAATTGGGAAGGCATCATGTCGAAGTCACCGCTTTTCAGCATCGGCCAGTAGACAAGACGCTGATTCTGTGCAGTCATTGTTCCTCCTCCCCACTTTCGGTAGTCAGGAGTGAATGCCTGCTTCTCGTCTATGTGGCAGGGATCGAAGGTGAATAAACCACCGTTGAATTTGGTAGGGACACTGCCATAAGCATTGCAGCCCAGCATATAGCGGAAAAGAGTGTAGTTTTGGGTGATTTCTTTCAATGCATCTTTCGCGTCGCTCTTTTCTTTATTTCCGGTTTCTTTTTCTACTTTGCTGTTCTCCTTGTTTTCGGTTTCACCGATCGTTTCGATAAAACTCCGTTGCCAGAAAGCATTCCACCATAGGCGGGTTTGTTTTTTATCCTGTGATACCACTTTAGACGATATCTTTCCTTGTGGGGCAATTCGTTGCCAGGCTGTTTTCAGACCTTGCTCCCATTGGGTGACGGTTTCCGTCTGTTCTGTGTGTAACACAACTGAGAAATGATGCTTTTTAGAAGCTTTCAGAGAACGAAATCCCCAGGCGCGGTAATCAGTTCCGGCATATACACTGTCTGAAGTACCTGTATATTCCAAATTCTCTCCTGACAAATACCCTCCGAAAGTCAGATTTTTGAGAGGATTCATCATCTGGAACTTCACTTCATTCATCCCTTGCTGGGCAACTGCTACATCAAATACTGTCTCTTCCGCATTACGATGATAAAACAAAAGGCGTTTACTATCCTTTTCGGATGAATTCTCCAATGAAATGAAGTCGGCATGCGTCATCGTTCCTTTTGGAGGAGCCCACTTATAGGAACATTGCTGCCCCTCTCCTTTTCTGATCAGCCGATCCTGGTATCTCCAGTTTTCATAAAAGATTTCCGCCTGCAAAGACCGGTCATTAACCACTTCGATGTGTACTACCGGATGAAAGACATCTGCCCAGAGTTGTACTTGTGTCCCTTCGGCAGAGATTTCAACATAACCGTCGATCAGCTTTAATTCCTGCCGGAAATCCTTTGCGTCTTCAAAAGGATTGGGAGATAACCGGAGGCGAAAACGTCCCTGCTTCAACTGGCAGTTGTTTTCATCGAACGTACCGCTCCTGCTCAGATAAAATAGTATATCCCCCTCCTCTACCCATATGTTCATGCCGATATCTCCCCCGCCGCATGGCATCGATTCGGAGGAATTCCGGCTGGGAGTATCCCAAACGACATTGGCATGCTGGCTCCAAAGAACCGACACGCCAACGAATATCATTGCTATAGCCAGATAAAATCTCTTCATATTTTCAAATTACCAATCGTCCGAACGGAAAGACCCCAACGGCAGCCCATCACAATATACATCTCCTTCCACATAATTCTCAAATCCATAGCGGACAGCTACCGGATGCGGAACTTTATCACTTTTTACTAGCATTTTGCTGCGTTCGATCCATGCTTTCGCCGGGTAGAATACTTTGTCTTCACCTGCCACCTGAAAGTTTTTCGATTCGAAACAGTTTTTACCGCTGATCCACATATTCGCACGTTCAAAGCTGACGACGACAGTATCATTCTTGATTTCAATACTTTTGTAATAAGGACTTTCTCCGTTCACCCCCTCTACTCCGTACGTCTTTGTCAGTGCAAGGAGTGCCAGACGTTCTCCGGCAGCCTGTTTCTTTGCGGGATGAATTCCCTTTTCCATTCCTGCATCCAGCAGTACAGCCATGCCGCTGTTAGACACACGATGTTCTACCTTTGCCTGTGCTTCTCGCAAATAGGCTGAATTAATCACCTCTTTACCTTTTTCAGTGATAATACCATAGTCATAAGGAGCTATCTGACAATAGTAGAAAGGAAAATCACCTTGTTTCCATTCGGCACGCCAGCCGTTAATCAATGTGGTAAACATATCCGCATAGGTATGGGCACGATTCCAGTTATCTTCTCCCTGATACCAGATCACTCCTTTCATGGTCATACCGATCAATGGATGCAACATACCATTATAGAGTACGGTCGGGGTACGGTTTTTCGATTTGATATCAGCTTCCGATTGAGGTATCTTTGCATCTGGAAATGCTTTCAGCCAATCGGCAGTCATCCATGCCTCACAAGCAGAACCGCCCCATGCCGCTACTACGAGTCCTACCGGAACTTCTAATATTTCATTGACCAGTCTTCCGAAATAATAGGCCGTCGCACTGAAATCACGGACACTGACCGGAGCCGCTTCTTTCCATGAACCGACTACGTCGTTCTGAGGGGTAATGGTAGAAGTTCGTTTTACCGTAAACAGGCGGATATGAGGATTTTTGCTGCGAAGAATATCCATATTGGCATTCTCTACAGGTTGGTTCTTGAATCCTTTCATCGGCATTTCCATGTTGCTCTGACCGGAGCACAGCCATAATTCGCCTATCAGAATATTATTCAGTGTCTTTTGGGTTCCATCGTCGAAAGTGATGGTATACGGTCCGCCGGCTTCCGGAGTGGAGACTGAAAGTTTCCATGAGCCGTTCTTGTCTGCTGTTACTGCATATTGTTTTCCGTTCCAGCCGGTAGTGACTGTTACTTTCTTATTCGGAGTTGCCGTTCCCCAAAGGTTGGCATTGGTTTGTTGCTGCATCACCATGCCGTCAGAGAAAATAGCGGGAAGTTTCACTTCCGCACGCATTGACAGGCAGGCAGCGAGCAGAAAGCTTGCTAATACTGTGCTTGTTTTAATTCCTGAACTTTTCATTCTTATTTGTTTTTATTCGCTACTTCAAAATTCAAAGGTCCGAGCAATCCTGCAGGAAGCAGGGTGTTTTCTGCTCTCCGGTATTTGGCATTCGTCCATATTCCATCGAAAGGAGCTTTTCCTTCATCGGCTCCTTTGAGTGCATTCGCCCAAGTATTGGTCACTTCGATTTCCAGTTCATTCACACCTTTCTTTAAGGCTGCCGTAATATCAGCCCGATAAGGAGCTGTCCATATCGTTCCGCAATCTATGCCGTTCACACGGACAGTAGCCAGATCACATACTTTTCCCAGATTCAGATATACTTGTTGGCCTTCTTTCACTTTACTTTTCCAGCGGAATGTTGTTTTATACACTGCTGTTCCGGAGTAATAGCGTATTTGCTCATCTTCTTCTTTGCTCCAGTCAAAGAGTTCCTGTCTTTGGATAGTCTTACCGTTTGCTGTAAAAGTCACGGTATATTCTGTTGCTTCCAAGCCTGTCTCCGAAGGTTCTTTTACCGAATCCTTCTTTTCCTTGCGCTCTTTTTCCGAAGTTTCCTTATCATCTTCTTCTGCAGGGTATACGATGAAGACAGACTCATTCGGAGCTAATGTTAAAGTGATTTCCGTACGATGGCTTTTTTGTTCGTAAGGAATGTCAGCGTTAATCTCACCCGTCACCGGATTCCAGCATTCCGGCTTTCTGCCGTCGATGCGCATACTGGCGGTAAATGTACGTGTTTCTTCCAGTTGGTTGGCGATAAAATAAATATCCCCCTGTTCTCCTTGCCGATGTGTCCAGGCAATGTTTTCCGGTACGATCAGATCACGTTCCAGACCGTATGAGGAGAAATCATCTTCTTTATATGGAAGAGAAGGAATCAGTATGCCTGCTTCTTTCAGTTCATTTATCTTTTGTTTTACTTCCGGAGACAGTTCTGCGGGGTCCGGATTCATCGGACGTGGAAGTGGTAATACTAACACTTTGTAACTGGCTCCACCCGGTAATGTCATCCTGCCGTTTTCCGCTTTAGCCAAACGGAGTAACGCGTCTTTGTTAAAGCTGTCATAAGCATATCCTCGAAGTGGATTTACCCACTTTTCAGGATCAGCCATATTGGCGGAATGTGTTACGCCTACAGGACGCACACGTAAGGGTTGTCCTTCGTTTGCCAAACGGATTCGTTCGCTTTCCACCCGCTCTGCACCGAAGATGCCCGGTAAAGAAGGAACTAAACGTTCCGGCAATATCGAACGTCTTGGCATCTCTTCTCCTGTAAAAACTGCAATATCCGCCACCGGATGCCCGTATTGCAGCAATGATTGGCAACGGGTGATGTATTCACAGAAAGCCTTTGCACCCTTATTCCACCACGTCTGGTCACGCTGGAGGAAAAGGCCGATACCATCCAAAGTCATTCCCGGTTTGCGGTCCAGCCAAGGATTATGGACATATACATGGAAGAAAAGGCGGTTGATGCCTAAAGCATAGTTGCGGTCCAGTAAGGCTTTCAACATTCCCGGATGTTCGTTCCATGTTCCGCGTACTTCCGTGAAACCTTCTGCCTGGATGATATTCTTGCCGTAGATATGCGCTCCGCTGATGGCATCCAGCATATCATTCGGTTTGTCGTGGGTTGGGCTGTTCAGCCAGAATTCTCCCATGGGAAGGTCTACTTTCTGATAATGCAGTAATCCGTCACTTACCATGGTAGGCGCTACGCATTCGGCTGAGAACTGGCAATCATATTCTTTGGCACAGTCGGCCAAGACTTGATAGAAAACATCAACGACCAGTTCACCTATCGTTGTGCGGACATCACGCAGAATCTTTTCGCTTCGTTCGGCACTCTCCATCGGAATACCTGCCAACAATGGTAAATAAGGCATCAGGTCGTATCCACAGCGTTTCCGGAATTCTGCGGCAAAAGTATCGCTCCAGTTCTGGCTTCCGCATTCCCAACTATCCACGTGCATGTATTTTAATACACGGTGGGCAACGTCCGGATTTGTCTTTACAAATGCTTGCGCAAACCAGTTGTCGAACTGCTTGCGAACAGCTCTTGGATTAAACTTATCGCATTCCAGTCCTTTTCCTCCTCCGGCAGTTGCGTTCGTATGTCCGGTGGCGGTATGTCCCATGCGGAGTAGTTTCCACTTTCCTTTGGGGAGAGTAGTTGTCAGTGTTCTTTCTTTAAAATTGTCGCTCGGACTATTTTTAAAGGGATCTGTCAGGTTGATAATCTGTGAAAGGGCATAGCAATCTTGCTCCCCTATTTCCTCCTTCTTCGTGGAGGAAGCTACACGCCATACCAGTCCGGCTTTACCTTCCCACTGATCCAGTCGGGCTTCCCGATGCAGACGCAGTTCCTTGATTTTCAGATTTGGTTTCCATTTTGCGGCATCCATATCTTCACTTCCCGGTTCACTGCCTTCGGGTGTCCAGTAGAAGCGGAAATAGCGGGCAGTTGTAGCAGGAATTGCATGAGTGGAATTTTCATCTGTATTCTGCCATCCCTGGCGTGCGGGGACGAGCTGTTTCACCAAACGGTAGTTAATCCCATCATCACTTGCCATCACTTTCAAGCGGTGCGCCTGATAATTATTGCCACTTAGAATGATTTCAATATTGCGGCAGGTGAAAGGCTGTTCGTATTCATATTGAATATAGCAGGGATATGATGAACGGATGACTCCGGCATCATCCATGTTCACAGTCTTCTTGATGTCAATATGATTTCCTGTGGCTATATTGGCACAGGTTATTTTGGCCGGCATAACGTCTGCCGCTTCCTCTTTTACAGGCAGGGCAAATAAAGAAATATCTTCATAAAAACCTTCGTATGCCTCCGGTTGCGGTAAGTGTAGTCCTTTGATTTTGCCACCATCAACGATTGTATCACTCCAGACTACCTTTTGCATCGATTCTTTCGGAGTCATCCACGGACCACCAGCCAATGCGAAACCATCACAAATATGCATTCCTAACTTTAATCCCAAGCGGTCGGCTTCTTCCATGCTGAAACGAACCATTTCCCACCATTCGGGTGTTAGTTGTTGCGCCTTTCCATTGTATTGTGGTCCTTCTTTGATACCTTTGATAGGCATCAGATAAGTACCTCCCAGCCCAGCACGTTTCATTGCTTCCAAGTCAGCCGTAATCCCTTCTTTGGATACGGCTCCAAACATCCAGTACCAAAAAGTCCAAGGCTTTGCTTCGTCAGACGGATTTTGGAATTGTTCGCGAAGTGAATGTGTTTGCAGAGCATTGGCAGGAGATATAACAGTGCATGCCAATAATGAGATTGCAAATATTTGTTGTTTCAGTCGGCTTTTCATTCTAATCTATATTTTTATATATAGATAAGACGAAAAACGGACTGTTTTGTACTCACTGTATTCTCCTTGCTCAAATTAAACTATTTAATTTCTTAGGCAGTATTGCTTTCTACAAAATAAGTCTCATTTCACCGCTTCTTCTATTCGGGATACTAACTGCGGATTACTGGGACGTGCCGCAGTTCCGAAATCAATAATCTGCCCCTTTCTATTTATTAATACATAGTAAGGCATCCTGTCTATTTTCCATTGCTTACGAATTTTCTGATAGTTATTTATTCCCAAATAATCAGTCACATGAACACATTCAATTCCCCGGTTTTTCAATGAATACTCATTCAGGCATTCCTCCCATTGTTCTTTGGGTTCACTCACACAAATGGAATATATAATCAAATCATCTGTAGAGAATTTGCTGCGCAATTGTTTTAAAGGTTCCATTTCTGCCAGACAAGGAGGACACCATCTGGCCCAAAAGTCGAAATAAATCACTTTTCCACGATTCTTTTCGAGCACATCATAGACAGGTCTCATGTATGGCATACGTGTTGTATGCTTTGAGTTCTCATGGAATTCGCCATATAATAAATTGTCGGAAACAGGCTGTGGATTTTTTAGATATGATTTGGTCTGATTATAGATCTGCATCACCTGTGCACGTAGATGCGACATTTTAACGATTGAGTCAAACTGTGTACGTTTTTCGTGAAAAGCAAGTGTGTCGTTAGTACACAAAGAACCGGCTATCAACTTAGTATATAAATACTGATTCATCTCACTCTCCCCCATTGCAGCCATGATCTCTTCTATCGAAGGATTCTTTTTATCTTTGAAAGCGATCCCATAAGCAATATATCTTTCTGCTTCATCAGCAACATCGTATAAGCGTGCCGAGAGTATACCTTTAGTATATAGTTTATTGATTTCAGGTAAAAGTGTATGATAACGGTCCATCTCTTTTCTCGTTTTAAACAAGTATGACATACCATTGAATAACAGCGCATAATAATAATCCTGCTTCAGCAATTCTTCAGTAAATAGTACTACATCTTCCATTGGCTTGTACTTTACTAGATACTCATTCCTACGTTCCAAACGAAAATTATAATCCTTTTTTAATTCAGCCTCAAAATCCTTAACGTCTGATTCCGGTTTCATATTGTAATTCTGTATATAGTAATATGCACTTTCAGTGAACGCCAATATCTCCTGATTAAGCTTTTCGGCATCACCTGTTACTTTAGGATGAAAAAGATCTTTGAAGTCTATTTCTACATGTATGCTGTCTCCCGGGTGGATATAAAGATGTTCTGCATAGTTGCGGATAGAAACCTCCCTTAATTTGGCATAAACCGGAAAGCGGAAAGAGAATGAACCATCTTTTTGTATGGGCGAACGATACTGATTTCCCATATCTCTGAAAAATGGGATAATGAGAGTCAGTTCCTTTTCCTGAGGATAGAAATCCCGGTTTAGAACTTTGCCTGTAATGACTGCTTCTTCAGCATACTCTTCCAATGAGGGATTGCTTTCCTCTGTTTGTGCAGAAGATTCGGACTGGAAATTACTCTGGGCTTTTTGACGGCATCCGGCAAACAACAAGGTAATTATTATCAGAAAGTATAAACTGTGTTTCATTGTGTTTGAATATTAGTATGTTCGTAAATCTAACATTTAAGAGTTCTTGCCTCTAAATGTATGAAATTATTTTTAGAGGCAAGAACTTTTGACAGGTTATCTGTCTCAATTTTAGATATTTCACATTATATATACATAATTTGTGGGATAAACAGGCCGAATGCTATAGCCAACGTACAAACTTCCTGATATACCAGTTCTTTACCAATTGCGTCAGGATACAATAGGAAAGCAAAATACCAATCAGCCAGGGAAAATAACCCAAAGGAAGAGCCGTCAGGCCGATGGAACGTCCGAAAGCTGTGAAAGGAATAAGAATGCCTACTGCCATAATTAAGAACGTCAGCCCCATAACAGGCCACGTGGCCCGGCTTTGTATAAATGGTATCTTACGGGTACGTATCATGTGGACAATCAATGTTTGGGATAACAAACCTTCTACAAACCATCCGGTCTGAAACAAAGTCTGATGTTCGGGACTGTTACAACTGAACACATACCACATGACCAGATAGGTAGCAATATCAAAGATAGAACTGATAGGCCCTATATAAATCATAAAGCGACTCAGGTCGGATGCATCCCATTTGCGCGGTTTCTTCAGAAATTCCGGGTCCATACGGTCGAATGGAATGGTTGTCTGTGATATATCATATAATAGGTTCTGAATCAGCAAATGTATCGGCATCATGGGCAGGAACGGCAGAAAGGCGCTTGCAAACATCACGCTGAACATATTGCCAAAATTGGAACTGGCAGTCATCTTTATATACTTATTGATATTACCAAATGTCTTTCTACCTTCGAGTACGCCGTCTTCCAATACCATCAAATCCTTCTCCAGCAAGATGATATCCGCACTTTCTTTTGCTATATCTACTGCCGAATCGACAGATATGCCAATATCTGACTGACGCAAGGCGCCTGCATCATTGATGCCATCTCCCAGAAAACCAACTGTATTACCTTGCTCCTGCAACAGAGAGATTATTTGCGTTTTTTGCAATGGAGTGAGTTTAGAGAATAACGTAGTGTCTTTTACCGCTTCTTTCAATGTTGTTTCCTCCATTTCCTCCATTTCTATTCCGGTAAGGGAGTGCCCGGTATCAATCCCTACCTGACGGGCAATAGCTTTCACTACGGTATCATTGTCTCCCGACAATATTTTGACTGCTACTCCATGCATATATAATTGTTCGATGGCTTCGGCGGCAGAAGGTTTGGGAGGATCAAGAAAAGCAAGATATCCGATCAACACCATTTCCTTTTCATCTTCGATGGCAAAATTACAGTCCTTTTCGATGAAACTTTTCTGGGAAACCGCCAATACTCTCATACCTTGCCGGTTCATTTCCTCACTGATCTTTTGCGCTTTTATTCTCAAGGAGTCAGTCAAAGGATGTATCTCCCTGTCGAACTCGGCATACGAACAGACATCGAGAATCTCTTCTACCGCTCCTTTGGTAATAATTTGGCGCTTCCCTTGCCTGTCTTCTATAACGACAGACATCCTTCTGCGTGTAAAATCGAAAGGAATTTCATCAACCTTGGTATAGGCATCCTTCAAATGTTCCAGATTCAACTCTCTTACATGAGAGAGGATTGCCTTATCCATCAGGTTTCTTAGACCAGTCTGAAAATAACTGTTGAAGTATGCGTGACGAAGAATACGTTTACTGTTGTCATCGCTGCCGTCTGCATTGATATACTTCTCCAACACAATTTTATCACAAGTCAATGTGCCGGTTTTATCGGTACAAAGTATATCCATTGCTCCAAAATTCTGAATGGCATTGAGGTTCTTTACGATTGTTTTCTTTTTGGACATGGCGATTGCTCCTTTAGACAGGTTGGCAGTCACAATCATAGGTAACATTTCGGGAGTAAGACCGACCGCCACAGATACGGCAAAAATGAAGGCTTCGAACCAGTTACCTTTCGTAAAACCATTCACGAAAAACACGAATGGAACCATAACCAGCATAAAACGAATCAATAAAAAGCTGACCTTGCTGATACCTTTATCAAAGGCTGTAGTGGCACGATGTCCGACCAGACTTTTGGCTATCGTACCCAAATAGGTTTTATTCCCCGTCTCAAAAACAATTCCTTTTGCCGCACCGCTAATCACATTGGAACCCATATAACAGATATTATCCAACTCTATGACACTTCCCTTACGAAACTGTTGTCCCTGTACTTCCGGAAACTTTTCTATCGGTTCGGACTCACCCGTCAGTGAAGCCTGACTGATAAACAAGTCTTTTGAATCGATGATACGTATATCGGCAGGAACCATATCACCGGCTGCCAGGTACACAATATCTCCCGGAACGAGTTCTGTTATATCGATCTCTTCTTCCTGTTCTCCGGCACGTTTCACCAGACAAGTGTTTTTTACCATCCTCATTAAAGAATCCGTAGCTTCACTTGCTCTCCATTCCTGCCAAAAACGAAGAACAGCACTGAATAATACCATGGACGAAATAATGATTACCCCTGTCCATTCTTGCTCTCCGGGTTCAGCCATCAACACATCCAGAAATAAGGATATGATAGCAAGTCCTGTCAGAACGCCTATGAAAGGATTGATAAACGTTCTGATAAACAGTATAAACGGATTCTTTTTCTGTTCATGGATGACTTCGTTTCTTCCATAAATGGATTGTCGCTCCTGTACTTCTCCCAGCGTTAATCCAAGCTTTGTAGTTTGCAAACAGGAATAAATTGACTTACCGGGTTGCGTGGCAACCAAAAATACTCTCTCTGAATTGAATGTGTACTGTGATGAACGCAGTTTTTTCTTCCATACCATACTCTCTAATTTTTTTAAGTTACTAACTGCATTTATTAATTCGATGCAAAAGTAAGGAGGACTTCGGGAGGAAGCCGTTAGAGAATGATTAGAGTGGTATTAGAAAACTATTAGAGTTTCTTAGATATGCGGGAGTTTTACCACAAAAGTAGTTCCCTCGTCCTTATGAGAAGATACGGTAAGTTCTCCTTTGTGAAGGTGAATGATTTTCTGTGTCAAAACCATGCCTATACCATTTCCGGGAGCTATATTCTTGTTTTCTCCCCGATAAAACAGTTTAAACAGGTTTTCTTTGTCTGCATCGGACATTCCTACGCCATTATCAGACAAGCGGATAATAGCCCATTGTTCCCAATAAGCTATCAGGACGGATGAAGTCCGGTTGGAAGAGTACTTGCAGTTGTTCTCTACCAGATTCACAAAGGCAGTAGTCAACAGATAGCTGTTTCCGATTACGGTCAGCACATTATCTTCCTCAGCTTCCTGCTCAAATACTAATTCGATATGATAATCCGGATGGGCTTTTAGGACTAATTCTCTGGCATCCAACAGCAGTTCATCCAACCGGACCTCTTCCATTGTAATCTGTTCCGACTGATAGTCGGCTTTTGCAAGATTCAGCAATCCGTCGATCAGGTTTATGATCCGTCGCGAATCTTGTAGTGCATTGCCGATAGCTGCCTGATATTGTCCGGAGGTTCGTTCTTTCAACAGGGCCAGATCCAGTTCGGCTGTAAGGGCTGCCATAGGTGTACGTAATTCATGAGATACATTGCTGACAAACATCTTTTGTGAGTTGAAGGACTTCTCCAAACGTTCCAGCAGTGCATTGAATGTAATACTCAGTTCTCCCAGTTCGTCCTGTTCGTTTTTTACAGGCAGTCTTTTGTCGATATGTGAGGCGGTGATTTTCTCCGCTTCTTTCACGATATTGCGTATCGGCTTTAAGGTGCTTCGGGAGAGGATATAACCGACAATCGCCAACACGCTCAATCCTCCTATAAATAACAGAATGAGCATATTTCTCAGTGCATCCCGGTTAGCGTATCCATAGCCATCATAGGCAGCGGCAGTGACAATGTAGTCTTGTCCTTCAAACGGATACACAAGTCCTATTGCCTGATATTCGTCAACATAGAAACTGATATTCTTTCGTTTCAGAATACGTTTTACCATTTCGGGTGTTTCCTTGACTATGTCGTTTTGAAGGGCATCATGATATAGTATTTTAAAATCTGTGGTATAGACGGCTACCTCTACTTCATTAATAAACTTCTGATTGTTCAGGTAAATAGACTGCATTGTTTTTGCATCTACCTGATTATTAAGAAATAAGTGGGCTTTGGTTATAGCTTCACTTTGCAGGTTGCGAAAGAAAGCATTGCTGCGCGAATGCTCGCTTACGTAATAGACAGCTATGACAAATGCGAAGAATACCGCAGCTGTAATGCCCGCATATTGCAGAGTCAGCGTTGTCCGGATTTTCATAATTTGTCAGTCAGTATGAAACCCATCCCTGCTTTGGTATGAATAAGTTTCGGTTCAAAGTTACGGTCTATCTTTTTGCGAAGGTAGTTGATATATACATCAATGAAGTTGGTTCCTGTATCAAAATGTGTGTTCCATACTTTCTCCGCTATCTCTACCCGGCTCAATACTCTTTCGGCATTTTCGACCATATATAACAGCAGGTTATATTCTTTCGGAGAAAGTTTAATGGAAACGTTATTTCGTTCTACGTCCTTCCGCTGAAGATCAATGCGCAGATCCGCATAAACAAGTTCCTGCGGCAATTCCGGTACATTTCCTGAGACACGTTTCAATAGAACTTTGATTCTGGCATTCAACTCTCTGAAATCAAAGGGCTTCACCATATAGTCGTCTGCACCGGCATCGAAACCATCCAGCTTATCGTTCGTTGATCCTAATGCCGTCAACATTAATATAGGAATATGGGGATTGGACTTACGGATTTCTTTCGTCAGCTCAAATCCGTCCATCTTAGGCAGAACAATATCAGATATAACCAGATCGAACGTATGTGCCTGAAAAAGCCGCAGCCCCATTAATCCGTCATAAGCTACCATGGTCTGATAACCATTTTCTTCCAGCCCGTTCATCAGCAAACTTGCCACTCTGGGTTCGTCTTCTATAATTAGTATTGTGTACATAGGAAAGAACTCGTTAATCTGAATCTATAAAACGAAACAAAAATAATGATTATTCCTCACTTATGACTCTTTTAAACCATTTTATATTTGCTATATTTACATTAAAAAAAGGTACCCAACGCAATGTGAGTACCTTTTTATTTCATTTATTTATTCCATAAACCGGAAAATGATTCGTCCGCTCTGCGGACCATTCACCCATTTAGGCTGCGATGACGGGCCACATAGATCTGTAGAATTTACTTTATTACGTACAGGAGGAATCACATTCAAAACAGAAATTCCACTTTCAGGAAGCGTATAAAGTAAACGGTCACGACCGTCACGCGGCTGATATACTCCGATATAAGCATCCGGAGTTTCATTGGTCAGGCTGATAGTACCCTCTTTCGTGCGGATGTTCATCCAGGAAACACTGCCAAAATATCCTTTGAATTCGGGATATGTGAAAGTTTCACCCGGAATAGGATCGTTATAGTCGTTTTCCCAGACATCATATTGCGTGCCATGAATACGGTTCTGCCATACACGATAGGGCCCCGCTCCCAGCCAGCGTTTACTGATCACCTGATCTTCGGGATAGTCGAAGCAGATTCCCATTAAATCTACCACGCCGGAAAAATTGTAGGTATAATCCAGCACCGCTTCTCCATTTGGATTGATTGTCCATTGCACTTTATCCAGATTACCCAGTTTATAATTGGCAGTAACAATCAGATTGCCTCCGTCTTCTTTTACATCCAGTTTTGTGAATACAGCAGCATCAGGGAATTCGCTGTAGGTACGATCCTTTTCTTTCGCTTTTTCGTCATCGTGATTATAAAACTGATCCAATGAGCGGTCGGCACGACGGGCACCGATGAAGCGAGGTCCGTTGGCAAAGCTGATCTTGCGATTGTTTACGGATACACCTTTCAGCTGACCGTCTTTCTTTGAGAAAATGAAAGTATGGTTCTTCGCTTTTACGGTAAGTTCATTTTCTGTTTCTGTAGAGGTTACCTTATTAGATAAGGGAGAGAGCACTTCATTAGCCTGATTCAGTTTGTTCACAGGGAAAGTCCAGCGCCAAAGTTCATGACCGTATCGGTCGATGGCTGTGAGGAAAAGGGCATCGGCATCCGGAAGGATCGTTGTTTTAATATCCAGCACACCTGCCGAATGGGCTGCAACATCACTTCCTTGTACTTCCCCTTGTTTCAGAACTTGAGCAGTTGTATTAGAAGCATCTGTTGCGGTAGGGAACTTCACCTGTTTCCAAAGGAAACGGCAAGTGTTCAGATTCAGAAAATCATAACGGTTTTCTACAGAGAACTTACCGTCAAACTGTTTGTCGACAGAAGTATTCATGATTTGTACCGGACTCCATAACTGCTTGATTGTGTAGAAACTGCCTTCCTTTTCATGATGTGGTCCTACAATACCGTCAGCGCCGAAATTTCCTTGATTATCAATGAATCCGTCCATATCGACACGCTTCACTCCTTCGTCCGCCAGTACCCAAAGGAAACCACCGATACAGCGGGGGTGTTTACGCATCATTTCCCAATAGTCGTATAATCCGGCACCATGACCGCCATCATACAAACCGTGGAGAAATTCTGTCGGCATAAAGATTTCCGGCAAGCGCATATAGTTCTGACTTTCTCCGTAAGAACGGTAATGCATGGTTTCAAAACCAGAGAAATTGCCTTGCGGATGAATCACCGGACGTTTCTGCGGATCGTACTTGTGAAATTTTCCATCGAGTTCGGTATTCCATCCTTTTTCATTACCATTACTCCACCAGATAATAGACGGGTGGTTAACGTCACGCTCTATCATTCCTTCGATCAAGCGTACTCCGGTCGGAGTATCGTATTTACCATGCCAGCCTCCTAATTCATCCATCACATAAAGTCCCAAAGAATCACAAGCTTCCAGAAACTCCGGATCAGCCGGATAGTGACTCAGACGGACGGAGTTCATATTCATGTCTTTCATCAGAAGAACATCTTCGATATTTTTCGCTTTACTTAATGTACGGCCACTTTCCGGACGGAAGCTATGGCGATTGACACCACGTACCATAATGCGTACACCGTTTACGTATAATCCGTCACTTTCGCGTACTTCGATGGTACGAAAACCGAATGTTTCTGTCTCGTTGTGCAGCACTTTTCCGTCTTTGTCCAGCAAAGAAAACTGAGCTTTATAAAGATTCGGCGTTTCGGCTGTCCACAGAGCCGGATCAGAGACCTTGAGCTGTAAAGAAGTCCAGTCTCCTCCCGCTTTTACAGGGACGGTCGTTTCAGTTAGTTTTTTGCCTTTATTGTCCAAAATCTGTGCCCGGATACTCATTCCGTCATTAGACAGATTGGTATAGCAATTGGCACGGAAGGAACCATCCATTTGCGCATCAATGGCGATATGACGTAAATTAATCGCAGGTTTTACTTCCAGAAATACCGGACGGAAAATACCTCCGAAGTTCCAATAATCGGCACGTCGCTCGGCAAGATTCACACTGGCATTTTCGCTTTCCTTTGAAACGGTTACTTCCAGCAGATTCTTTTTTCCATACTTAAGGAAATCTGTGACATTGTATGAAAAACGATAGAAAGCTCCCTGATGTTTCGAGCCGACTTTACGCCCGTTTACTTTAACTTCGGTATCTGTCATCGAAGCCTCGAATACCAGATTTACCTGCTGCCCGCGGAACTTCTCGGGGACCTCAAACTCGTACTTATACATTCCTTTTTCATCGGCGATACCTTCGGGGAATGCTTTGCCATAAAAGGTGATTCCATACTGATAGGTGCCAAAGCCCTGCAACTCCCAGCATGACGGTACGCCGATCTTCGTCCATTTGCCGGAATTGCGTCCGTCAGTACAGAAGAAGTCCCATTCTACCATATCATCACATCCGTGACCGGAAAGGTATTGCCGTTCCGTTTGCGGAAGGGTTTGAGCAGCCAGAGTAGTTGCCAACGCCAAGGTTGATAATAAAGTGGTTACTTTTCTCATTGTTACTTTTATTATTGTGTTAGTTACTATTAATTGTATCAATTCTTATTTTACTGCTTGCTGATGCGTATATGCAGCGTATGTTCTTTTTTCTCAATAGCATACTTCTTCAGTACGCCCGGTCCGCAGCTGCTATTCCCTAATCCGAGCACGGCCGCGTCCATACTGAGAATAATTTCGGGACGTGGCTTCAGATTGCAGTCATGGGTTTCTTTATATAAATCCTGTGCAGTATAATGCAAAGCAGAGGCCGAAAATACATCTTCTACCGCGTCTACACGGATACCTTTATTCTGTTTGTCTGTCAGCGTAAGAAATTGTACTTCTTCCTTATTTCCGCTATCCTGCGGACGAGGATAATGTACATACTGTTCTGCTACCGTTCCCTTCCAGAGCCCTGTTGCGGCAGATGTCTTGCGATCGGGATAATTATCCTGTGGCCCTCTGCCATACCATGTAAAGGTATTATAGGCAGGAGCCAGACAGAATGCAAGCCCTAAACGAGGCAATTCCGGAAGTACTCCTTGTGGTAAGAAAGTAGTTTTCAGATCAATGGCTCCATCGGAAGAAATGGTATAGACGGATATCGTTGTCACGTTGCCTTCTTTATATAAATTAGTTGTCCGGATACGTACTATGACTGCCCCATCTGCACGTACTTCATGATCGAAAGACTCCAGACTAATCAGAGGATGGTCCATGCCATGCAGTTTCCAGTCTTTTGCCAGCCAGTTTCCGAAACTCTTGTCATTGTCTGTCGGAGCACGGAATGCTTGCGTGACAGGCTGAACCGGAAAATGATTCTGAGTCAATATTTCTTTGTCATTGTACATAAGGGAAGTTATACTTCCGACTGTTTTCTTTTCCCACTGAACCGAGAAACCGCGTCCGCTAACCGATAAAGATTTATCATCCTCTTTTACTTGCAGCGCTCCTTTATTGATCAGATCGGCAGACAACAATTCTCCTTGCTGTAAGCAGAATTGTTCCCAAGTAACTTCATGACCGGCTTTCGCCCAAAGAGCATCAGATTTCAATACGATGCTTACTTTTAGCAGACAATCAGAAAGCGTATTCGTTGAGTTGCTGTTGTTGCTTTTTCTGTTTAAAGCCTTCTTGTCCGATAAGGAACGGAAAGCAGGTAAAGTAATTGTTTCACTCTCACCCGGGGCGACTTCCGGTAATGTGATTTCTCCCTGTTCTTTCTGTTTACCATCTATTGTCAATGTCCATAAGCAGCGATACTGAGATAAGTCTATATGATGATTCCTGTTTGTAACGGTCAATTGTCCATTGTTGACGGCCAACTGAATCGGTGCATATACTTTCTTTACTTCCCAATATTTCGGAGTCGTCTCACGATCACTCATCAATAGACCGTTAAAGCAGAAAGCTTTCAGATTCGGCTTATCACCGAAGTCTCCGCCATACGCCACCATAATGCGGCCATCAGGCAATTCTTTATAAATTCCCTGATCTACCCAGTCCCATATGAAACCGCCCAGCATACGGGGATTACTATATATTTCATCCCAATATTCTTTAAAGTTGCCCAACGCATTTCCCATCGAATGGGCATATTCGCTTGTCATCACCGGACGGTCATCATTGGTACGTTCCGCTATTTCCAACAGCCGTTCCCAACGTGCATTTTCCGCACGTTCTTTGTCTTCTCCTTCTGCAATACCCGGATTCAGATATTCTTGTTTCACACGGGTATAAAAACGGCTGATCACATCGACCGTCTTCGGATCAGGATTGCCATCTACTCCCTGCGCACCTTCATAATGAACGGGGCGTGTAGGATCAAAATCGTGTAACCATGCAGAAATAGCTGCAAAGTTCGGTCCGTAGCCGCTTTCATTTCCCATACTCCACATCACGATACTTGGATAGTTCTTATCACGTTCTGCCATGCGGACCGCACGATCCATGAATGCAGCATACCAATCGGGAGTACTTGCCAGTGTCCCGCGCAGACCATGCTCTTCGATATCCGCTTCATCCATCACATAAAGCCCTAAACTATCACAGAGTTCATACCAGCGGCTCACATTGGGATAATGGCTGGTACGAACGGCATTGATATTTGCCTGTTTCATCAGCAGTATATCCTGAAGCATTCTTTCTTCACTCATTACGCGTGCCGTCCGTGGATCGTGTTCATGACGGTTCACACCTCTGAAGCGAACCGGATTACCGTTAATCAGTAATTGTCCTTTATTGATTTCTACAGTACGGAAACCGACCGACTGCTCCGCCTGTTCTATCACTTTTCCTTCCGCATTCTGCAAAGTCAGGTGTAGTTTATAAAGATAGGGTGTCTCCGCTGTCCATCTTTCCGGTGATTTTATTATGGCTGACAAACGTCCCGTCTTACGTGGCCCGCGTTGCGGATACCACTCATTCATCCGGCTTGCTTTATGCTCCAGATCCAGTATTTCTTCCACCTCTCCCTGTAACTTTACTATCTCCTTTCCACTTACGTCTTTCAACACAGCTTGCAGGGTATATCCTTTTCCGGTCATACCTCTGTATACACTAAATTGCGGATCGATCTGCAAAATAAAGTCCTTATAATTGCCGGCAGATGCAGGAAGAGTGCGTATTGTATAATCACGCATACGAACATCAGGTGTATGTATCAGATGAATACTACGATGAATGCCGCCAAAACGCCAGAAGTCCTGATCTTCGAGATAAGACCCGTCACTATAACGGTACACTTCCAATGCTATCTGATTCTCACCAGTCTTCAGATAGTCGGTGATGTTAAATTCACTTGGCTCCATACTACCTTGGCTATACCCTACCCGTTCGCCATTTATCCAAACATAGAAAGCACTCATCACTCCTTCAAAGCGCAAAAAAGTCTGTCCGTCCGCTTCCCATCCCACAGGCAAAACGAATGTGCGCCGATACTGCCCGACCGGGTTTCGTTCTTTATAGGTCGTATAGTCAGCTTTCGGCTCTCCCATTACTCGCGGAGGATCTATCTTAAACGGATAACCTGCAGATACATAAATAGGCGTGCCATATCCATTGACTTCCCAATTGGCAGGAACAGGAAAGTCCTTCCAGTCTTTATCATTAAAATCAGTCTGATAGAAATCTATGATTCTTTCGCCCGGAACAGGAGTCCATCGGAACTTCCATGTTCCGTCCAAAGACATCGAGCAGTCTCCTTTCTGTACGGAGAAAGGAGTAAAAGCAGCTCGTGCCGGTTCACGATTAATCTGGAGAACATGATGATTCTCCCAGTCATGCATTGTTTGTGCCTGCATCGGGCAAGCGACCAATGCGCCAAACACTAATGTATATATTTTCATTCGTTCTTTTTTCTTCATACCAAGAAGACGGACGAAGGGGCATTTTGTACCCCTTTCTTTTACATTAATATTAAAGAATAATAAAAGGGGAAACACTCTACGAAGAAAAGCTCTACCTTGTGACCTATAATTACTTCTAATATTTTTATTATGAAAAAACTACTATTCAGCAGCCTCTTTCTATTAAGTTGTCTCGCTTCACACGCACAGCATGAGTATACGATTGAAGGTAATGTAAAAGGAGTGAAAGACGGCACTCTTGTTTCCCTGTTTTTAACGGACGGACGTGTAGGAAGCGTAGTTGCTTCGGATACGATACGTAATGGCAAGTTCTTCTTCAAACGAAATGCAGGAGAAAGCGGTATGGATCAATTATCCCTTATGTGTAACCGCGAAGCGGACTTCCCTCCGATGTCTTTGGAGATTTATGCAACTCCCGATGCCCAAATAAAAGTGACAGGTACCAATACCCTGATTTATACATGGAAAGTAGACAGTCCGGTAAAAGAACAACAGGAATATAACCGATTTATCGAAAACTCCCGTGACCTGTGGGATGAATACCAACGCCTGGCTATCAAAAGCAGAAGTATGCGTTCAGCTCCGGAGGCCGAACAAAAAGCGATGCGTGCAAAATCAGACAGTATATCAGCTATTATCGATAAACGCGAACTTAAGTTAATGCAGGAACTCCCTGTTTCCAGCATCTGGATGGATAAACTGTTTGGTTTAAGTATGTCTGTGAAGTACAATCCCATGTTTACCAATAAAGAAGAAACATTGGCTTTGTATAACAGGCTGAATGAAGAACAGAAAGCTTCCATCAAAGGACAAGAAATTACAGTCAATCTCTTCCCTCCCAAAACAGTGAAAGAAGGAGATGACATGGCAGACGCCGATCTTTTCGACCTCGACGGAAGTATTCACCATCTGGCTGACTTTAAGGGAAAATATATACTTCTTGACTTTTGGAGCAGCGGTTGCGGTCCTTGTATTATGGCACTCCCCGAAATGAAAGAAATCCAGGAACAATATAAAGACCGGCTTACGATTGTCAGTTTGAGTTCGGATACCAAAAACAGATGGAAGGCTGCTTCTGCCCAACATGAGATGACCTGGCAAAACCTGAGTGACCTGAAACAAAATGCAGGATTGTCCGCTGTATATGATGTCAATGGTATTCCCAACTATGTTCTCATCTCTCCGGAAGGCAAAATCATGAAAATGTGGTCAGGATATGGCAAGGGTAGCCTGAAACTTAAAATGCGCAGATACCTGGATACACCTAAGCGCGAAATGAGTATCGTTCGGAAAGCCAACACCAAAATCGTTAACCATCCAATTTACGAATCAACCAATACCGACATTCTTGAAGTGAAGCAGGTAGAATTGACGGATACAGCAACAGTCGTTCATTTCTATGCATACTACATACCCAACTACTGGATACAAGTGAGTACAGATGCCAAGTTAACAGATGCAAAAGGCGTATCATATGCCTTGAAGAAAGCGGAAGGCATTACTCCCGGTGAACATTTCTTTTTGCCCGAAAGCGGAGAAGCCGAGTTCTCACTCACATTCGAACCATTACCTTCCGATACAAAATTGTTTAACTTCACGGAAGGAACCGCCAAAAAAGACTGGCAAATAAATAGGATAAAACTTACTAAGTAGAGAATAAAGAAGAAACTAAACCTATCCTTCTTTTTCTTTCATCAAAGGTTCCACTGAAGACTTCGAAATAGCTGCATATTCCGAAGTCTTCTTTTTTATTTCATTAATCGATTCTAAAGTTAGAATTAAAATAAGAATATCAATTATTAAAATGCAAATATCGTTTTAACAATTAAGGTCTTGCGAATTAAAATACTCCTTCAGACAGGGGTAAAAACATATATGAATATCGTATTATCTTCCGGGAAATGTTTTTCTTTGTTATACATTCATGTCATTTATCTCATGTTCTGCATTAAAAAAACAAAAGAAATGGAAGAGAATAAACAAACACTTTACAATGATGAGTTGCTAAATATCCTGCCTGACGGAGTTATTATATTTAATATAAATGGAGAGGTTATCCAGCTTAACCACCAGGCTCTAACCGAACTTCATGTCCATTCATCAGTCAATGAGATGATGCCTCTTTCAACCAATGACCTATTCAAGTTATTAAATAATAAAGAAGATATTCTTTCTGTCATTTTAGAGAAGATTCGTCAGGGTGAACAAACATATTCGCTTCCGGAGCACACATTCATGCAAGAACAGATTGATTATACACAATTCCCGATCAGAGGTGATTTTGCAACGATCAAAGAAGAAGGTCATCTGAAAAAGATCTTATTCTTTTTTCGCAATATCACGGTAGAACTGACACAAGAGTATATTCTGAACACAGCCTTGCAAAGAACCAAAATATATCCGTGGTATTATGATATAAACCGAAGTGAATTTACTCTTGACAACCGTTATTTCGAACATTTAGGTATTTCGGCCGGAGAAAACAACACTCTGACTATGGAAGAATACGTAAACATGATTCATCCGGACGACCGGCAAGCTATGGCCGACGCCTTTATTGTGCAACTTAGCGGCATGGAAACGTTCGATAAATCTGTCCCCTTCCGCCTGCATCGTGGAGACGGAACTTGGGAATGGTTTGAAGGCCAGTCTACTTATATTGCCAATATCTCGGGGCATCCCTATCGGTTGGTCGGTATCTGTATGAGTATTCAGGAATATAAGGATATAGAGAACACCTTAATCGAAGCACGTAAGAAAGCTGAAGAAAGCGACCGACTTAAAATGGCTTTTTTGGCAAATATGAGCCATGAGATCCGTACACCACTGAATGCAATAGTCGGTTTCTCCGATGTAATCGGTTCTACGTATGATGAATTAAGCGAGGAAGAACGTGCCGATTTTGTGAGATTAATCAGTATCAACAGCGAACACTTAGTAAGACTGATTGATGATGTACTTGATTTATCCAAGATTGAATCAAATACGATTAAATTTACTTTCACTGACTGTTCTCTCCGATCTCTCATGATAGATGTAGAGAAAGAACAGACTATGAAACCTATATCCGAAATCGAAATAAGAGCGTTATTACCGAATGAAGATGTCTATATCAATACGGATGCTACACGCCTGAAACAGGTAATAAGCAATTTCATTAATAACGCCCGGAAGTTTACAGAAAAAGGATATATCCATTTTGGTTATGCAGTGGATTCCGTCGATGCAAGCTCGGTTCATGTCTTTGTGGAAGATACAGGCTCAGGGATTCCAAAAGAATGCCAAAAGGAAATATTCGACCGCTTCTATAAAGTTGATACTTTCAAGCAAGGGACCGGACTGGGACTTTCTATCTGCAAAACAATCGTAGAACATCTGCAAGGAGATATTTTCGTTGAGTCGGAAACAGGAAAGGGCAGCCGATTCACTGTCACTTTGCCATTCGAAAGACAATCGGAGGACTAATGTCCTCTATATTCGTGCGGAGTAATACCGGTATGTTGCTTGAAAAACTTGTTGAAGAAAGAAATATTATTAAATCCTAAAGACAAAGCAATATTCTTCACCGGTTCATTGCCCGACTTTAAACGCGATTTGGCATCCATCAGAATGACAGAAGCAATCACCTCCAACGGAGTATTCCCAGCCGCCTTTTTGATCGTTGAACAAAAATGAGGCAGACTAAGTCCCAACTGATCGGCATAGAAAGAGGCACCATGATGAACTGTATAATACTTCATGACCAGTTGCAGGAACTCCTGATAAATCTCGTACTTCCTCGATTGAGATGATAAATACCACTTGTTCTGTAATTTATAAATCTCGGCAGACCCTTGAAGAAACATGGTGAGAGTGGCCTTTGTTATTTCTTTATTTGCTTGCGCTATAGGTGAAGTGTGTGAGAGAATCAATGATTCATAAAACATCTTATAGCTACATGCTTGTAGTGGAGATAAGATTACTACCGGATTCTCCATTATGGTCAGAAGAAGATGTTGGGTAGCCTTCATCAGATTAATACCTTCTATTAATAAAGGAGAGAAACCAGCATAATAAATATGAATGTCGGGCGAAAATTCTTGTATCTCCATTATATGATTAGGTGGTAAGGTCAGCAAGGCATTTTCACCAATATTGTAGAGACTGCCGTTAATAGTTGCCTGAATCGTACCTTTTACACAGAGAATGAAAAAACCGGATTCTGTCTTACTAAGATAGTTCTTATACCCATTTAGCAAATTCGCTTCAAATGCTTCTCCAACAATATAATCAACCTCCAAATCATACATAGGTATATCGCTTCCCATCGTTTTGTTCTTTTTTGATTTCAAATATATGAATTATTCAAAATCTATCTTCCAAAAGATTAAAATTTGAATACCGATTCTTAAAAAAATAACATTTGTATTCTATTTTATAGGAAATCGTTTGAATGCAGAAGACGGGATACTGAAAGTTCTGCATACTTTCAGTATCCCGTCTTTATTACTCAGTTTATTTCAATCACCGGTTTATTGAAGCAACTATTATTGAATATCCAGTGCATCAAAAGCCAGACCGTCCATGTTTTCCGCAGAAAGTAATACCTTGTAATGTCCGGCATTGATAAAAGTTCCGGTGGTGGTACTCATCATCTTCCATTTGTCCGGTGTCTCCGGGAAGGTCAGAATGTCTTCTTTAAGCACTACTCCCTTTGAATCGATGAACTTCATTAAAACAGGCATTGGTTTTCCGGTAGCATTCATATATTTAAAGCGAAGGGCATAAACCTGTGCCAGTCCGGTAGAGACATTCCATTCAATACTGTTACCTTTTCCTTTATCAAAGAATACTCCCGTTTGCTTGCGATGTTCTTTCTTCCGGAACTTGCCTTTCAGGGTTGCCGTTTCAGCTTCATACGCTACACTGACACGGGCATTCTTGTCTTCGGGAAGCAACTCTTTCGGAGTTTTCTCCATGACTTCTTTGCCGGCCTTTTCCCAGCTCCAGTCGGATGCGGAGAATACAGTAGGTTGCAGATTCGAATCAACAGAAGCAATGGCAATACCTGAAATCAGCCCCTGTCCTGCTTTCACTTCCGGGAAATGGATCTTCAGTACTCCACCTTTTACTGTAGCGTACACTACTTTCTTGCATACTCCGTCGTGTCCACTCTCCGCCCAAATATCAAGATCATCCAATACTACCGAATCATTTACTGCCACATCGAAGATGCGCAATCCCTCGCAGTCGGTGGAAGCACTGCCTCCCGTCCCATGCCAAGGCTCTGTGAAATAGAGTTCAATCCGATATGTTCCGTCAGCTACCGGGAAATTGTACTCCAGTTGATGACGTCCGAAACGGAAGTGCTGGAACAACTTCCAGTCACGGCTTCCCCGAATCGGATCATTCGTCGTGCGCTGACTGGCAAGGTATGGATTCAATTCTTTAAAGTTCGCTGCCCATGAACGGGAATAATGGGTATTATCCTGCATCCATAACTGACCGAAACTATCTGTATAGTCGTCTCCTCCACAGTTAATACGGTACAAGTAATTATATCCGTCTTTCCCTTTCAATACAGGTTTCGTATTCTGATATAGTACGTCAAAGTGGGGAGCTTGCTCCAGTCCGTTGAGTACAATTATGTCCTCGGCGACCGGTTTCCCTTTATGATATCCTACAGCACGAAGTACATTATAACGAATATCCCGATTCTCCCACATGAAGTGGGTACCTGTTCCATTATTCTTTTTACGTCCCAGATAAGTCACTTTGTCATTGATCATGTCGTTATAAAGCAATACGGAATCACAATTGCTGTAAGCCTCGATAGTAGCCCGACGACGTCCTTTCTCGAAACGATCCGCCCAGGTATGTGATACCAGATATACCATCGGGTCCTTTGCCGCCGGCACATAGTTGGCACGATACATATAATATACATCCAGTGGTTCTTCCCACGGAGTCACCAGTCCTTTATAGTTGAACGGACCTACTTTATCTATTTTCCGGAATGCTTCATCCGGCTGGCGACGTCCGGGATTGTCGTGGCTGCTGAAAATCCATTGGAACTGTCCGCAAACACTGTCTTTGGCCTGTTCCGCCAGACGAATCTTTGTTTCCATCAACTGACACATACGACTTTCGCTCCATACTCCATTTGCTTCAAATTCGCCGGGTTCCGTATGCAGATCAATACTTCTCCATGCACCGTATTCTCCATTCAGCAACTGGTTCTTCTGCGAAAGTTCCTTTCCGTATTTCGTAACGTCTCCTCCATACGTGCCGCTCCAGTTCTGAATAACATTCCAGTCGGTTCCTTCACCACCGTTGCAGGTGGTGATGATACGCATCGTACGTGCTGTCGGGTCCATTTCGCGAATGATTTCACTGCATTCCTGTGCAAATTCACGAGGCAATGTACTTTCATTCTGTAATCCCCATATCACTACTGACGGAGAATTACGTCGTTCCTTCACCCATTGACGAAGCAGCTTTTTAAAGTTCTCTCGAAACTCCGGTGTGTCATACCATACATGGGCAGAAAGTTGTGTCCAGAACAAGACGCCTTCTTCATCCCAATATTTCTGATAATCGAGATGATGGGGCTGATGGGCATCACGGAAAGCGTTGAAGCCTGCCGCACGTATTTGTTTCACTCTCGCAGCTACCTGCTCCCGACTGAAGGCATGACTTTGCCCGAACTGATGCTCATACTCGCATACACCATTGATAAAGACAGGCTTTCCATTCAGATAGAAACGACCATCTTCGTCATTTCTCTTTACCGGCCAACTGATTGTACGGATACCGAAAGGCGTAGAGATCTCGTCCGTTGTTTTGGTATCACGCTTAATCATACTTGCCAATTTATAAAGATAGGGATTCTCCGTATCCCATAAAACTGGATTCTCTACAGGAGACTGTTGGCGAATCACCTTCATCTCTCCCGGTGCCAATGTTACTTTCTCTACCAGACGGAACACTTGTTTACCGTCCGCATTGCTCAACTTATTGACTACTTCTATTGTCTCCGTGGTCTTGCCATAGTTCTTTACTTCTGTTTCGACAAAGACATTAGCCGCCTTTTCGTCATTCCAGATGTGTACTCCGAAGGGTTCAATACGGATCTCGTCTGTTGCCTCCAGTACCACCGGACGGAATATACCTAACGGCTGAGATCCTTCGCTGAATCCCCACTCCGACGAACAACCACCACATACCCACGGCATATCGGCTATCATTTCCGGATGCTCTGCTTTTACTTCCAGACGATTCGTTCCTTGTTTCAATGCATCGGTCACATCCAGTGTCAACGTGGTACGTCCTACCGGATAGCGTCCGAAATCATGTCCGTTCACTTTAATAGTAGCATACGTACCTACCCCCTCAAAACGGAGGAAATAACGTCGCAAGAGTCGAGAGTCGGGTGTTGAGAATTGAAACTTATCAAGAATGAAGTCTTTTATATACATCGCGGTTCCGTGCAGATTGCCATGAGTCAACTGACGATATCCATAATAATCATCCCAATTGTGAGGAATATTCACAGTCTTAAAAAGGTTTTGAGGTATAGAAGAGACATCAACTCCATCTTGGCCAACAGATCTCTTCATTCCTAATTCTTCGTTCTCCATTAACCAAGTTTTCCAGCCTTCATTCAGTTCGGTAATCATCCGGCGATTCTTCGTTTCCGGCTTCGGGAAGCGAACGGCAGAGCGTCCCATCGGCTTACTTGTAGCAACAGCGATACCACGCTGTTCGGCATTGTTCACCGCACAATAGAAATGATAAACCACTCCGTCGTGTTTGATCACATAGCTTTTATGTGCAAATAATTCGTCGTAATTCTTGGAAGGAATAATCAAATCAGTTCCATGCCAGTCTGTCCAGTTGACGAGATCATAACTAGCAGCAAACGTATTAAAGGCTTTATACTTGCGTGACGGCTCAAAGGCAGAGAAATAAAACATCACGTATACGTCACCCATCTTCTGAATATGAGCATCACCGGTGATTGTTCCATCCGCTTCGTGTGCAAAGACCGGATTGCCGGGATAACGTTTCCAGGTTTTCATATCCTTGGAAAGTGCGATTCCCACCCGTTCACCTTTTAAATCAGTTTTCGGATGACGTCCTCCCGCATTGTAAAACATCACAAACGGAGCACCCAGTGTTTTGTCTTTATCCCAGTAAACGGTACTTTTATATTGAGTCAACTTTTCCCACCACTGCGCATCTTTATCATGGATGCTCAGAATCGGTTTGTCCAGAGACTCCCATTCATGAGCGGTGGAAATATCTCCTTTGGTAGATGCCAGTCCGACAAAGAGTGGTGCTTTTACAGCTTCATAACCTGTACCTTCTCCACCGATGTAAGTCATCCAGTGGCGGCCTTTGTAGGTCTGAAGTTCGTAGCTTCCACCCCACTCCATATCCGGCAGCGCGGGAAATCCTCCACGCTGATTACAATCCCATTTACCGTCCCGATAAGAAAGCACACGTCCTAAGGTACGCCAATCAAGCAGATTATCACTTTCTGCAATCCAGGTTTCGTATCCACGACCATCCGTGCCGGTTTTGCCATTATAAACGACATAAGTCATCAGCCACTTGTCTCCCTGACGAAAGACAGTAGGACAATCGATCTTATGATAATTGTCGGTCGGGGCAACAGCAAGTCCGTACTTATAGGGCGTCTTTACCTCTTCATAAATCTGCTCCATCCGTTCCTGCGTGACTTCACGTTGGGCATACAGTGAGCAGTATGCGGCAGCTATACTTAAAAATGTCAGTAATAACTTCTTCATTATACTTTTATCTATCATCTATTTATTGACTTTTTAGTCAGCCCTTTACAGCAATTGTTCATTAGTAAAACATCCAGTCCATCGTTTCTTCGTCTCCGGCAAGTCCGGCATTACGAGTTTTCACATCTGCAGCCGTAAATCCAAGGACCTGAAGGTAGCCTTTGGGCAACATCAACGTATGTTTTCCTGCCGGAAAGCTATATGCGTGTATATTTGCTAATGGCATTCCATTGATATGGATTGCATTAGTCAGTACAGGTTCCGCCTGACCGTAATCATTGGCAGATGCATCAATCTCCAGCTTCGGGGCTTTGGCATACTTCTTTTGGTCGTCTTTAAAATAAGCTACCAACAGTTTGACCGGAGCATTTGTCTCAAAGATAATGCTTGTTCCTTTTTCACGTTGTTCATTTCCATTAAAGCGGAATGCCTTCATCCCCTTCAGTTCAGGAGCTATTGCTTCTATTTTGCCCGGAAGATCCGTGAACAAGGAAGTACCTTCATTCAGTTTTACTGTCGGATAATTCGATATTAAGTTCACATCCGCAGGAGCCCAGGCAGTGATCTCTACCGTTTCAGTCACCGCATTGCCATTTTGCTTTTCTTTCAGCATGGCAAGGTTCGCCTTGAAGTTCTCCAACTCTTTTTCGTAGTGCACCAGCAGTTCTTTCCATGTCTTATTATGGCCATCGTCTCCACCGATAGGAATACGGCGCTGGGCAGTCTGCATACTGTTGGCATATAAATAATGCTCGTCTGTCAGTTCCACCAGTTTGCGGTAATGTTCCAGACTTTGTTCCATCAGAGGGATGGCTTCTTCCAAATTTTTCATGTCTTTTCCCCATTGATAGTCCAATACCAGTTTCGCAGCTTTCACTTTCAGATTAAACGCATAGGCAAACTCACGGTAACAATGCATATCATTCTGCAAACGTGCGAATTCTTCTTTGTTGGAGGAGATGGAACCGGCTGCCTTGTCAATCGCTGCTATTGCCTTATCACCGTGTTCAATCACCTGAGCGACAATATCCAGCGGCATCTCACCTACATGAGGCTGATTCTTCCATTCTTTCTCTACAAATTCGATCAGCTTTTCGCCTTCCGGTCCGCAGCTTTCATAGAATCCCGGATAGATGGTATATTTGTACGGATTGACAAACTGGCTCATAAACATCCCCAACAATAACGTCTGACGGTTTCCTTCCGTGATACCAAAACGGCGTAATAACTTCGGAGCAATTTCTCCGCTTTCTTCATAAGCAATGCGAATATTGCCTGCATTCTCGTCGGATGTTCCGTAGAACTGTCCCAGTTGATGATTCCAGTAACCGATCTCATCGGCACGATCCCGATGGCTGTTCCATGCATAACGTCCCCAGGTCTGATACCAGATCCAGTCGCGGTCCAGTTGAAATTCCCGTTCGCCATTTGGCAGTTTGTCGGCTGTATACGGCCAATCCCAGTACGAAGCCTGCGGATAAAGATGCAGTGCATTGGCACCGTGCACGTTGTGCATCGCTTGTACCGCCTTCTGTACGAAGTCCGGAGAGCCCCAACGGAACGGTTCCAGATTTGCCAGGATATGTACATTACTGATATGAATAGATCCTAAAGAGCTCAAATCCGTATGAATCTTCGACCAGGGGCCACGAGGCTCGTAAGTTGTCAGTGATTCGCCATTATACTTATGCATCGTATAAAGATTCTTATATATCGGCAATGCCGCATCCATTACCAGTTTGCAGTCTGTATCGTGTGCGCGCAGCAAAAGAGGCGGTTCGTCGGTACGTCCCAATGCCTGTAATCCGTCTTTTACACCCGGAATGATGGTCTTTGTGAACCATTCCACATCATCTTCTACCGTACACATGGCTTCACCCAAACAAACCAGCAGTCCCACATTCGGATATTTCTCTATAAATGCAGCAATACTTTTACGGGTATAGTCTGCAATCAGAGGAGTAATGGGACGGTTACGGTCCTGCGTTTTCAGTCCATAATGCTCTGCAAATGGTTTGGAAAGGATGATATTGTAGAACATCTGTATCACGAAGATACCACGTTTGTCCGCTTCTTCCGTAAGGAAAGAAAACATCTCTTCATTCTTCTTGAACGTCTCTTCGTCTACTTCCAGCGCAAACGGATAATCTTCCAGTTTGACTAACGATGCAAACGGATGACCATTCCAGAGATACAAGGAATTCATGCGGTTGGCTACCAGCATATCGAGGTATTTAATCCATTGTTCCTTATCATAAAACCAAGGGAAACTTTCCGGAGTATACGGATACTCATACACACCGTGTCCCGGCAGGTAAGTCATCTTCTGCAGACCGACACAAGCGCCGCGGAGCACCATTTCCGGACCATCTTTCAACTCTTCCGGAAAGTCAAGCTTGCCATCAGAGTCGTTCACACGGTCTATCAGTTCGCGACTTCCGTAGATCACTCCGCTTCCGTCTCTGCCGCATACTCTTGTCAGATTACCGGCAGTCGTAATATGAAAGCCTTCTTTCTTAAGCGTCGTATCATTCACTTCCGTCAGCAGAATCGTCTTTATTTCAGGATCGGAGAATGTGGTATCCCCTTGTTGCATCATTACCTGATAACCGGCTTTATCCAGGGTAGACTGTAACTGTTCCGCACTGAACAGAACGCGGTTTGACGCATCCGGCGGAGTCATTATTTTCACGGTTTGCTTACCACACGCAGCTAAGAAAAGGGTGCATGCCGCAAACATGAACAATTTGGTATTTTTCATTCTTCTGATGTATATTATAAAATGTATAGTTTCATTCTTTTATAAAAAGAAGACGAAATAACTCCCTGTTTGTACTCAATTTGCCCATGTTTCCACTTCTTAAAACCGTCATAAAAGAACGAAGCCAGCTATATTTCTATAACTGGCTTCGTTCTTTTACCATTCTCCTTTTCCTTTTTCCAATGGAATGCCATCACAAAAATGCATACTGGCATGAGTTCCGTCACAGAAAGGTTTATTCGATGACTGTCCGCAACGGCACAATGTCACCCTGTTTCTCACTTCATAGCTTTTGCCATCTGCTCCTTCAATCCGAATGCCGCCTTTTACCCAGATAGGTCCGCTGACTTTGATACCGGGATCTTCTATAATTCCGATAGATGGCTTAAATGGCGGTTCGAAGACTTTCTCCGTATCTTTATCCCACACAACTAATCTTCCCGATGGACAATGTCCCGCTTCCCGACGAACCAGTTCCCGTTCTTCTTCGCTCTCTGCTTTCTCCACCAGATTCCATATCCGTCCACGAGCATCGCAGAAACGTGCGAAAGCGCAATATCTCTCATTATCGGCCAGCATCATGGTAGGACCATCTATTTCCTCAGCATCTTGCAACAAAGGACGATGAGGAGCTGTTTCTCTCGGGTCCCAGTCAGCGTGCTTATGCGATCCGTCGCAGAATGGTTTATGTTTGGAATGCCCACATCTACACAGATGAACCGGATTCTCTGAAGTTTCAAAATGTTTCCCTTTCTGATACACTCAAGAAGAACCTTCTGCATTCGGTAATATAATCTCTTGGTCAATGGGCGGATTGCCATACACAAAATATGGACCGTCAGCTGTAATTTTGATGTAAAATTGTTCAGGTGCTTCTCTACTACCCTCCTCGATTGGGAAATTTTCTTTTTTAGTCATAATGATACGTATTAAAGTGTTCATTTATTTATGTCAGCCATATTTATAAAACAGATGGCAATTGCAAAAAGTTCCGGTTCTGCAATACAATATCTCAACTTTTCGAACTAAAAAGTATATCTTTGTACCTCATTTATCATTATTATTATGCAGACTTACATAGAAACATCCCGTTTAATTCTCCGCGATTGGAAAGAAGAAGATATTCCGGCTTTTGCCCGCATGAATGCCGATCCTCATGTTATGGAGTTTTTTCTCCATCCGCTGACTCCGGAAGAATCACTTGCTTTTTATCACCGTATCCAAAATGAGTTTCAGACCTGTGGCTTTGGCTTGTATGCTGTAGAACGTAAAGAAGATCATGCTTTTATGGGATATACCGGACTGCATCAGATCACATTTGACGTTGACTTTGCTCCGGGTATAGAAATCGGCTGGCGATTGGCGCACGAATATTGGGGACAGGGTTATGCTCCGGAAGCTGCAACGGCTTGTTTGGAGTATGCTCGTAAGAGTTTAGATATCAAAGAATTGTTCTCGTTTACTTCTCTTCCCAACCAACGTTCGGAAAGGGTGATGCAGAAAATAGGGATGGAACGGGTTAGAGAATTTGGTCATCCGCTTGTTCCGGCTGAGCATCCGTTACATAGACACGTGTTGTATCACATAGATTTAAGAAAGCATTCATCGTAAGGTATTCAGTTCAATGACATAAAAAGAGAAAGGGAGTAGTGTAGCAATAATTTATCGATTCACTTAGAAGATACAGAACTTTTCAAAATCAGCACCAACATCTATACGAAAGACATTGACTAATGATACAGTAACTTCCAGTCATTTATTAATAAATTCTTTCATCGTTTATTATAAACGTCCCCCAAGTTTATTATAAACTAGGATTTCGTTATTCCCGCAAGGAATATCAATTTTAAGCAACAAAAAGGGCTGCAATTCCCATAAAGAATCGCAGCCCTTAGCTTGTGCCAGACTATCCAACAAGCATTACCCGGAGTGGGAATGCCTGCAAACTGTTATTATATTATACTTATTATTGCTCATTTTTCGTCTATATTATCAATGTTATCGAATTTACTTCCGGTTTTCACTTACAAAGATACAACATTAAAAGCGGTTTGTCAAGTCCTCCATGCTTCTTTCATACATCCATTCAGATTTATTCCGTCTTTATAATCTCCGCAGGATTAATTCGTGCCGCCTTATTCACTTGCCAGAACAATGTACCTGCGGAAATAGCTACGACAACCAACAAAGCTATCACAAAGATAGAAATGCTTACCGGAGTTTTGACCACAAAATCTGATGTATATATGTATATCAGATAGTATGATAATGGCATCATAAGTAATGTTGCACCGCCTATAATCCATATATATTTGCGGAACAGGATGGAATAAAGATTCCTGAGCCGGGCACCATTCACTTTCCGGATGGCTACTTCCCGATACCGCTGGCGGATATCAAATAACGAAAGACCAAATAATCCCAAAGCGGAAACAAATATAGAGATAGTGGCAAAAAGGGTGAAGACAGTTGCAATGCGGCGGTCGTCCTGATACAGTGCCCTAATATCATCTTTTAGCCAACGGTAATCGAATTCATTAGAGTTATAGATGTCTTCCCTGCATTTCTTAAGATAATCAACTAATTGTTTTTCTTTTCCCGGAACACAGGATATTTGACACTGGGCATTAATTCCTGCGCTGGATATCATATATATAATCGGCTTTTTACCAGCAGTCAAATGTCCAGAGTAATAATCTTCAATAATAGCCTGTACAGGCATCAATGACAATCCACCTTCTACTATTTTACCATTAGATATAGAACTCCAAAGTGAACTTTCTCCTTTGACGAATGCATCTTCCCGACGGGTATAACCAAAAGCTTTTAATGCCGCTTTGTTCATAGCTACCAGATAATCGGCATGTCCATTTACTTCATCGGGCAATGAACCATCAACTATATGTAATCCATATAACTTAAAGAAATCCACTGTTACCCACATCATTGCCATATTTAACTTTCCTCCCTTATCATTTATCATACTTGACATGCTACCAGCCGATAAAATGCCTTCGCGACCAGTATCTCCGGCAAACCAGTGTTTAATATATGGGCATTCATTCAGCTTCTGTTCCATAACTTCTCTGTCATGCCACCGCTTATTTTGTATTTCCTGACTATCCTCCCACCATTGGTTAGGAAGCTTTGGCATCAGATCAGCATATAAGATTCCTTCGGTTCTGAAACCCGGAGGTGTATTCAGCAGGAAATGAAGATGATTACTAAAATACAACGATAAGATGATCAGTAAAAGAGTGATACTATATTGCACAAATAAGAAAAGGGTGCGTGTTTTCACTGACTGACGTGAAGTACCAATCGTACTTATAGACACGACCGGAGGCAAATAATTGTATTTAAGATAAGGATAAATCGTTGTCAGCAGTGGCAACAATATAAATATTGCCAAAGAGAGCTGCCAATCGAAAACTGTATACATAACGTTGCTTTCCAGCAAACGATTGGCATATCCTGAAAACATCTCTATAAAGAACCATGCGAAAAATAAAGCGATGAGTACCATCAAGACATTCTCTGTCCATAACTGAAGAAAAAGTGTACGACCTCTCATGCCAAATACTTTCCTGATGCCATACTCCTTGGAACGCTTTAGCATAAAAACCAAATAGATATTGACGAAATTGAGAATGCCGGCCAAAAGAAGCAACAGGCATACACAGGACAGTACCCATAAATGAAATCGACTGCTGTAATGCCACATTTCCGATGCATCGGCTTTTGCTGCTAATATCTTATTCCAATAAAGCTCACTGACAGGAATAAAATCATAACGTATACGGTAACCGCCATCAGCTTGACGGTAGATATTACTAATAGCGTTAATGGCATCTACATCCACTCCCGGCATAAAACGGATAAGTTCAACCAGCATCTTTCCCCATCCTCTTTCTCCATTCTTGAGTTCGAGGTTTAAAACGATGTCAAATGTCAACGAAGATTTACATGCCGGTTCATCCAATACACCACAGACAGTGAGAAGATGACCACCGGAATAACTTAGTTTTTCTCCAATTGGATTTTCCTTTCCAAATACACGCTCGGCAAACTGGCGGGTAACAAGTACATCATTGGGAGCTTTCATTGGTGTACCACTAAGAGGATACGTGAAGAAATGAAAGAAAGCGGTATCTGCCGCTAATAATTGTACGGTATACGGCTTATCATTTATGGCAACATTATCATTGCTGAAAGTTACAAAACGGGCCTTTTCCTTCACAGCTTCCGGAGAATAGAAAACTGTATCTGCTCCACTATATCCATCTGATACACTACCTGCATATACATTCCCATCAATATCCCGAAGCGGTATATATACATTTTCAGCATCTATGCAATGAGTATTTACTCGTGTCTCCTGATGAATATAACGTACCAGTATGATTGTACACGCCAGACTTAATGACAAGCCGACAATATTAATGACTGTATATGATTTGGAGCGCACAAGGAAACGCCATGCATACTTTAGTGTTTTCATTATATTCTGTTGTTTGCAGAAGAATACTTCAAATCCTGTGCCAAAACATAAAGCGTTATATACTAGCGATTTGGATTTATCAGCATATATTCTTTTTGTGCATATACGCACAAAAAGAGTGCGATAATGCACAGATAGAAAGACCTCCGGCCTATTGCCGCTATAGCAATACAACCGGAGGCCCTATTTCAATCTGAATCTCTGACTACAAACGATAGGTAACAATCCTTTCTTCCGGAGAATCAATCCAAAGGCGCCATACACCTTCCGAAACCTTCTCCACTGTTCCCATATTGGCTTTTGGCTGACGGCGACTCTGGATGGTCAGATAACCTTTTCCTTCCGTAGCTTTCACTTTAATGGTTTTATTATCCATGTAGACATGAATGTCTCCGTTCGGGGTAGGTACGGTGCCTTCCATCCATTTCAAGCCTCCCAATACCGGACTGACAGCAAACTCTTTATAACCCTCTTTCGTTGGTTTGACTCCCAGATAGTATTTACCCAGCAGGTAGATAGGGCTTGCTCCCCAAGCGTGGCACAGGCTCTTCCCGTATGGGCGGCCATACATGGCAAGATGCTGTGTTCCGCTTTCCTCCGGATTATATTTCTCCCAAAAAGAGGTTGCTCCTTCTTTCAGCATTCCACCCCAGTAAGCTTTCATTTCTTTCATTACAGTCTCCTGCTCACCAAGAGCACAAAGGGCTTCCAGTTCGTAAAAACGCATATAAGGCGTCGTTATTTTCAGAATCTCATCATTCAGGAGAACGGACTGTTTAATGGCCTGCTGCTTATCCGCATTCAGATAATCAAAGAATACAGAGAACATATTAGCGTATCGGGTTACGGCATCACTCTGACGTCCATCCACACAATTGTGCACAAATGCCTGTTTCTGATTATTCCAGAAAGCCGGCTCTAATTTTGCTTTTAACGCAGAAGCTAACTTCTCATATTTTTGTTGTCCGTCCTTATCTCCGACTAAGTCTGCGCAAAGTGCCATCGTCTCCAGACTCCGGCAAAACAAAACCTGTTCGAAAGAAAGTTCTCCCTTTTTGTCTAAATAGCCGTCCGCCCAGTCCACAAATACCCAGTCGCCGGACATTCCTTCCACCATACCATTCTTATTCGTACGTCCCAATACATAATCCATCATTGTTTGCATACGTGGATATAGCTGGTTGACGAAATGCCGGTCACCGCTATACATATAATAGTCATATACGCTTAAGAACCAGTAGAAAGTGTAATCCATAATGGTGTTGCTATGGCTGGTCACCGGATCTTTTCCACGAAGTAGCCAGATGGTACGCTTCACGGACTCACTGTCAAAGAACAGATAATAATTCATCAGATAACTCTGGATGGCATCGCCACTCCATACCCAACGGTCGCGCTTGATACCGTCTATAAAAAACTCGCGTGTAGCAAGATGCATTGTGTATGCTCCCACCTCCCAGATACGGTTCAGTTCCTCGTCGTTACAACGGAAGTTGCCACGATATTCTTCGGGAAGATATTCATATTGCATGGATACTTCACCAATTTGTACTTCCGGTTCGTGAGTGATGTATACATAGCGGAATGCTTTGCTGTTCTCCAGCGTATATTCATTGTCAGAATGATGCAAAGGAGATGTGCTGCGGATAGCGAGATCAGTGATCTGTCCCGGCTCCAGCAGGAGTTTATCCAATGTTTCGCAATATGCTTTGTCTTTCGCCTCTTCCGGACTTTCACCATAATAGAGGTCAATCTTTCCTTTGCCCGAAAGATTCTTTAATGTGATAAATCCGAACGTTTCTTTTCCAAAATCATACAGTATGCCTCCTTCCGGCTGTTCTGTTTTAGCGACAGGTTGCTGAGGTTCACGCATCAGGCTGAATTGGGAAGGACGTTGAGTGGCACCGTCAAAGTTCCAGCATCCGGCATCCATATAGATGGTGGCAGATGTGTCACTAGCCTTACCGCTTTCATCGATCCATTCCTTATCTTCATAAGTTACCCGCCAGGACGAATCAGAGTTTACCGTCTTTCCTTTCACATAAATAGTGGGAGGCGTTGCCTGATTCCATACTTTAATATTCAGGCTATGTTTTCCTGCCGGAAGCAGCAAGGTTTCAGGCATTCCGAACTGAAGTTTCCCGTCCAGCTTCACATTATATGTTCCCTCGGCAGCAATAAACACTTCTTCCGGTTCGGAAAGATTCAATACTTTGCTGAACTCTACGACTACATAATGACTGTCTGTTTTCCAAAAAGGAGGAAAAAAAGCACCACGTTCCGTACGTCGGTTGTTCATCTGGTTGCCCAGCCAGATTTCATAGTCCCCCGGATACCATATCCAAGTTTGGGCAAAGGTGCTGCTTGCCAATGACAAGGCACCCAGAAGTATCATGCATTTCTTTTTCATTTTTTCTTATTTCTTCAAGTCCCTATATTCGGCTTCCAATCCTGCACGTTCACGAATGACTGTATCTACCTGCGGACCATTGTTCTCCCATACATTTCCGGGACCGTTCGCATTTTGCAGATACTTCTCCCCTTCCGTCCAGTTATCGCGTACAGTGATAAAAGAAGAGCCTTCGTCCGTATAGAGATAAAACCAATGATTGGGATCGTGTACGTAACCTGGCTTATAAATGCTATGTACGCAATTCTCAGTTACATAACTTTTCGGCTGCGAGCCCAGTGTATAAATTCCGGCTACGTCGTACATATGCTTTGCATAGTGATGAATCAGATTTGCGTGCACTCTGTTGTTACGCATACAGTTCACTGTCTGCGTCCAGCCCCAGCCAAGGCTGATGCCGCTATAAGGAACTTCGCAGATTTCATTGTGTTCTATATTAATATCTTTCACATAGCCCGCAAGGATTGCAAGACATCCCCAATCTTCGTTACCCACTTCGGTAAAGTAGCAATTACTGATTTGTTGATGCGCGCATACTTCCCGAAGGTCGGCAGGGTCGTAAGGCAAATGTGTTTCATGGGCAGCCGGAGAGAAACTGCCGACCACCAGTCCGTTCCCCGCAATATCACGGAAAAGACAGCCACGAACGACACCGCCCTGCACGGCTTCTTCATAATCCAGCCCGGTTGAGCCTAAATGCTCGAACCGACAGCGCTCAAAGTCGATCTGATTGGCAGTAGCCACGCTTACAGCTGCGGCAGGACGTCCCAGCCATCCTTGATTATCCAAGGGATGATTCAGATAGTCCCGTTCCATTTTCGGGTCAATACGATAACCGTCTGTCAGATACATTCCTGCCTGAAGAGGAACATGGCCTTTCTCAGACGGACGCATCCAAGTCGTATGAGAGAACGTGATTTTCTCAAAACGGATATGTGAAACAGGACGGTCGATGGTCCCTTTTACTTGTACCAATGTCTCTATGGCCGGCACTATCACTTCCGTGCCGGCATCCTGCATCTTCTCTCCTTCCCGAGGATAATAATAGACCTTACGGGCATCTATGTCGTGATACCATTCTCCCGCTACATCCAATAGTTCACGGGCATTCGTCAGATAAAAAGCAGAATTATGCCCATCTGTCGTTACCATCGGACGCGGCCAGGGATGCTCAAACTGAATCCGACTCTCCGGCTGATGAAAACGTATTGCGGCACTGTCTCCAGCCAGTTCGACAGAACGAATACGAAGATTGGCCACACACCACATTTGATGCAATACTATCTCTGCATATTTGGCCTTCAAAGCCCCTTTTCCGTCTACCAGTCTGCGTATGGCAACCGCAGGAACATAAAGAATCTCATTCTTTTCGTCCACACTGCAAATGCGGTTCATCTTCTCAAAATCCTCTACGTCACGGGCACGGACAGCTTTCTTCCCATTCACCCATAACTGACGGAAATCCAATGGCCGTCCGTTGAACATGGGCACATCCGCTACCCAAAGTTTTCCCTGCTTCTTCCATCCATCGATCCGGATGCCGCCACTCAACAGCACTTTTTCATCAGCTACCGGACGGATCACCGTAGGAGAATCCTCCGTCCCGCTGTCTTCCGGACGAATAAACACCGGCTCATAGAGTGAATATGTACCACCTTCCATGCAGATCGTAATTCCTCCCCGCACCCGTTCATCATCTGTCCGGCGCCATTCGCGTGCCTGACGCAAAGCAGAAGTCAACGTCGCTTTCGGAGATGGACGTGTGCCGTCATTGAAATCATTCCCCTGCGGCGAAATCCAAATCTCGCCTGCTGACAGCAGATGTGCCCCCAGCAGGCATATAGTTGTTACTAATAACTTTTTCATTTTTCTTTTGTACAATGGGTTATCTTGCAAGCGGCATCCAGACTGTCATCTCTCCTTTACCTCTGTTTCCCCATGCATAATAAGGAATCAGACGAATATCCACAGTTTTCTCTGCTTGGACAACCGGACGATAAAGCACGCCTTCCCAAGACTCGGACGATGCCAGACGCGCTTTCCCTTCCAGGGCTACTATCGAACTGCCTTCAATCGTCGTTTTCTTCGGAGTCAGCTTTATGTCGGCAGGAATCAAGATGTTATCGATCTTTTCTCCATTTGCAATGTCCATACTCTCCAGGCAGTAAACCAACGGGCCACGTTTCACTACTACCTGATTACGGATTTCTTCTGCCAACGGATGAGCTTCGAGCAGACAAACAGGCATATCCATGACCAGTTCTACCACATCTCCTTTCTTCCATGTACGGTTCACTTCCGCATAGGTATTTGCCTTGGCATTCATGGATACCGGTTGACCGTTCACTGTCAACGCAGCTTTCCCGCACCATTCCGGAATACGGAAGAAGAGGGAGAAAGCACCTGCTTTACGGGGCACTTTGTTCAACGTTACACGTACATTACCTTCCCAAGGATAGTCCGTTTCCTGCACCAAAGCAAGTTCACCCTTGTCTTTCCAGTTTGTAGTCAATGTATTTGCACCGTACAGGTTGCAATAAATCCCTTCCGGACTCAATGTATAAGCGTAATTCTGCGCCTGACAAAGCGTACGCAATGTATTGGGCGGGCAACAAAAACAACTGATATATTCCGTCCGTTCTTTCGGCCAACGGAGTGTATAAGGCAGATCGGCACTGATACGAAGAGGATTCGTATAGAAATACTTCTTTCCATCCAGACTTATGCCACTCAATACACTATTATAAAGACAAGTTTCCACAAGCTCCGCATACTTGGCATCTCCTGTCACTTCCAGCATACGCCAGTTGAACAGCATATTACCAATGTTGGCACAAGTTTCGTTATGTGCCGTACTGTTCGGCAATTGATATGGACGACCATAGCTCTGATGCACTTTCTGAATGCTATCCGGTTCATAGCACGTTCCATCCGGTGAGGTGCCGTCATACAAAGCACCGCAAGCTCCGGTCACGTACATCTTTCGGGTGACAATATCGTTCCAGATACTAGTCAGGTTCTTCATCAGTTGTTGTTCACCCGTCTCCGCATACACATCTGCCACACCTGCATACAGGTAATTGGCACGTACGGCATGTCCCATCGCACGATATTGGTCACGGAAAGGGATACGGTCCTGATTATCATCCGTACCACTTTCTACCATACCGCGAATGTCAATCAGGTTTTTTGAAAGTTCCAGATAACGGGGATTTCCTGTAGCACGATACATCTCCACCACTCCCATATAGTGTGAAGGGCAAATAGCATTGCGTGCCAACTCGGCAGAAGCCGTCTCATAGAAGTGACAAAGGAAATCCGTAGCTTTCACGGCAGCATCAAAAAGAGTTGTTTTTCCGGTAGCACGGTGATGAACGATACCTGCCATCATCAGGTGTCCCAAGTTATACGTTTCAAAATTCAACCGATTGGCAAATGCACCTTTTTCGTCCTCGGAGCCTACTTTCGTACCAATCACTGTCTGTTGTTGGGAATCAGCCAGTGTATGGCTGTCTATTCCCTTATTCAGTTCTTCTATAACAACCGGCGTATGTATATAACCATCTGCACGTTGGGCTTTTACGACACAAGCAATAAAGTTGTCCATTAACTTGTCCAGTTCCGGATCTTTATTGACAGCATACACAGAAGCGACTCCTTCCATCCACTTGTACATATCTCCATCATGGAACGGAGGTCCCCAATGTTCTCCCTTGCATACACCGGCAGCAATCTCAAAATTACGGAAACCATGAGAAACTTCCGGCGTGTTCCATGTATTCCACATACTTTGCAAGGAAGTTCCGCTAAATACATTAAAACGCTCTCCCCAGAATCCATTCGTCCAGTGTACGGCATCAATTCCGGTATTCGCCATCTTTGCATAACGGCTCTGACTCATATCCGTCAGCCCATTGCTCTGCGCAAATGCTCCCGTGACGGAGGCGGAAGCTAAAAGAAATAACAGCTTTATCTGTTTCATTTAATATGGATAATTTTAAAATTTACACACTATCTCTTTAAGGAGAGACGTGATTATCCATATTTTGTACTCAATAAAGGGATATGAAAGCTGTCCGACAGCCTTCGCATTCCTTTATTCCTATTTGTTCTTTCGTTATTTTTCGGGAGTATAATTCAGTTCCGCTTTCCTCGCCTGTGAGTGCTGGAACTGTCGGGCGACTTTATACTCATGCCCGTCTTTCAACAGATAACTTCCTGTCTGCTTGAACCAGAAACCGACATGAGCTTCCACACATTGACGGCGGATGTCCAACACCCAGTCATAATTGCATACGCGGGCTTCCTTACCGGACTCTCCTCCTGCCACTACCTGCTCTACCCATCCTTCCAATTCTCCCCTGAAATCAATCTGACTAAGAAGGGGTTCACAGATAATAATTTTATGTTTAATAGGACTTTCTTTATAAATAGGTAAGCGATAATCGACTCTGTCCTGATTCTCCATTGTACAACAAATTGTCACATTGTCGTATCCATCTCCCCAATCCGGTGGCAGGCACTGTTGCAGTCTGTCTATCCGCTTCGTAATAAACATAAAATGAAGGTCCTGTCGTATCTGCATCATTTCCCATGCTTCGGCACGCCATTCATCCGCATCTTCAATCAGAAAATCAGAGGTAAAACAGGTATATACTAAATTTCCCGAGGGTATCTTATATTCTCCATTCTTTTTCTTCTGCAAAGGCAAACCGAATTTTTCCGTCTTTGTCACCACCGAACTGTCTTTTCCATATTTGCCATCCGTACGATATACATAGCAGTGGCGGCAGCCTTCACTCCATTTGTGACAGCCGTGCCATAAGTTCCACATTGATGCTTTCCCGCCCATCTTCTTTTTTTTCTTCAAATGTATGCTTTATCTGTTTCATAGGCAAATTTTCATTCAATATCCGATAGTCAGGGTAGATAGATATAAATAGTGCATCTTCTTTCTCGCTTGAAAAAAGATGCACCAAACACAAACAAAACAAACAATAGAGCTACCTTCACAGGCGGCCGGTCCGAAAGGACCAATACTTTTGATAGTGAAATCTCACTTCACAAATATCCGTATATTTGGGGACTAGCCAAACTCCATCCATGTCGGATACAAACAATCAATGTTTCGAAAGGTGACTAATACTATGACTTAAGGAAAGGAATGTTGCGGAATATAAAAAACAAGACCGGAGAAGAAGATTCTTTTGTACTATTTGTATAATCAAGAAAAAATAAATTTCATTTATTAGAATTCGATTAAATCACGTCGGTAATCATCGTTCATCCCTTTTCTCCGGCGGATTATGTAAACTAAAACGGAGATATGCCAGGCATATCTCCGCAAATCTGATTATCTAATAGGATTCACTTTAATATTAATTGTTATCTGGTTAAAGCAACCATCGTCCAATATTCCTTTTCTCCGCACTGAACTCCACTCCTACTTTCACGACTTCACGTCCGTCTGCCTGATAAGGAATCAGATAGCCTTTTTCATCAATCTGCTGCAAAGCCTGCTCGGCAGTTCCATTTAGTTTGAATTCGAATACATATATATATTTAGGCGTTTTTACTACTGCGTCCGCACGTCCACGGGCACTGCGAACTTCCGCATCGGTAAATTGTCCCATCAATTTAAATACCAGATAGAATACAACCTGATAATGGCGTTCGGTCGCATCACTCAGTTCATAAGGAAAATCCGCGAAGAAGGCCTGCAGACGATTAAGGAAGGCATCAACCTCCCCGGCACGCAATTCCTGCACAAATCTGCCAATATAGAAGTTTTGTTCACCTTCATTGACAGGAGTATAATAAGGTATCAGAAAATTAAGGAAGCCATAACGCACTTCATCATTCGGAAAAGCCAGACGATAGAGCTGGAATTCCGGATCATACTCTTTTATTGTCAGATATCCACTCTGATAAATCAATGGAATCGGATTATTGGCATCCACCCGATACTCTGTAAATGAAGAAGCACTGGCTTCTATTCCATCTATCAAAGTACGCAGATCATATTCGCTTTCTTTGAGCAATTCGACAAGGAAGGTAGGTGTACCAGTTTGAAACCAATAACTGCCAAATTCCAATTTAGCAAACGAATTGAGGATACTGAACGGATTGAATACGCCTAAACCTTTCGGATGAAAATGATAACCATCATATTTACGAGTCATCATTCCTATCACTTCCTCTACTGTCATCTCATTGGCTGCTGCCTGCCGTTCAAGTTCGGGCAGAAAAGTAAATATAAGTTCCTCACTTGTAACACCGCAAACCGTTGCATAAGCTAAATCCAAGCTAATATCATTCAACTGATTCAAATCACTGAACACACTGACTTGCGCAAACTTAGTGACTCCTGTCAGGAATACAAAACGCAGATAGCGGTCTGAACTCTTCAGCACTCCATAAAAAGCCTTCAGAGTCTTACGGTAATCATCCAACAGGGAATCATTCCCCAAAGCCTGCAACAGGGGTTTATCATATTCATCCACCAATACCACTACTCCACAACCAGCCTGTTCACTGGCACGACGAATAATATAGCTGAACCGTTCTTCCGGACTGCGATCCTTTTTCTCATCTCCATAGACAGCTTCCCACTTTTCCAAATGTTGATTCAGCATGGCAGGCAAATCACCTGAACTTACATATTTCTTAGCATTCAAATCCAAATGCAACACCGGATATTTTTTCCATTCTTTCTCCAGTTCAGCAATGGCAAGTCCTTCAAACAATTCTTTCTTACCCTCAAAATATGCTTCGAAAGTGGAAAGAAGAAGACTTTTGCCAAAACGACGGGGACGACTTAAAAAATAAGGTTTACCTGTATTAGCTATCCGCCATACAAAAGCTGTTTTATCTACATAGAGATAATTTTCTTCACGGATTTCCGCAAAAGTCTGTATCCCAATAGGAAGTTTACGCATTATGCCATCCATCATTATTCTTCATTCTTCATTTTTAATTATTCAAAGATAACCATTATTTTTATACTCCATTGTCATAGCTTCCGATTTTTAAGCAAGTTTCAGTCTGCGATTCTAAAACAAGACCTCCATAGCAGTTTATATAATGTATAAAAGTACACTTCCTGCCCCGCCGGACACAGAAGTGTACTACAAAACAAACAATATAGTCACATTAATAAATCTACTTTTGTTCTTGAATACAACGTAAATTTTGAGCATCAGTGCTATACCACGCACTTGAAACGTCATATCCTCTATGGTTAGGATATCCACCAGGATTAATGCATAACATCGTGCAGTTTTGCCCTCCTGTATGTTCCCTGCACCAAACATTACCTTGCAGTCCAATATAATTAAATAGATTCACTTTTTCCTGATATCCGGTCAGGCGAAAATAAGTAGTAATCGAATTACTTGCATCACAATAAGCTAAAACACCTCCATTATTCACATAATTTCCTGCTGTGTTTTTTGAACGCATTGCTCCCGAACCATTACCATTCTGAAATAAATGATAATAATTCTTGCCTTCCGGCACACGCCATCCTTGTGGGCAAGGGTCATAATAGGTTTTATTCGTCCCAGAACCCCAATATTGTGCTTCTGGTGTATACCATGTACCGTATGGATTATAAATAACAGTCGGATTTGTACATGAAGTTTCTATTGTAACACGGGAGGACGATGTATTTCTTGATAAAAACGTATATCCATCGGCACTATATAAATTCAGTAACCCTTCTACCGGAACTGAAGCGTTCGCCGTTACCGATGAAATAGTCTTAGTAGTATAACTTCCCGGAAACGGGTCTTTCCGTCCCCACTGATAATGCAATCCATTAGCCATCGAACGCTCGATTTCAGTGGTCGGAATATCCACATATCCCGCACGTGCGCCAAGATTACGGTCCATCATCGGAGGCTGGTCAAGATCCGCACGGAATGTATATTTCATCTTCCTCTTTGTGGCAGGCTCCAACACAGTAGCATCTCCACTCGAACCAGGACTATAATCCGTCACCCAAAGATGCCAGCTCCAAAGTATTTTTCCCGAAGCGTCATAAGCGGCAATAAGTCCGTTTCCTCCTGTAGTATTGGCAGCCACACGACAATATATCCGGCATTCACCGGGTAACTTTGCAGGAGTCGTTTCAATGGAAGTGCCATCCGTACGCTTAACCTCGACAATATTGGAATGATCCGTACTACTATTCACTATTCCTACTACGGGGTCCCCCACGTCTCCGTTTTCGCGAGTTTGCCACACTAATTTGACAGAGGCGATTCCACCTCTGCTACCTTTAGTCCATCCGGTCAACGTTGTATTTTCAATATCCTGGCCTACCTGATGAAACAAAAACGGATCGAAATTGAAGTTACCTCCCGGTTCTACCATAAAACAATTGGCGGTAGGCACAGGCGTATTGTTATTCTCTGATGCCGATATGCCTCCGTTCAGATATTCTACCCGATCATCCTCTTTCCAGATATCTTCACTGACATGGCTAAAATTGAGCTGATAATTGTAATTAGTATTATCCAGTACATTGAAGTCAGTTGTCGTATTCCCTCCCAAATAAATTCGGTATACCAGCTTCCTTTTAGGATTGGCATTGTCAGTAGCTACAAACTTTAAATAAGCGCTCCCTACAGGTGCATTATTCTTTCCCCGACGTATCGGACTGGTAATGTTAACCGTCCCACGCACATTTCGGGGCATCCAATAGGAGAAGGAAACAGGTGCAGGCTCAGGAGTTTCTCCTCTCACATAGATAGCTTTCGTTGTAAACTGGTCAACAATGCTTGGATAAGCATCTTCCGTCTGCGAAGGAAAGGCAATATAATTCAATGGTATATCTTGCAGAGTGACTTCCTGAAGAGTATATCCTGCCACATTATAATTCCATGTCACATTCAGACGGGCAGCAAGACGTTTCATCCGCAGACGGACATCCTCCCCTGTCACATTTTGAAGAATACCTTCGCCCGAAGTAGCCCCCGCAATCACTTTTACGTGTTTCAGATGAAGTATATATGGCATATTTTTCATGGTTGTTTCATCCGTTATCCCATAGATACGGGCGGCAGGCACTTTGAAAGTAGTCCAATTACTGCCATTAAGCGAACCTCCGGCAGCTCCACTTTCACTGCTGATTCCTCCACGAGCATAAAGAATCAGTTGGCAATCGTTACTGGCAGCCAGTTTTAAAGTCACTTTCTTTCCGGGTACGATAGGCGTATCCGCCACATAATTAGTTCCTGTATTAGTCAGCACTCCTCCGGATTGATTCAGTTGCAGTATATGCAACTCATATATTTTTTCCGGCTTTGCTGTTTTCAGAGGATCCTCCGTTCCGGTCAGTCTTGTCGGTACATCAGGAATAATACGCACATCCACCGCACTTTTGTTGCCTTGCGCGCGGGTATCAGAATGCTGCGGAAGCAAGTCATATCCATCCGTCCCATCTTCAAGTTCAACAGGAAGTTCCACCTGTACCATGCCTTCCGGCAGTTCGGAAAGCCCGTTCCCTACTTCCAGTGCTTCCTCCCTGCACGAACCAAGCATTCCGCCAATTATCAGAAAACACAGTCCTGTCAGGTATAATCTATATCTCAAAAAGTACATCATATTTCTATCTATATTATATTCTTCTTAAACTCCGCAACCTAGTTGAAATCCATCCCATTATTCACATTATCCGGATCGTCAAAAGTAAATACATTACCATCCGTAATATTCACGCGCGCGTCTGCGCTGTTGGCCCCTTTCAAGTTGACCGTCAGCGTATAATACTTTCCACGTTCCACATCATAATTACGAACCATATCCGATCCCAGATAGAAACGATATTCAACCTCAATCGGCGCAGAATCCGCATCTTCCGGATAATAATCGTATGTACCTTTCAGTACGATACAGGTGCAGCCATCCAATGTGCCACCGGGACCTTTAGCAGGCAGATTCTTATCAGTCTCGGTGATAGCCGAACCGTTCCCTTTCAGATTCTCGGGCATATAGAAAGTAACTTCCTTACTGCTTGCCGGAACAATAGAAGAAGCAGGCAGATAACCCACAGAAGAAACAGAGGACGAAGAACCGCCGGCAGATACTTCCGGAAAAGGATAAATCTTATCCGGTACATTTTCTATATCTACAGAAGTGATTTCTATCCCTGTCGCCAGCGTATATTTTACCGTTACCTTGGCATATGCCCTGCGAAGTTTGGCAAGAAGCGCCACAGGTTTGGTCGAGCCTTCGACTTTGGTATAATCGACCGGACCGAAAGTAAGTATATCGGGTTCTTTGGTAATATCAGCAAAATCAAGGGAATAACTTTTCAAAGCATTCTCTGCAGCAACAGCCGAAAGATTACTTCCGGCATTGGCTACGATATAAAAGCGACAATCGACATTCGTGAAATCATCGACTCCTGTATTTACGGTAATCAGTCCACCGTCAGTCTCTTGTGTATACCAGTCCGGCGACCCGCTTTCCGCTTCCGAATATAGTTTGCTTTTCGCCTCACCTCCCGCCGTCACCGGAAATTGCAGCACCCGTACGTCTTTCAGTTCAATTCCGTTTCTAACCGGATTCGCCCTTGTAGTTACTGTCAGAGGATTGGGAAAGCCTAAACAAAGTGAAAGACCTAAATTGGACGATGAAGCAACAGATTCCGGCATTACAGCATCTTTGCCGCAGCCGGTCAGGACAAGACACGCCACCCACAAAAAGCAAAAGTGGGAAAGAAGCGTCCGATAGCGTAAATGAATGGCAGATAATTCTATCATAGATAAAAGAGAATTTGACTGTTATATTATGGTTATGGGGCTGACTTTATTTATTGTGATTTGATTTCATTCATCACCGCCTACATCCCCCGGAGTCAGGTCTACAGGTATATAGTCCTGCACATCGAGCGTCAGGTCAGCGGGCAGATAGTCACCATAGAAAGTGAGAGTAAACACAAAGTTGTATGACATTGCGGGCAGCAGGGCCTTTTTCAATTCCATATCTTTTGATTCAAGTGTCGCTATTGCCGACTGGCTATTCCGGTCGGTATAGCTTACTGACATGGACACATCAAAAAATAGCGGAGCACTTTCGTCCAGCGGAAGCAGGAAAGCGTCGGTAGGACTGCCGAACGTTACCGGAAAAGTGGATGCCCCCTGAATATTACTCAAACTACCGGACTCGATAAGCGAAACCGTATTCCCGTTTCCCCGTGCTCCCAAAGTTGTGAAACTCTGCGAGAGCCACGTATAGGTATTGGCGGCACGCAGGTTTTTGACGTATATTTTCAGGTTCGTGATTTCTTTCGGAGCTACAGGTTGTTCTTTAGGGACTTCCAGCGTTGCTTTCACCCGTGAGCAAAGGTGTCTGAACGGATGCCCGTCCATAGGAATGGTCAGACTGGTCTGTCCGTCCTTGTCTGCCTGAATGATAATCTGCTCTAAGGTGGTGCCCAGGAAATCATTCCCGTTGGAGACATCGACCGTTTCGCCTGCGGCATCGGGCACTGTACTTGAAGAATGGTAAGACAGGAAATACAAGTCATAAGTGCCACGAGTCAGTTTCAGCGCTTCCGAGTCCGAACGTGGAATCGCTTTTGTACCTCCAGTTCCCACTTTGTAGACTCCTTTTCCTACAAAAACAGTCGTTTCGGCTCCGCTTCCTTCCGTCTTGCTTCTTTTATAAGCACGTACACTGAACAAGGTGCCGTCGGAAAGCAACTCTATCCCGACACTTCCCTGAAGCGCACGACTATGGGGAAGCATACCGTTCAGGGACTCTTCTTGGGGAAGATTAAAATTGATTGCAAATTCTTCCGTTTCCTCTGACAGCAGTATGTCGTTTCCTTGACAGCCGGACAGTAACAGGATAGCCGACAGGGAAAAGATAAACAATCCAATTAATTTCATTTTCATTATCATACGGTTTAAAGGTCAGGAAATAGGGAGATGTGTATCTGCGTAGTCACCCCACTGATACACCTTGATACCGGTGATGGTTGCCGCCATGCCATCCAGTATGATCGTAATCACCAGATGTTTTCCGGCTGTCCAGCGGTTTGCCGCAAAGTTTGTTTGCTGCGTAAGGAAGGTCTGTTCCTGTCCTCCGGTAAGCGTAGTCAGATAGAAAGAAAGGTATTCGACACCTCCGGCTGGAGCCAGCAGGCAGAATGGAGAGGCGGTAGTTTTACCTCCCGTTTCCTCTGTCTTTTGCAGAATTTTCGTTTTCTGGTCATCCGTTGCAGTTAATGTAATGGCGGACACACCGTTCAGTCCCTGCAAAGTACCGTTTTTCAGCAGCATGGTTTTATCCGTTCCGGTCTGAAGGGTGGTAGAGTAATCACGTATCTGAATTCCGGTCAGAAACATTTCATCGGTCAGCGAAGAGGCTTTGTAAACCTTGAAGGTCAGTTTCGCCAAAGCGTGTTTCAAGGTAAATGTCGCATTACGTAAATTTGCACTTACTGTCGCAGGAGTTACCGGATAGAGATAGTCCGTCTGACCTGTAGCGGCAAAGTCGTCTTTAGAAAGAATATTAATGCCGGTCAGGTAGCTATTGCCACCACTTTGATAAACAGGAATCAAGTGTTCTTCCGCTGCATACCATGCATAGACACTTAAACTGCCGGATTTGGGAAGACGGAGTTGTCGGGAAGCATCCGTTATCCCCCAAGAACCGGAAGTATAGGTGTAAGTTGCCGGATTGACACCGTCCATCGGATCATATTGCGACAGGTCAGAGCGGACGGCATAAATTCCCAGTTGATTGCCTTCGGTCTGCACGGTAGTAGTAATGCTACGGGTAGGCAGATTGTTATCAGCCGTGTCTTCTGTGTCGACAGAAAGGATACGCAGGATATCTGAAGGATAAGCTGTCTCCAAATATTCTTTTACCTCTCCGCTGCAACCCGTACAAACGGGCAGGCAGAGAGACAGGGCCATTAACGGACAGAATAAACCAAATCTTTTCATATCAGTCATTTTTTAGGTGGCAGGTATTTCATTTCCTGCAGAGGTACCGTCTCCATAATTTTCGACGGTGATTTTTCCGATTTCCAGGCGGTCGTCTACGAGGGTAAGGGTATATGCTATATGACTACCCGGCAACCATTGCGGCGAAGCTGGAAAATAAGAAGTAGCGGTCAGTTCTGTAGCAGAGGACTCACCCGCTTTTTGCAATGTATATGTCAGTGAAACCGTAAAAGAGCTTGCATCACCGACAGGAAGCAGAAAGAACGCGGCAATCACATCTGTTTTGGAATCCATATCATCCGGCACGGGTACGGTGATACCACCAGTGAAACTTTTTTCGGCAACGAACGAAGACGGGGTACTGGCAGTATCGATTGCCCAGCTTACTTTTCCGTCCGCAGTGAAGGAAGCCGTTCCTGTTTCGGATGCATGGACAGTCAGTCCTTTTACTTTCTTTGTAGTACCACTATCTCCGCTCTTTACTATAAATTTTATCTGCGAAAGAACATGGTTCATCTGAAACACAACAGTACCGTCAGTCTTCTTCTTGTTCATATCGGCACCCATAAGCAAGTCCTGTCCTTCCTCCTCTTTCAACGGAACTGTATAAGTAATCTTCGGTCCGGCAACATTACTTGCAGAAAAAGTAACTCCTGTCAAGTCAGCAGGGGCAAAAGCAAAAAAGCTGATTTGATCGTTATTATTGTTCGGCCAGTATTTTACAGGACTATAGTTCCAGCTACCGGAAGAGGATTCTTTGCTCATCAGTTGCTTGTACATGAAGTTGGGCAGACAACTGGTTTGCCAGTCCGAAGTACCGGTATAGGAAGCAAAGACATACATCTTATCAATATCAGTGACTACCGCTCCCGTCCCCCGTACTTCCGGCAGGGAAGATACAGAGGAGGAGAAACCGATAGGCACATCCCTGCCGGAAGATAAGTCCGAACCGGAATTACCTTCCTTGCTACAAGATGCCAGCAGCAGAAACAAAACGACAGCTGGGGAAAAAACGGAAAATAGACTCATGGATTTCTGTTTCATTTTGTTCATTATCGGATACTGCACAGTTAATTTCTTATTGTACAGGGAAGTTACCTACTTCGGGTCCCCAAGGAGCAACATCCGCAGCAGACACTTCTATCTTCTTCAAGTTGATGGTGAATGTATAAACGTACGACTTATTTCTCTTCATGTGGTGTGCTGGGAGAGAGACTGCTGTTTCGGCATGACTGACGAGATACTGTTTATCATTATTGGTCGATTTTGTCACAATATCATAGTGAAAACCTATTTTGATATCTCCTTCATCACAACCGCCTGAAGTTGTATTACTGTCTACTGTTTCAGTAGTATCGCCAATCGGAATAAGATACAAAAATTCATTAGGCTTGAACAAGTCCTTTACGGTAGTATCTGTTACTTTGACTCCGTAGATAGAGGTAGGATTATTGCCATTTTCATCCACTTCCGTTATACCTGCATCCACGTTCATTAGTTGTTTGATATCAAAATCGTCGTTTGAAACGACTGCATTAGTATAATCCCAATGCAAGTCTTTCCATGCTGCTTTGGTGTAAAATTTGGAGTTTTCATTTTTCAACGGATTACCTGAATCGGACAAATTACCAGTCTTCCCGACAATCCACATTTTGGTAACGTAGATGAAACTATTGTCTTCGTCAAGTCCTTCGTAATCATCACCGGCTTTCACTTTAAAGCTGATTTTGGAAAGGGTATGCGAGAAAGGAAAAGATATTTTTCCGTCAGCCGAAGTCTTGTCCAACGCTTTAGATACAACCAGGTCGACCATTTTGTCGAGATTATCCTTGTCTTTGAGTGTAAAAACAATCTCCGGGATTCCTGTTTCCGTCCTTGCTGAGACTTGGATACCGTGTTTGTTTCCATCCGGTTCATAAGGGGCATAGGCAAAGAATGAAACTTTATCATTGACATTGTTCGGCCAGTATTTTACAGGTGTATAGGTCCATGAAGTTTTCGCTTTATCGTAGGTCACCAGCTGGTTGTACATAAAGCTCGGTGCCACTGTTCCTTTAGCTGTCTCCCAGTTTTTACTGCCCGTAAAATATCCCATAATACCGAATCCACCGTTATGAGTGTCATCACAGGCATCCTGCATGGTGGTGTTAGTTACATCCTGTCCCTTAGTCTGTACGCCTGTATACACTCCGAAACCAATTGTCGGATGGGCATCCGGACTAACTTCTGTAATCTCATTTTGTGAGCATCCCGCTGTGAGCAGAACTGCCATCATTGCCATTAAATTCTTTGTTTTCATCTTTTATGAATTTAGCTGTTAGTTATTTTAAATGATTATGTCGCTGTTTACTTCATCTCCCCAATCGCCCACATCCGCATCGAACCCGGAATCGGAACCTCCTTCGGGTTTCACATCGGGGATGGGGCGGGTTTCTATTTCGATGGAAAAGACGATTCTTCCTTCTTCATCCGTTTCCTTGTCTATATCCACTTTATCAAAACTTTCCTTGTACTTGGTTTTACCGTCCACCAGTCCGGCTTCAACACTGACCGCATGAAGTTCGTCCTCATTAAAATTAAAACTGTTGAAGGTGGCATCCATCGTACCATCGAAAGGAGAATCGGGATAGAAGGTTTTATTGCCCAGGTCAAAGTGCTGTGTTACTGTTTCCCGGGAAGTTTCACCACTTGCCAGAAAAACGGAAGCCGAAACCCCGTCTATGGTGGCGGAAGCACTGCGTACATTGTTCAATCCTTTTATGTGGAGGGTCACTTTCATTTCTTTTATCAACTTGCGCGGGGTGAAGCAGAGGGTGCACTCCTTCTTTGTTTCTTCCGTTGCAGAACGCTTGGTCATCGCCGTACTGTAGTTTCCCAGCATATCTTCTGTCACTTCGAACCCTTCGATACAGTCCGATGCCAGTTCTTCCGGACTATGAGTAATCTCTTCCACACGGGTATCCGTGCTACTGGCGTAGGCTTCGAGCTGGTCGAAACTATCTTTACCACGAAATCCCACGGTGGAGAAATCGTCAAAAGAGCGATTGAAGAGAATTACGTTGTAGCGTCCTTGGGGAAGTCTTACTTTCTCATAGCTGCGGTTTCCCATCAGTACGATTCGGGGAGCACCTCCGTTGACGGGGTAGAATACGGCGGTGGCACCGTAGTTCGCCTCCCGGTCAGCAAGTGCTGCCTGACTCCAGTCAGCATATATTTCTATTTCAGCTTCCAGATAATAGGTAATGTCGCGACGGTCGCAACCGGATAGCAGCAATAAGAAAAGCAGGGTACTTATCACCTTCCACTTTCCATTTTCAATTGAGCGAATCATTTTGCACCCCCTTTCTTAATCTTCCGATTCAGCAACCATACAAGTGATATTTTCGCTTTTGTAGGGCCGAACCAAGTGTATGTTCCGCTGTTCTGCCACAGCAGGGTCTGATAATTGTCACGAGCATGATAAAATTCATAGTTGGTGCGCAGCAACCCGATGCCCAAGTTAAATTCCAGGCGAAAATGTTTCGCAATGCTAACAGCGTAGCCGTAACTGATACCTGCGGCGATGAAAAACTCTCCCTGATATCCTTTTTCCTGCCATTGAAGATCATACTTGCCACCTCCCGCATACAGCCCCAAAAAGTGTCCGGTCAGTATTTTACGATTTTCACGGTTCCGGTGGCTACCGAGCCAGTAGCGTCCTTCCAGTCCTCCGGCAAGGATTTGCATACAATACCTGTCACCGTCCAGCAGCCACCAAGGAAACATCAGTTCACCGTTCAGTGACCAGCGTTTGTTGACAGGGACTTCAATTTCGATGTTAGGCATTAGTGCAGCGTCAAACAGGAGATTGGTTTTCAGAGCAAAAAGAGGCTGTTTTATGGTGGATGAAGAGACAGGCAAAGGGTATACGGGAGATACTTCCGTTTTCAGACTCCCACGATATAGTTCATTTGTACGGGTGATATCCGGACGGAAGATATCTGTTCTGTCAAGAAGTGGAAGCGGGTCTTTCAGACGGACCGTACAGACAGAAGCATGGCGAAGATTATGCAGGATATGTTCACGAATATAAGTATAAGAAATGCCGCCGTCCAATCGACGCAGCTGTTCTTTGCAAAGTCTGGAATCAGTATTCTTGTTCAGAATCTGAAGAACTTCCTTTTGATGAGGAACGGCGTAATCGGCGGCAATCAGGGATCGGAGCCCCTGCCAGTTTTCCCCCTGCGGACGGACAGCGATGCGATACTGATTTAGATGAGGGTACTTCCAGACAAGATATCCTTTTACTGCAACAGAACGTTGTCGGGCAAGACGCAGGTTATAGGACTCGTCACCATCGGGGGAGGCATAAGAAGTGACAATCACAGTGTCAATGCGGGAAGCCAGTGCGCTATCAGAAAATATCCGGTGGAAAGCTTCCAGTGTACGTGTGTTGTCCATGTAGTCACGCTCAACAGCAGCACAGTCGATCCGGAAATAAAGCAACATTGGCCGCATCTCTTCCTGAGCATGGATAATGCCTGTAACAGGAAGCAGAAAGCAGACGACGGATAATATTTTAAATAATTCTTTTTTCATATATTTAGTTGGGAACAATACCTCGTTAATGAGCGGAAGAAGCGGATATTCTCTACAAATCAGTCAGTGAGATATTGGAGAGATATAACCGGGTCATGTGATTGATTATTCCAAGTTTGTTTGCTGCACGCCGAAATTGATGATACATCTCTTCATTAGTGGGATGATTACAATTCAGATGTTCTCCCGTTGCTTCTAGAATATCGAGCAGGGATATACGGTATGAAGGACGTTTAAGCTGATAGGACGCAAGAATTCCTTGCTGGCATCCCTCTTTACAATAGACCAAACCTCCGGACTCCAGTTTTGATAGCAAATCCGGAACAGAGGGAAGATAAGAGGAATATTGTTCCAAACGGCAGGGAAAACCTCCGTTGGAAATATCGTAGAGTAATGCGATAGCAGTTTGTGTCAAGGGTGTAAGCATAAGGCGCTTTTTTATTTGTTATTGTTTGGTGTACGGACTATATGAGCCCAAAACAAATCTGTTACTTACCAAGTAACGGCAACTAATCTTTCAGAACTATAGGAAAAGGCGTTTTCCAAGTGACTGTCAATTGAAAAAGGACACTTCACTTAGACATTAGGTAAATAAAAGTACAGTCCGTTTTTGAAGAGTCAAAGATGGATGGCAGGCTTTATGCACTTTTTTAGTGGTAGCGGTGGGCAATATTGTGTTTTCAGGATTTGTGTCTCTGTTTATGAAGATTTTTTAGCGCTTTGACATAAAAATTAGCGTTTTATTTGGTTTAATGGAAAAATATTTTCAACTTTGTCGCCGGAAACAAACCGTTACTTGGTAAGTAATACATCATACTAATCACTGGTATACAGCGCATTGCAAATTGTGATTTTTACTAGATCCCGCCTCACGACTGAAGTAATAAGTTTATAATTCGCCCGGTCTATCCGTTCCCCGGCAAAAGGCTTAAGGTAAGTTTCAGTGACACGAACGGAAGAATGCCCCAATGCTTCACTGATGATCCCAACAGGAGTACCCAAATGATAGGACAATGTAGCCCACGTATGCCTCGCTACGTAAGAACTTAACTTCACACCGGGCAAGAGTAACGAAGCAACTTTCACCAAACGACCGTTAAAGCTGCGCAAGGCATCCAGATAGCAACAGTGAAGTGCCGCCCCATTACTCAGACTACTATCCAAAATGGGGAACAGGTAAATAGAGCCCGGACGCCTGTCTGCAAACTTCTTCATCAACGGTACAGCCTCCTTGGGAATGCGAACTGTCATTTGACGCCCGGTCTTATGACGGCAATAAACAATCACATTACCCTGAACGTCACGCTTACGCAAATGGGCGAGGTCAATAAAAGGCATCCCACGGAAAAGGAACATCAGCAGGAAATAAGCAAGCGCGCGTCCCGTATCCTCCGGCAATAAGTTTATATCACTCCCCAGCAGCAGGCGCATCTGTTTCTGTGTCAAGGCACGCTTGGTACGGGATTCCACCTTTGTATACACATCATTGAAAAGCCCGGGAATATATCCGGAACTGCCTACGGGAAAGATACGGTTGAATACCGCACGCAAGGTACGCATATAGGTGGAAATGCTATTCCAACTCAATGACTTGCTCAAAAGCCACTCCTGATAGGCTTTCAGACGGCCGGGAGTAAACAACTCGCATACAGGCAGCAATCCTGCCGTATCACCGGAAAACTCGGTAAAGGAACGCAGCGTACAACTATACGTATGCACGGCGGCATATTTTCCCGCAGCCTCCAATTCACTGATAATGGCTGACATACAAACGGGAAAGCCAGTAACCATCCTTTCATTTACAAATTCTTCTTTATCCATAATTTCACGATTTTATATCCGCGCGATATGCGCATATTTTTCCAAACAGGCATACACGGAGATTGTTTGTAAACGCAAAATAAAGGATGTGAGCAAGTTATAAAAGAATCAGAAGGCGGTGAATAACACAGGGAAGTAATTCGACTGTAATAAACTTTGTTAAATACGCTGTGTACAATTACTGTACTATATATTGACATCGCCTCCCGCGTATATACGCGCAAATTTAATTGGTAGCAAAAAGTTCTTATTTCATTACACATTAATATCAACCGACATTTTCCCCATTTTGAAAAATACGAATATTCACTCTAGCTTTGCACTTCGGTTTTTAACCAATCGCCCGTTTCTCACCGGGAAACACCCTCTTGGTTTTAAAGAAACGGGGCGTTGGTTTTAAAGGAACGGCCCTTTGGTTTTAAACCAAAAAGAGGCATTTGTAACTACTTGATTCTCAATTTCTTATAAAAGCAGAATTCCGTCCCCGTAACCTATGGGATTTTTCTCAACAAACAAAACGGAATTCATGACCTGAAGCGGTCTGATGCATATAATATTTATTTACAGCTAAGAATTGGAATCCCATGGTTACAGTTACGATTACCATCAAGCCGTATCTGGCGAGGTATATGTACGTACGCTACGCGCAAAGTCTAGAACCCGAATCCGAAAGTCGCCCCTCGCCTTCTTCGCCGTCCTCTCCCCCAAAACCGGTTCCCATCCATCTCTCCCACATCACTCCTGTCTATCATTTCCTACACCGCCTGTCCGTCCCGCATCCACTCAAAGCATCCTGGAAAGAAACAGGAAATATCACGTTCGTACTGCCCAATCCAGCCTATGGAAAGAATCCCGAAACGTATAATTATATAGGGAAAGAAAGCGCATTGATCATAGAAAAGGAAATTGAAACGGAAATGAAGGCGGAACTCTATTCGTTTCTGCTAGACAATAAGTTCAATAAGGGGGTGATGTTCAAGAAGTCAATGGCACTATTTGTGGAACATTATGAAATGGTGGAACTCGTACAGGAAGAGAGCCTGATGAAAGCATTTCAGAGATGGAGGAAGTTGGTAAAAGAAGAAAGAAAGTGACTGTATTCAATATCAGAGATATGCGAAGGAATGTTCTTCGTACAATATTTATGTTAATGAGACATTTATGAATAGAAAGAGATTGTAGTGCGGGAAATAGATAGTAATAAGTTGCAAGAAACGTATAGTAAATATTAATTCATATTCCACATTTTCAATCTTTTCTTTTTAAATATCGCCTAATAATACATAATTTGTTGTATCTTTGAAATCAAAAGCACACACATATAAATCAAAAGAAAATGTTACATACAACAATAAAAGATGGAAATCTCACTGAAAAGCCTCAAAGCGACTTAATAAAGAAAATAACTTCTGATGCTTCCAATGTCATGCAAATTCCAATCGACTTTTTATGTGTCAATCAAGAAATTACCTAACGAAAATATCAATATACAAGTCCTAATGAAGGAGTAAGAAGAGTTATCTCTTCTTAGAATAAGATAAAGATAATCCCAAATCAATAATTATATAAATTAACTTTTTATAAACAATATCATGTTAGAATCTATATCGATTAAAAATATCGCCACATATGACGAAACAGGCATTACATTAAGTAATCTCAGAAAAATAAACTTTATCTATGGTAGTAATGGATGTGGTAAAACAACAATTAGCAACTTCCTATATGTACCTAATGATGAAAAATACAACTGTTGTTCTATTAAATGGAAAGGAGATCTGCCCATTAAAACTTTAGTATATAATAAAGAGTTTAGAGAAAGAAATTTTGGTAAAGGTAGTATAAATGGAGTTTTTACTTTAGGCGAAGCAACAAAAGAAGATATAGAATTGATTACTAAAAAAAAGGAAGAACTAGAATTAATAACAGAAGAAGGAATATCTAAAAAAAATGTTCTAACTACACAAAAAGAAAAATTAATTGAGCAAAACGTATATTTTAAAGAAACAGTATGGAAAGATATCTATAAAAAATATGAATATTTTTTTAAAGAAGCATTTAGAGGACATTTAAGTAAAGAAACATTCAAGGAAAAGATATTAAAGGAATTCATAGATAATAGGTCCAGTATTATTACTATAGAAGAATTAAAAGAAAAATATCAAATCATATTTGGTCAAAATCTATCACAATTAGATACAATTGATTCTATTGATGGAGTAAGTATCACAAATATTGAATTAGATACAATATGGAAAAAGAAAATAATAGGACAGGCAGATGTAAATATTGGAGCTTTAATCCAACGGTTAAATATTAATGACTGGGTTAATGAAGGACAATTGTATATACAAGAAGATAGCAATATTTGTCCATTCTGTCAAAAAGAAACAATTACCAACGAATTTAGACACCAAATTAAGGATTACTTCGATGAATCTTTTCAAGAAAATGTAGCACTAATAAAAAAATATGGTAATGACTATTCATCTATTTCTGCAATAATTAAAAATGTGCTCACAGAAATAGAAAATACAGAAAAAGAAAAATTGAATAGTAAATTAAGATTAAATGATTTTTCTGCATTAGTAAAAGCATTAATAGCTCAAATGAGTACAAATAAAGAAATAATGTTTAATAAAATAAAAGAGCCAAGCAGAAGTCTCAATTTAATAGACAACACGCAACTATTTGAAAACATAAACAAAGTGATAGAAATAGCAAATAAAGAAATAGAAAAACATAATTTGCTTGTCAATAATTACCAAAAGGAAAAAGAAAAACTTATTAATGAAATATGGAGATATATTACAGAAGAATATAAAGCACAAATTCAAGAACATTTATCAAAAACTAATAATGTACAAAAAGGGATATCGGGATTAACTAGAAAAATAGAAGAGTTGCAAGTTAGATACAAAACATTAGATAGTGAAATAAAAGAACTCAGTAAAAATGTAACTAGTGTACAGCCCTCTATTGATGAAATAAATAGAGTTCTTTTATTGTATGGATTTAATAATTTTAAAATTGTTCCTTCCATAGTAGATAAAAATCAATACCAAATACAAAGAGAAGATGGCTCTTTGGCAGAAACAACACTAAGTGAAGGAGAAATTACATTTATTACATTTCTTTATTTCTTACAATTAACAAAAGGTAGCATTGATAAAGATAGTATAAGTGAAGATCGTATTTTAGTTATAGATGATCCTGTATCAAGTTTAGATAGCAATATACTATTTATAGTAAGCTCTCTTTTAAAAGAGACTATTAAGAACATTAAACTTAACAATGGAAATATAAAACAACTTTTACTTCTAACTCATAATGTATATTTCCACAAAGAAGTGTCATTTATTGATGGAAGAACACCTAAAAATGGAGATACTTTCTATTGGATATTACGAAAGATTGATAATATTTCTACAGTGCAAGGATTTGAAATGGAAAATCCAATTGTTAGTTCTTATGAATTACTATGGAAAGAATTAAAGAATCGTGATCATAATTCAGGTATTACAATACAAAATATAATGAGAAGAATTATTGAAAATTATTTTAGAATATTAGGGAAATATGGTGATGATGTTTTAATCCAAAAATTCTCAAACCCACTTGAGCAAGAAGTTTGTCGCTCATTAATTTGTTGGATAAATGACGGTTCCCATTGTTTGCCTGATGATTTATTTATCGAAGCACCTGCAGATACTATAGATAAATATTTTGAGGTCTTTAGAAAAATTTTCAAAGAGATGGGGCATATTTCCCATTACAATATGATGATGGCAGACCAATCATTTAAAGCTTAAATATCATAGTATTATAAACATATATACAATTATATTAGGCACTGTCCATGATCTTGTGTAAATAGTGGACAGTGCCATCAAATCTTACGATAAACTTCCTCAAACGGTACCCTGCACCGTTCTCCCCAAATTCCTTTATTTCCATTCCGGATTCCACAAGAAACTACCATATTTATTTCAGCACCATGAGGCAACTTAAGCAACCTTTTGAGCCGTCGGCTATCCAAGCCTTCCAAGGGACAGGTATCATATCCTTCATTCGCCATAGCAATCATAAATGTTTGAGCAGCAAGCGCACAGGATTTATGTACCACCACACGCACATCACCTTCAGATACTTCGAGCATCATAGGGCGGAAAATGCTGATAATATTAGCAAGTAGTACTCTGAAAAGTCCTAAGATACCGCAGAAACGGGCATAAACAAACGGCATCAATATCCCATAGTACAGTTTTCTGTCTTTAATACGTTTCTCCTGCCTGTCTATAGGACTATTCCGCCGTATATTTCCTGTCTCGAAATCAAGAACGAATTTCGCCCGCTTCCGATACAAATCACGACGTGTGACGAAAACAACAATCTGCGAAGCCGTGGAAGTTGCTTTTTGGTCAAGACAAGCTCTTGATACCTTTGCCATCAATTCAGGCTGTGTGATGTGATAAAACTCCCATAGTTGCATATCAGAACTATTGGGAGCCAAAGTTGCCAATTCCAGGCAATGCTTTACTTTCTCTGTATCTATTTCCTTTTCTTTATCATATACCCGTACAGAGCGACGATAATTTAAAACTTCATCTAAATTCATATACTACTTGACTTAATTGAATAATATTTCATAATGTGCAATATCAGAAAATACAGATAAGCCCATATAAATGAAACAGATCTGCAAGTTAATTGTATCTTGGCTAACTATATTTTTAACATATTGTCATTGCATATACTTCGATAAGAGATCTATGAATGTCTAAATAAAAGCGGGCAAATATGTGATAAATAACATATTTGCCCGCTTTCTATAAAAAATAAGATTCGTATCTTACTTACCGGTAATCGAATTTTTCTTCCCCTGCTTATTTACAACTGAAGGGCTTCCTTTATATTCAATATCACCACTACCACTAACTCTCGCATCCAACTGTCCGGAAGCGTAGCACACTATATCACCCGAACCGGCAACTGTAGCAACCACATTAGTTGCAGCCAGTTTTTCAGCACTAATATCCCCGGAACCATTAACTGTCAGTGTCGCTTTCTGTGCAGAACCTTTCATATTGATATCACCGGAACCATTAACTTCTGACATCACAGTAGTCACTTTCACATTTTTCAAATCAATGTCCCCGCTTCCTTTTACCAAAGCATATATATTAGTATATTGCAAATTCTCCGCTTCGATATCTCCGGAACCGGCTATATTCAAATTCAAGTCATTCCCTTTGATCGTACCTTTCAGATATACATCTGCCGAACCTTTAATATCTACCTGATTCAATGAAGGAGAAGAAGCTATCACTTTCAAACGACGTTCTCCACTAAGAATCTTGACACCCTTTTTGATATTCACCTGCAATACTCCATTTACTGTAGAAACTTCCAGCAAGTCTACCAAATTATCCGAACCGTATATAGAAACTGTCGTTTTAGAACCATTACTCTGACGATACTCGACATCAGGACTGCCTAATACGCTGATTGAGCTGAAGTTGCTTACGTTATTCAGTTCTTTTGTGATATATTTCTTACTGGGAGTAACGGTCTGCGCCTGTATTCCTGTGACCAACAGAAACATCAGCACTACCAACATAGATGTAACCTTTGAATTTCTCATAATTTCTTTTCATTAAATATTTTAATGACAAATATAGGAAGTATATTTCGAATTACAAGAAAAGAATTACAATTTTGCCAACCATTCTCCAAGTTCCTGAAGCCACTCCTGCTTATACACAAAACTATCATTATAACCGAATCCATGTCCTCCCGCAGGATAGATGTGCAGAGAAATGGGGATATCTGCTTTCTGTAGTCTGGCAGCATACATAATACCATTCAGAGGGCTTACCACAGCATCATCTGCAGCTGCTACAATGAAAGCGGCAGGTGTGCCGGAAGTAATATGCTCAATCGGTGAATACTGCTCCATCTTATCCGGTGAATAGGAATGACCAAACATTCGTTCACGGCAAGGAAAATGTGTCAAACGATCATCGACACTGACTACCGGATACATCAATATCTGAAAATCCGGCTTCTCATCATCAGGCAAAAGCGTAGCTGAAAAAGTTGCCAGATATCCTCCGATAGAAGCCCCCATCACTCCCAGTTTATCACAAAACTCCGGAAACTTTTCTCGCACAACCTTCAATGCCAACCGGATATCTTGTTCGGGAACATCAGGATTACCATGAGGCATTCTATATTTAAAGACGATATATGTAATTCCCAGCTTCGTAAACCATTCGGCAAAATCAATACCTTCATTCTCCAGATTAGTCTTCAGAAATCCACCTCCGGGACACATAATAACACTGCTTCCATTGGGCCTGTCACAAGTAAAAACAAATAAAGTTCCTTCGGAAGCATTTTCTACGATTCCAATCAGTTCGGCATTGTCCACTTCCGCCAAATCATAGGTCGCCATGGATAAGTCCTCATACAAGCTAATACAAATTAATTTCTTCATATCGATTAATGTTTAAGTTTCTTCCCTATTTTATGAACAACAGACGGACCGGAATAGATAAATGCCGAATAAATCTGTACCATATCGGCCCCTTGGGAAATCATATCGGCTGCATCCTCTGCTGTCATTATTCCTCCTGCCCCGATAATCAGAAAGTGGCGGTCGGTGTGCCCGGATAGATAACGCACTACCTTCTGCGATTTCTTTCCGATACCCCGACCACTGACGCCACCGTTGCCGATCTTTTCCAACTGTTTTGTTTTTGTCTGATGCAATTCTGAGCGGTCCATCGTCGGACCCGTGGCTATAAAGCCTTCTATGGAATATTTATATGCAAGGGAAATGACCAGATCCAATTCCTTCTCATCAATATCCGCCGGGAGCTTAATGAAAATACTGCACCGTTTGTTCACTGCCTCACGGAATGTTGTGAAGTTTTCTAAAACTTTAGCAAATGATTCTTTATCTATACTACCCCAGTTCAACGTAAAATAATCTACACCTTCATATAAACGAGTGAAAACCAGCTCAAAATCTTTGATGATCTGCTCACCGACAGAAAGCGGATTCTTATTGATATTTGCTCCGATTATGTAAGAATATTTTCTGTGTCTTCTGATATGCTCCAGAGCTACATCGACACCGCAATTATTGAACCCTGTACGTGAGATCAGTGATTCGTCTTCTACCAGCCTGAAGATACGAGGAGAAGGATTTCCCGGTTGATAATCAGGAGTTACAGTCCCCACTTCCAGAAATCCGAAACCAAAATCTGCCAACTCATCAAATGTTTCCGCATTTTTATCGAATCCGGCAGACAAGCCTATCCGGTTTTTGAATCGCAGGCTTCCGTATGAAAAAGGTTCGTCCACTTGATAGTGTCCTCTTACGCATGCACGAACCGGAAGCAGATAGCGATAGATTTTTAACCAGTTCAAGAGCATCCGATGTACTTTTTCAGGATCAATGAGAAATAATAACGGTCTAACGATTAAATTATACATTTTCAATTATCTGTTTTTTAGATTAAAGATATAAATCCACACTCAGGAAATAACTTCCTCCTAGTGCTCTTACGTATGCAAAGTAAGACCTTTTTGAGCAGATATTGAAGTTCATTTTTTTTATACCCGATAACTTTTGATTATCCCTGCTTCTTATTGCCTATATATTGGGTACAAAATTCCTTTTTAATCGTCCTCCTATAAAAGTATAAAAGCGATTAGATGAAAATGAATAAAAAGAGATTAATCGGATATCTGTTTGTAATGGTCTCTGCAGGATGTATTCATGCGCAGGAGAAAAAAGTATCTGCGCAGGAATATAAACTATGGTATGACCGTCCCGCACAGGTATGGACCGAAGCTTTACCCTTGGGAAACGGGCGTCTGGGGGCAATGGTATATGGAACGCCGGGAACAGAACAAATACAACTAAACGAAGAAACCATTTGGGCAGGACGCCCCAACAACAACGCAAACCCGAACGCACTGGAGTATATTCCGAAGGTACGTGAACTTGTTTTTGCCGGAAAATATCTGGAAGCACAAACGCTCGCTACGGAGAAAGTGATGGCAAAAACAAATTCGGGAATGCCTTATCAGAGTTTCGGCGACCTGAGAATTGCTTTCCCCGGACATACCCGCTATTCCGATTATTATCGGGAACTGAGTCTGGACTCGGCACGTGCCATCGTCCGTTATGAAGTAGACGGAGTGCAATATCAACGTGAAACGATCACCTCATTTACCGATCAGGTAGTTATGGTACGACTGACCGCCAACCGTCCGGGACAAATAACCTTCAACGCACAGCTCACCTCCCCTCATCAGGATGTAATGATTCACTCTGAAGAAGGGAACTGTGTGACCCTTTCAGGGGTGTCTTCCTTGCATGAAGGACTGAAGGGAAAAGTAGAATTTCAGGGAAGGCTGACCGCCCGCAACCAAGGAGGAAAAATAGCTTGTACCGATGGCGTCCTCTCTGTAGAAGGAGCTGACGAAGCCACAATCTATGTGTCTATAGCCACCAACTTCAATAATTATCTGGACATCACAGGCAATCAGACAGAACGTGCAAAGAGCTATTTGTCCGAAGCGCTGGTTCGTCCATTCGCAGAAGCCAAAAAGAATCACGTAGAATTTTATCGTCGATATCTGACCAGAGTATCTTTGGATTTAGGGAAAGACCAATATAAAAATGTGACAACCGACAAACGTGTAGAGAATTTTAAGGACACACATGACGCGCATCTGGTTGCCACATACTTCCAGTTCGGCCGTTATCTGTTAATCTGCTCGTCACAACCGGGTGGGCAACCCGCTAACTTACAGGGTATCTGGAATGATAAACTTTTCCCTTCCTGGGATAGCAAATATACCTGTAATATCAATCTGGAAATGAATTACTGGCCATCGGAAGTGACTAATTTAAGTGACTTGAACGAACCACTTTTCCGGCTGATAAAAGAGGTGAGCGAAAGCGGAAAGGAAACGGCAAAAATCATGTATGGAGCCAACGGATGGGTATTGCATCATAACACGGATATATGGCGTATCACAGGAGCACTGGACAAAGCCCCTTCGGGTATGTGGCCGAGCGGCGGTGCATGGTTATGCCGTCATCTATGGGAACGATATCTGTACACTGGAGACACAGAGTTCCTCCGTTCCGTTTATCCTATATTAAAAGAATCCGGACTGTTCTTTGACGAGATTATGGTGAAAGAACCTGTACACAACTGGCTGGTAGTCTGCCCGAGCAACTCCCCCGAAAATGTACATTCCGGCAGCGACGGCAAGGCAACTACAGCCGCCGGATGCACGATGGACAATCAATTGATATTCGACCTTTGGACAGCTATTATTTCAGCTTCCCGAATTTTGGATACGGACAAAGAATTTGCCGCTCATCTGGAACAACGCCTCAAGGAAATGGCTCCTATGCAAGTAGGACATTGGGGACAATTACAGGAATGGATGTTCGACTGGGATGATCCGAACGATGTACACCGCCACGTATCCCATCTATATGGATTATTCCCCAGCAACCAGATTTCTCCTTACCGCACTCCGGAACTATTTGACGCTGCACGCACTTCTCTGATTCACCGTGGAGATCCGTCCACCGGATGGAGCATGGGATGGAAGGTTTGCCTGTGGGCACGCCTCCTTGATGGTGACCATGCCTACAAACTGATAACCGACCAATTGACTTTGGTACGTAACGAAAAGAAAAAAGGAGGTACCTACCCTAACCTGTTCGATGCCCACCCGCCTTTCCAAATCGACGGAAACTTCGGTTGTGCTGCAGGTATAGCCGAAATGCTGATGCAAAGTTACGATGGCTTTATTTACCTGCTTCCGGCACTTCCGACTCTTTGGAAGGACGGTTCTGTCACAGGTATCATTGCCCGTGGAGGTTTCGAACTTGATTTAAGCTGGAAGAATGGAAAAGTAAATCGCCTGGTCGTGAAATCTCATAAAGGTGGTAACTGCCGTCTGCGTTCACTCAACCCGCTGACCGGAAAGGGCTTGAAACGTGCCAAAGGAGAGAACCCGAACCCTCTCTATGCAGTCCCCACGATTCCCCAGCCATTGGTGAATGAAAAAGCCAGCCTGAATAAAGTGGAAATTGCAAGGACTTACTTGTATGACCTGCCTACCAAAGCAGGGCAAGAATATATATTGATTGGAAAATAATAACTCTACCTATATGAACAGAAACTTGTTAAAACTGATTGTTGCTTGCGGAGCTGCTTGCTTCATCGCCTGCACAGTACCTCAGAAAGCAGAAACAGAAAAATGGAGCGAACGTATGGCACGCTCTGAGATGAAACGTTTTCCCGAACCCTGGATGATTGAAAAAGCAAAAGTACCCCGTTGGGGATATACCCACGGACTTGTTGTAAAGTCTATGCTGGAAGAATGGAAACATACCGGAGACAGCACTTACTATGAATATGCCAAAATCTATGCAGACAGTCTGATCGATACGGACGGCCACATCAAAACGATGAAATATCTTTCATTCAACATTGATAACGTCAATGGCGGCAAGATTCTTTTTGACCTTTATGCACAATCAGGAGATGAACGCTATAAAATAGCTATGGATACCCTACGTAAACAGATGGCAGAACAACCCCGCACAAGTGAAGGAGGATTCTGGCATAAGCTAAGATATCCCCATCAGATGTGGCTGGATGGCATCTTCATGGCTTCTCCTTACTTGGTACAGTACGGCAGTACTTTCCAGGAACCGGCACTATACGATGAAGCTGTGAAACAGATTCTTCTGATAGCACGCAAAACTTACGACCCCACCACAGGACTTTACTATCACGGGTGGGATGAAAGCCGCGAGCAGAAATGGGCAAATCCCGAAACCGGTTGTTCTCCTAATTTCTGGAGCCGCAGTATCGGATGGTATGGAGCCGCCTTGGTAGACGTACTGGATTATCTCCCTCATGAAACGACCGGACGAGACAGCGTCATGCAGATTCTTCAGGGATTGGCAAAAACTTTAGTGAAATATCAGGATACTCAGTCCGGCACCTGGTATCAGGTAACTGATCAGGGAGCGCGTGAAGGAAATTACCTGGAATCTTCGGCAACCGCCTTATTTATCTATACACTTGCCAAAGCTGTCAATAAGGGATATATCAGCAAGGATTACATCGAACCTACCCGCAAAGCTTTTGATGGAATGGTCAAGACATTTACCCGTCTTGAAGAAGACGGTAGCTATACCATTACGAATTGTTGTGCGGTAGCCGGACTGGGCGGAGACTCCAAAAGATACCGTGACGGTTCATTCGAATATTATATCAGCGAACCGGTTATAGAGAATGACCCGAAATCAGTAGGATCGTTTATTCTGGCGGCCATCGAATATGAGAAAATGACAGACAAATAAATGTAAAGATATGAACTCCAAAAACGATAAAGTACAATGAGAAAATTAAAGATTCTTCCTCTCTTATTGCTGCTGTTGACATTGGCAACTTCTGTAGCAGCACAAAAGAAAACACAAAAGACGTATATCCCATGGAGCAACGGCAAACTCGTCGTTTCTGAAGAAGGACGTTATCTGAAACACGAAAACGGCACTCCTTTCTTCTGGCTGGGAGAAACCGGCTGGCTGCTGCCTGAGCGTCTGAATCGTGACGAAGCCGAATATTATCTGGAACAATGCAAACGCCGCGGATATAACGTGATCCAGGTTCAGACATTGAATAATGTCCCGTCTATGAATATCTACGGACAGTATTCCATGACTGACGGTTACAACTTCAAGAATATCAATCAGAAAGGTGTATATGGTTATTGGGATCATATGGATTACATTATCCGTACCGCAGCAAAGAAAGGTCTTTATATCGGCATGGTCTGCATCTGGGGAAGTCCGGTAAGTCATGGCGAAATGAATGTAGATCAGGCAAAAGCATACGGCAAGTTCCTGGCAGAACGCTATAAAGACGAACCTAACATTATCTGGTTTATCGGTGGGGATATCCGTGGTGATGTGAAGACTGCCGAATGGGAAGCATTGGCAACCTCCATCAAAGCAATCGACAAGAACCATCTGATGACATTCCACCCGCGTGGCAGAACGACTTCTGCTACTTGGTTCAACAATGCACCGTGGCTGGATTTCAATATGTTCCAGAGCGGACACCGCCGTTATGGACAACGTTTCGGTGACGGAGATTATCCCATCGAAGAAAATACGGAAGAAGACAACTGGCGTTTTGTAGAACGCAGTATGGCTATGAAACCGATGAAGCCCGTTATAGACGGTGAACCCATCTACGAAGAAATACCGCACGGTCTGCATGATGAAAATGAATTACTTTGGAAAGATTATGATGTACGCCGGTACGCTTACTGGTCTGTATTTGCCGGTTCTTTCGGACATACGTATGGTCATAACTCCATCATGCAGTTTATCAAACCGGGCGTAGGCGGTGCTTATGGTGCTAAAAAGCCTTGGTATGATGCTCTGAATGATCCCGGATACAATCAAATGAAATATCTGAAGAATCTGATGCTGACTTTCCCATTCTTCGAACGAGTACCGGATCAGTCTGTCATCGCCGGACAGAATGGCGAACGTTATGACCGTGCCATCGCAACACGCGGCAATGACTATCTGATGGTATATAACTACACCGGACGCCCGATGGAAGTTGATTTCAGCAAAATCAGCGGTGCCAAGAAGAACGCATGGTGGTACACAACCAAGGATGGTAAACTGGAATATATCGGTGAATTTGACAACGGTGTGCACAAATTCCAGCACGACAGCGGCTACAGCAGCGGAAACGATCATGTCTTGATTGTAGTAGACAGTAGTAAGGATTATGTGAAGAAAGACTGCTATCAAATTGACACTCATGAATAAAAAGATACTTATATTATCATTCTTATCTGTTCTGTTTCTTGCAGCAGGTCCGATACGCGCAGCCATAGACGTAACCAATCTGCGGACAGAGCAGCTAAAGAATCCGTCGGGTATCGATACGCGCCAACCCCGCCTGGGTTGGCGTATCGAGTCGAACGAACAGAATGTGATGCAAACCGCGTATCACATTCTTGTTGCATCTTCCCCCGAGCTATTGGCACAAGGGAAAGGAGATATGTGGGATTCCGGAAAAGTAGAAACAGATGCTTCCCAATGGATAACCTACCAGGGAGAAAATTTGAAGCGCAATGCTCCCTACTTCTGGAAGGTGAAGGTTTACACCAATAAAGGTGAAAGTGATTGGAGTAGTCCGGCTTTCTGGAGCATGGGACTATTCAATGAAGCAGACTGGCAAGGTCAGTGGATCGGTCTGGACCGTGCAGCTCCGGGGGGCAGTGAGACTCAATGGAGCCGCCTGGCAGCCCGTTATCTTCGCAAGGAATTTGCCTTGAAGAAAGAAATAAAGCGTGCCACAGTGCACATTGCCGGAATGGGATTGTATGAACTGTTCATCAACGGACAACGCATAGGTGATCAGGTACTGGCCCCCGCTCCTACCGATTACCGGAAGACAATCTTGTATAACACATACGATGTCACTTCCCAACTTCAGCAAGAGAACGCCATCGGTGTTACTTTAGGCAATGGTCGTTTTTATACCATGCGTCAGAATTACAAGCCATACAAGATTCCGACCTTCGGATATCCCAAACTACGCCTGAATCTGATCGTTGAATATGCAGATGGCAGTAAGGAGACAATCGCTACGAATACTTCATGGAAACTGACAACCGAAGGTCCTGTCCGCAGCAATAACGAATATGACGGCGAAGAATATGACGCCCGCAAAGAACTGGGAAACTGGACGCAGACAGATTATGACGATACAAAATGGATGCCGGCAGAACGCGTCAGTATTCCTTCGGGTACACTTCGTGCCCAAATGATGCCGGGGATGAAAGTAACGGAAACGCTGAAACCTGTTTCTATCCAAAAAATGGGTGACAAATACATTATGGATACCGGTCAGAATCTGGCAGGATGGGTACGTTTCCGCATCAAAGGTCAGGCAGGCGACAGCATTCGTCTTCATTTTGCAGAACGTCTGGAATCAGATGGAGAAATCTTCACGAAAAATCTGCGCGACGCACATTGTACGGATATATATGTAGTTAGCGGACGTGAACCGCAAGGTGCCACCTGGGCTCCCCGTTTTGTGTATCATGGTTTCCGTTATGTGGAAATCAGCGGATATCCGGATGCCAAAACCGAGGATTTCGTAGTGGAAGTCGTAGAAGATGAGATGGATCATACAGGCTCTTTTTCCTGTTCGGACAAAACATTGAACCAAGTTGTACGTAATGCATTCTGGGGGATTCGGAGTAACTATAAAGGTATGCCGGTAGACTGTCCCCAGCGTAACGAACGTCAGCCCTGGCTGGGAGATCATGCAATGGGCTCTTGGGGAGAAAGTATGTTCTTCGACAATCATGCCATGTACAACAAATGGGCACGTGATATCCGCGAAGCACAGCGCGAAGACGGCTGTATTCCTGATGTAGCTCCGGCTTACTGGAACTATTATTCGGATAATGTCACATGGCCTGCTACCCTGCCCTTAGTCTGCGATATGCTCTTCACTAATTATGGAGACATACGTCCGATAGAAGATAATTATCCGGCTATCAAGAAATGGATATCGCACATCCGTGAGTATTATATGACAAAGGACTACATCATCACCAAAGATAAATATGGAGACTGGTGTGTTCCACCCGAATCGTTGGAAATGATTCACAGTCAAGATCCTGCCCGCAAAACGGATGGTGCCTTGATCGCTACCGCCTATTACCTGAAAGTGTTGCAACTGATGCATCGCTTCGCCAGTCTTCAGGGATTGACTGCGGATGCAAAAGAGTGGGAAGACCTGGAACATAAAATGAAGGATGCATTCAATGCACATTTCCTGCATATAAAGGAAGGTACTTCACTTGTACCCGGTCATACTCTGTATCCGGATAGTGTTTTCTACGGGAATAATACTGTAACAGCTAATATTCTGCCACTTGCCTTCGGTCTCGTGCCCAAAGCGCATATCAAAGAAGTAGCAAAGAATGCAGTAACCACCATTATTACAACGAACAAAGGGCATATCAGTACCGGAGTAATCGGTACGCAATGGCTGATGCGTGAATTGAGTCGTCGGGGGCATGCAGATGTAGCTTATCTGTTGGTCACCAATGATACATATCCTTCATGGGGATATATGGCAGCACAAGGTGCCACCACTATTTGGGAACTTTGGAACGGTGACACGGCAAATCCCGGAATGAACAGCGGAAATCATGTTATGTTATTAGGAGACTTACTTCCCTGGTGTTTCAACAATCTGGCAGGTATCCGTGCCGACCGTTGGAAATCCGGTTACAAACATATTGTTTTCCAGCCTGCTTTCGAAATTCAGGAATTGAGTAATGTGGATGCTTCTTATATGAGTATCTACGGAAAGATTACCAGCCGATGGAAAAAGACTCCTATGCATTTGGAATGGGATATCGAACTTCCTGCCAATACTACAGGAGAAGTACATCTGCCGGATGGACGAAAAGAAAAAATAGGTTCCGGCAAATATCATTTCAGCGTAGATATACCGACACGGAATGCTGCCATCATCAGCGATGAATTTCTATACGAGAAAGCTTCTTTCCCGGAATGTCACGGGGCGACCATTGTAGAACTGAAAAACGGTGACCTCGTTGCTTCTTTCTTCGGTGGAACCAAAGAACGTAATCCGGATTGCTGCATCTGGGTTTGCCGCAAGCCCAAAGGTGCCAAAGAATGGACGGCTCCCAAGCTGGCTGCCGACGGAGTTTTTTCACTCAAAGATTCGCAGGCTGCTTTAGCCGGCATAGATTCGACCTGCACTCCTGTAGTGGATGCCAAAGGAAAACTGACTGCCCGCCGGAAAGCTTGCTGGAATCCTGTACTTTTCCAGATACCGGGAGGAGATTTAATTCTGTTCTACAAAATAGGATTAAATGTAGGCGACTGGACCGGCTGGCTGGTTCGTTCAAAAGACGGTGGGAAAACTTGGGGCAAACGCGAAGTCTTGCCGGAAGGATTTCTCGGTCCTATCAAGAACAAACCGGAATACATCAACGGTCGCATCATCTGCCCGTCAAGCAGAGAGGGCAAAGGGGGATGGCGTATTCATTTTGAATATTCGGATGATAAAGGCAAAACCTGGAAAACGACAGAGTCGGTACCTGCCGAACTGTCTGTCCCGACTCAGAACCGTAAAAAAGGTGGTATTAACGTAGATGATCAGGAAGCGGGAGAAGCTATTCAGGGAGAAGGGGCACAACCGATTCTTGCCATCCAACCCAGTATCCTAAAGCATAAGGATGGAAGATTGCAGGTACTTTGCCGTACACGCAATGCAAAGATTGCAACATCATGGAGCAGTGACAATGGTGAAACATGGAGTAAAGTGACATTAAGCAATGTTCCGAACAACAATTCCGGAACAGATGCCGTGACAATGAGTGACGGACGTCACATTCTCATTTACAATCATTTCTCCACATTGTCAGGTACACCAAAAGGTCCCCGTACTCCTCTCTGCGTAGCCATATCAGAAGATGGAATCAACTGGAAACCTATTCTCACATTAGAAGACAGCCCTATCAGCCAATATTCTTATCCAAGCATTATTCAAGGAAAAGATGGAAAGTTACATGCAATCTATACCTGGCGTCGCCAACGGATCAAGTATACGGAGATAGATCTCTCAAAGATTAAGTAGTAGCTGAATAAAAGAAAAACAGATTCTCTGTTATCATTATACCGCACTGACAATGATCGTATCAGTGCGGTATTTTGTTGTTTACAGGTTTATCAATACTCCTAATTGCTGTATAAATTGCATAGACCACATAAATATATTATTTTTGTTCCTCAGATTTAAAAGTAAAACAATCATGGCAGATAATTATATAGAAAGACAACAAGAGCAATACGAGGCCAGAAAAGCAGCTTGGAAACAGGCACAGAAATATGGGAAAAAGAAAACGACTACCAGCAGTCAAGTCAAAACGGAGGTAGCAGGTGAAATAGTTTCAAAACCGGACAGCCTGAAAAAAAGAGTATTCGTGACAGGCGGAGCGGAAGGCATAGGGAGAGCAATAGTAGAAGCATTCTGTAAAGACGGACATCAAGTAGCCTTCTGTGACATTAATGCTGTGTCCGGTCAACAAACGGCAAGAGATACCGGAGCCATATTTCATCCTGTTGACGTTAGTGATAAAGAAGCACTTGAAAGCTGTATGCAACAGATATTGGATGAATGGAAGGACATTGACATCCTCATCAACAATGTCGGTATCAGCAAATTTTCTTCCATTACAGAAACAAGTGTCGAAGATTTCGACAAGATTCTTTCTGTCAATCTTCGTCCTGTATTTATTACTTCACGGTTATTTGCCATTCATCGTAAGGGACAGTCTGATTCTAATCCTTATGGAAGAATCATTAATATCTGCTCAACACGTTATTTGATGAGTGAACCGGGAAGTGAAGGTTATGCAGCTTCCAAAGGTGGTATCTATTCTCTGACTCATGCATTAGCTTTATCATTATCCGAATGGAATATCACAGTAAACTCCATTGCTCCAGGATGGATACAAACACAAGATTATGATCAACTCCGACCGGAAGACCATTCTCAGCACCCTTCCCGACGAGTGGGCAAACCGGAAGATATTGCCCGTATGTGTTTATTTCTCTGCCGGGATGAGAATGATTTTATCAATGGTGAGAATATAACCATTGACGGAGGTATGACGAAAAAGATGATTTATACGGAATAAAGTTCTGTATTCAACGCATCCCGTGTAATCTCTATTCCCGTCTCCACAATAGAAGCTGCATGATGGAACTCCAGCATATCATAAGCATTGCCGGACATCTGAATTAAGATATCCGGCTGACAACGTTCTATTTGATAACGGGTAATTTGCTGCATCATCATTCTTGAAGATTCTGTCAACAAGTTATAAGGACTCATTTTCTTTTTCTTACCGCAATCAATCGGAGCATTGACATCGACTGCTATCAGAATATCTCCTTCCGTACGATGCACCTGATTCAGCGGAAGGGGATTCAGTATTCCTCCGTCAATCAGAACCATACCATCTTTCCGTAAAGGCCGGAAGAGCATCGGTATAGAAATAGTAGCACGGATAGCATCATACAAATTACCACTATCGAACCTCACTTCCTGATCGCAAACAATATCAGTAGCCATTGCTACGTACGGTATAGGCAATTCTTCAATATTCATAACGGGAATAATCTGCTTCAGTTCTTTGATAAAACGATCCCCCTTCACCAAGCCGTCCCGACTTAATGTCAGATCCGCCAGTTCCCACATCTTACGTTTATCCCAGCTATAGAGCCATTCTTTACATTCCTCCAGCTTTCCCGAAGCATACATTGCGCCTACCATCGCTCCCATCGAGCTTCCGGCAATAGAAGTTATCTCGAAATTATGACGTAACAATTCTTCAATAACTCCAATATGCGCAATACCACGTGCGCCACCCATAGAAAGGACTAATGCTACTTTTTGCTTATCCATATAATATACGTTTTTATTAGCTGTCCACAATATAACACATTTTCCGCAATAAAAGATGTCCGACCAGCTCTATTATTCTAGAAGCAAATGAAGCAAAAAGCAGCAATCCTCTCTATGTCAGAGATATTGCTGCTTATAGTATGCATTAATAAAAAGTATCTTTGAGGCTCTATTTCCTTTCCTTTGCTTTTTCCGCCTTTCGCTTTTCTGCATAGTCTTTATACATTTGGCGCCAGTTACGGCCATGCTCATAGAAATACAGTTCGATCTTCGTTTTATAAGCTTTAAAGATAGCAGATATCTGTTTCATGCTTTTGTAATCAACAGCTTGTTCGCGAGCCAGTTTCAGCTGTTCAAGTATAAAGGCTGTTTCTTCCTCCGTCATATCAGGAACAATCTCCTGATACCCTTTCATGGTAAATGCTACCTTGCCAACTGTATATTTATCTAAAATCTGCTCAACTTGTTCTTCCGTCAGTACTCTGCGCAACCCTTTCATCAGTCTTTCATGAACCTCCTTGGGCATAGCTGAGTCTGCTATTATCTCACGTTCGAGCTGAGTTAACGGTTTGCCCGTTGTAGGATTGATACCCGCAGGTATTGTCGTATATGGATGATCATTATGCCAGTCTCGAACCTGGCGAAGATGATTATAAATAGTCGTCACCGCAAAACCTGATTTCTTTTCATCATCCAGATTGAGTGAAGCTACCCATTCCATTGCTTTCTTTTCAAGAGAAGCATCCGATTTCAATTTGGCAAAAGCCTTCTTATCAAAATAAGCAGCCACTTTGTCGAACGAACGAATTGCATTTTCCGGTAGTAACTCCCCTTTCTCTCCAAAACTGTACATGGCAGACTCCGGTTCGATAGTTACTTTACTCTCATCCAACATCTTTTTATCTAAATCGAAGACTTCGGCAAAGAAATCATAGACTGCATTTCTTTTATTCGGACCGAAATCATGTTTTTCTTTGGGAAGATGAACGTTCGTCACGTTGTCTTTCGCATCATAGAATCCATAGATACGCTGCAAATACGGAAATTCAAGTGCAGGAACACTTGCTGTCCAGTCCCCGCCATCAGAAACCACTAATTGCGGACGGGGAGCGAATGTTGCAGCCAGTTCGGCATTACAAGTACCTCCTGCCGATAGCTGAATAGGCATACCGCTTTCACAAGGACAACCACCATCGAAATGAGAAGCCAGACTAACCACCGGGGCAGAAGCAGTAAAACGGTCATCCAACGTTGTCAGTAGTACAGTATGCGTTCCACCACCGGAACCACCGTTGGCACCAATACGCTTGGTATCGATATCTTTACGGGAAGCAAGCATATAATCGAGAATCAACAATCCATTCATTGCCTGAATAGTATGTGCCGCACTACTGCGATGCGCCGCACTTCCCACCTGGAGAATTGATTCTCCCCAGCCAAACAAATCATAATCGACACAAACAGCTCCCATACGAGCTAATGTGCCCATACGCTGCTGCTGATCTTCCCGATAACGACCGCCACCAAAATGTCCGTTCGGACAAATAATCAGAGCGTGTTTCCCTTTCGATTGAGGCGTATAAACAGACCCGCAAACATACAGTCCCGGAAGTGTTTCAAGTGCAAAATTCTGCACAGTATAGCCATCAAACTTCCGTATTTTCGATAGAATGGGGGTTGAGTTTACACATTGGGCCAATAAAGTATCGATCCCCAAACGTTGACGGACCTCTTTTCTCAGTGAATCGGCACGAAGTTCAAAAGCCTGCTTATCCGCATAAAGCGTATTGAGATAAGCCAGCATTTTTTCTCCGTCAGCATCTGTACGACGAGGATATTCATAAGCCTTCAACTTATATAGATTACCGCTCTGTCTGACAAATTTATAATCGAATGGTGACAACACATTCGTCAAAGATTCTTCTACAGAATAAGGGCGGATACGGAAATCAGCATAAGGTAAAATCTTTCCTACCGTATCAATATCATATTTCAGACGGACTCCGAAACGATTTTGAATATCTGTCAATACTTCATTCAAGGGACGGGCAAATTCCGTCTCGTATGTCTGCGTCTGTGCTTCTGCCGAAAGAGATGCAGCGAGAAGCAATGAGAAAAGGATTCGTTTCATTTTCTTATATTTATAAATATGTAACCTTCCAAGAGGTTTATTTCAGTTTTATTTCTTCACCGTTAATGATTACGTTATCCATAGTGATACGTTCACAATCTTCAAAGATACACTTCTGTCTGGCTCCCTGAATATGGATGTCACGCAATACAATGTCAGAAATCGGAGCTTCTTCCAGTCCTACTATTTTAATCGGAGTCTTTACATCCGTCACAGTCATACCACTGATATGAACATTACGAAATATCGGAGTACGCTCACTCTTTGCTTCTGCAGGCATTTGGCTGTATTTCAGATTCAAGACGACAGCCTCCTGCTTGATGTTACTCATTACGATATTGCTGACACGGATATCCTCTACGACTCCTCCCCTTCCACGGGTTGACTTGATGCGGATACCACGGTCGGTTCCGTCAAATACACAGTTAGAGATTGTGACCTTACGTACACTGCCACTCATTTCACTGCCGATCACTACACCACCATGACCGGCAAGCATCGTACAATTGGTAATAGTAATATTCTCACACGGCACTCCCAAGCGGCGGGCTTGTGCGTCTCTTCCGGATTTAATCGTAATGCAGTCATCGCCTACAGAAATATGGCAATCACTGATATGTACATTCCGGCAGGATTCAGGATTGATTCCATCCGTGTTGGGAGAAGGGACATTATTTATTGTGATCCCTTTGATGGTCACATTATCACAAAACTCCGGATTAACAGTCCAGAAAGGAGAATTGACAATTTTCACTCCTTCAATCTTCACCTTCTTGCAACGAACAGGCTGAATGAACGGAGGGCGGAAAAAACGACGCTGCAAAGTGCTGACATAATCTTTATTCGTCTCTGCATAGATGGCAGTCGTATCATTCTGAGCATCCCACATCGGCTGATATTTATTAATATCACGCATACCATTATCTTTTAGGTCAATCATTACACGAAAGAACTCCATCCACCACTTCTTACCTTGACCATCCAGTGTACCTTCTCCCTTAATAGTAATATTTTCCGCATCAACCGCATAGATTAACGGCTGGAAACTTTTCATCATGACTCCTTCGTGACGTACTTCTACAAAAGGAAGATAATCATCAAAGTTGTCTGAAAAAAGCAGGGTAGCTCCGGCTTCCAGTTCCAGTGTAATGTTACTTTTCAGATGGATACTTCCCGTCAGATACGTTCCGGCAGGAAAAAAGAGCGTACCTCCGCCTCCACGATTCAAACGGTCAATCGTTGAATTTATCAGCTTTGTATTGAGAGCTTTCCCATTTGCTTTTGCACCCGCTTTCAACATATCAACGCGTTCGGCACGAAGGATCGCTGTTGCGCAAAGGCAAAGAAAAGCCAAAAGAGTGATTCGTAAATTCATATTCTATATTATTAAATAGTTCTTCTTTTTTATATCTTATTCGGCAGCAACAAACTTATATGTCCCGCTTTGTACTTCTTTCGGTTCTTTTTCACCCGGAAGATAAACGATAGCAGTGGTATTCACCGGTACAGATACATTCAGAGTAAAAGTACCGCTCTGACGAGTCCAGTCTACCAGAATCGTACCGTAAAGAGTCTCATAAGTTGATTTAACGTATTTCAAGTCTCCTACCGGCTTCGGAGCAATGACAAATTTCTGATAACCTTGCATTGGCTCATCCTTTTCATTTACAGAAGCTGATAATGTTGTAGACGGACGAATACCAATCAATGAATTAAAGAACCATTCATCAATCTGTCCCATCATGAAATGATTCCATGAAGAACCCTGACGCGGGTCCCACTGCTCCGTCAATGTAGTTGCACCAAACTTCAACTGGAAGCCATATCCGGGAGCTTCTTCATGATTGAACATCTTATAAATAAGCTCATGCTGTCCATTACGTGCCAATGTCTGAATCAGATAGCGGTTTCCCACATCTCCCGTGGTCAAACGATTGCCGTGCGATTCCACATCTTTAATCAGATTCGTCAACACTTTGGCAGCCAGACTTGCATCCGGCGTGTAATCTCCTTTATCTCCTGTACTTTGAATCATCTGAAGGAAGATGGGAAGTGCATTACTAGCTTGACTCCCTGTACCATATTGTGCTGTATTACTATCCAGGAACCGTTTGTTAAACGCTACCATTATATCGTATGCCAATGAACTGTAATAACGAACGTCAAATTCATTGCCTACCATTCGGGCAGCCTTTATCAGATACATGACAGTCATATAATAATGTGCCGTAGCCACCAACGGAACAGGTGTATTACGGGAGAATCCGGCGCGGAAATCTCCATAATCATACCAGTCACCCAATCCGAAAGAAAGAATACCGTTATCTGCCCGAGTCTTAAGATAGTCAGTGTAACGACGCATATGCTGATAATACTTCTTAATCAAAGAATCATCCCCGTAAGTTTCATAGTACATAAACGGGAAAATAACCAGTGAACCTCCCCACTCCGGGGATTCGGCAAAAGCATCCATTCCGGGACCTTCAAAGACTACATACTCCGGAGCCGTTGTGGGCATTGCCCCATTCGGATGCTGGGCGTCTGCCATATTCTGCATAATCTGTGGAGCATAGGCTGTCAGATCATAATTATAGAGCAGTCCCGGTCCATTAAGGTGCACCTGTTCCAGCCATCCGAGTTTCTCCCGATGCGGACAATCAGTAAATACGGATTGCATATTACTGCGAACCGCCTTCTCAATCAATCGATGAGCTGCATTGAATATTCGGTTGGAAGATTCGAATGTAGAGACTTTCTTTGCCGAATTATAGATAAAACAGGATTGAATGTTTTTAAGGACAGGCAGTTTCTGAGGATTTTTCTGCCCTTTCAATACAGCACCTTCTACCTGAATGTACCGAAAACCATAATATGAAAAACGAGGATGCCAGATTTCGTCACCTTCACCTTTCAGTGTATATTCATAATAATGCTGACGCCCTGTCTGACGCTGATTACAAGCTCCTTCATCCGTCAATGCTTCCGCTACTATCAAGGTGACTTTCTGTCCTCGTTTACCACGTACGGTTATCTCCGGAAAACCGGCCAGATTCTGTCCCATATCCAACACAACTGCAGAAGGGTCTACTGTTCGTTTGGTAGATTTGGAAGCAGCCATCACCTGTTCTGAATTCAACTTGGTTACTTTCTGAATATCATACCGTTCCATAATCTTCACCGGAGGTGCCATCTGCGAACGGAGCACTCCTTTCGGCGCTTCCTGAACCACTACCGGACGCCAATGACTATCATTGAAACCAACTTGATTCCATCCTTTCTGTTCGCGACGGGCATCATAATCTTCCCCTCCATAAATACAATTAAAGGTTATCGGACTCAGATCATATTTCCACTCATGATCCGAACGGATCGTCTCGCGTGTTCCATCCTCATAATTGATTACTAATTCAAATAAAAGTGTGGGAGGACCAAAACTAATCTGCAATTTGCGATAGCGCCCTCCCTGTACATTGTAGAATCCATTCCCCAATAAGATTCCTACAACATTCTCACCATCCTGTAACTGCTCCGTTACATCGTATGTATTATAATAAACACTCTTATCATAATCGCTCCAAAGCGGAGCAAATTCACTATCTCCTATTTTTTTGCCATTCAGAGAAAACTCATAGAATCCCAGGCCACAAACATACGCAGTAGCTTCCACGATTTTCTTTCCGGATTTCCGATTCGCATTCTTCCCTTTTGCCTCTCCTGTCTGAAACGTTCTTCGCAAGCAAATACTTTTCTTTGCCAAAGTATCTACCGCTTCCCAAGCAGCTTTCACCTCCGGTTTCTTCAATTCGCCACCATGAAACTTTCGCCCTTCGGGAAGGTGAGAATCCTTACGAGTGATGGCGCCGATCCATTTCCCTGAAGAAAGGTCATCGGATGCCAAACGGAATTTTGCTTCCTGACTCCATTCGGAAGGAGTATCCGTCTCATCCCAGACACGCACACGCCAACTATAATTAAATGGATTATTCAGACATATATCCGCTCCTTCAGTCGGAACCAGCTGACTCTGTGAAGAAGTAACCTTTCCACTATTCCAGACGGAACGTCCGGTAAAAGCCTCCCTAATCTCTATTTCATAAGCAGTCTGTCTCGTGCCATTCTCCGGTGATTCCATTGCCCATCCCAAACGGGGACAGCTTTCAACGACCACCAGCCCTTCCTGCATTTCGCAGGTAAGGCGGCTGATCGTTATATTCTTTGCCTGTACGAAGCATGGCAGACAAAGTAGAAGAAGAAGATATTTCTTAAAAGTCATTATTGCTCTGTCTCTTATCTGTTATAAATATATCACTTTAATGCATTCTCGCAAACAAGTCTTGTCAACGTATCTGCATGTCCTGCTTCTTTTCCATTCACAAAGATACGCAATCCCTTTCCACAATGATAACGATCGCCATTCTTATCCCAAAGAATCGTCAGATTATGACCATGATATAAAACATTATCCAGACAGAACCAATCCCATTTATCTGCCGGAATCAGCGGATTAATCTCTATCGTATCATCCAGACGCGGACGAAGTCCGATCAATCCGGTAATCATCAAATCATTGAAAGTAGAATGATTGTAATAGCGACTACGCTCCTGATCGCCTTTCAGCCAATATCCGGTTACTTCGTCCAGATACTCGCCAATATATGGACGTCCACGATGATACTGCGACTCTACATACAATTCCATCTGACGGAAATATACGCTGTCAGACAAAACGGTCTGAGGATAATTATTCATGAAATTAGCCATTGCAGTTAACGTCTGTGCAGAAGCAAACGGCCAGATAGCCCCGTCCCATTCACATTTACCGACTCCGCGTGTGCGGAATTCCGGATGACGGCGTTCTGCCGTAGTCAATCCATAAGGAGCAGAAAATCCTTTCTCATCCATAATTTCTTTCCAGGCAACTTCATATTTCTTTGTTGTATCCGGTAAATTGAAATACCACGGAATATATCCGATTGCCTCGCGCACATTGGCGGAAGAGTCAGTACGCATCGTTTCAAAGAACTGATGGCGTGTATTCCATAAATCGTTTTCTACGAGACTCTTTAATGTATCCGCTCTCATACCATACCTCATAGCCATTCCTTCATCACCGGAAAGGATTCCCATTATCGAAAGGGCTTTTGCATTACCATACATATAGCTGTTAATCGTCGGACGGGCATATTTCTTATTTCGGCCGCCACTGATGGATTCCTCCATGCCATCCTGTACATCACCCTGCCAATACAGTCCGTTCTTCAAACGGTTGGTACGTTCCCAACGCTGATATTCCGTTTCCAGATCCTTCGTCATATCCAGCATGAAATCTTTATCGCCATCCACCATATAGCGTGCCAGTACAGCATCTGCATTCCATGAACTGAACTTATCCATCTTCTTCATCGGTCCTCCATCATTGCCACGATACCATGTATGGATAATCTGATCCAGATATTTCGGATCACGCAGCCAACGACTTTCATAAATATGATGTCCGATAGCACAGGCAATCAGGTTATACTTATCCGAATAAGAACGCTGAACCAGAAACTCGGTCATACCATATCCGACGGGAGTCTCCTTGATATGCTTACGCAATGACCACCAACGATAATAATACATTTCTTCAAAATTACGCTGCGGGCATTCAAACAAAGGGATATTTTCTTCCATCCATTCCGAAGCCTTGGCATTGGGAATAGCCTGAACAATATTTTCATCTTCCATGCCATTGAAAGATTCTGCATAATGACTAAAGTCTGCATATTTCAAAAAAGCGGAAGAAGCGTCCTTATCGGTGGACGAAGTCTTCACATTGGCTATACGATATTCTGCCAATGGTTCCTGTCCGCCTGCATCGGGCAAATCATAGGTTTGGTCAGCAGGAGTATCCACAGTCGGGAATGTACGCATTTCTCCGGTACGGAAAACAATCCGTTCAATCGTTGCTACCGGAGCATAGAACATACGCAGCCCTACCCTCTTACCATCCACATACACTTGAATATTACGATCGGCAGTCGAAAGAACAGCTTCTACATGATAAGTCTTTCCTGCTTCATAGTTCATCATATTTGCAAAACGTGAACCACCTTTCATACGGAAAATACCGTCCGGAGTGAGTTCCAATCGTGAACAGGCAATGCTGTTCTCATCCAGGAAATCAATCTGAAGTATACCTTTATCATTCTGTCCTGCCGACAAATCAAATGAGACTTTCAATTCTTTCGAAGCCGGAATCTTACGTTCTACCTTCGCATAGTCGAAGGGATCTTTATCTTGTAGCTTCAACCATTCTCCTTCTAAAGAAACGGGTGCCCAAACCGGAGAATAAATATTCCAATTGGTCAACTCAGCTATTGATCCCGACTTTGAAAAATCATCATCCGCGTGTGCAGAAGCATTAATCTGTACCGGAACAGGAATGCGGGAAATCCACATATCTTCTTTATTCACGCTATATGAAACCCATAAATCACCATCTGCAGGCACTCCGTTTCCTTCCTGAATGCCACGGGGATATTGAGGACCATATGATTTGTAATTTCCTCCATAGCGCATCGGAGTAATTTCACCATGTACCAAGTTTAATGTAGTATACTCCAATCCGTCCTTACTCAACGAAATAGCCAACGGCCAGCGGAATTCCGACGGATTATAAACCGTAGCATAGGTTCCATCGCTCAGACGTTGTCCCCAGATTTTTGCATTACTGTTGACAAATCCTTTTGCACGAAGCACAGGTTCTGCCCAGGTATGTCCCCCATCTTCACTGATCGAAGTCAAAGCGTGTTTCCAAAGACTCGCAATGCGTCCATCGGGCAATGTATAGCAGTTGAACGCTTTATATCCTTTTTTCAGTGGAATGATCGGATCTTCACGGTCAGCTTCTTCTACCCATTGCATCATATAAAGCGGATTATCCAGTATTTCCTGGCAAGCCTTTACGAATTCCCGGTCTTTGCTCTTTTTAAAATAGGGATAATCGGTATTCTTTTCGTTAAATCCATGATTGTAATAAATGAAATAAATCGGTCCGAACGAACCGTCCTTCTTTATCTCACGTACTACCCGACCGATACCGTTTCCGTCGTTCGGATCATCTTTCTTATCCAAAGCTACTCCGTAATTTCCCATCGTAATCAATCTGCCCGACTTAGATACATAAAAGCCTACACGCTGGTGCATGATAGCAATCAAGTCTTTTGCCTGCATACCCGGACGGGATTCTTTGGTATATCCGTCCGGCACTTTGTAAGGAGGAAACACTATTTCCGGATTTGTCCATTGATAACCGTCTTTCGAGGTCATGAGGAACGTTTGGGAAGGTGGTACATGTTCATCTGACGGATCTGCCAGATACTGATAATAAAACTGACCGTTCCAGTAAGCCAGCATAGGCTGATGGTTGTAAGTCCATCCATTGCCGTTCGACGCTTCCGGATGCTCGCGGTTGGCACGCACCAGTTGAATATTATGCACTCCCACTACCGGAGACAATTGTCCGTCGTGATAGGTGGGATTCGATAATTCTTTTCCTGTGTAATGGATTCTGTCCTGCGGAGTCTGCGCCTGAATGGTAGTCGCCATCCATCCGGCAGCCAATACAAGAAGAATCTTCGTTGAGTTGTTCATGATTTATTTCAGGTTTTAGTTTATTCCGGATTCAACTTATCTAGTTTAAGTTTATTTCTTCTTGCTTTCTTCCAGCAATGTTTTAACATCTGATTCTGAAGCTCTAAAGATGGTTCCGTGTTTATGCCCGACAGGCACACTCACACTTTCTGTGATATCCGTGAAGTTCTTAAAATCACGGGTACGCATGGCACCGTATATTTTCTTTTTATAAACATCAAAATAGATCAGATAATCATCACCTAATTTCTCGACAGTCGGTCCCTCTACAAACGATTCGGTAAATGGTTGTGATGACGGCGAATAAGGTCCTGTCAGAGAGTCAGAAAAAGCAATTTTCAGATTACGTTCGGGACGTGTATTATCTTTGAGCACCATTACATAATCATTTTTTGCCCGCTTCACAATGACAGCGTCAATCGAGCTGAAACCGGGATCATATAATACTTTCGCCTTGGATACTGTCTTAAAATCCTTTGTAGTGATGTAGTATAAACGATGATTATTCTCTTCTTCTTCGATTCCCTTTTCAAAACGACCTGGTACACATGAAGCCCATACTACCATAAACTGTTCGCTCTCGTCATCATAAAAAATCTCCGGAGCCCATACATTGACAGTGGTCGGTTCGTCTGCCATTACAGGAATCATTTGTTGCTCCGACCAGTGAATCAAGTCTTTGGAATTTGCATAACCAAAGCCTAAATCCCCTTTCCAGCTGGTGGTCCATACCAAATGATAAGTACCATCCGGCGTACGCACCATGGAAGGGTCGCGCATCAGGCGATGTTGTCCCAATTCCGGCTTCAGCCAAACACCGGGAATACTGTCCCAGTGCATTCCGTCTTCACTATACAGATATCTCAAACCTTCATCAGCCGGCTCATGAAATGAAGTGAACATATAATAATCTTTATTCCCTCCACAAGAAGCTAAAAGCAGGATGCTTATTGCAGCTAATGTATTTCTTAACTTTCCCATTTCTATGATTCTTTTACACTATACTAATATCCTTTATACAGAGACGATGAAAAGCCGGATTTGTACTCAAATAGATTGGAAGATTCGTCAGAATCAAAATTTAGAGACGATAAAAAGGGCGACTCTCCGAGCCACCCTTTTCCTCCATCAAACAAACTAACCATTTAATAATGGGAAAGAATTCCACTTCTTTTTATAGTATCTCATTGGTTACCAATCCTTTTTTTACCGGATTCTATACTTTTACAGCGTTCCTCCCCGTGCTTTCACACGTTTGGCCCACTCTTCACGTTCTTTCGTCAAATTATATCCCCTCTTGGCCAGATAATTGTTGATACGTCCTTTGTACTTGCCGAAAGCCGCATGTTTCTTATTTGAATTTTCCGCATCCATGGCAAACTCACGCGCTTCCACCAACCAGGCATAGATTTGTACCTTTTCTTCTTCTTTCAAAGAAGGAATCATATCAAGCGTAGCTTCATAAGTCACTTTCACCACACCATAAGTCATTCCATCTTTCACTGCTTCTATCTGTTCTTCATTCAAGAAGAGAGACAAGCTGGCCGGAAAGGCAAAATGAGAACGGTACAAAGCCGCATCTTTTTCGTTTTCAGCAGCCTTCAATGCTTCATTTTTCGCATCACCGGTCAACCCCGATTCTTTGACTGCCTTCACCTTTGCATCCCGTATTTCATAAATATCATTCAATTCGAAATAGCGATTGGCAATCACATTACAAACATCTTCAGCCACTTTTGCATCCGTCAGTCCGAGTTTATCTACAATCTTTTGCGAACGGTTGACGATAGACTCCACATATTTCGGATCACGATTCTCTTTGTTCAAATCGACTGCTCCAGCAGATATCCAACCGCAAAGAAACAACAGAGACATTAAAACTATCTTTTTCATTTCATCTTATTTTTTATACCATATGCCAAAAGGAAACCCAGTCCCGGTATCTTATACCGATACCGGTTGCAGATTACATTAATTTTCCTTTCTCAGCCAATGTATCGTAGTTATTTTTTAAATCTCTCCAGTCTACTTTGTGTTTTGTACTGATTCCATTGATATACTTTTCAATATTCGTATATCCATCACCTGTACAATCTTTATTAGCATCACTTGGATCATTCGGATTCAATCCATTAGCAATTTCCCATTCATCCGGCATACCGTCACCATCAGTATCTACATACGGAGTCCCTTTGTATTCGGGGAAACCACCCATCTGACGAATATCAGTAATGATACCTATCTTATAAGAATCTTTGGGTAAACGACGATATTTAAACTGACCGTCCTCTCCCATTGACTTAGGAGACAGGCCTGTAAGATCACCATTAGCATCCTTCGCAAGTTTCTTATCATAATAAGGAATACCTGTTTTTACTTCTTCTATGATGCGTTCGTCCACGATATCACGGCAGGGTATATTGGCACCGACATGTTTTGTCACATAATCATAAGCATCATTAGCTGATGTAATTTTGATATAAGGCATTGCAAACGGCTCATAGCTCCGCATATTCTCAGTATATCCGGCTGTATTTGGCTGACTCTCGATTTGGATACCACCATTCCAGTTATCTTTCGTGATTTCCGGATAGCCTTCCATAACGTTACCATCAGCATACACGCGACCGTATACCTTATAATTCAGTTTACTGCGTCCGGCTTCCGGTTTCAGAATACGGCAGCCTACCGTATTATTCTTTGGAGTAGCAGGACCGGGTTTATAATAGTTATTGATCATATTGAACATGGCGGTATAATCGCCACCATCAGAAGAACGATGCACCCAATTAAATACTACATTATTAACGAAGTTGAATACTCCATTCCAGCCTACAGACGGATTGCGACCAGAGTTGCTGGCCCAAAGGTTACGCATAAATGCACAGTTCTCACCTCCCAGTGTGCTACCGAATGCATGATTATAGGTATCCAGAGCTTTTGCAGAAATTGTATTCTGAATAGTCACATTGACTGTCGGAAGTTTCAAGTCCTTGCTTTCATATTGGCCTTCACTCGGATCGTACATATGACGATAGAAAGAAATATTTTCGTCCAGTCCCCATGTACATGAACAGTGGTCTATCATGATATTACCAATCGGATTACCACCGAAAGAGTCGTCACGATGCCATACTTTTGTTTCTCCACGACGGAATCTCATATGACGTACAACTACGTCGTGTGTATCCACCCAAAATGATTCTCCGGCAATGCAGACACCATCACCCGGTGCTGTCTGTCCGGCAATAGTAACGTAAGGTGCTCGAACAATAATCGGAGATTCCAGACGAATGATACCAGCCACATTGAATACAATAATACGTGCACCACCTGTCTCACAAGCTTCGCGGAATGAACCCGGACCACGATCATTCAGATTAGTAACCGTAATTACTTTACCTCCACGACCACCAAAACTATACATTCCACCTCCTTCAGCACCCGGAAACGAGGGAATTCTAGCTTGTGGCAAATCATAGGGACGACCAGCCCATGAGATATAAGGACGTCCTTCTTTTGCTTCTTTCAGTACTATAGGTAACGCTTTCTCCCATGCTTCATCAGAACGTTTCCGTTCCTCGGTCATCATCTTTGTATAATTCGCTTTGGCTTCGTCAGTTATCTGCGGGTATTGTGCCCATACAACGGTCGGAGTCAACATTGCAGCTGCAAAAGCTACTAAAAGTACATGTTTCTTCTTCATTTTTATTAGGTTTTGTGAGATTGATCATTCTAAAATACAATAATAAGACGTAAAACAAGGAAATATGTAATCAGAAAATATAATATATTTTTCTATTCTAACTTTAAATACAAAAGGACCACTTATTCCTTAATATTCTTTTCAAAAGATCAAAGTGATAAATGGTCCTTAGGTTTATTTCAGAATGAACATTCTTCAGATCAAGTAATTATTTTGATAAACGAATTCACTCTGCCAAAGGATCAAAGGTACCATCAGCTCCACCTCTCCAATAGTCGCCCCATCCTATATTTTGTTCTAATGACACATTGTTTTGCATCGCATTCTTCTTAAAACCTAAGATATAATAATAAGGTTTAAATGTTGGAAGAATAGTTTCATCATTACCGTCAGTACTAAGATTTTTACGTTTAAAATGTTCTTGATAAAACTGAGCCAATGCCTTTACCTTTGCATCTGCATATGTTATTTCATCATCGGCTGATTCTGTACAAGTTATATCTTCAGTCAAACTTAATGCTGTCGGACGTTTATTCCATAATTCATCATAGGTTTCTTTTATTGTTTTATCTTCATTGTAGACATTATTACTTTTAGCAGCAATAAAATTTTTTGCATAAACCTCAATCCGATGTCTTCTCTGACCATTCAATGGTTCAACTCCTAAATAGTTACATGTATTGCCATTAAAACCTGTAAGTTTCCAAGTCGATTTCAGTGCTTCTTGCCCCACTCCACCATCAAATAACATCCAACGTCGCACATCGTGGAAACGTTTACCTTCATAAGCAAGTTCTATTTGACGTTCATAAAGTATAGCCTCAAATAGTTTGGCACGATCATTAAAAATAGCTGGATCTAATCCACAATTATCTGTATATCCTACACGCTTACGAATTCGTTTAAGAGCATTCACTGCCTCGTCAAAATGATTTGCCCCACAAGCAGCCTCCGCATAATTCAATAATACTTCGGCAAAACGTATTTCCATATATGGAGCAGCAGACTGTCTGAATCCATTACCTGAAGTCTTTTCAAAGATATATAAAGGATTAGAATTGAGTGCTAAATCATCTGTACGCTTACGCAAATAAATCCCCGTATTTTTGGTACCTAGACAATCAGCTGCATAGCCTGACTTAGAGTTACTATTACGATCATCTACATTATCATACCAACAATAATTCCACAACTTGTAATTATTCCCTGTAGTATACCCATTAATGCCATAAGGTAATTGACCTTTTTCACCAAAAGATTTCAAGTCATCACTATCAAACTTCCATTCTACACCAGGGAACGCAAAAGTGCGATAAAATCTTGGATCGCGGTTTAAAAAGAAAAGTTCTTGATTATAATCATAAGATCCATTCATGTCATTTGGTTTCTTCCCATCCGCCATTGGAAAAAGATCAACCATTTCTGCAGTGGGAGTCATACCACCCCCACCTCCAGCATTAGCTGGGCGAAGAGAATGTTCCCATCCATTCCATTTTTCAAGCTGTAAGTGCTCGGCTGGTGATACATTATTATATAAAGTTACTAATACTGCCTCAGAAACAGTTCCTCCACCACCTTCTGAGCCAATATAATCGGAGAATATCTTTCCCCAACCTGCTGCATTCTTTCCTGAATTGTTTTCATAAGCCAATCCAAAATTACCTTCTTCCAGTTTTTTTACAGCAGCTAAGTTTGTTTGATATGCAGTTTCCCATCGTGTAACATCATCCGCCCTATTAAAAAGCGGACTGGCATATAACAATTCCACACGACCTTTTAAAGCCAATGCTGCCCCCGATGTTATGCGTCCAAAATTCTTATTTTCTGACTCCCAACGTGCTGGCAGATAATCAGCAGCTGTTTGCAAATCTTTGCAAATAAAATCAATACATTCTTTTGTAGACGAGCGTGGAACTACCAAATGAATACCTTCACTATCTCCAATTATAGGATTTTGTACATTATCAATAATAGGTACACCACCATACATCATTACCATTAAATAATAACGCCATGCACGGAAGAAAAATGCTTGTCCCAACAATAACTGCTTTTGGCGTTCAGTTAAACTTTCACTGCCAATCACTCCTTCGATCATATCATTACACTCACGAATACGCACCCAAGGAGAATAATTGTTATCTAGATTAAAATAATCAGTAACAGTTTCATAATCTAGAGGAGAATTAGGATTCATCAAACCTGATATCCCTCCATATTCTTCTGTACATTTCGAATATTGATCACTTGTTCCTGTGCTTGGCATATCACCCATAGAACCAGTCAGATCAGATCCACCCGTCGCACTCGGCAGCATGATATAATACAAGTAAGCTATACGGTTATCAGCTGACTCATAGTTTTCATAAATAGTCGTACCGTTAAAACTTCCATATAATTTTTTGTCTTCCAAAAATTGATCACTACAACCTGTAAAGATGGCAGCTGTTATGGTCAGTAATGCAATTGAACCATACTTATTTATTTTCTTCATCATTGTATTCAAATTATTAAAATGAAACATTAACACCTAACGTGAATTTACGTAAGTTCGGATAATATCCATAGCTTCCCGCCCAAGAAGCCCATGCTCCTTCTGGATAAGGGTTTAGGAAGTTAAATACATTTTGGCAAGTAAGATTGAAACGGCAACTACTAATGCCAATTATTTTTAGCCATTCTTTAGGCAATGCATAAGCTACTGTCATATTACGAAGTTGCACTGTTGCTGCACTTACTTTCCAAAAAGTAGAGGGTGCACCATTTACGCTACTATAGCGAATATTCGGGTATTTTGCATTTCTGTTTTGTGCTACTGTAACTATATTATTAGCGTCATAAATATCCTCATATACAAACATATCTTTCCACATTGCCGACACATTACTATATTCAGAGTAACTTTCTTTACGCATAGTTGTAGGAACTAAGGAATATGCTCCCCAACTTGCACCAAACTGCGCACTAATAGAAAAATCTTTATAAGAGAAACCGAAATTTAAAGTTCCACCGTAAGGATTACTAGCACGGTGAGAAATTTTTATATAATCTTGTTCATCAACAATACCATCTGCCGGACCAAAAGTTCCAGTTGATTCATCATATTGTCCACGTACATCCTTATAAATCAGCATACCAGGATGTACATTTTCTTTTGTATTTCCTAAATATTTAGTAATACTATATTTATCAAAGTACTCATTAATTTCCTGATAACTACGGAACATACCTATACATTCATAACCCCATAGTCCTCTATCAGAACGTTCATTTCTCACTAATTTATCAAAATCATATGCAGCCTTCCAACCTGTCTCTCTGATTTTATTATCATTGTATCCTGTTGTAAGTTTTACCCAATATGACATGTCTTTTCCAATTTTATCCTTCCATCCTAATGACAATTCAACACCATATGTATCTACCTCACCAAAGTTTTCTGGAGCAGGTTGTATTCCTACCGTATTCGGATAATAAGAAGTTCCTTGATGTGAAGCAAACATTTCACGGCCCATATCATAATAGAAGTCCAAATTAGCGCTCATTCGATTCTTCAAAAAGGCCATATCAATACCAAAATTAGTTTTATAAGTCTTATCCCAATGTACATCAGGATTTACTCCTTGTTTCGGCATACGAATCGTAGCACTTGTATTTGTACTAGAATTAGTTCCAAAGATCGGTCCTTTGTCTGGATTACGGGTGTAAAGCTGAGTCCAAAGCCAAGCATTCACATTATCTTTACCAAGAATACCAAACGAACCACGTATCTTCAAAAAGTCGATTTTTGTCTTGTCTTTATCAAACCATTTTTCATCTGAAATAACCCAGCCGGCAGACCATGAAGGGAACATTCCCCAATAATTCTGAGGAGCAAATTTGGCAGAGGCATCAGAACGGAGCATAAACTCAAACAAATATTTATCATCATATGAATAATTCACACGACCAACATAAGAAAGCATACCAGACTCACTGCGGTTAAACGTCACAGTTTGAGCAAAACCTTCTGCATTGGAATCCACAGAACTAGATTGGCCATCTGTAAAAGGTAATGGGTCTGTAAGACTACCATTCAAATCTTCCCATTCTGATTCTGCTTTTTCAATAGAGAACAAACCACTGACATAATGCTTACCAAACTGACGTGCATAGCTTACTGTTAAGTTCATTTGATAACTATCTGAGCGATTCATACTACGCCCCAAAGAGTTGCCATTATTCAACTCATACAATCCCAATGTATTAGCATTGTATTCAATCTCGTCACCAACATAAAGGTGACCACCACTGCCACCACGGGATATAAGGCGATATACATCGATTTTTGTACCGATAGTATTTGTTTTCCCTGTACTTATATTTTTTGAATAAGAAGCTTTTACCTTCAAACCACGTAAGTATTTACTCCAACCAAAATCATACTCTAATGAACCGTTAAGAGAAAAATTCTGATTCTGATTCTCAACATTATCTGACGCATTCTGTACTGCTGCAAAATTATACTTCTGCTGATCACTTGGATTAGTTATATTTTCCATACCTGAATGAAAAATATAATATCCATTTACTTGATCAGGCACATAAGGTACATGTAACATTAAAGATTCAAAATCACCATCAGAGCCACCACCTTTTACATTTTTAGGTTTATTTGTCTCTCCATAATTACCAGATACCTGCAAAGAAGCTTTCATCCATTTTGAAATATTAGCATTTACACCAGCACGATAGTTCCAACGATTATAGTCCAAGCGCCCTATATTACCTTCTTGCTGATAATACGAAACACCACCGAAATAAGTTGCTTTTTCTGTTCCCCCGCTAATGTTGACACTATGACGCTGCGTCAAAGCCGCACTCCATTCTTTATCTAATAAATTATAATTCATACCCTTCATTGCCTCCAATTCATCAGATTGAAAAAGTTGTACCCTCAAGTCATCGGATTCTTGATCCTTAGTAGCAGTATTAGCAGCACGAGCAGCATTGTATATACGACCGTAATCATAGGCATTTAGCATCTTAGGTAACATCAATGCATCTGTATAACCAAACTGTCCTGAATAAGAAATTTTGGGAGCACCGACTTTTCCTTGTTTAGTCTTAACCAGCACAACACCATACGCAGCACGTGCTCCATATACAGCCGCTGCAGCATCCTTTAAAACAGTCACATTTTCTACTTCATTTATATCTAAATTATTGAAAGCACCTTCATCTGCAATAAAGCCATCAATAACATATAGTGGAGTAGGGCTTGCATTACCTCCTAAATCAGAACTTGGAGTAATGGTAGTATTCACTGAACTTTGACGAATCTGTAAGCTTGGTGTACTACCTGGGCGCCCACCACTAAGTGATACATGTAAACCATTTATTTTACCAGCTAACGCGTCACCCAAACTACCCACTGACAAATCTTTCAATTCTTCGGTGGAAATCGTTTCAATGGCACCTGTTGCATTACGTAATTTCTGAGAACCATAATCACCAAGTACTACAACTTCATCTAATTTCAGTTGATCTTCTAAAAGTACAATCCTAGGATTTTTTAAATCAGATATAATTTGTGAAGTATATCCAACAAAGGAAACTTTCAATTTGCTTTTTGGAGCAACCTTAATATTAAATTTCCCATCAATATCTGTCACTGTACCTACTGTCCCATTTACCACCATGACAGTAGCACCTATTATCGGTTCACCACTTACATCTACAACAAGTCCAGTTACTGTCTGATTCTGGGCACACAATGGCATAACAAAAGTCAACAGTGTACCGATGAATAAACTGAGAATAATATTTTTCTTATTCATTGCATTTAATTTTTATTATCATACTACTTTACTTACTCTTCAACAAGTGGAAGCCACCGTGGATCACCAGTTCTCTTTTCAAGCTGGCTTGCTCCAGTTACAGTAAAATCACCATTCGCAGCATTAATGAAGCCAGGATCTGTATCAAGAGTATTTGTATCATATTTATCATTACTTTGACTACCATTATACCAATAAGTATTATATTCGAAATTTCTAGACATATTTGCATTACCCATTATTTTATTCGTCATATCTCCTTTACCACAATCTACAAAAATAGTTCTGGAGAAATTTAGTGTTAAGCATGCTTGTCCTCTATAGCTATTCCAATTAGTAAAGTCTTTGCTATAAGCAAGATTGTATACTGTACAATTATAAAAATTAAAAGTTCCATTTGAATATCCAGTAATCTTGTTAGGTCTATTACCATTTACCTGTGCAAAATAACTTCCATTCTGTACAGTACTACAAAGAGTACTCTCTTTAAATGTTATATTAATAAAACTACCTTTATTAAAATACACAATCGTATTAGACTGATTACATCTAATAAAAGAAGCTTTTACTGTAAAGTTCTCCACACAATATTTTTTCCCTGAATCATATAATAAATGCCTATTAAGATCATATACATTACAAGACTGAATAACGATGGGATCTTTAATAACGTATTCTCCAGAAGATACTTTTAATTGTTCATTTGGAGTCTTACTTAATCCAATTAATGAAGCATCAGAAGAACCTTTCTCCATTGCATTACAATAGAAATCCATAAACTTTATCTTCAAACCATTCTGTGTTAATATTCTACCACTTTGACCAAATGTAATTTTCGAATGATTAATTTTATTTCCACGAATTGTAACTTTACGTGCTCCAAAATCTATTGGACCTGATATAGTATATTCACCGTTAGCCTCTAATTCATATGCCAACTCTTTTAAAGTACCATCTTCATTAGGTTCCATATCAGTCTCTGGAAGCGGATTATCAATAAACCATTGAGTCAAATCTACTCCACTAGGAATGGATGCATATGTTTCAAGTAAAGTTGAAAAACTTATTTCACAAGCTTTTTCTGCATCTTTGTTATTAAACTGCTTATTTCCAATGGTTTTAATTAAGAATTTATATTTTGTATCTTCTTCTACTTCCAATTCAACGCTACAACCATCGATAAATTCTCCTTCAACTATAGCTATCGGATTTTCAGGATCATCAACTACATACCAAGAAAACTCATAACCTTCTGCTCCATGCACTACAGGCCATTCAATAGTTGCATTTTCTCCTGTGGCATCAAGTTCCACTTTTACTTTCTCCAATTGGGGAGATTCCAGTGTAGCATTTTTCACATCTGACTCAAAAGATTCGTCTTCGTGATACCCTATGGTACAGCTACTTAAAAGAAATAATGACGTAGCGAATAACAGTCCACGTGTTCTTCTTCGTAAAAATAAACGATTACTTTTCATACATTAAATTTAAATTAAACAATACGTTCTTATGTTATCAATATTTAAGTTGAATATTATATACAATAGTCCGTTAAACATTTCATTCACATTTATGCAGTAATGGCTGCAAAACTAATGGCTTCTTTCCACAGTCTTCGATTTATTTCTTTGTTCGGTTTGATTCCTAACACTAAAATAAATCGTTTAATGAGGAATATATTATGACACAGCACTTTAACTGATACCATTAATGATGCTTTTCCTTTTTCTAATACTTTCATTTTAGCTATACTCACACTCTGATGAGTGAGGCATTAAAGTGAAAATGCAATTTATTCAGCTCCCTACTTTGACAGTCAGTTAATCTTGTGAATTGCTTTCCATCTTGATAACAATTATAAGAAGCTTCCCATGAACTCTTGAATGAAGACATGTTAGTAAACTACTTAAATAATCATAAAATACACATACCATTATTCTTTTTCTTCATACATAAAAAGGACGTATGATTTAAAGATATGTAATCACATAAAAAGAACAAAAATGAAGTTAATTGGAAATTATATGCAAAAAAAGGCCTCAAGACACTTTTCCTATTAAAAGGAAAGTGCCTTGAGGCCACCTTTTTATATTAAATTACTTTTTTCCGGGAATCAGAAAAATCTTTTATTCTGCCAATGGGTCGAAAGTACCCATACCACCGTGAGCATAATCTTCCCAACCAATGGTCTGATACAATGTCGCATTAGTTTGCTGTGCACTTTGACGCAATCCAAAGAAATAATATCTGGGTTGGAAATAAGGATTAATGTCCAGCACATTACCATCAAGACTGATATCTTTACGTGAGAAATAGGTATCATAGAATGTACATATACTTGACACAGCCGGATCAAGAATCGTTTCTCCGTCTGCTTCCGTAGCAATCTTCTCATTCAATGTCAGTGCTGCTGGTCGCTCTACGTTTTTAATCGGATCACTGTCATTATTTGCAGACCCGGTACCTTCAACATTGATTTCTATGCGATATCTCTTACCACGTTCATTCATCGGAGTCACACCCAAATAAGTACAAGTATTACCTCCAAAGCCACTCAATGCCCAACTTGCATTCAAAGCACCTTGTCCTACACCTCCGTCAAATAGCATCCAACGACGCATATCATACGCACGTTTACCTTCAAAAGCCAACTCTACCTGACGTTCATACAATATAGCTTCAAACAATTTAGCACGGTCAGTTTCAATCGCCGCATCCAGGCCATAATTATTTGCACTCGTATAGCCTACTCTGCCACGTACGGCTTTCAGCGCCTTGACCCCTTCCGCATGATAAGTGCCGCCCGCACCACAAGCTGATTCTGCCAGATTCAGCAATACTTCCGCATACCGTATCTCCATGTAAGGAGCTGCCGATCGTCTGAATCCCTGCTGATCACCACTGCTGTTATCAGTAAACACATAAAGACTAGTGCCCAAATCAAAATCATCCGAACGTTTACGAACATAGACTCCTCTATTCTTAGTGCCCAGCATATCGGCTGCAAAACCGCTTCTACTCGGATTATTACGCTCATCAGCCGTAGTATACCAACAATAATTCCAAAGTTCATAGTTCGCACCACTGGTATAACGGGTTGGGCATAAACCAGACATCGTTGCTCCTGAAAAATCGACATTGCCACTGTTGAATTTCCACTCTACCCCCGGAAATGCAAATGTACGGTAGAAACGCGGGTCACGATTTAGAAAGAACTTTTTAGGGTCATAATGAACTCCTGATTCCATCGGTTTCTTACCGTCAATCATCGGGAAGATGTCTATTATTTCCGCTGTAGGAGTCTTTCCTCCGCCTCCGTTTATATTTCCTGGTCGGATTCCCTGCTCCCACAAGTTGTATCGGTTGATGTTTTGTGAAGCAATAGGAGACACATTATTATATAAAGTAACAAATACGGCTTCGCTTCCACCTGTATAAGTGGCGAACATTCTGGCCCAATTCTTGGCATTGTCTTCTCCGCCATTGCCTTCATAAGCAAGTCCGAAGTTACCTTCATTCAGTTTAGTGATGGCAGCAAAATTGGCGTCGTAAGCATCTTTCCAACGAGATGCGTCATCGGCACGGTTAAAAAGTGGACTAGCATAAAGCAACAATGTACGACCTTTTAGAGCAAGTGCTGCACCGGCGGTTATGCGTCCGTAATCCTGCCCTTCATTCTGCCAACGTGCAGGAAGATAGCTGGCTGCCAGTTCCAAGTCATCGCATATAAAGTCTATACAAGCCTTAGTCGAGGAACGAGGAATGACCAGATTCTCACCATTACCATCACCTATCACCGGATTCTGGACGTGGTCTACAATGGGAACACCACCATACATTTTCACCAACAGATAATAACGCCATGCACGAAAAAAGTAAGCTTGTCCGAGTAATTGTTCTTTCTCTGTCTGCGAAAGAGTCGCACTTCCCGTCACACCTTCAATCACATTATTACATTCGCGGATACGTCCCCAAGGACTTCTTTCACTGTTGATTACATAAAAATAATCGGGAACAGTCTGAATAGTAAGAGATGCCGTAGGATCATTGAAAATAGAGTAGTCTCCATATTCCTCCGTACATTTGGAAAAATCGTCATCAATACCCGCACTGGTTATATCGGTCAAAGCATTGGAACCTTCGGTAGAACTAGGCAATAAAGACTGATATAAAAAGTCCACACGACTTTTGGCTGTTTCATAATTTTCGTACACAACCGAAGCGTCATAGCTTCCATATACTTTCTTGTCTTTCAGAAAATCATCGCTGCATCCAGTAAAACAGATTAGTCCTGTCACCATCGATGCTGTCAAACATATTTTATTTATCTTTTCTTTCATAATCTTCTTTGATATTAGAATGAGACATTAACACCTAAAGTTACTTTACGCAAATTAGGATATCTTCCATAAGTGCCTCCCCATGTACTCCAAACACCATCAGGATAAGGATTGTAAAAGTTTAAAAGGTTCTGAGCAGTCAAATTCAGACGGCAACTGCTGATGCCGATCCGATTTGTCCATTCCTTCGGAAGGCTATAAGCAACTGTCAAATTACGTAATCGAACGCTGGCTGCGCTAACTTTCCAAAATGTAGAAGCCTGACCGTTTATGGCACTATATCTTAAGTTTGGATATTTAGCACTCCGGTTCATTGGCGCCACTACATTACCACCGGCATCCAATACATCTTCATACACATACATATCTTTCCACATGGCAGATACATTTTTATATTCCAGATCATCGTATTTTTCCTGACGTAAGTCTGTCTGTACAAGAGCATAAGTACCCCAGCTTGCACCAAATTGAGCACTGAATGAGAAGTTCTTATACGAAGCACCAAAATTAAAAGTCAATCCATAAGGATTATTGGCACGATTGGAAATCTTCACATAGTCATTCTGATCAATCACGCCATCTGCTTCACCATAAGTACCATCGGCATTACGCTGACCACGTACATCACGATAGATCAACATACCCGGATGAATGTTATCTTTCGTATTCCCAAGATAAGAAGTGATCTTATTCACTGCGAAATACTCTTCGATATCCTGATAGGTGCGGAACATGCCAATACATTCGTATCCCCACACACCACGGTCGGAACGTTCACCCCGAACAATGTCATCAAAACCGGGAGTAGCCTGGAATCCGGCTTCTTTAATCTTGTTATCACTGTAACCGGTAGTCATTTTTACCCAATAAGAAAAATCTTTACCGATTTTATCTTTCCAATTCAAAGTAAGTTCTAAACCATACGTATCAACTTCTCCAAAGTTCTCAGGAGTAGCCTGCGTACCTACAGTAGTCGGATAGAAAGAAGTACCCGTGAAAGTTGTGAACAACTCACGTCCCATATCATAGTAAGCATCTAATGTAATACCCAGTCTACTATCCAGCATCCTGACATCGATACCTAAATTGGTCTTGTAGGTTTTATCCCAATGTACATCTGCGTTGACCCCTCTTTGCGGCATTTGGAATGTTGCACCACTATAGGTATTGGTGGCTGTACCAAATATAGGACCTCCATCTGCATTTCGGCTATAAAGTTGTGTCCACAACCAAGGTTGTATATTATCTCTTCCCAAAATACCGAATGAACCACGAATTTTCAAGAAATCAATACCTAGTTTTTCTTTATTAAACCAGCTTTCTTCCGAGATAACCCAACCTGCTGACCATGAAGGGAACATTCCCCAGTAGTTACTAGGAGCAAATTTGGTAGATGCATCCGAACGAAGCAGGAACTCAAACAAATACTTGTCTGCATACGAGTAGTTCAGACGACCGATATAAGAGAGCATACCCGATTCCGTACGACCGAACGTAGTCGTTTGATCCGCACCGGTAGCTGTCGAATTAGATTGTCCATCGGTAAAGCTGAAAGGATCAGTTACAGTACCGGTCAGATATTCATATTCCGATTCTGCCTTTTCAATAGAAAACAATCCATTCACATTATGCAAACCAAACTGACGTGCGTAGCTGACTGTCAAGTTCATCTGGTAGTTATCCGTTTTATTCATCGCACGGCTCAATAAATTACCATTATCCAAAGTAAAAGTACCAAAATTGCTATCATCTATATTTATATCATCGCCAGTATAAAGGTGATTTCCACTGCCACCACGTTCCAGCAGCCTGTAGACATTCATTTTAGTACCGATATTATTACTCTTATTATTGATAATGCTCCTCGAATAAGAACCTTTCACTTTTAGCCCCTTCAACCATTTGCTCCAACCAAAATCATATTCCAATGAACCGTTTATGGACATATTATTTGTCTGATTTTGAGTATTGTCAGGAGAATCCTGAACTGCTCCAAAATGGAATAGTCGTACAGCACTTAAGCCCGAAGACACATTTTCCATACCTGTATATATAACAGGACGTCCACCTACATATCCGGGCACAAAAGGCAAATGTGTCATTAGAGAATTAAAATCAGCATCTGTCCCACCACTGGTTATACCATTACGTGAGTTATTCTGTTCACCCATGTCACCTGAGAACTGTAAGGAGGCTTTAATCCACTTACCGATATTAGCATTAACACCCGCACGGAAGTTCCAACGATCATAATCTAAACGTCCCATATTACCTTCTTGATTATAGTAAGATGCACCCGCAAAATAAGTAGCCTTCTCTGTACCGCCATTAATACTGAAACTGTGGCGTTGCGTCCAAGCCGCACTCCACTCATCATCCAGCAAATCGTAGTTCAGTCCTCTCATTGCTTCCAATTCGTCAGCCTGGAAATATTGCGTTCTTCTATTATCCGATTCCGATTCACCGGTAGAAGTTCCAGCTCCACGTGCGGCATTATAAATACGTCCATAATCATAAGCACTTAGCATCTTAGGTTTTTTCAAAGCATCAGTAAAACCGAATTGCCCTGTATAAGATATGGAAGGTGTACCTACCTTACCGCGCTTGGTTTTCACCAATATGACACCGTAAGCCGCACGTGCCCCATATACAGCTGCCGAAGCATCTTTCAAAACCGTAATACTTTCTACTTCACTCACATCCAAATTATTAAATGCATCCTCTGTAGAAATAAAATCGTCAATTACATATAATGGGCTAGGATCTGCATCACCTCCACGCGTTGAATTGGGAGTAATGCTGGTATTGATATTACTTTGGCGTATTTGTAGACTTGGGGTACTACCCGGACGACCACCACCCGAATTTACATGCAAACCACTCATCATTCCGCTCAATGCATCACCTAAGTTACCCACCGAAAGATCTTTAATCTCATCCGGAGTAATGGTTTCAATCGCCCCCGTTATGTTTTTCATTTTTTGTGTACCATAACCTACAATAACCACCTCATCCAGATTAGCTACATCTTCTTTCAATACAATCTTTGGATTATTCAAATTCGTTATTGTTTGAGAAACGTATCCTACAAATGAAACAGCCAATCTTCCCCCTTCCGGGACGGGAAGGCTAAATTTACCATCAATATCACTTATCGTGCCTACCGTAGAATCTACAATCTTAATTGCAGCCCCAATAATTGGGTCACCAAATTCGTCCACAACAACCCCGGTCACCGTACGTGCATTTTGGGCATAGACGATTTGCGCAAAGGCTTGTATAAAAAGCATACATAAGCCTAAAATGAAATATCTTTTACTCATAGTATTCTGTTATTGTTTATACATTGTATTCATTCTGTTGTCGGAAGCCAACGTGGATCTCCACAACGATTCGCAATATGCTCCGAGCTACTCAAAGTAAAATCACCGTTAGCAGCATTCACAAACTTTGGCTCTACCTTAATAGCTGTTCCCGAATGGTCTCGTCCATTCTCATCACTAGTATCATAATCAAGGAATCCTCCCGGAACAGCACTATAATAATAAGTATTATATCCAAGTGTATAATTTACATTACCATAATTTCCCGCATTACAGATCCGTCTGAAAACACCTTCAGTTCCTGTGGCCGAACTTACGACACAGTCTGCAAAAATAGTATTCTGCATTTCCAAAAAGAACACAGCACTATTACTGTTTATTACATTATTAAAGAAACGATTGTTAGTGCCAATTTGATAGAACGTACAATTACTCATTTTCCGAAGCGATGTACTCCAGCCAGATCCGCTAAAGTTTGACGGAGTACGTCCTCTCATCTGAACAAAATAGGCAGATCCGGGAACCGTATAATAAATAGTACTGTTTGAAAAGCTCAAATCTTTGATCCAACCTTGACCGTTGAATGCTATAAATATAGTACTTGCTGTATTAATGCTAACCAAGCAATCAGTAATAGACAATGACGACAAAGCATAACCATTATTACAGTAATATAATGGTACGGGAAGATCTTTTATAGTACAAGATTGGAAAACATAAGGCTGCTGCACTATACCGGCTTCTGTGCTATTGAACATAACGACACCTCTACTATTAGAAGCACTGTAAGTATCAGCATCAAAATCAAAATCTATAAACTTAATTTTTAGACCAGCTCCGCGATTTATAAAAGAAGCATTTCTTTTCATTGTCAGTTTGGCATGATTTACTTTGTCGCCACGAATAGTCAATGTAGTCGTTCCTAAATCAATATTACCATCCATTTCATATACACCACCTGCCACTAATTCATAAGCTATTTCTTCTTCTCCTTCTGCAAGAGGCTCAATCGGATTTGCCGTAAAATATTCGGTCAGATTAGTTCCTGTTGGTATTGTTTCACGTACTCGAACCAATGTATTATAAGTCATTTCCGTAGCTGCAACAGCATCAGCGTTATTATACTTCTGATTTCCTAATGCTCTGACTGCAACCTTATACTTTGTATCTTCAGTAATATCACGCGTAATCGTACATTTATCTACGACTTCATTCTCTTCGCCTATAACAACTGGATTGTCAGGATCATCAATATTATAAAATGTCACTTGGTACCCACCGGCTCCTAGCACTACCGGCCATTTAATTTCCAGAGACGTAATATCTACGTTTCTGGTAAAAGTCCAACCTTCAGTCGACGGTGATTCCAAGGTTACCCCCTGAACTTCCGATGAGAAGGTCCAATCATCCTTGTATCCATCGACACAAGAACTAAAAAGAAGTATAGCTGCCGCAAATGCCAAACTATCCCTTTTTACTCGCAAGAATAAATGTTTACTCTTCATAGATTAAATTTTAATTTATATAAAATGATATATTACATCATCAGACATCTATTCACATAAATAAAAAGATACAACTAAAAGAATCGTAATCTCTTAAAAAGAATAAAAAATAGAATCTGAAGTTTTTTCTCTTAGTTTTATTAAACTATATCATAATTCCCCTCCCTATTATTGTTGAAAATTTTCTTTTAAATATTTTATATTCCAATCATCGTTCTTCTCCACATCTTCACATCGTTTTAACTTCCACTTTAACCGATTCATATAAAGGACGAATGGATAAGATCATTGTAATCCACCAAAATTCTGCTGATTGATACCATAACGGAAACAGTGAATTAAATAAAAAACAAAATGGTTACAAGCATCCGAAATAAAGGATGAGAAAGCATCAATATCTCTATAGGATTAGGATTTGATTCGCATAGTGAAAAAAAAGTCCGAACTTTTTTAAGTTCGGACTTTTAATATAGTAAGAGGACATATAATGTTTGAAGTCCCTCCTACCTATTATCTCAATTATTATATTACTCTTGAAATACCTTTTTCAGATATTCAATATTCGTTCCATAATTCTTCTTCACGTTCCTCACATCATCCTTGTCTCGTGAGCGTTCTACAACCAGCCAGCCCCTCCAGCCCATTTTGTCAAGCGTCTTTTTTACCTTATTCATATCCAGCCGCTCATTGAAAGGAAGAGTCACTCCATCCGTATCTGTACAGTGAATCTGGCAAATTCTATTTTTTCCAAGAATCTTGAGTTCCTTACATAGATCCCTTCCATTCTCTAATGCATTCTGAAATTTAAAATAGATCTTGATACCGGGAGAATTAATCTCTTTCAATAGTTTCACTTCTTCTCTTGCATCCAATTGAGTTTCAATGCCAATTACAACTCTTTCCGAAGCAGCCATATCCCCTACTTCCTTCAGCCGTTTTATTAAAGCTGTCCGAAGTTCCGGAGTTTCCTGCCAGCCTGCTTCCACTCCACCCAAAGGGAGAAAAGCGACCTTGGCACCCATTACTTTCATTGCATCCAGACAATCCCGGACTAATTCTTTATAATTAGCACGATCTAAAAAAGACTGTCCATAAAAACCGGACATAGCAATAGAAGGAACCTCTAAATTATAGTTCTGAGCTGTTTCACGAAATAGCTGCTGGAAATGGGGCTCACGCAATTTGTTATCGAACATTTCTCTTTTACCGAGACTACCCATATCCAACTCGACTCCATCTCCTTTCAACTCATACACCAATTGGAACGAACCAATCTTCTGACGTTTCAATATCATCCAGTCACATACGGCGATCTTGTAACGTTGTTCTTTTTGTTTCGATGCAGCAACAGCCAGCATTGGAAAACATTCTGCTACGATTAATATCCAAAGGATATGTTGAAATAATTTCTTTCTATTCATCATCTTAATTATACGCTGATCGTATAAAAGACGGATGAAAGGAAACTTTGTAATCGGCTACATTCCAAATATTTAATACTAAAACGGAAAAGGGGATATTTATAAAAATAAGATAATGACACTATCCCAGGTAAATGGTGTCACTATACCACTGATATAGTGTCACTATCGCAGACATATAGTGACACTATCTTTTTGAAAGGATTATTCAGGTAAGATGTAAAAAAAATAGGCTGCCGAACCCTGAAAAGTCCGACAGCCTTGTCAACCCAAAAACGATACCTATGAAACACTGTGTGTTATTTCAAATCAAATATCAAGCGTTTACCATGAACAAGTTCATCGTGGGTAATGCGGTATTTATTGAACTTCTTACCATCCAATAACACCTTATTTATATAAAGAGTTTCCGATCCGGTACGATTACTCTCAATTACCAGCTCATTTTCCTTATACCATTTAGGATCCAAGCGGATCGTTACTTTATTAAATACCGGAGTAGTCAATGTATATTCCGGCAATCCCGGACAGTCGGGATAAAAACCTATCATATTGAAAATAGCCCATGCAGACATCGTACCTGTGTCATCATTTCCAGGGATACCGTCCGGTTTGGTCGTAAAGTACTTATCCAGCAGTCGCTGTGTCTCTTTCTGTGTACGCCATTCTTCACCTTTAAAGTAAGAGAACAGATGAGCGTAAGCAATATCCGGTTCGTTAGCCGGATCATATAGTCCTTCATCAAACACCATTTGCAGCTTATTGACAAAAGTTTTCTTTCCACCCATCAGTTTAGCCAATCCATATACATCATGTGGTACATAGAAAGTATAATTCCAAGAATTACCTTCGTGGAAACCGGGATTTGGTTCAAAGTTCTCTCCCTGCCTCGGATTGAACGGACTGTAGAAAGTTCCGTCCGGAAGAATAGGTCGGAATGTACCGAACTCCTTACTATAATAATGCTTATATCCCAAAGAGCGTTTATAGAACATCTCCGCATCTTTCTTCTTTCCTAAAGCATCCGCAAAACGGGAAAGGGCAAAGTCTGCGATATAATATTCCAGTGCATGAGATACGGAGTTATCATATTGTTCACGAAGCGGCACGTATCCTTTTGACATATAGTCATCATTGTCCGGACGCATCAGATTTTCCGCCCCGGGTAATGTAGCCGACTTGTACATAGCTTCATAAGCCAGATCTACGTCAAAGTCACGCAATCCTTTCATCCATGTATCCACAATCACTGGGATACTTGGATCACCTTCCATCGTAAGAGTCTCTCTTCCATACAATTCCCATTTAGGAAACCAACCATGTTCACGATACATATCGAGCATGGTACGTACCATTTCCATCTGACGTTCGGGATAAACCAAAGTCAAAAGCTGATGTACGTTACGATATGTATCCCACAAAGAGAATACAGTATATCGGGTACCTTTCGTTGTCAAAATCTGATCGCTCTCCATAGCCGGATATTCACCATTTACATCCTGCAGAACGTTCGGATGAATCAACAAATGATAAAGTGCCGTATAAAAAACTGTTTTCTGTGCATCCGTTCCTCCTTCTACAGTGATACGTGACAAGTCATCGTTCCACTGTGCACGGGCATCGGAAAGCACCTGTTCAAAGTTTTTTCCCGACTGTTCTTTATCCAAATTCAAACGGGCATTCTCTATGCTTACAAAGGAAACTCCCATCTGTACTTCGACCTGTTCTCCTTCCTCTGTTTCAAAAGTGAAGTAAGCGCCCACATCGTCACCTGCTATTTCTTTTCCATAGCGGGTATACAATTTATATTTGCCTTGGTCTCGATCCCATTCTGCTTCCACACCTGTCATCGGACGTTGCTTTTTCCAATATCCGGTTGTGGTGGGAACTTTGTTCACTCTCATCACAAAATAGATGGGAAATACAGCTTGGGGATTATAACAGAAAGTACCCAATAGTTTCATTCCCTCTATTTCGCTGTCACTTACACGACGAAGCATGGCTCCACTCTCATTGGTCAGGCCTTCGCCCAAATTTAGAAGTATATGACTCTTTCCTCTAGGAAAAGTGAAACGGGCAATACCTGTACGCGGAGTAGCAGAGACTTCTGTCTTTATATTATACTTCGTCAGATAATTGGAATAATAGCCGGGAGAAGCCTGTTCATCCTTATATTTGCTCCCATATTCCTTATAGTCTACATTCAGTTCTCCGGTAGTAGGCATCAGCAATAAAGAACCCAGTTCAGGACAACCGACACCACTCAGATTTACATGAGAATATCCTGTAAAGAAACAATTGGTATATTCATAAGGCGTGGACCACCAACGTGCATCTTTATCGTAAGTATTATCAGCAGAACCCATCACATTAAAAGGTACTACGGACATCATTCCATTCGGGCAAACAGCTCCGGGATTAGTGGTACCGAAATTTGTCGTTCCAATAAAAGGATCTACATAATCTATCAACAGACTCTTTTCCTTATTCATAGGGGGGGCCTTACCCTCTCCCCCAAATACGGGGAGAAGGGTGAAAGCCATTGTGCAAGTTAATAATATACGTCTCATATCCTTCTTAGATAATGCTCGTCCGTTTTGTAAAATCAATTATTTCCTGGATATAGCCGAAAGCCATTCCTACAACAGTATCTGCAGCTCCATAATAAACAGCTACACGCTCACCATCCTGCAATGCCGCACATGGGAATACCACATTGGGCACATCACCTTGAAGTTCATAAGGTGCAGCCGGACCTATCAGATATTCACGGGTACGATAAAGTACCTTTTCGGGATGATCCTTATCGAGTATCGCTGAACCCATTGCATAACGGAAACCGTTGCAAGTAGTGATAACACCATGATAGAAAAGCAACCAGCCTTCATCAGTAAGGAAAGGTACCGAACCTGCACCAATCTTGGTACACTGCCAGGCACTTTCAGGGAAAGGAGTCACTTTCATAACACAACGGTGTTCACCCCAGTATTTCATATCCGGACTGTAGCTGATATAAATATCACCGAACGGTGTATGTCCATTGTCGCTGGGGCGACTTAACATAGCATATTTGCCATCTATCTTTTGCGGGAAAAGTACTCCATTACGATTGAAAGGCAGGAAGGCATTCTCGCATTGGAAGAAATCTATAAAATCAAATGTATAGGCAATACCGATAGTAGGTCCATGATAGCCGTTACACCAAGTAATCCAATATCGGTCTTCAATCCATGTAACACGCGGGTCATATTTATATTCGGATTCGATCATTTCCGTGTTACCGGCTTTAAATTGAATCGGTTCATGACTAATATCCCAATGAATACCATCTTTACTGAACCCTGTGAAGATATTCATCTGTACAGCTTTGTTGTCACAACGGAATACGCCGGCGAACCCATCTTTGAAAGGTACGACAGCACTATTGAAAATACTATTGGATGAAGGAATATGATAGCGTCCGATGACCGGATTTTGCGAGTAACGCCACATTACATCTGTACATCCGACAGGACGTTCTTCCCAGGGAATTTGAATCTTATTCATAATAATTATTTATTTAGTAATTAGTTATCTATTATCACTCAAAAATAGCAATTTATTTTTTCTTTTTTGAATCATCATACGTAAAAGGTATAAAATAGGTCATCAAAAAAGCAGGAATTGTTGCGATCAGTACATAGATAAAGAAACTACGGTATCCCAGTAAATCACTAAAATAGCCGCTGATCATTCCCGGAAGCATAACTCCCAGATTCATGATTCCCGAAGCAAATGCATAATGTGACATCTGATGTTTGCCAGGAGCAATCTGCTGCATCATGAACAAGGTCAGTCCGACAAATCCGAAACCATAGCCGAAATACTCCATTGTGATACATGTTCCGATCAGATAAAGACTGGTCGGCTGGACTACAGCAAGGAAAGTATAAGCAAGGAAAGGAAGGTTGAACACGCAACAAAGCATGAATAAAGTTTTCTTCAATCCATATCTGGCAACAAATATTCCACCCAGCAATGAACCGATAACAAAGGCGGCAGAACCAAAGACGCCATTCAATGTTCCGATTTCTGTCAATGACAGCCCCAGACCTCCGACCTCTCTGGAGGCACGCAGAAACAAAGGAGCAACCTTCATTATAAATCCTTCCGCCAATCGGTAGAGAATAATGAAGAAGATATAATATACTATATGTTTTTTAGTAAAAAAGTTCCCAATCACATTTACCAAATCCTGCATGATTTCTGAGGTAGACTTCTTGCCGGTAGCGGGAACTTGTGTAGAAGGCAACATCTTTATATGATAAAGACCGAGCAATACCATTACTGCAGCAATTACGGCAAAAATAATCATCCATGCAGATGAATACGCACCCTTATTGGCATCTATCGAAGCTCCTTCTATCGCTCCGAAATATTCGGCCAGCATACCTGCCAAAGCAACTAATCCACCGTTGGCAACCAATTTTGCCACATTATAGAAAGCTCCCTGTACTCCAATATATTTAGCCTGATCCTCTTTATTCAGTTCTGCCATATATACACCATCGCAAGCGATATCATGTGTGGCTCCACTGAACGCAATCACCGCCATAGTGGAAATACTGATAGCAAAGAAATAATCAAAGAATAACGAAAAAGCTACTACTCCAAACAATATACCACTCAACAGTTCGGTTACCAGTACAAAAAACTTTTTGGTCCGATACATTTCAAGAAAAGGGCTCCATAAGAATTTGAGTGTCCAGGGCATCATGATAAGAGAAGTCCAAAACGTTATCTGAGTATCAGAAATACCCAAATCCTTAAACATGAATACGGAAACCAAATTGATGGCAATAAAGGGAAGTCCCATTGCAAAATAAGCGGTAGGTACCCAATAAATCGGGTTGATAGTTTTTCCTTGAGAAGCAGTTTTATTCTGTTGCATAGTTCAATAGTATATAGATGAAAGGGTCATTTTTCTGACCCATCTATATATAATACAACTAAGAAGGGCAAACTACTAACGCTTGCCCCTACTTTTTTTTATTTTATTGTTACTTCGTCGATAAAGAACCACGAAGGATGCCCTACACCATAATGCCATTCGGGACATTCTTTCGTACCGGTGACCTCAACTTTCACATAACGGGCATGCACTGGCATTTCCGATTCAGTCTTCACTCCGCGGAACTCCACTTTCCCCGAACGGTTTTCCGGCATATCATGTGCTCCCCAATGTGTATAATTCTCTCCATCTTCAGAATAGGAATAAACCACCTTCAGAGGGAAAAGAATCCAAGCTCCGATCTGATGCAGGAAATCCGTATCTATACTATGTATTTCTTTCTCTTTACCCAAATCTATAACAAAAGCACCGTCTGTTCCTTCCCAGCCAATCCAGCTTTCAACGAAAGTAGATCCTCCGAATAGTCCGTCCACTAATGCCGTTTTTCCGATTTCTGCATATTTACCGGTAGGAGGAATAAGATAAGTAACCTTCGCTCCTATCGCAACGCTTTTTTCTGCACGGGGCATATATCTCTCCCGATACAACTGGCAATATTCCACAGGAGAATTGGAACGTTCATTCAATGTCGGTACATTAAATTCTTTCACCCGTTCTTCAAAAAGTGCCAATTTCGGACTGATCTCATTCATATCCGTACCAGTCTCAGTACGGGCAATTTCCAATTCCGAATACTGAATGGGCAAGCGGGCACGCTGCACACGCTTCAGGAATTTATTATCTTCAGCCACCGCTTTCTCTGCATCATCAAACAGTTGATTATAACGTCGCATCAGTTGTGGTTTCAGCATTCCGTATTTATGGGAAACAGGAGAATCATAAATCCACAATCTTTGTCCGCTGCCTATCAACGCTCCCTCCATCACCTTGATATACTGATAAAGGTATGGCGCAGCCTCTCCATAGTATCCATGCAGGAAATGCTGCATCAAAGAATCAACATTCGCTTCGGGGTTCCACATTAACTTAGATACCAGATAGGCACGTAACTCAGCGAAGTCTCCTCCCCTGCTTCCTGCAATCTGTGAGAAATGCATAGTGGCATGATTCTTTTTGAACAGACGAATATTATCCTGCAAGATATGAAAATTAGGGAACGGAGCCAGATAATTATCAAAATTAATACCATAATCCCACACGAAAATATTATTAGTGATGGCAGCCCAGCCTTCCATTGCTTTCACAAACTCTTTACCTGAGGCATTTTCCGTCAAAGTCACTTCACGGTCACAATCTATATCACAAAGCATGATATTCACATTCGGCAATGGCTTCACATGTTTCGGAGGATTCATCGTATACAGATAGGCAAGCGTGGAAAATTCCTTATCGGGAAAACGGGCAGCCAGCTTATTCAAAAAAGTAATGATACTTCCTGAGAGTGCTCCTTCATAATCATCTATCGCTTTGCAGGCATCACATGTACAATTGGTATAATTACCATCATTCTGACTCACAGACATAATATGCTTATCCGGATTTGCCTTAAAAATAGAATCAATCCGCTGAGCCACGATTTCAAAAACTTCCGGGTTACTCAGACACCATTGGCTTGCTTTCCCGGGATGGCGTTTGCCTTTAAAATAAGAATAATATTCCGGATGGTCTTTTCCATATACGGAAGCAGGAAGCAACTTATCAAAAGTATGCACCCAATAACCGGCAGCAAACACTTCGTTTGGCTCTTCCAGCCTGTTCCACCATTTATATATGGAGTCTGTACGAATAGCATAACATTGTGTCTGGCGGTAACGGAAAGCCGGATTATCTATTTTATCGATAAGCGGCAGTTCGATTGTCTTCGCAGGGTTAAAAGAGTATTCGTTTTCTCCCCAGTAATCCACTCCAAGATATTGTTCGAGTAAAGTTACAACTCCGTAGACCGTCCCATTCCCACTGCCTGAAATACGTAAGATTCCATCTTTCGTAGATAGGCTGAAACCGTCTTCTGTCACTCCAGCTGGGGTTTTGCTACTGATTATAATATCTCCTTTTTTTGCATTCTGCCCTTTTACAATGGGAAATGTACAACCTGAAATTCTCTGAAGGAACAATTGAAATAAATTTGCTGATATTTGATTAATCTGGTCATTTTCTGATAGAATAATCCTGGATTTAGTTTTTCCATTATCAACTAAAACGACTTGTGCTGTTGCAGGAATATAACAACATGCTCCCAACAAACAAAGCAGCTGAAAAATAATACGGCGAATGATTCTCATAGCATTTCCTTTAATTAGTTTTTAGATAATACAATCCAAAAATATAAGATACTCAAGAAAAAAATCAGTTCTAAGTTTTATTAACAAAGAAAACTTAGAACTGATCACAACATGATATAAACAGCAAATAGCCCAAGCTCATTCAGTAATAAACTTGGGCCATTTTTTATTCAGTTTCAGTATAAATACCTACAGTATTAATATAAGGAGAATAATAAAGAGCTCCATGGAAAGTTACTCTTATATATTGCGCTTGTTTAGCCACAAGAAGAAGAATGTAACTTGTCTTATTTGCAAATCCTGAAGCTACACCAAGATCCTCATATTTCTCTCCATCATTACTTATCGCTATACTTGCACTTTCCGAAGAATAAAACCATTCATAGAAATGTAAAGCAATAGTTTTTATATTCTCTTGTTTTCCCAAATCGATATCAAGTATGCTGCCATCCGGAACATAATCATACAAGTCGCTAGATTGTCCATTCAAAGTAAAACTCCAACCCGAATGGTCATTTATTACAGAACCTACCGGTTTGTCTACACAAGATAAAAATCCGACAAGTGCTGTTTTATAAACAATATATATAACTTTATTCTCGCCTATATCTGCTCCTACTCCATCAACATTCGTGATTGTCACTGGAATAACATAGTTAGTACCCAGCTGCACAGAAGCCATATCATCCGAAAAACTCAAGGCAACACTCTCTTCCGGAGTTGTTTTTCCTTGTTTAATCATTATTGTCGATTGCTTCAAACTTGCACTAGTCAGTAAAGAATAATCTGTGCCATGCAATGCATTATACGTTCCAACTAATGCCGGATTAATAGCAAGAGTAACTTTGGTGTCACCATCTGTGGCCCATGCCGATTTTAAGATACCGTCAAGCTTCCATTCACTGCTTAAATTTGTAAATCCTTGACTATACTGATACTCTAACAGATATTCTTTACTTGAAGTCAGTGTGACATGATTTGGTTTGTAAGTCGATTCAAATGTCAAGAATATCTTACTATTACTTTCACTCGCTGATACTCCTGTTCCATTAATAGAAGTTATAGCAATCGGGAGAATATAATTTTCCGATCCGTTCTTAAATTCTTCCATATTAGTATAATGCACTTTTAAAGTATCTGCAGAGATATATTCCCCTTGTTTTATATACAAAGTTGCATTTTCCAGTTCTGCATTTTGTAAAGCTACATAGCTCGTTCCATATTCACTGTTGTATGCATCTACCAATGACCTGTCAATAGCTAATTGGATGGTCAAATCTTGTGGTGCAGGTTTAGTACACCTGACAGGAGACAAAATATGTTCGGTGGCGATTTCTTTCAAAAAAGTTCCGTCTCCTTTATACTCTAAAGTAGCATTTGTTTCACTTGGTTTATAAATATAGACATAATTGATATCATACGGATCTGTTGCTTCGTCATCGTCACATGCTGTGACTAATGGCAATGACATAGCAAAAAATGTACTGTATAATATATATTTAAATAATGCTTTCATATCATACTGTTTTAAATTATTGAGCAAATGAATATGTTTCCCATGTCACCTTTTGACGGTTTTCGTTACCTAGGTTAGAATTGCCAATTTCCACATCATGACCATTACCGGTTACATCGTGTAGTATTGTAGCTCCTTCACCTTCATTCATTGGCAGATACAACAACAAATTCTTGTCTGTATAGTCAACTTCGGTATACATAGATTTCTTTATCTGATTAACTGTGCGTGTAACTTTCCAAAAACGAACCTGACACATTTCACAGAAATCCGGAAAATATTCTTCTCCTGAAGAAATCATCTGAAATTGATCAATATTCATCGGTTGTCCTATTGAAGAAGATAATGAGGCAACTACAGTACCATTTTGGTACAATAAAGTAGTACCGGATGCTGCATCATAACTCACTGCAAAATGATACCATTTTTGTGCTTCTAAACCTTTTCCCTTAGTTGGATCACCTGTATCAAATTGAGACCCCATCGTTTTTACTTGTAGGAAATTATTTTTATAGCTACCATTCTCGGAATAGATTAAGTCACCAAACCGTATATATAGTTCTGTCCCTGAACCTCCTGAGTTTATTATAGCCTGATTATTCTTAGTATATCCACCGTTCCCTGATTTAGAGGTGACTTTACTCCACCATTCCAATGTATAATTTGGCAAAGCTACCCCCCAAGCTCCTTCCGGGGCTGCATGCATACCATTATACCATGTTAATTTAGGAACAGCTTGTTTCAAAGGCTTCACAAGAACCAATAAAAAACTGGAAGAGGATTCCGACTTCTCAATACCTCCTTCCACATTCTTAATACTGATGGGAATTGCATATTGAGCACCGCCTTCAGCTTCAAAACTTTTAATATCAACATTCACAGGATCTGCACTTACAGAACCTGCTTCAATTGTCACTGATTCAGGAAATGATATATATTCTTTAGGAGGCATTTTATAATTAGTTTCATTCTTCTTATTATAAGCATCTAATACAGATTCGTCAATAAATAAATTAGCTTTTATTGTTTGATTAATAATATTCACCAAACGTACAGTTAACGAAGTACGCGTCGTACCCTCTGTCAATGTCAATTCTTTAGTTTTGGATGTAGACGCTTCATTTATATAGACTAAATTATCTATAACATCATACTTAGCATTTTCACATGCAGTATGGACCAGTGCCAGTACCCCAAATGCCATTATTTTAAGTAAAGATATTCTCTTCATTGTTTAACCCTTTCTTTTAGTTATTAATAGGAGGATTCTGTGCAGCAATAGCTGCACGCACTGTGGGATAATCAGGATTTCCAGGATAATCATACTCAATATGATAAGCCCCCATACCTGCATGTTCTATTCCACAAGCCGGATGATAGCTCTGTTGCTCGGTAAAGTAATGCTTATCCACTGCTCTTTCAAAAGTTGCAGTCACAATAGATTTCCCCATAGCTTCTTTAAAGACATTAGGGTGACTTCTACGTACAGCTTCAAAGAAAGAATCCAATCCAGAATGTCCTAGTTCATAGGTCTGCCAAGCTATATAATCAAGACTTAGAACTGTTTCCTCTGAAAGCACTTCATAAAAGCTCAACCAACCTGCACCACCAGGGATATCAGCAACCAACATTTTCCCCGTCTTATCAAACTCCTCACGTAAAGTCTTCATAAACGCATTGGGTACTGATGGCATACCGGAGTTCATTAAAGTCCCCCAATCCTCAATATCATAATCAAATCCATCGATATTATATTTGTTACATGTATCTACAATAGCAAGTGCATATTTCTTAGCAGCCTCAATGCAAGATTGCTCATCTTTAGGATCAAAGCCCCAAAACGCTTCCTTCACTGCATCATCGTTACCCCCCGGTGTGAGATTATCACCAATATCTCCTGCGCGCCAACAAAGCACTGCTCTGGAACCCTTAGCCTGAAAGTCTTTTAAATCAGCCTGTTGCTCAACCGTCAGATTTCCCCAACAGAGCCAAAGGCTCACAAAATCCGTACTGTCCGGTAATCCACATAAAGCATATTGCATGGAAGAACCTCCCTTACCTGCCCAGTTACCAAACCAGCCAAACATAATCTTATGTGGAGAGTTAAAATAATCCTTCAAATTATTTTCATAACCTTGCGTAGGAGGTTCATAATAATCTTTCGCCTCTATGTCGGTCCAATCACTACATGCGATATTTAAGAATCCCTGCGAAAAAAAGAGAGAAATTCCTATTCCGTATATTATTTTTTTCAATTTGCTCGTTTTCATAATAAAAATTATTTTAACGTTCTGATTTAATTTTTCTTAGCCCACCAAAGATCTGTGGCAGAGTTATCTGCACCACCTAACATTGATACAGCTGCTTTCACATTTGCATTATTCGTATTATATTCTGACTGAGGGAAAGGCAAACGACGCATACCACGCTGCACTGTCACCCCATCTGTATTCAGATTATTCACGATAGGGAATAGTTTAGGATAACCTGTACGACGAATGTCAGCCCACGTTTCCCAACCATTCGGAAAATTGGCAATCCACTTCTGAATCAAAATACGCTCCAAATTCTCTGTAACACTTGCTGATTCATTATATTTCGGAGTTACAGTTGACACTGCTACTATATCCTTACCTGAATCCGAAGGATCACTGTAAGCAGCAGGAACCTTTTCACTTTTCAAATAATCGCCAATAGTAGCTTTACGTTCTTCCATAGACACTGTCACTCCTGCGTCATAAAGTTCTTTGGGAGTTCCTCCCATATTCCATTTATACATCAATGCAGCTTCTGCACGTAAAAAATAAGCTTCAGATGCAGACATAATGAGCAATTCATCATCTATACCAATATTCAGGCGGGAGAATTTTGTATAATTTGCCTGAGTTGTAGCACTTTGGTAAATACCATTTCGCACTCCTATTTGTCCTCCACCGATAGAAGCATCTGCTTCTGATGCATATTTAGCCAAACGAGGATCATTATAACCGCTTAAATATGAAGTGATATTAGCACTGATACGAATTTCATTCCATGAAGAAGTAACACGATAATATGGATTCATACCGTCATTATATTTACTATATGCAGCATCTGATGCAGATGTCATCACACCAATTACATCAGAAACAGCTTCTTCTGCTTTCTCCTTGGCAAGTGCTGGAGAAACACTAGAAATGCGCATTGCCATACGAAGCTTTAAAGAATTGGCAAATTTCACCCATTTGTTAAAATCTCCATTAAATACAAGATCGTATTCTGATAAAGAACTCATATCTTCATTACCTAACACTGCTACTTTAAAAGCGGAAATCGCTTCATCCAAATCATCAAACATGTGTTTATAAAGATCCTCCATATTGTCATATTCTACAGTAAAAGCAGTTCCTGTAATTTGAGAATAAGGAATCGGTCCATAACAATCACTAATTTTAAGTGAAGCTGCCACACGAAGAATCTGTGCCCATTGATAAGCCAATCCTTTGCCATCAGAAAGATCACGTATCTGGAAATATCCGGTATAAATCTGTGGCATAGTAGTATCAAACATATTTCCATACCACCCAACTCTTGGATTGTAAGTATAATAATTACCTCCATTACCCCATTGGGCGATACAAGTAATTTCTCCACCATATTCAGATCCAATCATCTGATCCAACATCTGTGAATTGTTCTGTTGTCCTTGTACTAATGCAGGAATCATGCTTTTAATCAATGATCCGGTGATTGCATTATCACCCAGCATTTGGTCAGGTTTAGGTCCAAAGGGATTTGTATTATACTCTTCAAATTTATCGGTACAACCTGTTCCTAGTGCTACTAACAAAGTATACACAGACAGTTTTGCAAACTTCTTTATTATCTTATTCTTTTTCATAATCTAAACTAGAATGTTAGTTTGACATTAAATCCGAGACTTCTCAAACTAGGTTGTTGAAAATAGTCAACCCCCTGATAGAAATTACTAGTGACAGAAGATGTACTTTCCGGATCATAAGGTGCTTTACAATAAATCATCCATAAATTCTTTCCTGTAAGCCCCAGTGTCATATTTACATGATTTTTGAACCATGTTTTAGGAAGTTGGTAGCTCAAGCTCAGTTCAGAAAGGCGAATATTCGTTGCACTATATGTATAATAAGTACCAACAGCGGTAGTTACTTTACTATAATATTCCTCAGCATCCACTTTACTGTCTCCAACCCATACACCGCCTGCCTGACGAGCAACTGCAGAACTTTCAGATACACCATATTTATCAATCATGGCTTGTGTATCCGATACAACTAATCCTCCAAAACGCCCGGTGAATGCAAATCCAAGATTCCATCCCTTCCAAGCAACACTACCATTCCATCCCAAATAATATTTAGGAAGAATAGAGCCAACCTTGCGGTATTCCGTATTTTCAATAGCCAAACTTCCATTAGAGGGGTCTTTCCAAATATATCCATTAGGAGACTGACGCAAACGCTGATTGATATAAATATCTCCCATTGATCCGTTTTCATAGAGTCTTAAAGTCGGACCACCACTAGTTCCCAATGTTCCTTTTGAGTAATACTCCATTTCGATAGCTTCGCCGGTTTCCGGATTGATGGCACCATTCGCTAAACTAACGATCTTGTTTTGATTAAGAGTGTAAGTGAAATTTGTAGATACCTTCACTTTATCAAATGTATCAGAATATCCTAAAGCCAGCTCAATACCCTGATTCTGAATATTACCAGTCTGCACAATATTATTCTTATATCCAGATGAAGCCGATGCATCAACATAGAATGTCTGATTGAAGGTATTAGAACGATAGAAGGTCATATCTAAATTAATACGGTTGCCAAGGAATTTAGCATTGACGCCTAGTTCCCATGATTTTGTATTTTCTGGTTTCAGATTAGTATTATAATGACTTGCAGGATATTCATATGTATTTGTTTGCTCATTATAAGTATATTGCATTTGGGTAAGGTATCGATTAGGGGAAGAAGCGACCTCCGCCCACGAACCACGAACTTTCAAATAAGAAATAGCTTTTGGTAGCTTTACAGATTCACTAACAAGCCATGACAGACCAACAGACGGATAAAAGTAGGAACCTTTGCTGGTAAAAGCTAATTGAGATGCCCAGTCATTACGCCCAGTGACAGTCAAATACAATTGATGATTCCATCCTAATTCTGCACTTGCAAAAACACTTTGTACTTGATCATGCCATTTTGATTCATTACGCTTGGAAGTATTGACATTAATATTGCCATAATGGAAGAAATTAGGAATTTGCTCCAATCCTCCCTTTAGATACATAGCATCTTCCTGAATATCATTAATAGAAGCACCAACAGTTGCATTCAATGAAAGTTTGTCATCAAAGAAATTCTTATTTATGCTAGCCATTACATCAGCATAAACAGACCGATCATTTTGTTTAGTATGTCCATAATAACCTTTAGAACTACTTTCTGTAAAAGTACCTCGTGTACTAGCATAATACTTTTCATAACTATCGCTATCTGAATTATCCACACGTACTCGCCCTGTTACATTCACCCAATCTGTTATATCCCAATTCAGACTAGCATTAAACATATAACGACGTTTAGAAAGCTCATTCTGCATTCGATTCATAATCCAATATGGGTTTTGCATATCCAAATCAGTACCAAATATAGATTCCGGCCAATATTGTACCATAAGGTTTCGAGCCTCACTATAGCGTTCATACATCTGTACTTCCTGAAAGTTTTCACCTCGTGGAAAAAGATAAAGAGATACCAAGGGATTAAAATATTGTCCACTACCTACCATATTCTTATTATTTTGAATAATATATTGAGCTCCCAAATCAAGACTCAACTTATTATCACAGAATTTAGCAGTATTACGAATAGAGAAATTATAGCGGTTATAAGCATTATTAGGTAAGATACCTGTAGAGTTTGTAGTAGAGACAGATGCGTAAGTTTGATTTTGTTCAGTACCAGTGGTCAACGTGAAACCATTCATCTCCGTCATTCCCGTATTGAAGAAGTCAGATGGATCAAAGTTGCTAGGAGTATCCATCAAGCTCCCCCAACTGCCTAACTCTCCTTCACGATTACCATAAATATTCTGAAACTTCGGCATCATCATCGGAGATGAAAAACTTGTACTATTACTATAAGAAATTTGCACTTTTCCTACAGTACCTTTTTTAGTAGTGATAAGAATAACTCCATTAGAAGCATCCGAACCATACAAGGCTGCAGCGGAAGGTCCTGTTAAAATTGTCATGCTCTCAATATCTTCAGGATTAATATCAGCTACGCTATTAGATCCTGGCTGTTTGTTCATCGTACCTCCAGCATTATCTCCTGAATTTACATTAAACATTGGAATACCATCAATAACATAAAGTGCATTATCATTTTTCTCCAAAGACTTTGTACCACGCATAACTACACGAGCCGCAGCCCCAGCACCGGCTGAAGAAGCATTTATTGTTACGCCAGCTACTTTTCCTGATAAAGCATTAATAAAGTTAGCATCCTTTATATTAGTCAATTCATCTCCCTTTACTTGCTGTACATTATAACTCAACGCTTTTTGTTCACGTTTGATACCCAACGCAGTAACTACTACTTCGTCCAAGGTTTGCGTGTCTTCACCCATTGTGACTTTTAGGGGTTGGGCGTTGGCAAGCGTGATTGATTGGGAGATATGCGGAGTAGTATGAGAGAAGAACATCTCATACTAAATATAACCATTAATATTTGTATTTGATAATTCATATATTTGTGTAAATATATGAATTGTTGAGTGGATAGTTCTGTCTCTTTATTTATGTCGTTATTATTTATAATGTATAGTAAAAACAAAGGCTGCCTCATTCCAAAGGCAGCCTTTTCTATATGTACAATTTATTGTAGTTTGTTGCTATTCTTGCGGTGGGAATATAAACCCGTTCCCTTTGTTATCATCAAAAGAATAACTTGATGGCTTGGGTAAATTCTTACCATTCTTACTCCAGTCCCAAAGCAGAGTCTCATCCTCTGTAATTTCTCCGGTAGCACTATCCCTCTTCTTCCCATTCAATGGATAATAAAGCAGTAAATTGTCATCGTCAGGATTTACCATCTTCCATATATTCGAAGCTATCTCTTGCGAAGTTCTGGCCGTTTTCCAAAAACGAACCTCACGAATCAGCTCGTTTGAACCACCAATCCAAAAGCCAATCAATCCATAAGGACCTGTTCTGATTTCCCGGTCAGCAACCAGCACTCCGTTCACGTATACATAATTCTTTTGACCATCATATACGAAAGCTAACATATACCAAGTGTCAGGCTGTGCAGAGAATTTGTCAGCGGGAACATCAATCTGAGAGCTTCCCGTCTTAATTTGTAATTGATTAGGGTTAATAGTTACATCACCGAAACGAGTATAAATCTCATCCATAGGACCAGCATTGGCAACCAATTTAGTTCCACAAATAGAACGATTGTTACTTTTGTAACTAGCCCTATTGACCATAACTTCCATTGTCCATTGATCAACTTTGAAATCGTTAGGGAACATTTTATCATCCTCGCTCCCCGAACCACTTCCACTTGTACTTATCCGGAGCGCTTTTGTATTCACTCTTTGCTCAAGTACAAGTAAAGTCTCTTCTTGCCCTCTGATAATATTCACGTCACCTCCTGTAATACGTATAGGCAAAGCATAGTTACCTTCTAGTGAGAATTTTACATTCTTCAAAGAAATAGGAACATCCATCATTGCATAAAGAGGCATAAATGTTATTTTCTGTGAGATCTCATACATCTCTTTAGGAAGTACTATATAGTTAGTTCCATTTTTAGCATTATAAGCATCTAACTGAGCTTGATTACCAGCCTCCAATGTAACTTTTATTTCTTTAGTATCTTGAACAGCTAAAGCTACTTGCAGCCCTTTAATTTCCACATCTTTGCCTTCTTCCACAAAGCTTTGTAATACGCTGTTATTAGCTATATATACTCCTTGCTCACTTTGAAAATCATCCAAAGGATTTTTATATAACTCATTTTGACAACCTGTTAAGAATAACAGAACAGCTAAATAAATATTCTTTTTCATAATAGTCATTCTTTAATATTAATCGAACTTACCAGGATATACCTGATTACCAAAATACAAGGCTTTTCTCAACCATTTGTAAGGAGGGTCATTCGGGTAGTCATACTCCATATGATAAGTACCTATACCACCTATTCTCTTACCACTGGGCAAATCGAGTGTTGCATAGTCAAGAATCTGATTCCCTTCCATACTGTTCAATTCAGGACGCACACTTGTATAATAAGTTATGCCACCAGTTTTCCATCCTTGTTCAAATTCAACGGTAATAATTGTTTTACGCTCCCAGTCGTCCAGATTCGGTTTATTTATTTTATAAATTACAGAACTAGTACTTGATTCCCAGTATGCCTGATAGATGTAATGATCAACCAATTTTGAAGTTTCTGTAGATAAGAGATCCGGCTGACCATCCATAACTAACATTCTTCCAGCAGGACGTAGGCGGGCACTTAAAGTTTCAATGAAAACCTGCATCTTATTATTACCGCTAGGACTGATTGTCTGGTAGTTTGCTAAAGTTCCGGAATGTCCATATCCAGGTTCGTAGTCAATATCAAAACCATCAAGATTGTACTTTTCAATACTATCACAAATAGCATTTGCATATGCTTTTACTCCTTCAATGAAGTTTCCTTGTCCCTTTTCTTCTACCCAATATTGCGTTGCATTCAATCCTTTAGGAGTCAGCTGATCTCCCAAATCTTGAATAATCCAACATAATAATGCCTTTCCTCCTTTCACTTCCTGGAAGAATTTCAAATCTGCTTTCTGTTCATCAGAAAGGTAACCTCTTGTTCCCCAGAGAGATACAAAATCTACACTATCGGGTAACATCTTCAAATAATTTTGAGCGTTGTTTCCTTTTCCAGTCCAGTTACCAAACCAACCAAAGCCTTTCACATGAGGAGTTTTTCTATATTCTCTTATTTGAGCGAAATATTCACGCATGGTCGGTGTAAGATCTTCTTCAGTTTGGGCTTCTATTAGGGGAATCAGACGGTGCATTCCTTCTTGATTCTCAAAAACCTCTCTTTCTTCAGATGTCCAGTCAGAACAGCTTAGTATACTTAAGGCAGATATACCTATACACAAATACTTTAATAATTTCATAATTTTCTTTTCTTAAAAATGAATATCATTATTACTGATTAGGTTGTTTGGGCCTGTTTGAACGTACCCACCATAATTTAGTAGCTCCTATATCTCCACCTCCCAGCAATGTTGGAATTTCAGCCATATTAGGATTGGAATTATAGGCTGTAGGAGCAAATCTAAAGCGTTCAGGAACTCTGCAATCTTCTATTGAGGCGCCAATTCTTCCAGGAGCAGCTTCATCCATAGGTTTCATTAAATATGGGAAACCGGTTCTGCGATATTCGGTCCAGGCTTCCACAGCGTTCGGATATAGTGCCAGATATTTTTGCGTAATAATTTTCTGTAACTGTTCTTCTTGCTTACTCAAATTTCCTGTGTAATCATCCCATTTGGGTGAAGTATTTCCAATGCTTAAATCATGGTTATAAGTGCCATATTTGTAATTACTACCAGTGAGTCCGGTTGGTTTACCTGTTCCTGACAGGTATGTGGCAACTCCACTGACTCCTTGCTCTTGAAATGAAATATTTATTCCTTGTTCATAGAACGTTTTGGGGTCACCACCTATCAAATTGTATAGAGCAGCTTCTGCTTTCAGAAAAAAAGTTTCGGATGCTCTGAACCAATATAAAGGAGAATTGGAATCTACTTTCGGACGCGATGCAAATTTTGCAGAATATGAGGTTTCCGATTTAGATTTACTATTCGTCGGTGCAACCGGAAAATAACCTGTTTGCGCCCAACTGCCAGAACCATATGTTCCTTCAGTAAAATATGCACTTAACCTAGGGTCTTTATATCCATCCAAATATCCCCAAATAGTGGCGCCCATTCTTGTTTCGTTATATTCATTGACAGATGCTAACATTGAATTCAGCAATGGCATTTTATCAGAACTTTTGATCTTTGCTTCACTTGAAATATCTTCGATAACACCGCCATTTTTAGGATCTAATGCTTTCGTAATATATTCTTTAGCCAAAGTCTCATCTATAAAATGTACTCTGACAGCTATTCTCAACATTAATGAGTTAGCCAGTTTTACCCAGTTTTGAACATTGCCATTGTATATCAAATCGTACTGAGCCATCACACTATAAGATATTGTATTCAGCAATTCTACTGATTTTGACAGATCAGCCAGCATGCTTCTGTAAACAACTTCCTGGCTGTCGAATTTTGGCGCAATACTTCCATCACCTGCTGAGTTATAAGCAATAGGACCGAAAACGTCTGTAGCTCGCAACCATGCTATATTTCTGACAATATTAGCAATCTCCAATATAGCTTGTTCTGATGGGGAATCCGAATCTTTAGCGATTTCATATATTTCATTCCAGGGCAAAAAGATTTGCGAGTAAAAGTTCTGATATGCATAATTCATTCTACTATCTGTAAAATTCCAATTAGCCTCATTATTAAATCCCCAATTATTATTATTGCCAAAATAACCAATATAGTTACCGGAAGATATCAAATCAGTATTTTGTAAATCATTTCCAGGTCCAGTTGTCAAACTAGGTGAACCTATAGGGATCACTCTTTGCTGCATATTCATGAAACGGGCACCATATTTAAGAGGACCTAATTCCCCATCGGAGACACCGTAAGGATTGGTATTGACAGCTTCATAATCACAAGCTGACATAGAACAAAGTGCCAAAAGCAGAATTATATATTTTTTCATATTCAATTCCTTTATTTATTTTAGAATCCAAATTTCAAACTCAATCCATAAGTAGACTGGCTGGGTAACATAAAGTAATCGTATCCTTGACCAAAAGTACCAGTGGAAGCTGTTAGTTCAGGATCATAAGGGGCCTTATTGTATATCATCCATAAATTAGTACCGTATACTGACAAGCTCAAATTATTAACAGTTCCTTTAAACCATTTATTGGGGAAAGTATAAGTTAGTCTGGCTTCCTGCAATCTCACATTAGTTGCTGAGTATGTATAGTAGGCATCCAAATTAGAAACTGCATCATAATAAGTTTTTGGATCAACTTTGAAATATCCTAATGATACACCACCTGCATCACGTGCATCTGCTGATGCTTCAGATACTCCATATCTGTCTAACATAGCTTGTGTTTTAGATATTACGATTCCTCCAATACGAGCTGTGAACAACAAGTTAAGATTAAATCCTTTGTAACTAAATCCATGCTGCCATCCCAAATTCCATTTAGGGTTCACGCTACCTAGCTTGTAGGGTGAGGTGGTTTCTGTAGTTAATGCCTGACCTGGCTGATAGTCTATATAATTATCACCATCTCTTTTTAGCCATTCATTTGCATATACAGTACCAATTTCTCCTCCTTCTCTCAAACGGAAACGCCCAACCTGAATATCCGTTAAATCTATCAAGGTATTTGTTACCGGATTCAAGACATCACGTGCCAATTGGATTATTTTATTTTTATTTGTCGTCGCAGTGAACGTTGTATTATAATTAAAATCACCAAATTTCTTGTCAAATCCTAAACTTAATTCAAGTCCTCTATTCTGAACATTACCGGCTTGTACAAACATATATTCAAAATTACTACCCAATGTAGCTTTCAGTAACTGATTATATGTATTTGAATGATAATACGTAACTCCGAAAGTTATTGTATTATTAAACCATTTGGAATCAAGACCTACTTCATAAGAACGAGTTCTTTCAGCTTTCAGATTGGAAATCGGATAATATTTAAAAGGTTTAAAGGTTCCTCCTTCAAGTTCGTGAGTGAGAGTTCCAGGAGTTAACCCTGTATAGGGGATCGGCGAACCTACCTCTGTATAGGAAGCTCTGACTTTCAGGAAACCTAAAGTTGGCTCTAATTTCTCTTTAATATTATTGGGTAACAGTTCAGTAACGATGGCAGACAAACCAACCGAAGGATAGAAAATCCACGGATCATCACTGTTTACCAATTGAGAAGGCTTATCGGCTCTCCCTGTCAAGGTTAGGTATAAGGCCGAATTCCATGATAACTCAGCAGAAGCAAATACAGCAAAATTTCTCCTGCGGCTGTCTCCACCAGTTTGACTTGCGGTGCTCTGCGTCGGGTCTATATTACTATATACAAATTTATTCGGTACTAATAGCAACTGCCCTCCATATCCACGTCCTTTTGTATCATATTCTTCGAAAGAAGTTCCTGCATTGATCGTAGCATGATAGATTTCAGCAAACTGTTTATCGAAGTTTACCATTATATCTGCATATTTCTGTCGAAACGTCTCGTTAGAGTATGTATAGCGTCCGTTTGTACTAGCATATGTGTTTATGGTAGATGCATAACGTTTATCTTCCTTTTCAGTATAGGTATTATCTAAACGTACACGACCTGCCACATTCAAATAGTTGGTAATATCGTACTTTAAAGAGGCATATAACATATAACGGTCTTTTACTTCCGGACGAATGTTACGATAGGCAATCCAATATGGATTTTGTATATCCATACCAAAATCTCCGGGACTCCATTGCTGTTGAGAATATCCGAGTTCACTATTATAGCGTTCAAAATACTTCTCTTTCTCAAAATCTTCACCGCGCGGATATAAGTATGCGCCAACAATTGGATTAAAATAAGTTCCATAAGAAATCATATTGTTATAATACTCACGTATATAACTTGCAGATGCATCTAATGTCAGCTTATCATTCAAGAATTTAGCAGTATTTCTCAATGTCACATTGTAACGGTGGTACTTGTTATTGGGGACAATACCATCAGAATTTACAGCAGCAATCGAAAAATAAGTCTGATTCTTATCGTTTCCGGTTGAAAGATTAAATGAATTATTAAAGGTTGCCCCTAATTCAAAGAAGTCTTTAGGATCATACGATGATTGATTTTCCAGTTTATCTCCCCACGAATAATAGTTTCCTGATATTCCATATCTATTTTGGAATTTAGGCATTGTGAGCGGTGTCATAAACTCTACTGAAGAAGATACATCTATACGCATTTTTCCAGCTTCGCCTTTCTTCGTATTGATTAAGATAACTCCATTTGCTGCACTTGCTCCATACAATGCTGCAGCAGACGGTCCAGTCAATACTGACACACTTTCAATATCATCCGGATTGAAATTGGCGATACCTTCACCTGAAGTTCTGCCGCTTCCGAATCCTGTTCCGTCGCCAGTTCTGTCAGCTTGATTACCAATTGGTACACCATCAACTACATATAGAACATTGTTATCTCCGCTAATAGATTTGTTACCACGCATTGTAACACGAGTACTACCTCCTACACCGGAAGCACTGCGTTGTATATTCACACCAGCCACTTTTCCGTTTAGACTATTGACGAAGTTAGCATCCTTTACGGAAGTTAAAGCATCATTGTTAACTTTCTGCACATTATAGCTAAGTGCTTTTTCAGAACGTTTGATACCCAAAGCAGTAACAACAACTTCATCCAATTTTTGTGTATCTTCCCCCATTGTTATTTTCAATGGCTGGGCATTGGTCAACGTGATTGCTTGGGAGTAATGAATTTATAGCTGTTTTCATACTTCTTTATGTTCTATTTCTAAGAATAGCCAGGTAGTCAAAGTCTATGAAATCTAATAAATAGCAAAAAAATGTATAATTTATTGCAAGATTATGCGATGTGTTTGCATAAAACAATTGCTTAGTGCATAAAAATGCCATCTTCAATTCTATGAAAGAGCTTTAAAATATACGAACGGAGCAGTCGTTGGTTTAAAAGGAACGGCATTTTGGTTTTAAAGGAAACACCAGTTCCTTTAAAACCAAGATAAATATGGGCACTTTGAAAGAACTTTTTCTCTATTTGATTTAATTTTTCGCTTGATTCTGAAATGACAATATGATTCTATATATTGTTATTTATATTAAAACGCCTGTATTTTAAACGATTTAATAACCATATAATTATTAATAACGTTTATTTAAATCAAGCCGTTGAATACAAATCAAGAATAAAGGTTTTATTTCTAATTCTTATATAGTTTAGTGTAATATATTACATTCTAGACACATTAAATATGCATTTTTTTAAGAATGTGCTGATTTTACTGATTTCATGTTTTCTATCATTGCTGTCCCATTAAAATCTAAAAGAGTTCTTTGAAATATTTGAAATTTAGTTAGTTAC
>OGGP01000050.1_pt1 | contig 105088 bp, 72 predicted proteins | sample 1571261 | NCBI WGS metagenome assembly OGGP01 (sample SAMEA2581968, study PRJEB24529) | metagenome | biome: Human gut stool | place: China | collected 2011
TGAATTTTATTCTAGATTTACTTGTAACTCTAAAAAATGTAATCATCATTTTAGTGTTATTAAACCTTCTATTTTCTTAAAAGAAGCAGCTAAATTACCAAATGCCATTAATCTTAAAAGATTAAGAACTAACATTAATTTAGTTATTGAAGCACTTTTTATGTATTTTGGTGGCGCTTGTTCTACTAGATATATCGCTAAACATTTTGCTGATATTAAATCCTTTAAGATTTCACATGTTGCTATTTACAAGTGGATTAAAGGCTTTGGTGCTATATTTAAAGAGCTTACAGAAAAATATATTCCTAAAGATTTAAACCTATCTGATGAATGGCATGTTGATGAAACTGTTATCAAAATCGCAGGTAAAAGATACTATATCTGGACTTTAATTGATTCTGAAACCCGTTATGTGATTGATTGGTATTTAACAACATCTAGAGAAGCTACTTCTGCTTTTCATCTCTTTTCTAAAGTAAAAAAAAGATTTGGAAGTGCTTCAAAAATAGTATCAGATAGATTGCCTAGTTACAATCAAGCGACCAAAGTCGTCTTTGAAGGTTCAAAACACCTAAAGGTACAATCTTGGTATGACGAAACCACGAATAACCTGATAGAAAGCTTTTTTAAAAGATTAAAGCACAAGTATAGAACTTTTCACGGACTAAAGGTAAAAGAAAGTGTTGAAGCTATATTACAAGGCTTTTTCTTCTTTTACAACTATATTCTTCCTCACTCAAGTTTAAATAATGAAACGCCAGCAAGAGTCGCAGGAGTAGAATATACAGAAATCCAAAGAAAAGGATTATTGTTGTACTAAAAAATTAAACAATTAATGCTATTTTTAAAAACATAGACATCTATGTTTTTTTGTGCTACAATTTTTTAGAAAAATTAATTCAGACAAATTATTTATTTTCCAATTTTCATATCTGTTCCCTTTTTTTCATTCCAAGTTAACAGATTCATTTTTTAACCAATCTTGTATTTTTTTTATATGTTCAACTTTTATAATCGTACTTCCAGAAACAACGTCATTAGTTATTGATTGTTTTCCTAAAGTACTAGCGGTATGATTGATAGCATTATATAAATCATCTACGTGTTTTTTACTAATTATAGTTTCTTTAGGAATTACATGAGATGCTCCAGAAGTAGTTTTGTTATAAGCAGTTAAAAATTTATTAGTTTCATCTATTAATTTATTCCAATCACTAGCATAAATAATAGAACCATTAGTAGGTGAATTCCAGTTACTTGGAGCTGTGTATTTTAATATTCTGCATTCTATAGATGATTCAGTATACATAGCAGAATTTTCTATCCCATCGTTTGCTATTATTCTAAATTTAACGAATCCAGAATCTAAAGAAGATAGATTAAAATTAATGCTAGTAGATTCAGTAGTACCAACTCCAATCCAAGAACCATAAGAATCTGAAGTTATTTCTTTGAATGCATATTGAACAGTATACTTTATTTTTTGTCCAGAATTTACTTGCATTACATATGAAACACATGTGGAATTTTTAGCTTCACCTAATGCAGCAGTAGTACCACCATTTGGTATATTTGCATTTGCAGATTCTTCAGCAAGTACTCCAGAACCTTTTTTATATATTAAAGAAAAAGAATCGTGTACTATGTTTTCTGGTTCTAATTTATTCATAGAAGTAGAGAATCCTAAACTTTTAATAAAATAATGAACAGCACTAGAATTATTTACATTAGCAGGTGTATCAGAAGTACCTATTGCAACATAACTACCGTTAGGTATTGAATTTATAAAATTTTTAAATTCATTAAGTTTAGTATCACCATTATCTCCATATGTATCCCAAGAACCTCCTTTACCTCTACCTCCATTAGAATCCCAATAGTAAGAAAATAAACCTCTAGCTGGTCCTTGTACTATTACATTATTTTCTCTTATACCTGCTAAATTCACATTAGTATCTCCAAAACAAGCACTTTGAACAGAAATAGTTTTACCAATATTAGGTATAGCATTCCAGTTTATAGTTATAGTATCTTTGTAATAAAAACTTTTAACAGGATTAAAATTATTAACATTTTCTGGAATAATATTAAGATTTTGATTTACATGATTAGAATAACCAGTGTTTGTATGATTATTATATCCATTTTGAGTATAATCGGAATAATTAGAGTGATCACTATAAGAGCTTTGTAAATAGTTCGTATAATTTGTATGATTGTTATATCCACTTTGAGTATATCCACCAGATTGGCTATAGCATTTATAGTCATTGTAATTTGTATGGTTACCATAATTTGAATGGTTATTATAACCAGTTTTATTATGATTAGTATAGTTTGTATGGTTTGAATATGCAGTGTCAGTATGATCAGTGTAGTTTGTATGATTTAAATAACCAGTGTTTTTATGAGAGTTTCCACCACTATTATTATGACTCAATTAATTTTCACCTCATTTTCTATAAGCTAAACATGAACAAGATTTATTTCCATTTAAAGCAAAAATATTACATTGCTCACATTCTTTAAATAATTTTTTATTTATTATATTTTCATTTTGTTTACAAATATCATCTACAACATTTTTTATAGATTTATTTCTATTTATTATAGTTTTTCCTTGATCAGACATTCCAAAGCATTGGAAAGCTTCAAGTTTAGGATTTATATCTAATACAAAATCACAGCTTAATGGCTTATAACCAAATAAAGTAGGATTTAGTTTTACTAATTCTCCTACTTCTTCACAATTAAATACACATAAAGGTATAGAATTACAATCTAATGAATTTTTTAAATTTCTTTTATTTAATTCAGAAAAGAAATGTTTTAATAAATCATAAAAAGAATGAAAGTATTCTTTTATATCATAATTATTAAAATTATCCTTAGTAGATAAATTAGGAACTGTTATAGCCCATCTAATACATTCTATTTTATTTGGATATTCGTTTTCTATTTCATCTATTAAATCAAATAAAAAATTTAAATTCATATTAGGTTTAAATAAATTAACACCTATTGTGTTTATTATATTTTTGTCTACCATAAACTTTATATTATTTTTAACATTTTCAGCTATTTTTTCATTAGATACATTGTTAAAATTAGGTAATATACTAATTCTTTTTATTTGAGAAACAGCATAAATTATATCTCTTATATCTTTTGAAAAATGCATATTAGAAAAAATGTGTATGCTATCAAAAAAAGGATCATTTGCTACAGTATTTAAAAAAAATCCAAAGTAAGGATGAAGAGTAGGTTCTCCTCCAAGTATTCTTACATTTCTTTCGTTGTTAGCTTTCATAAAATATAAAATTTCTTCAAAATTTTCTGGTGTCATATTTTTATCATTGCATGTTGCGATTTCATTATCTGCAAAACAATAAGGACAATTAAAATTACAATAGGTGTTAATAATTAAATTCATAATACTCTCCTTTATTTTATTAATATTTTTACTAAGCCTATATCATCTGTGACTTTTTCTTCTAAAGAGTATCCTATTATATTGACATTGTAAAATCTTTTATCAGAAACAATTCCTACTCCTTTTATATCTCCAAGTACAATGTAATCTCCTTTTTTAACTTTTCCTTGAACTTTACATTTAACTCTTCCTGCTAAACCTACAGGTATAAATTTCTTTATATTATAATTAAAGAAATCTTCATTTTCTGGGGGAATTTCTCCACCTATTAAATGAGCAAAAGAGTTCGAATGAACACCTACAACAAAATTATTTTCGATAGATGCTTTTACATAAATTTCTTTATCTGAGTTTAAATCCAAAGATATAATATCTCCAGGTTCAGTTTCTTCTCCTCTTTCAAAAAACTCTGCATAGTCGTTAAATACAGCATTATACACTTTACCTGCATTTAAATTACCTGTAACAGTTAAACTTCCAGATAAAGTACCTCCAGTTAAAGGAAGGTAATTATGAGTATGATTTGAACTAGCATAAGAACCAGCTGGTTGTGCTCCTATATCTGAAGGAGTTATAGTATGCCAAGTGTTATCGTTTCTAAGATAAACTTTATTATTAGCACTTTGCGTAGCAGGCACATGATTTCCGTGTGATGAGTTTGCTTTTCCAGATAATTTATTATCAACTTCTGCTTTTGTATAAGCTCCAACAGCACCAGCAGTATGTGTATGATTAGAAGCAGAAGCTCCAACATTACTTGCAGTAATATTAAATGTTTTAGCAGAACTACCATCATAAGAACCTAAAGAAGTTCCATTTGCTTGAATTGTAATAGCAGTAGGATTTTTTAATGAAGTAGGAAAATCAGTAATTTGTCCTTTAGTGTGCGTGTGAGAACTAGGAGGATAGTTATTTGGTTTTCCAGTAACTCCACTCCAAGGAACTTCAGCAGCTCTACCTGCAACAAATACACTATATCCTTCTTCTAAATTTAATTTATTATCGTCTATAACTTTATACATTTTTAATGTATTGTTAACTTTTACAACATCACCTAATTGAATTTGTGATTTAGTTAAAGCAAATCTTTCAACATCGTTTTCTACTTCTACTAATCTTTCTAAAGCAGCAGCAGGTAATCTTTCTATATCTATAATTCCACTAGTTATTTTACTTGCATCTAAATTAGGTATTCTAGCAGTATTTAATACACCGCTTTTAATTTTAGATGCGTCTATTCCTGTTACTGAAGCATTTATATTAGTATTATCAGAACCATCAAATTCAGCAGAACCACTTACTTCTCCAGATAAACTAATAGTCCTAGCAATTTCTAATTGTTTAACTTTTACATCTATATTTATATCTTTAGTACCGTCAAAAGTAGCAGAACCAGTAACATTACCTTCCAAACCTATAACTCTAGGAGTTTCTAGTTGTTTAACTTTTACATTTATATCTACATCTTCAGAACCATCAAAAGAAGTAACTCCAGAAACATTACCAATTAGATTTATATTTACTGGATTTTTTAACTTACTAGCAGTTTCTATATTACCTATTAATTCACTAGGAATTACTTTAGCATATAATTCTTTTTGAAGTGGAATATCAGTAACTTCACTTACAACTTTATAAAAGTTACCTGTTTCAGCAACAAGAATTATATCTCCTAGTTCTAAGAAAGAATTAGCTTTTAAACTTTCTATATTTTTTTCTCTTGACCATGCTTCTCTATCTCTTTTATTTTTATATATCATATTGTTTTTCTCCTTATATGAATATCATCACTTCTACATCTACTATATTTTCATAAACTTGACTTATCATTATAGAGTTAGTTTCTGGATCTATAGTATAATGTTTGTTTTGTATTAGTTTTATACCGTCTACAAATAACCATACATTTTTATATGTGATTGGATATTTTTTATCTACAGCTATAGAGTTATGACCAACAGGAAGTTCAGTATATAATTGAGTTGCACATCCAGTTGCTGTACTATTCCATTTATTTATTTGATCATCTGTTACAAATCTATTAGTTTCATCTTGGATAATTTTCGTAGCCGATATAGTCTGCTTAGAAAACCACTCTTTTAACTTTTGGTGATACAATCCAAGATTTTCTATGCTTATCCAAGCCATTTTATCACCTTTCTATTTTTTTTATTTTTATGAGTCAAAATATGACTTTTTTTACTGTGCTGGTCCACCAAAATCTGATGGCACTTCGTTATAGTTAGCAGCTTTTGTACAGCCATAAGCATATTCTGCTCCATCAGTAACTTTAGGGAATTTATCTTTGTTCCAAACGTCTGGTAATGCTGATGTTAATGAAGCACAATCACCAAAACAACCACTAAAATTAGTTACATTAGTACAATTATCAAATAATCCTTGTGGGATTGTTGTTAATGAAGCACAACCACTAAAACAAAGACTAAAATCAGTTACATTTCTAGCAACTATCATTTTAGGAGTTGAAGTTATAGAAGTTTCTAAGAACGCTTGTTCTAAACTAGTAATACCATCGCCAAATCCGAAAGTCTTTTGTGACAAATCATTATTATTCTCTGTTAATATTGCATCACGTCTGTTGTTAAAATCCTCTAAAGTTTCAAAATAATAATCACATTCTTCTGGTCTTAGACCATTTTTTATATATTTACCATATAATTCAATTTATTAAAATTCACCTCATTTTTTATAAAAAAGTGCTTGAAGTATTTAAACAACAAGCACTTCTTTTTAATTAAATTTTTATTTTTTAACTATATGTATATTAGTATCTTCTGTTACTTAAAAAGGAGTTTCTTTTTTATTTAAACATCCCTCTTCTGTATATAAAGCATCAAAAGTATATCCTCCTTGTTCAGGCATTTCTGGTGTATACATAGTTCCTTTTGCAACTTGTTATTTAACACCATTAATGTTTACTGTTACTGTTTCAGGCGAACAGAGCTTGTATTTGCTCAGCACTTGCAGAAACAAACTTAGCATCAACGGCTCTGATATCTTCCTCCAATTTAGCTTTATCTGTAGCGTGAGTTTCAGTTAAAGTTGTAATTTTACCTTCTAGTTCTGTTTTATCGTTATTATGAGTTTCTGTAAGAGCAGTAATTTTTCCATCTAATTGAGTATCTGCAGCTTCGTAAGCTTCAGTTATTTTGGATTCTAAAGCTGTATCTTTAGCTTGAGCGTCAGCAATAGCTTCTTGTTTAGCAGTTGCTATAGCTTGTTCCATTCCATCAAGTTTAGTTTTGTCTTCTTTAGACATTAAACCATCTTTGTCACCAGTAGCGTTATCATGGATAACTGAATGTCCTAAGTCGATCCATTGTTGCTGTTCTGCATCGTACATCCACATGATGTTTGTATCTTTAGTTATTACGCACCAAGTATCTTGAGGTTCTGGATAAGTTTCAGCAATTTTATCAAAAGTATCTACTGAAGGTTTCCACACTCTAGCTTTTTCTAAAGCGTCGATTTTATCTGTTAATTTTGTTTCAAGAGTTGATACTTTTCCATCTGTTTCAGATTTAGTATATGTGTCATTCCATCTAGCTTTTTCTGTATCAGAAACAAATTTCTTTTCAGCAGTTTCTAATATTTGATCTGGTGTATGAGTATGAGATCTGATATCAGTTCCTAATTTTTTGTCATACTCAGTTTTAAATGTTTTTAAGTTTTCAAGTGTGATATAAGTTTTGTTATCTGGTGTGATTTCTTCAGCTCTAGTAGCTGTTTTTAATAATTTTGCCATTAGAATTCTCCTTTTATTTTTTTTATTTTTTAAACAAACAGTTCTTTAATTTGTTCAGTAGTTGCTATTGTTGTTTCACCAAATTTTTCTATAAGTTCTATTTGTTTATCATTTACAAATTTATGCTCTGCGTCAGTTAATATATCAGCGGCATAATGTGTATGATCTTCTAAAGCGAATGTAACTATAGAGTTTTGATAAAAACGTAATAAGTTTTCATATGTAACTATTTTTTTTCTAACACTTATAGAACGAGCAGAGGGATATTCAGAAGAAAACAATTCTCTTTCTATTCTTTGAAGTAATTCCTCTTTCTTTCTACGAGTGCTTTTTAATATACTACTCATACATTACTTCCTTTCGAACATAGTCTTTTTATGACTAATTTTAGAATTAAAAATATTTTGTGTAAAAAAAAGAGGTGTGTAGCACACCTCTTTTATAAAAATTAAATTTTAATTAAATTAGAATTTGTAGTTTCTTCTATATTTAATTCAGTAAAACAGTTTAAACCTTTAATAGGTTTTAATACATATTTATCGTCAAATCTGTACATGTCAAACATTTTTTTACCAAGCTGAATTTCATAAAACAAATTCTTTTCATTCATGCAAGTATTATTTATTAAATTAACTTTGCAATAATTAGGAGAATCAACTTCAAATAAATCTAATTGAGTAATACTCATTTTATTTGTTTCGAATATATAATATTTATTATTCTCTAAAGTATATTTTTTAGATTTATTAGTATCTTGTTCTACAATCTTGTTCTTTTTTTCGTACTCTATAAACATAGCTACATTAGAAAACGAACATAAAAGGTTTCCGGAAAACTTATTAATTTTGTCTGATATATATAAATTTTCTCCTTGAGATATTTCTACTCCGTATTTTATAGAATATTTATATAAAGGTATATCAGAATAAGGTATTATTTTAGAAGTATTTATTTGATACTCTATTAATCCGTTATCAAATTCTGTTATTTGTTGTATTATACCTACTATATTTTTTGTATCAAAAGATATTTTATTGAATATACCGTTTTTATCTATTTCTACAAAATCAAGTTCATCTAAATATTTTTTATCAGAGAAGTAATATATAAAGTTACCTTCAACAAAAATATTTTTAGTAATAGATTGTTCTAGCAAATTATATTTACTATATAATGCTCTAGCAGAGAAAATATTGTCAACATCAGAATCTTTACACCATTCAGCTTCATTTGGTTTAACAACATCTGGAGTATCAGGAAGACTACTTATTATTCCAAATATTCTATCTACTTCATAATCTTGAAGATATTCTGTATCTTCAAAAGGTGGTCTAGGCTCTATTCCATGAGTGAACATGTCATCTACTTCTTTATTGGTTACATACTGATTACCATCATTAGCCCATTCCATAGCAGTAATCATAAGTAAATCTACTCTATCTTCGAACGGTTCTAATATCCTTAAGAAGTTCTTTTGATAATCTATTTCATATGTAACATCTTCTATTTGAAGAACACCGTCTATAAATATTTTAGTGTTATGTTCAAATTCAAAATCTTCATCTGGAACTACCATTTCTACAAATGGCTCTAAAACTCTATGCATAATACATTCCGTTTTAACTTCTGTAGATTCTTTACCACTGTTCTTTTGAATGTCTACTACCATTCCGTTAGGAACTTTTATACCTACTTTTCTTTGTATTATCAAACTTTCTTTTTTAGCACCTATAGCACCATCAAGAAGATATATAACAGTACCATTAGGTAAATCCATATCACAAGGCAGAAATCCAGTAACAACAACTTTTACATATGTATCAGTTACTTCACCTATTATACCTATAACCTCACAACGTTCGTATGTAGTTATAGAGCAAAGAGTTAATTCATCTCCTTCAAAATAAACAGGATCTAATTTTTTAAATTTATTATTAGGAATATCCATAATGAAAGTTGTAGCTCCGTCTATGTCTGTTCTTAATAATTCAGAGTTTTGAACTATATGATTTTTAGGATTATATACTAAAGGTTTTTTTATATCTAAGTCTTTTTCTAAAACGGCTATCTCGTTTAATTCAGATAAATTAGTTTCATCTTTTATTAATCCAGTAACTAATTTATCTCTACTTTCATCAAAACCTATAAATAAATCATCAGCAGTACCTCTATCAATTATAATACCAGCACCTGCTTTAGAAACACCATTACCTTGTTCACCTTTATTCAAAGTAATTATGTTATCTTCAACAACTAAATCTTCTGTATTTATATTTGTAGTAGTACCTTCTACAGTTAAATCACCTTTTATAAATACATTACTATTAAAATTTGTTTGTGGTTCTATATTTACTATACCATTATAATTTTTGATATTTACTTCTTTAGATTCTATATCTATTATAGAATCTTTATTAGATATATTAATATATTGATGATTAGTTAAAATAACACCTTTTTCATTATCGTAATTAATTAATCCTGCATTAATAAGCATAGTGCATAATGGATTAGTTATTTTTATATTTTCACCAGTAATTTTTAAATCATCTGTAAAAGTTTTTTTACCATTAATAACTATATCTCTTTCTAGTAATTCATCTCTTATTAAATCTTTAGAGATATATAAATAGTGTAACAAATCAATTAAATCATTAAAAACTTCTGGAGTAATATTTTTATTTTTTTCATGATTTAATATTTTTGTATATCTATCCCATAAAGATTTATTTTCATATAATTTAGTAAGTCTTTCTATAATAGATTGAACATTATATTCATCTATATTTAATTCATTATATCCTTCTAAAACTCTTTTAAGTATATCTACATAATTAGTTTCTTCTTTATCAGATAATTTAAAAGCATTATTATAGTCTTTATCTATAGCACTAATTATTTTATCTACATTAAAAGTATTAATACCATGAGGAACATATTTAGCAGGTTCTTCTTCGTTTATATTTAATATTCTTCCACTAACAGGATCTATTTTAATATCAAACGTACTAGAGATTTGTCCATAAAGATTATCTAATATAGATTTCATAACTTGATTAGTAACATTACGTCTAATAGCATTACCATATTTGTCATTATCTTCTCCAGTTATTATTACTCTAGTAACACCATATTCATCAACTTCTATATCAGTTTCTAATTTAGTATAATAATCAGTATCTATTTCATCTAGTATTTTTTGTAAAGTAAGTTTATTTATGTGCATAGGAGAATATGGTGGATTGGCTGTATCTAGTTTAACTATTAATCTACCATTGTCTTTAATACTACCATCATTAAAACCAACTATATCTTCTTCAACGTCTATCTGGCTCGCTATATGGAAATCTAAATTACTTTTTCTAGCTACATCAGCTTCTTCAAAAGTTTTACATACCCATCTTTTTAATGCTTCATTATATTGTAATAAATCATTATCAATAGGTTCTCCATTTAATCTACCTGTATCTTCTTCATCTTCTCTTATATAAACATTTCTAAGATGAGTTGTATCTGTAGCTGACATCCATTTACCATAAGTAATATCGAATATATATTCCTCTATATTATTAATATTATAAGTATCTGCATTAAAATCTTTTATATAAGCATAATCTCCATGTTGTGCTTTACTAACTGGAATTTTATTTATTAATTCATCATAAGTTTTAAAGAACCCTTTAAACTTAGAATTTTTAATAATATCTTGTTTATTTTCTTCTGTTAAGTTATCTTCAAAAGCATCATCAACTTTTTCAGAATCTATCAATGAATTGATTTTATCTTTAAGTTGTTCATATTCTTCTTTAGAAATTAATCCTTTTTCAAATAATAATTTTAATATAACAGATAAATCTATTTTAAAATCTTCTGTTTGTTTTTGTTCAGCAAGAATATCAGCTAATAATTCTCTCAAAATTAGCTTTAGATTCTTTATATCTAACTTACCAAGTTCGCCTATCTTTTCAATATCAAGAATATCAGCCATTACTTATCAACTCCGTATATTTTTATTTCACTCAATATAGAGTGATTTGTTTCTATAAAACATATTAAGTAGTTATCTAATAAATCTATTTCTATACTTTCATTTGTTTTTACTAATTTATTTAAATCATAATATTTAAGTTTGAATTCATTATATGGCAATTTATAATCTGTCTCTGTCTTTTTCCATAAGAAGATTTTAATATCTTCATGTGCAGATATTAAATATGAATTAGTGATTTTTATTTTAGAGAAATCACACTCTAATATAGTACAACCTCTATTCATATTAGTTTTATTTTTACCTACACATATTTGTATATCTTTAATTATTTCCTTTGCTCCTATACCTTCTATTATTATTTTAGAAACATTGTTTTCAACATCTATATATTTACTGCTTAATAGAAATTCTCTAATAAATTTAACTTGTGTAGTACCATCTATAAATGTTATTTTAAAACTGTCTATTGTTTTTAAAATATCATTAAATACTACATAAGATAAAAACCTACGTTTAAATTCTATTTCTATCTTATAGTTTCTAGAAACTTCTTTAATGGTATAGTCGTTATTATTAAGCAACTCTCTTTCACCATTGAAAAATAAAATGTTATGATTTTTTAGCAATAAATTATCGGAATATACAACTATGTATTCTAATATGTTTTTATATTCATTACGTATAGCTTTTAAAACATCTAATACTTTATCATTTCTATAAGACATAACTAATTCAGTTAGTGTTTCTATTTGTTTAATTTTATTAGTAATGTCTTTTATCATATCTAGTTTATTATTCAAATGAAAATACATTTTGTCTTTAATTAACAATAGTTCATCTTCAAATGTTTTACATAGTTCTTCTGTAATAGGTATTTTATTTATAACTAAATCTTCTAAATAATATTTATTTTCACCTATACAGATATATTCATTATCTATATTAAACACTATATCTTTCTTTTTTTTAATATCTAATAAAGATGATTTAGTATTTAATAATATATCTTTATGTAAGTTTTTTATTTTTAAATATTTTTCCATTAGTCACCTCCAATTATATCCATATCAAATATAAATGGAGTATAATAACTAGCATTATTAGAATCTTCTACAAATTCAACATCATAACTTACCCTAAAGTATATATTTTCTTCATAGAATAAAGAAGGTAAGTATAGTTTTTCATCTATATAAAAACCAAGTTGATTTTCTATATTTTTTAAAGAATCTAAAGAGTCAAAGTCTAATAAGAAAAATTCATCGTCTCTTTCTAATCTAGTATTTTCCACATTAATAAAACCATCAGCTATACGATTTTTACCTTTCTCACTAATTTTATCTATTAACTCTGATTTGTTATTAATTAATAAATTAGCATATTTATTTGATAGATATATCTTTATAGAATTTTTAACTATATTACCACCTTGATTATTTAATGGATAAATATATTTATCTTTACTTTCATATAAATAATTTTTAGGTACTATTTGTTCTATAAAATTATCTGTCTTAACAACATTCTTGTTATCTATATCTATTGGTTTATCAGCTAATAGTTTTATGAATATATTTTCTGGTACTTTTTCTGGCAAATTAATTAATTTAATATCATCTTCTATATCTAATTTATCTAATTCAGGATTAGACCAATTAAATTCAGTAAAATCTATACCATCAAATGATATTAAATATCTTAAAGCTTTATATTTATCATATAGGCTTCTTTTAATTTTAATTAACTTATTCTTCTTAAATATATTGTTATACTTGATTATAATCTCATTATTAGTTTCGTAAGATAACAACAGAAATTTAAATGTACTTAATGGTATATTTGGCATTTCATCAAATCTGAATTTAACTATATTAGTTTTTTTAGGATTGCTAATAAAAGTTTGAGTATCATATTCATTCTCTTTAAACTCAAAGAACCTATTAAAATCTTCTAAGAAATAACTATTACCTAATGTATTTTCTATTATTATTTCTTTAGGAGTTATATTTATACCGTTACTATCTTTTATAATAGCTTTTATACAATTTAGTTCTATATTATCTTCAAAGAAAAAAACTATTTCTTTTTCAGCTTCTCTATAATATTTATAAGGAATTTCTAATTCATTCATTATTTTAAAATATATAGTTTCTTTTTCCTTATCTAAGAAAAAACCTTCATTGTAAAATATTTTACTATCATCTTTAAAGGTTTCACTAATTATTTTATATGATGAATTATATGCTGAATTGAAAATAGTTTTAAAATCATTTATATTAATTTCATTTTCTTTAAATACCTTATTAGCTATATTTTTATAATTTTCTAAAGTGTCATTATAAATTTTAATAACATCCTTTAATTTATCATCTATTTTTAAATTTTCATTATATAGATATTCTAATAAGGCATTATATGCTAATATTTTACCAGTCACACATAATCACCTCTCTTAGCATACATTGTATCTTTTAGCAAAAAATAGGTAAAAAAAATAGGAGCTATACAGCTCCTATAAATTATTTGTTTTTGACACTTAATATAATTTCATTAGATATATCATTATCTAATTCTAAAGTTACTGATGTGATTTTATCATTTATGATTTTTTTAAACTCACTAGATATCGGAGTATATTTAATAACAAGTTTATCTTTTTTATGAGTTGTATTAAAAATAATATATCCTTCTTCATCTATAGTTTCATGATAATCTATATTAGTTTTTTGTAAAGATATATCACCTTCTGAATTTTTTATTATATCATAAAATAAGAATTTATCATTGTTTATAGTTTTGAAATTGCTTCTGTCTTGTCCAAAACTAAATTTTATTTCTTCAATGTAATCTCCTCTAAATTCATAAGGTAACATATAATAAGTTACACTAGAGTTATCTATAGTATAAAAAGTTATTTTAAATTTAACTAATTTATCATATATAAAATTATTTACAGTAATTAATGCTTCTTTTATAAATAATGGTTTTTCAAAATTTATATTTTTAACACGAGGATTATCTGTATTAGAAAACTTATAAATATATGAATTAGTATCTATATTAAATTCATTATACATATTGTTTAAAATATCATTTTGTGCTTTAGCTTTTACCAAAAGATTTACAGGTATTTCTTTTAATTCTATATTAGGTTCTAATTCATTAACTATTTTATTGTATTTTTCTATAGTATTAATAACTTTATTTATTTTCATAGATTACCTCCATATTATTATCTACTATATTTTCTTTAAAATAATCATCTTTTATTCCTGTATATAATTTTAAATTTTCTCCAATAGTATTTTCTTTAATCCAAGTTTCTATATCTGTAAATACTATATCTGTCTTTTTTATTTCTTCTAAATAGATTGGTCCATTAGGTACTTCTTCTAATTTATCATCTTTCAAAATATATCTATTACCTAAAATCACATTAGATACAGCATTATCTGATACATCTTCTAATTCAAAATCTTTAACTTCTTTAGCTAAATAAACAAAATCTTGATTATTTTTCTTAAAAAAAGAATAATTGGTCCTGTTGTTTTTTAAAGGACAAATCATATTAATCATTTCTTTAAATTCCCTATCAACTACAACACTTATTATATTATTATCTATCTTAATTCTCTCATCTTCTAAAAACTTACATTCTTTATCTATACCTTTTATAGTAAATGTCTTTTTATTATAGTCTTCAAATGTTAGTGTAACGTTATAAACTCCATCGCCTGATATCATCATATCACCATAATAAAATGGTTTTTCTGATTCAATGTTTTTATTATAGTAAATTTTAAAACTTTCATAAGATTTTTTAAATTGTACTAATTCAACATAGTTATCTATATAAGCATAATAATGCCTATTTCTTAAAGGGTTGAAATAAACTGTGTGTAAACTATCTGTAATACTATCTAGTATATATTCAACAGGTTTGTTTAAGTCGTCTAACAATTTAAACTCTTTAAATGGACAATGTATCATAAACTTATAAAACAAAGGCTCACTAGAGAATTTATCTGTTATAAGGAAATCTTCTGTTTTATCTATATCAACTACATAGTTTTGAGATACATCACATTTTAAATCATAATACATACTTCCAGTATCTCTTAATTTAGATTTGATAGTAGGTATTTTAATAACACCTATATCATCTTCAGAATGTTTAGTAGTAAATATTTCTTTTATATCAAATACAAATTCTGGTTTAATTAACTTCTCCTGTGAAGGATTATTTATAATTTCTTCTATTTGTTTATCGTTCAACAAATTAAATTCAGAACCTATTTTGCCTTTTATAGCTGGTGAGTTATCTTTGCTATTAAAATAAGAAAAATCAAATATAGAATCGTTCTCAGAAATAATATCTGTTATTTTAAAACTATATAATTTTTTAGAGTTAGCAGATAAAATTAAATCAAAATTACCTTCATTTTCTTTAAAAGATATCTTATTATCATCTGTTTTATTGGATATTAAAGAATAATAATTAGTTTTTAATTCTACAACTATCTCGTTTGTATTTAAAAGTTCATCTTCTAATGAATAAGTATAAATTTTAAAAGTATAAATTCCATCTCCTAAAGAAAAAGTTTGTTTTTTAGAATATGTTTTATCTATAGTAAAAACAATATTATTATCTTTTAATATTTCTATTTTATTTCTTATCATACAAAAATTTATAGTATTATTTTCAGATATAGCTTGATACCATTTAGCTTGATTATCTTCAAAATATTTAACTAATAAATAATTATGTTTAATCTTATTTTCATCATAAGTTATACATTTTGTAATTGCATTAAACTCTTCTTCTCTATTTAATTTTATTTTTTTTAATATATCTTCACTAAAAGAATTATAATCAACTTCAAAAATTATAGAATTAGTTTTTTTATTTTCTAATATTATAGTTCCTGGAATATTTAATATTACTACAGGTGATTTATCAAAAAATTCTGTATAGTTAAGCATTTTTCCTCCTTTAATAAAATAGCAGAGAATTTAATCTCTGCTATCTATTAGTTTGTTTTTATATTATATGTTGTAAGTTTAAAATCGTAACTTTCTTTTAAATCAAGCTCATCTTTTCCAAAAGTATATATTTTATATCCGCTTCTTATATCTATACTTTTTCTATAAGTAAGAACACTATTTTTATCTATAGTTGCATCTACTATAACATATACATCACTATATTTATTCATTTTACATCTTAATATATTATTCATTCCAGGTAATACTATATCAAAAAATTCGTTTTCTAATTCAGAAGAACTATCTTCTATAATTACAGATTTAGTTATTTGAACATAGTTATTAGCAGAATCATAACAATTAACTAGTAATCTATAATTTCCTTTAGTTAAATTATAGCTAGGTGTAAATGAATAAGTTAAAGAACTTACATCTTTATCTAATGGTTTAGTTAATGTTCCTTTCATACTACCATCATCATAACCATTTTTTTCCATAGAATATTCACATCTAGTAACATCAAAAGGCACAGTCCATTCCCATCTAGGTCTTCTTTCATTAGTTATAGTATATTTAGGATAAGTAAATTTCATAAGAGCAACATTTGGAGCTGTTATATCGTAAGTAATAAATTGATATTCAAATTCTTCGGCCCAGTTATTATTTTGGTCAAATCCACTTAATAAAAATACGTATTCACCTTCAGCTGATATACCATGTTTTTCAGCAGTTGAATTAATAGTAATTTCATTTTCTATTAAAAAATCATTCGGGTCTATATCTATAGGAGCAGTTTTTAAATCTTCATGAACATTTTCTAAATTTATAGAATCTCTATTTTTTGAAAAAATATATGCCCAATCGTCGTTTGTTAAAGTATAATTTTCTATATTAACTAATTTATCATATATTTTTTTAAATACATTCCATTCATCTAATTCTAATACTGCCCAAGCAAATTTGAAATAGTTATTATCAACTTCCCATCTTATTGTAGGTATTATATTAGTATAAATATGTGAACCACCATTTATAATTGGTTTGAATGGAGGTATTCTATCTAATGTAATACTGTTCTCAAAAATAGTACTATTTATATTTCCTGCTTTATCAAATGTTCTTACATATAAAGTATATATACCATCTTGTCTTTCTTTGAAAGAAGAATAAGTAGTTGTAGCTTCTAATTTTTCCCATTCTTCTATAGGGATATTTGGATTAAATGAAACATACACACCATTAGCAGTATCTCCTTCTCCAGTATAATTCCAACTCCATTTTAATACAGATTGGTCTGTAGTATAAGCTTTATTTGTAAATATAATTCCTTGAGGTAGTTTTCTATCTAAATTTACTGTAACAGAAGATATATCAGATTTTTTATTTACTTCTTTTCCAGTATCTTCTTGAATAACTAATTCATCAAATACAGCTCTTACATAAAAAGTGTAATCTCCATCAGCATCATTACCTGCTATTATTTTAGGTATATTATTTAAAGTAAACATATTATTGTCTAAAGATTTCCATTTTTCTTCACTAGCTAAATCTGCTATTGAGTTATTATATGGAGTAACTAATTGATATTCCCAACCTTTTATATTAGGTTGATTTAATATCCATTGAAATATAATAGTTGAATTATTAGTATAAAATTCTTTAGGCAATATAAATTGAGGACATAATTTAGTTAAATCTTGCATTTCAATTTCTTTAACTAAACCTTTTGAAATATTACCTGAATAATCTATTCCATGTACTCTTAAATAATATATATTGTTAGGAAGATTAGTGAAATATAAACTCTTATCATATTTTCCATTTTCTTCTGTAGTATTATCTCTTATTGTACAGTAACCTGTTTTAGTTTCATCATCATATTCTCCTAACTCTATTCCTGGTGTTAGTTCTTTTTCTTCAAAATAAACATTAGTAGTTCCTAGAGGAAGAGTATTGCCTTTTACAAATAAGATTTCTTCTTTGTTTTGATTTAAAGTAAATAATTCAAATAAGAAGTATTCGTCGTCTTTATCATCATTTTGGAAAAATGTTTCAAAAGAACGAGAATCCAATATTCTTATTTTTATATCTTCTTCAGTTAGATTATTAGGAGCTTTAGTATCTATAATTTTTATATTATATAAATAATCTTTTCCTAAATTATTAGCATTTATTTCATTAGCACTAGACCAGTTACCAGCTTTATCACGACCTATAACAGTTATCTTATTAGGCCCATCTGGTAAAGTTCTTGTTTCTTTATAATAATTTATATTACCTTCAAATTCATCAGAAAATTCTTCATCATTTATTTTTATTTTATAACCTACTAAAATATCATTACCGACATTTAAATCTTCCCATATCCAAGTTATTCCAGTATTTTTACTTTCATACTTTCTATTTATCATTTTAGATGTATCAAAATGCGGTGGATTAGGTAACGAGTTTTTAATAACAAATATAAAAGATTCAGAATCACTTGATAAATTATTGTTTCCTATAGCTTTAACAGATAATTTATAAGTTCCATCTTTAAATTCATCTGTAGATTGGAATTGTCCAGATAAATTAGTAGAGTAATTATTAAATTGTTTATTTCCGTATTCTACATAGTTATTTTCTTTCTCGTCGTAAATATATAAATCAATTATATATTCTTTAAGATTAGCTATATCTTTTGTTTGCCATATCCATTTAGGACTTCTATTTTTAGTATAATTTTTATTAAATTCTATATTGTCATAACCATTATTTAAGAAATAAGGTTTTAATGGTTTATTAGAATCTATTGTGATAGCAAAATAATCTGCTATATAATCATAATCATTAGTTAAACTATCGAATAACTTAACACTAAACGTATATATACCATCTGGAAATACTTTATTATCTGAAGTAAGTGGTATTTCTAAATTGTTAGCATTTTTTATATCAACTATAACATCTATGCCTAAATTTATTTGTTCTATTCTAAAGTGTGTATGTCCAAAGTTGCTCATTTGTGGTAAGTTGAAATCAAGTTTTACAACAGGATTATTCATATCAACTTTATAACTTTCTTGGAATAAATTTATTCCTGAAGGAGTAACTTCTATAAAATCTGTGTACTCAGATATATTACCTGCATAGTCTGTTATTCTAAATACTATGTTATTAATGCCTTTTTCTAATGAATAATTAGGACGCCAAGCATTATTCCTTATTTTTTCAAAAGAATGTTCTCCTATTTTTATTTCTATAGCTTCTATCATTTCTGTACCAGTTTCTTTAATAAAGAATATAGGATTGGCAGTTTTAACAGATTTTTGGTAATAAATAAAAGGTTTCTCTGGAAGAGTGGTTTTATAAATAAATGGAGTTTTAACAAATTCTGTTTTTTCTCCTATATAGTTAACTCCTCTAAAAGCAAAGTAATAAGTTCCATCTTCTAATTGTAATTTAATACCGTTCTTATCTAAAAATAATAACTCATTGTTATCAGTAGACATTATATCTGTGCATTCAGTAAGAATACCATTATTATTATGGAATATTTGATACTCTATACTTTTAACAGAATTATCTCTTTTTAAAACTTTAGCTTCTAATTTGTTAGTATAATCATCTTTATATTTATAAAACTCAACTATTATTTCTTTTATTTTACTACCTTTTTCAGTAACAAAAGATGAATATTTAAAACTCTTATGTCCTAATTCATTTACAGCCCATACTCTAATTTCATATACACCATCTTGTAAAGGCTTACCTTGGAAGAAACGTAAATGATATTCGTTGAAACCAGATGTAGTAGCAGGTACTGTTATTTTATCTATACCATTAATTTCTATTTCATAATTTCTAACACCTTCATTATATTGTGTTAACCATTTCCAGATGATTACATCTTCTGATGTTTTACTAACTCCTTCGATTGTAGAACATACAGGTGTACTTATCTTTCTAGTTATATAAAAAGATTCATCGCTTAAATTACCTATTTTATCTACAGATTCAGCAACTAATATATGATAACCATTTTCTAAGTATTTCTCTGGTTCTACTTTAATTTCATATTGTAGTTTGTTAAGAGTTTTCTTAGAGTGTTCTATCTCATCACTGATAATATAAGTATTATATTTTTCAGCAGAATCTACAGGATATAAAGTCCATTCTGGATTTTCATCTGTAACATCATAACCAGTTAGTTTAGGTGGAGTAGGATTGTCTATCTTTTCTACTATCACTGAATAAACATTACTTTCAGTTTCACCTAAAGCTTGTTGTTTTATTTCTAGTATATGGTTTCCTATTTCGTAAGTAGACATTGTTAATCTAACTATCTTAGATGTTCCTATTGATAAAGGATAAATCTTTTGGAATGCGGCAGTCCTATCTGTACGATACATATAATATTCTGCATTGTTACTTTCTACTACAAAGTTTACTTTGTTTTTATAAGTATAATAACTTTCGTTATCATTTTCATTTACTATTATAACTCCACTACTAGGTGCTATTTTTATTCCTTTTAATGCTTCTTCGAAATTAATAGGATAGAATGTGTCTTTACCTTTAATTTCTTTATGAATACCGAAAGCATCTAAATAACTTTCTATTCCTGTAAATCTTAAATAGAATGTTTGGCCTAAATGTTTTCCTTTACTAAATATTTTTTCATTAAGTATTTTTTCTATTTCTTTGTATTGAACCGCTTGAGAAAGTTCAAATCTTTCATCTTCTTTTAATGAGTTAAGTTGTTCTTGAGTTATTCCTGTATCAAATACTACAGTTTGAGGAATGAACCCATCATAGAATACAACATTAGGAGCAGACACAACAACAGTTCTTTTATCTATATCTACTAAATCTACCTTTATATATTTCATCCATTCACTAGAATAGATACCGTTTAAATTATCTAATTCTATTTTAGATTGTAGTAAAGTTTGTAATTTAAAATAACCATTCTCTTCTTTATATAACATATATCTAGTGTAATCATTACCAGTGTTAATTAAAGAAGGATATTTTTTTCTATACATATCAATACTAACTTCTTCTGATGAAATAGTTTTTCCATCGGCTAGTTTTACATATCCTTTAACAGTTAATCTAGTTTTAGAATTTTCATCTATACCATCAGCTTCTAATACATATCTAATTTTACCATCACGTGTAATAGGAATCAGATCAGTAGTATTATCATTTTGAGTTACTGTATAGTATTCACAAATACCAAAGTCAAACTGTAATTCAGCAAGATAACTATAAAAAACAAAAGTTCTAGTATTGTTAATTATCTGTTGATTACTATAGTTTAATTCAGCAAGATGATTCATTTTTTCTTCTACAGAAGCTATTTGTTCTGGGGTTAATTCATTGACACTTATTCCTAAGTTTTTAGCTTCTATTAATTTCAATTTAGTAAAGTGTCTATCACTACCTAATAATATTGGAGCAGTTACCTTACCAGTTTCTCCTACTGTAACTACATTAGTCTCTATTATTTTGTTGTTATCATACAATATAAATTGAACTCTTATCTTCTTGATTTTCTTTTCGTTACCTTCAAGGTTAGCTATAGGATTTAAGTATTCATTAGATGCTCCTTCAGATGAACCAGATATAAACCACCTCATTTCTGGTCTCTCATCTACATCTGACACTTTAACGTGTGATGAAATACTATCTAAAGATACTAAATGATTATAAGTAAAATATTCTGGTTCGATAGTAAAGTTTATATTATTAACTATAAATTTTACTTCTTTACAAAAATATAAAAAGTCTCTTAATTTTTTAAAATAAGTAGATGTTTTATAAAATGCTCTTACATATATATCCTTACCTTGTTGTAAACCATTGTTTTCAAAATCTTCATAGTCTGGACTAACAGGTTCAGCTATTAATTCTAATGTATCACCTATAGTACTAACTATATTGAATGAAGTTTTTCTAATAGCATAATCATAATCAATTCTTATTAAGTGACATTCCCATTCTCCAAACTTGATTTTATCTCCTGGTATCTTTTCATTTTTGATATCATCTATATGGAATGTATAAGTTTTAGAAATAAACTTTTCACTTAAAATTCTTTCTATTTTATAGTCTGGATTATTCTTGTGGAATATTAAAAGTTTATATCCTTTATCATAAAAATCATACTCACCATTTAATCTTATACCCACTTCAAAGAAATTGTCTTTAGTGTATTCTAATTCTTTTTTTCCTGTATAACCTGTTTCTGTAATTTTATCAGTAGTATTTAAAGTAAAAGATTCTATTTCAGGTTCTTTATAATCTACGATAAATTCAAAAGGGAATGTATGTGTTATTCCATTTCTGTTTTTTATATTTAAATTCAATGTGTTTAATCCTCTATATTTTAAATCCAACGAAAAATTAGAGTTTACTCCTAATTCAAATTTATCTTCTTTTTCAGATAAGAATTGAACATTATATTTGTTTTTATTAAGTATATTATTATTAACTTGAACTTCTTCTATACCTACAATGTATTTCCAGAATATGTTATCTAAATGTGTTAAAGACATAGCAAATTCTTTATCATCTTTTTCTGTAAATACTTCATTATTTAAAGATATTATAGGATTTTCTTCATCATCATATTCAAGACAATCACTTATATCAAAATAAATAGCAAAAGGAGTATCTATATCAAATTGTACTTTGTCATGAATACTATTGTTTTTAGATTCACCAACAGTTCTAACTTTATCTACAAGATTTATTACATCTTTAGAAACTGTATTAACGTAATAACCATATCTATTTAGATATCCTTCATCTATAACAACTTCTGTAAAGTTATAGAAGTTTATACCTACAGCATTTGTTATAGCTACTTTACTTTCTATACCTATTTGAGTGTTAATATAAGTATCTATTGCATTCATCAATTCTTCTTGATTATTAAATTGAAGTCCTACGTGTTTTTCACAAGCTTCAACTAATAAGTCATAAAAAGCTTTTTGACCTAATTCAGTTTTATCAAACACACAATTCTCTGTATTAGAATCGTTAGGAGCAGTGTTAACTAAAAATACTGTTTGTGGTGTTTCATTACCTGCTTTAAGTGCTTTTAAAACTGTTTCTATTTTAGATGAATATTCATTGTAAATAATAACAGATAATTTATAAAACGTTTTATGGTTATATAGTTTATCTATTATTTCTTCTATATTGTTATCGTTATTATCATCAAAATTTAATACTCCACCAGATATATTTTTATTAATTAAATCTGTAAAAACTATTTCAAAATCTTTCTCTATAGATACATCAGTAAAACTTAAATTACTTTTAAATCTAATATTTATATTTTGTAAATCATCAAGAATAACTTTTTCTTGAACTCTATTTTCATTATCAATAACTTTTATTCCCTCTATAATTTGAAAACCAAAATCATTAATTCTTAATGTATTCAAAATAGTTCTTTTATTTAAATAAATATCGTCTTCTTCTCTATGATATAATAGTTGTTTAACTTGAGACGGAATAGTTATTCTTGGTGGAGCAAAATCATAGTTTTCAAATAAATAATATTCGTCTGTAATTGGTTCTGAAATTTGTAGATTGCTTATAAAATCTTCTGTATAGATTTCATTAATTATATTTCTATCGTATCCGTTAGAATCTTTTAATTTAAGTCTTACTATTTGTTTTTGATTTCTCTTTTCAAAAATATTAGAACCATAGAATCCATCTACGTGTAATAAATTTCTAGTACCTGTAAGAGATCTAATATCTTCTTTTATAATAAAAATATCTCTTTCTATATCTTCTACTATTTCATAACGAGTTCTTACTATCTTTTCTCCATGAACATCTAAAGTAAATATTCTAGAATCATCAGTATTTATAGTAGCAGAACCAGTTAATTTAAGTCTTATATATACAGTATTGCTTTCTGCAATAATAGTATTTTTACTAATAAAATTATAAAAACCTTTATAAGAAACATTATTTTTACCATTAACTTCAAAAGTATCGTATGGAAACCAATTATCTTTATTAAATGAATATTGTATTTCAATATTAAAATTACCGTTTATACTTTTATAAGTATCTAGTGTTAATTTTAATTCATCTATTTTTTTTACATCATTAATTGTTGCTATGTTAGTATATTTTTCTCCGTTAATTTGAGTACCATTAATAACAAAACCAAAATTTTTTAAAACATCATCTGGTTCTGTTTCATATACTATTTGTTCAAAAGTGTTTTCAATATCTACTACTATATCAACACCAAGAATTAATTTGTTTTTAAAAATCATTTTTAATAGATATGGAAATTTTCTAAGCTTATCAACTTTTTCACTTGTCATAGGTTGAAAAAACTGCATATTACTGTTTTCTTTTTTGAACATTAAATTTCCAGTTCTTTTATCTACTATAGCAAATACGCTCATTAAAACACCACCTTAATTTAATTTGAAATTTAAACCTACATCTATTTTTGATTTAAATCTTATTCTATCATTACCAGAACCATTTACATTAGGTAAATTAAATATGTATTCAATAATAAGTTTTACATTTTTATTTTCATCTATAATTAAATAAGCTTTTAAAAACACATCACAAGTTTTATTGTTCTCTGCAAAATCTATAATTTCATAAGTATTTAAATTGCATAACTGACTAATAGATGAATTTATAGCAACTCTTTTAAAAATATCAGAATTTTTTATATTTTCTTCTGTAACTACTATATTTTCATAAGGAGTTTCTGGTAATTCACCTTTAGTATGATCTCTAAATTCTTGTATTTCTTCTTTTAGAACAGTTCCTATAATTCTATGTCTACTACAAGGACCATCTTCGTAATTCTCTATTCCAAAAGAAGCATCTTCATTACTTGGATCCCATAAAGGATCAAAGAATGAAATATCTATAGCTTTATTTTCGTTTATTCCTATATCTACCATTCTAAAATCTATTTTACCTAAATCATATTCTCTTTTAAATGAATGTGTTCCTGGAATTTCTTCAAATTCTTCAAATGTAGAAGTTACTCTATGAAATAAATCTCCTCCAGTTCCAGAAAGATTATAAGTAACTTTTAAATCTATATAATCATATATACTAGAATAATTATAAACTTTATCTCCACCAGAACATTTACTACAACAACATCCACAAGTTTCTGGAGTTTTGTATAAGAAATATTTTCTTACACCATAACTAAACATAAATTTGATTTCGACATCTACAGAATATTCATAATTAAAAGTATATATAACAGAATTACCCATTATTTTATTAAAATCACTAGAAACTAAAACATTTTCTCTTTTCATTTCTCTACCGTTTCTATACGTTATAACTTCTATTCCATTAGGTAATCCTGTATTTATATATGTAGTTCCTTCTATAGTATAATTTTGCTTATAATCTGAAAAATCATATTCTATTATTCCATTTCTAACATTATTTATTCTAAGTATTCCACACATATTTTGATGATTACCATTCCAACCTCTACCTATTTCTTTAAACAATGTAATAGTTTTTTCAGCTACATCATTATTGTTATCTATAACTGTAGTAGCATAACCATCTATATTAACAGATCTATTTTCCATATTTCTCCTTTATTTAATTATAAAATTTACATTTTCCATAGCTTTATGTATTTTTTTATTTTCATTACAACAATATTCAAAACCTTTATTTTTATTTATTTCAACAGAAGCACTGCATATATAACAAGAATATTTATATACACAACTATCGCATTCAGGTATATAACATCTATTACATATTTTATCTTTTGGAAATTCTCTACTTTTTTTAGTTATTAAATTATATATAGAGAATTGTTTTAATTGGTCCATTTCGACAGTGACATAATGATTACAAGGATAAATTTCTCCGTCTACATCTATATTAAGAATTTGGTCACAATTAAAACATATATCTTTTTCTGTAATAGAATTTCTATATCTATAATCTATTCCATATAATAAACCGTCTAATCTTTCAGTTAAAAATTCTAAACTATATCCTTCCTCGTTTAATCTCATAATATCTTTATATACGTTTTCATAATCTTTTATTGTATATCCATTGTCACAATTAGTGTTAGTTAAAAATTTGAAAGTACCACTAACAAACAAATTATTTCTAAATAAAGTTTTAGCACATTTATAAAAGTTATTAGCAACATCTTTATTAACAACACAATGATATTCCATTCTTACATCTGGAAAATCATTTTTAAATAATTTAGAATTTTTTAATGCTAAATCATAACTACCGATTCCGTTTTTACTTTTTCTATTTTTGTCATGTGTAACTTTATCTCCATCTAAAGATACAATATAATAAAAGTTAAAATTCTTTTTTATTTTTTTTACTAATTCTTTTATTTGTTCATTATAAATAGTTCCGTTAGTTATAACAGCTATATGAAATTCTCTTTTTGTTTTCTCAAATATTTTAATTAATCCATCTACAAAATAATTTATTTCATCTAAAGCTAAATAAGGTTCTCCACCGAATAATTCAAAATATTTCATTTCTTTATTTTCATCAATAAATTTTATAAGTTCATAAATAACTTCATAGCTTATATTTTGTTTATATTTATATTTTTCAAAACAATAATTACATTTTAAATTACAGTCTCTTGTGAAGTTTATAAAAAGTTCATTTACTTTTTCAAACATTTTTCCTCCTATTTATTGAAGTTTAAATTTTATATTCTCCATAGCTTTAAAAATCATTTTATTTTGAATACATTCTATTTCTAATCCACAACTAGGATTTATTTCTTTAACTCCTGTGCATATACGACAAAATTGTCTAGAATTACAATTTAAGCATTTATTACTTTCGCTTTCAGTTTCATAGATTAATTTTTCTAATCTTTTAATATTATCTTTATATTCTTTAGTATTTAAATCATATATTTTATATTGGTCTTGCTTATCTTCGTCTATAGTTAAATAAAAATCACAAGGATAAACTTTACCATTATAATCTATAGCTAAAGCATTTTGCCCATTAGGACAATACTCTTTTTCTTTACCAAAATTATTATATCTATAATCTATACTCTTTATTATGTTGTTGAATCTAACCTCTAAAAAATCTAAACTATATCCTTCTTCATTTAACATCATTATTCCTTTATAGATATTCTCTATATCTTTTAATGTGTAATGTACTTTTCCATCTGTCTTCATAAGAAATTCAAAAGCACCCCAATCAAATAAAGGATTTCTACAAATATCTTTAGCTACTTTATAAAATTCATAACACATTTCTTTTTGTATAACTGTATGAAAATCTATATAAGCTTTAGGACAGTCTATTCTCATTCTTTTTATATTATTAATTATCAAATCATAAGTCGGTTTGTTTGATATAGTTCTTCTTTTAGTATCGTGAAATTTTTTATTGCCATCTATAGAAACTACATATCTAAACTCAAAGTTATTAGTTATTTTGTTTATAAGATTAACAAACTTATCATTGTAAACAGTTCCATTAGTGTTTGTATAAATAGTAAATGTTCTATTAGAATCAGATTGTATTTCTATAAGTTTATCAATGAAATAATTTATCATATCTAATTCTAAAAACGCTTCTCCACCAAATAAATTTATTATTCTTATTAATTTATATTCTTTTATAAAATCTATTATTTTATCTATAGTTTCTTTATTAATAGATTTGTTTGTTTTACTTTGATAACAATATGTGCATCTAAGATTACAATTTCTAGTAAATACAATATATAATTCAAAAACATTTTCAAACATTTATTTACTCCTCCTATAATCTAATATTCCTTCATAATCCATAAGATTTAATTTAAATTCATTAGAATAACAACTTAATAAATTTTTTTCTTTTTTTATTGGTTTAATTTTTTTAGTTACAAGATAATTTTTCAATCTTAGAAAATAATCTTTATCTTTTAATTGCCTCCAAAGCAAAGTAGGACTACCATTTTTTTCTATAAGTCTTATACCAAAGTTTTTATTAAAAGCTCTAGTTTCTGAATTTTTAATATAATTTCTTATGATAAAATATCCATTTTCATAATCAGTTTCAACTAATTGGTGTTTATTACTATCACGTCTAAACACTTGATCTATCTTACTTATCCAATCGAAATCTTGAATATTTATTTCTTCTAAATGCTCATATTTATTAACTAATTTACAAGAATAATCATCAGTTATATTGACTTCAAACTCTATGAATTCATCATAATAAAATTCTTTATAAAATATAAATTTTAAGTTACAAAAATAAAATATATCATTAACACTATTACCACTAATACGTTTAATACATATATCGTCTTTAATTAAATCAGCAGTAATATATACTGGTGTACTAGATGTTCTATTTGCTTTTAATTTTATTTTAAATAATCCTTTTTCATATTTATAATTAAAGTTACCTACTATCTTTACTTCATTGATATCTAAATCAACTTTATAATTTTTATTCAAAGTAAAATCACTATAGTTTAATAAGCCATTAAGATTACTACCAAAAGGAAAATAGAACATCTTTTTAAAATCGTCTAAGTAATTAGTATTTAACTTTTCAGAATTTATTCTATAATTATTTAAACCTAACAAACTTATCCAATCATATATATGAAGATGTTCTACTTGAATAGTTACTTTATCAGTTTTATCTATAACATTAAAAAATATTTCTCCATCTTTATAGAAATAATATTTTTTACCTAAAGTAATATGTCTAACTTTTCCTAAAGACATATAATAAATATCATATTCATCTACACTTAAAAGTTTTTCTAAATTATTAACTTTTATTTGAAATATACTTTCTATTTCATTGGTAAGAGTAAAACATTCATGATTATATTCATTATAGAAATTCAACATTAAATGAGTTTTAATTAAAATATCTTCTCCACATATATACATAAATCCTTCAGAATCTATATAACAATCTTTGATATTAAATTCATAGTTTAAAGAATAAATTAATTTATATGGTTCATAAGAAACTATATTTATAGTTTTATCTTTAAAACTAATACCATATTTTATTCCTTGATAAACGAAAGTATTATCTAATAAAATAACTTTATAATTATCAGTAACTTCATCTTTTATAGAAGCATTTATATATTCATTTACATAATTATCATAAGTAGTTGGTTTATATCCTTCTTTTTCCAATCTTTGTATATCATCTTTATTAGTTATAGCTAATATATCTGTTTTAGTTTCTCTAAAAAAAATATTGTTAAATATATTTTTTATTTCTAATTTTATATGTATTTCATTTCTGTAAATTATATTTATAAATTCTCTTAATGTAGTATCATATTCATTATTATAAAAAGCCATTAGTTTATTTCACCTACTATAACTATATCTGTTTTAAAATCTTTATTTTGTCTTCTTTCTAAAGAATTAGTTATAACAGGAGAGAAATAATCTTCATCACTGTAAATACTATATTTTATATTTAATTTATCTTCATTAAGAGAAAATATTATATCGTTATCAGAAAAATATTTATTTATAGTAAACTCTATTTGATCACTGCTTATATTAACAGAATCTGTTAAATACAGTTCTTTAAATAATTCGTTTAAATATTGTTTTATTCCTTCTAAATGAACATTAACATCAAAACTAGAAGAACCATCAAACCATTCGCTTAATTGCTTTGTTATTCCACCTATATTAAATTGTGTTATAGTAGGTTTATCTATAACTATCATACTGCTAGAAAAGAAATCTACAGATTCTATAGCTTGTTCTATTATTTTATTTAAGTATTTTATATCACTAGGTATTATAACTATTCTTGTTCTATTGAATTCTTTATAGATCTTTACGTCACTTACATCTTCTATACCCATAATATAACTTTTTATTTTAGTTATATTACTATCACTAAAATGTTGAATTAAACCTTTGGCTCTAGCAGAATATTCTAAATCGCTTTCTTTATCTAATGTTGTAACTGTATTACTTATCAATACATACTTATATAAATAATCAGATTTATTATTTTCTTCAATACTATCTATTGTAATATTGTTTAATCTTATTTTTGTATTACCTATTTGAACATAATCATCTATTAAATTTAAATTAACTCCACTAGGAACAGCATATATAATATTTGTAGAATAAGGATTTATATTTTGTTCTGTAGTAACTCTATATGTTTCTCCATTTATTTCTACAAGAGTGTTAGAACCTATAATTATTTTTTTAGAATTATTATTATAAAATGTTAAACTAACTTCTTTTGTATTTTTAATTATTCTAGGTATTCCAAAAAAATTATATAGTTCATCTAATAGTTGTCCACTTCTTCCATCAAAAGTAAGTTCGTTAACTATCTTTTCTATATCTTTTGAATTATCAGATATACCATTAAAAATTAAATTTAATATTTCACCTAAATTAGAATTGCCACTAACATCAAAACCTTTTAGTTTTAGTTGATGTTTTACATTTTCTAATCTTGTAGTATTACTATCATTTTTAACTAACATCAAAACTCCTTTCTTGATTTGTTTATTCTATTATGATAAAATTAATTTGTAATAAATAAAAAGTCTTAGGGATTAGTCTTAGAATTACTTTTCTTCATGGTAATTAATATTGTTTGATATTAATAATTTAAACCTCTTTTTTAAATTAAGCACTGATTTTATCAGTGCTTTTTTTAATTATTTTCCGTACGTTCGGAAAGGTTTTAAAAATGTACACAGTACAAATTTAAAACAGTTTTATTTATTATTAACTTTTCTTTTTATTACTGATTGTCTTACGTGTTCATAGTTGCCAGTAGAGAAAGCAGCTAACTTATTAGAAATACTAGTTAATCTTCTTTTTATTGTAGTTAAATTATAAGTAAGCTTTTTATAAACTTGCATTATACCACTTACAAATTTAATAAATCTTATAGCTGGAGTTATAACAGATTCAGTTAAACCAGCAGCAGCAGAAGTACTTCCTGTAAAAATAGTACTAAAATTACTAAAGATATTAACACTGTTTTCATATTTGGTTTTCATATAATCAACTGATTGTTGCTTAATGTTTTTAATAGAACTAGTAATATCATTAAATTTTTCTTTTAACATTAATCGTTTTTCACCTCATTATCTAAGATTTCTTCCATATATTCACTATAACTTAAGTAATCAAATACAAGATTATAATCAAAAACCTCTCCTACATAAATACCTAATTTATCATCTTCAGAATATCTTATACAAAGTTTTTGCTTTTGTATTGAGTGGTCATATATATTACCTGCTGTACCTTTATGAGAAATAAAAATTATAATATCACTATCTATTATTTTTATTCCATTTCTAACCCAAATATTAGCACTTGGAATATCATTTTTTTCGTGCATTTCCTCAAAAGGATGTTGCATTGTATCTTCTCCAAAATAAACCATTACATTATTCATAGCCATTTCACTTAATGATTGAGAATTTTTTATATTATTTATTTCAGCTTTAAGACTATATATATTATCTATTGTTAAAGGTTGTTCTTCTATCTCAAAATAATTTTTATTATATTCAGATTGTTTGTTGTTTATTTTATTATTTTTAGAAATTCTTTTTTGAAATTCTTTATCTCTTTCTTCTGGATCTATAATTTCTTGATGATGATACACTAATCCACCTAATATAAAAAAATCTGGATTAACATCTGTTATATACCTGTATTTTGCCACGATAAAGCACCTCCATTCTATAAATGATATACTCTACTGATGATTTTGTCCTATTTACTAAGATTTTTTATAATTATTATTATTAAGATAAGGAGGTTAAATATGATTTTTTTAGATTTAGAAATACCAGAATATGTATCAATGAGAATACAAGAATCTAAAACACCTGGTTTGCTAAAAACTATAAGAGGTAAAGGTGTAGTAGAAAATTCAAATGAATTTGGTTATGATGAAAGACTACATTTAAATTTTATAGTTAATGAAAAAAACTTAATAAAATTAATGAAATTACAAGCAAGATTTCAAACTTTATGTTTAATACCTATGTATTCTAAAAATTTAAAAACTAAAATTTTTAATTCTTATTTAGAATATCAAAAAAAATTATTAGATACTTTTTTGTTAAATGCTGGAATGGAAGAAACAGAACAAAGAGAAAAAACATTAGATGAAGTATATAATAAAAATGCTGAATTTCTAGGGATAGAATGTCTTAAAGAATTAGATTATAAAATAAATCCAAATGTAAATGATTGTATGATGGTTTTTTTAGAAAGCTTTTCAGTTAAAACTATACAAGATAGTTCTAATGGTTTTGAAGTCGAAATGATTATATGGGTATGTAATGATTTAACTTTTTTCAACGGAAAAGAACAAGAATTTTTAGAAAATTATTATAAAAAATTTCACGACAAAAAACATTCTTTTGATTTAATAGATAAAGAAGTAGAGAATATCTTTAATGAAAATTCAAGGAACAATAATATAAACTTGATTTTTGGTAATGCATGGAATGAACAAACTACTTATAATCCAGAAAAGAAATTTGAAAAGAAAGAAAGTCCTACAGAATTAAATGTTATAGGAGAATACATTCAACAAATAGAAGTAAGAATGATGAATAACCTTGTAAGACTTCCTATAGTAGGGAAACCTAAAGGTTTTATACAACATTTAGGTAAAGGGGAAATAGGTATAACAGTTAAGTTAGCTCTTAACCAAAAAAATGCTATAGAAGAAAAAATAATACATCAAGCTAAATCATTAGCTTTATTTGAACAAGAATATATAACAGTATCTGATTGTGATTTCTATTTGTTTAAATCATTTGATATTAAAGAACTTAGTATATGTACAACTATTATAGAAGAACCTAGTGATGATGTTGATGTAACTGTTTTAACTTTATTTTTTGTTGCTGCTTCAACAAATAAAAATGAAATAGATGCAGATTACTTTACAGTTATGGAAAGAGCTAATAATACTAAAACAATTAAATATTTCTCTAATTTTTTAGATATAGTATTAACAGATGATACTAAGATAAAATTAAACGATAGAACATATAACGAAATGGATAAAGATTATGTGTATTCTGATAAAATTTTTAAAGAGTTTAATACTATTGATAGTTTAAATTTAGATAAAAAAAATAAAGACAAATTGAGAAAAGATGTAAATACTAAAAAAATGTCTGCTTTTTCTAACATAATAATAAGTAAAGCAAATAAAAAAACAAATATAGAAGAAGGAACTAGAGAAGATATAAACAATCTCGAGAAAAACGATTTTACATTAATGGACCTTATATTGACTTATAGACAGTATAGAATAGGTTCTTTTATAGCTTGTACTAAAAGTGATAGTAGTCAATTAGATTTTAAAGTAGAAGATTTAGATAAATATTATGAAGTTCCCTCTAGTACTTTAGCTCAAGGTGGAGCTAGAATATTTATGAGAGAAAATGTTAGAGTAGTAAAAGATAATATGTATTACGATGTTATAAAATTTAGATTACAAAACTTAGCATATAGATTTTTACTTTCATATAACAATACAGATAATGAAACTTATAAAAACTTAAATTATGATGACTTATATAAATTAGAAGAAAGTACACAAGCTAAATTTGTAGACGATGTAATGAAATATTTTGTTATAGATTTTTTTGAATTAGATGCCTTTAAAGATATTAGAAAAAGATTTATAACAGCTATATCACACGTATTTAAAATAGAAGTATTCAATAGTTTTTGTGTGTTATTAAAAAGTATTTTTGATGATAAAGAATGCGATAAATATTTAGGTACATTTGCAGAAAGAATACCAATACTTATAGATAGTGAATTTAATGTTGAAGTTAAGAATTTTCTTTTTATAGGTATGATGAATGCTTTTAATAAAATGGAAGAAATAATAAAAACAACTGATTTTAAATCAAAAGTATTAATTTATGTAAAAACAAACTGGTATGATAATTCTGAAACTATAGCAGATACATCTATACAAAAAGCATTAGATGTAGAAATTGATAAATTTATAAATAGATATAGTACTTTTAAAACTAAAATATCTGCTGAAAAATTTGATAATAATTTATTTAATTTAATATTGTTAATTTTCAAATTAGAATTATTAGGAATTAAATTTGATAAAACAGATTTAATGAGATCAGTTCAAAATAACAATAACAAAGCAAATACAACAGATAGAACAGATAACAGAGGATATTCTAACGACAATGAATTATTATTTAAAGCTACAATAGAAGGTGCTAAAGAAAGATTATCTACAGATCAAAATTCAAGAAGTTATTTATATTTGAACTCAGAAAACCAATGTTTATTATTAACTGATATGATAACTTCTTTATTAATGGCAGATATTTCTTATGAAAGAAGTGTTATAGGTGTAATAGCTACAGAATCTGCTAAAAATTTTGTAGGTCCATTTTCCATAACTTATGCAGCTATTAAAAACGAAATAGGAGTAAGTAATGATAAAATAAGAATTTCTAAAGGAAATAAAGATTTAGAAACTTTTAAAACTACAGCGAATGAAGAAGAATTAAAAACGATAGATAGATTAAATAAGTTTCTTTATTTAGAAAGTATAATAGAAAGAATGTTTGGTAATGAAGCTTTAAATTATTTTTTAGAATCAAGTTCTAGTTTTATAAGAACAACTACAAATAATAGAGATTTTCAAAGAATATTTGGAATACAGGTGTTTAGTAATTTTGAATCTCCTATGGAGTTTTTAAAAGATATATCTGTAAATACAAAAACATATAGAGGATTGTTTGATTGGTCTCTAAGTATGCTTAATGATTTAGATAAAAAAGCTAATCAATATAAAGAAGGAGATCTTATAAATTCTTTTAATAAAGAAAAAGATGAAAATTTACAAGAAAATGTAGATAAAATTAAAGAAGACTTTTTAAGTACTAATGAAAAAATTAAAATTTTAAATGGTGAAACAATAAACAAACAAGAATCTGCAAGTTCCTTTATGAGTACTCCAGCATTACAAACTGAATTATTATCTGAATTTAAATATGTAAGAGCTTTAAGAAGTGCTGCCAAACTTATGACAACACAATATGAAATGATGATGCCAGACTATGAAATATATGTTATAGATGAAAAAGAAATAGAAACAGCTTCTTATAGAGGGTATGATTTACAAAACAAAATATACGCACTAAGAAACGTGTTAAGTGTTAATATAAAAAAAGATGATAATACTAATATTAAAACAGCTATAGTTAAAATATTAAATGTTAAACCTTTTGATATAGGATTAAATACTATTTTTGAAAACAAAAATATAATAAATGACGATATGATACCTATAAAAAACGAAGATGGAAAAATAGTTATGGAAAAAGATGAATATTCAGAAATAGTTTATGGTAACAAATTCACTACTAAACGTATGGCGTTTAAACCAGGATTATTAATAAATATATCTTTAGATCCGAGATCTAATTATTATGATTTTACAGGGAAAATAGAATCTGTTAATTTAACTAAAACTGTAATAACTTTAACTTGTAGTAGTTTCGCATCTGAATTGTTAGGTAAATCATTTGATATGGACAATAAATATTTGTATGGATTATTCAATGCATTAGGTGCTACTTGGAATAGTATAAAAGATTTATTCTATGAAAGAGGACAAGGAATAGGTAGATCTAGAATAGAAAATATAAATAAATATATAATACCAGATAAAATATATACTGCTTTATCTTCTAAAGAAGGAGATACCAAAACTCAAATATATGATAAATCTATAGCTGGTGCTACAGGAATGATTTATACTGCTTTAGAAAAAGCAGGAGAAAGTTTAAAACACTTCTACACTCCTTATAATGATTTACTACAAGGAAGAAATATTTCTACAAACTTCAAGAAGTTAAATTCAACTTTAGGGAATAGTAAATTTTTCTCTGAAATGGCAGAACACGATAGTATTGTTGCTAGTAGATTAGTAGAAAATGTAAATGCTGTTGATTTTGATATTTCTTTTTATGGAATAAGCAGTTATAAAACAGCTTATGAAGGATACAGCAAAAAAAGCAATATATATTCACAAATAAATCACAGTAGTTTTATAGCTAATGACACTTTTAATAAAACAGCTAATATTGTTACAGAAAGCAATTACGATCCTACAATACATAATGGAGATCCTACTGTAACTACTGGATCTTCTGGAAAATTAAATTCTGCTTTGTCAGATATGTATTGTTATGAAAGACCTGGAGTAAAAGTTTACGATGTATTAAATGATATACAATTAAGAAATCCAGCTGCTTATTGGGACGTTATAGAAAGCGGACATTATGCAACTTTATTCTTAGGAAGAAACAACTATATGATAAAACGTAAAAACAAAACTTCTACCTTAACTAAAACAGAGATAGAAAGAATGTGTAATTTTATAGATTATTTTTTAAAGCAACACGATACATTGCTTACATATACTAATGAATTATATATAGATCAAATTATAGATTATACTAATTTGTTTAGAAGTCTAGCAGCTATATACGATACTTCTTACCAATTTGATGAATATATAATTAATTTAATGAAAAAATTCAACAATGAAAATCCTATAGAAGTAACTTATAATGATGATAATGAAAATATATCTAAGAATATAGAAGGATATGATTTAGCTTCAAATATACATTTAGCAGTTAGTGGTTATAATTTATTAGCATGTGATATAAAAACAAATGAAAATTATTGTAATACAGTAGATATAATTTATTCACCTACATTCAGTGATAGAATAGGAAGATGGTTTCAATTAGAATTTTCAGATGCTAATAGAATTAAATTGCATTCTTTCAAAGATTTACCACAAGAAAGAGAAAGAACTAAAATTGTAGATAGTTCTTTTACTACTGATATACATAATAAATATCAAGGATTTGAATATGCTCAATCTATTTTAATGAAAGAATTTAGAAACTATTATGATGGTAAAATAGTTACTTTATATATTCCAGATTTAAAAAAGAATGATGAAATTTTATTAATAGATTCTAAAAATTCTATAACTGGTACTGTTGTAGTAAAAGACTTTCAACATATAATGGATGTAGAAAGTGGGTTAATTACTATTATAACTCCAGGAATGAAAACTTCTACATCTTCATTGATAAACGATTTATATTTAACTGGATTATGGAACGAATTAGAATATGACTATAAATCTAGTAATTCAAATAGATTCGATGTGTTACAAAATGCTAAAAAAGATTTTACTAAAGTAAATCAAGAAGCTTCTGTGTTGATGAAAGAATTATTTGGTAAAGTTAAAGAAGGTATGCCACAAATACCAATAACTTACGATAACTCAGGTTTCAATTTTAATTATAATGAAAATACAATTACAAAAAATGAAAAAGATGCTAAAAATATAAAAGATTTAGAAACATCTGAACAAAATAAAAAAAATATTTTAGAAACTAAGTTTTTAAATTCAGATGAATGGACTAATGTACAAATACCTAGAAATCAAAATGATTTGCCTTTTAAAATATATCCTTTAATACAAAATGGTCAACCTATGATACCAGATTATGATATATATAATACGAAATCTAATGAGAATTCAACTGTAAAAAGATTAATAGCTGCATTATTATATTCTAGTTTTGTTTTAGGTTCAGCAAGTAAAGCTTTAAGTTATGTAGGTGACGCATTTAAACAATTAGCTAACTATTTAGATTTATCTGATAAACAAATGTATGAAAATATAATATCTACATTTTTACCAGGTTTTGAAAATTATTCTTTAGATAAATATGATAAAGAAAGTTTAGCAGCTATATTAGTAAGCGATAATTTGTATAGCACAGCTATAGAAACTGCTAATATAGTATTTATAAAAGAAATAGCAGATAAATATAATATGGCATTTTTTAACTGCCAAAAACTAAATCAATTTGAAGATGATAGAATAGAAAAAATAGCAGCAATATTAATACATTTCACATTGATAAATTTAGTAGAGTTAGATGGGAGAAAAGGAGACCAAAACGATATAAGCAAAATAGAGTTTGAAGATTCTAATTTTACAGTTGTTAATAAACTAGTCCAAAAGATGAATGATTTATCTATAAAATATAAATTAAATAAAAAATTTGAGGTTTTTTATCAAGATAGATTATTAGCAGATGGACCTGTAAAAACTTCAGAATATGCTTATGACGATATAGGAGCTGTAATAACAGAAGTAACAGATATATATACTTTATCATATGGAATGACAGAAACTGTAAATGCTAAAGTAGGTGAAAACGGAAAATCTTATAATGTATCAAGAAATTTTTTAAGCTATCTTATTTCATTTAAAACTGATAAAATTGATTGCATAATTACTAAAGCGTTTGTATTCCATAATTATTATGGTAGTGGAGATATATCTGAAATAACAGCTTCTTATGCAGTAAGAACAAAATTAATGTCAGATTTAATGAAACAAGCAGATAAAAACAATAATAAATTCTCTAACTTTGCAGTTATTGGTGACTTCAACTTAAATGTGTTAGACAGAACAGTTTCTAATTCTTTAGGAGCTTTAGACTTTGCAAACAATAATATATATGTATTAGATAAAACAAATATTAAAGTTGCTAATAGAAATAATTTGCCTACTACTATAGGTAAAAAAGCATATGATAATTTTATTTTTACAGATGGTAGTAATTTACTTGATGATGTACTAGAAAAAAATTCTATTTATCATAATACAGGAATGTTTAAAATATTTAAAAACTATTATAAAATTACAGAAAATATAGAACCTTTATCTGACCATTACCCTATATATGTAGATTTTGAAATGACTAATTCTTATAATGAAAAACAAGAAATTATTAAGAATGAAAATTTAATAAAAGATAATATAACTTCTATAAACAATGATGATATTTATATGTCTAATATGAACAAAGATGAATTGTTGAAAAGTGATAGTAAACTAAGAGCAGAGTTACAAAATGTAATGAATAAAAACTCTGATATAATAGGCAAGACAAAATATAGTATAGATAAAGTTATAAATAATTCTAAAAATGGTTTAATAAATAGTTTTTTAGGAGGACTTGTATTTGGTCCTGTTTTACATGATGAGAATTATCCTTTAAAAAATTACTTTAAAGGAGTAGAAGGAGTAGACGTAAGATTGATTTATCTTATGGAACAAGTATTAGAAGAATCTGAAATTAAATTTAATATAATATCTGGTTTAAGAACTAAAAAAGAGCAATTAAATTTATTAAATAAAAGAACAGAAACAGGTGCTAGAGTTACTAGTACTATGTGTAGTTTTCATTTAATAGGAAGAGCTATAGATATTAAATTAGAAGATGGAAGTTATTCATTAAATAAGTTTAGAAAGATAAATGAAATAGTACAAAGAAAATCTAAAAATTTAGATTTACGAGTTAAATGGGGTGGAGAATGGGTTAAATTAGTAGATGGTCCTCATTTTGAATTGCATTCTATATAACAAAAAGGCAGAATAATCTGCCTTTTTTATATTAAAATAATTTTTTCTTTATAGAAGTATATATAGGAGCTGCACCTTTTAATTCTTCTGCATATAAATTAGTTTTCATTCCATTAGTAAAATTTAAGTTTTTATACAATTGTTCTAATGTCATTGATTCTAAATTTGAACCTGCAATATATTTTCCTCCTTCTTTACTTATGAAAGGTTTAATTAATTTACCTAATCCTAATAATCCTATACTTCCAAATGTAGCACCTAATGCAGCTTTTCCTTTGTTATTTGATAAAGCAATATTATATTTAATTAATTGCTTGTTATATTTAAAATTAACTTTATTCAATACTTTTTGATTAGTAGAAATAGATCTAGCAGAATTTAATAGTATTTCATTAAAATCTTTAGAGCTTATATATTTTTCTGAAATGATTTCTGAAATTACTTTTTTTCTAAACATATCTTCGTTTACATTTGCATTATATAATAATTTCTTTTTTCTTTTTATTACAAAATCAACAAGAGAACTTGCTTCATTAAATCTATTAATAAAATTATTATATCCTAAAGAAGATGATAAGTTTTTGTAATATTTATTTTTATCAGTAAAAATTTTAGCTAGCAAAAAATAACTTTCGTCTATATTTTGATTTGTTATTCCAAGATCTGTATGTTTAAAATCTGTAAGTATATTATCTAAATTAGCAATTAATCTTTTTTTATATTTTTCGAACTCAATAGCATTTTGTCTTGAGTAATCTATAAGTTTTTTATTGTTTTTAAATTCTCTTTCAACAACAACAGTAGAAGTAAGTCTACTATCAAATCCACCTTTCAATCTTTTTAAAGCATTAGCTTCTGTTAAATCTTCACCTAAGTATCTATAAGCATCTAACATTTGCTGAGCTATATTTTGTTTTTCTGCTGGATTGATAAACTTTTCCATAACCGTTTCATCATTTTGAACTAATTTTTTAATAACTTCAGGAGTAAAATAAATATTTCTATTATATTTATTATCTCCAATAAAAGTTTTCTTTAATCTATTTAATGCTTTTAAGTTTAATAAACCATTATTAGTATATAAAAAACTAGCATCTTCTATATAGAAATTCTCTCCTCTATTTGAATTTATTTTTTTATAAAAATTACGTATTGTAGGTATATTACTTTTTGTTTTGTCATCGATTGGAATAACAAAAGCTCTGTCTTTAGCTATTAGATTTTTCTCTAAATATGTAGGTTCTCTACCTACTATTAACTTAGTCATTAATTTAGGATTAGCTATACGAAAATGTTTTTTATTCATTTCAAAAATAGCAGAGTTAATAGAACTATTAATTTGTTTAACTATTTCTTTTCTTTGATTTTGTATTAAATCATCTCCACCTTTTATATCTGATAAAAAATCATCTAAGTTAAAATCTTCAAATCCATTATTTTTACCAGCTATATCAGAATATTTTTTTATTACATTATTAACAAAATTTTTATTTTGTTTATGTAGGTTTTTAACAGAGTCACTTAATGGACTATCATTTATACTAGGTACTCCGTTTTCATAAAAGTCCTTTAACAATGCAAAAGATTCTTCTCCAGTTTTACCTTCGTGATTAAATATAGCATTATTCACATTTAATGCCATTGCATATTCTGAAATAGGATTGTTGCTTTTAGACATAATTCTCTTGTAAAAAGGAGAACTATTTCTACTTCTCTGTTTAACTAATTCTTTTTGAAAATTTGTTACTGTTTCAGAATTTAAAAAATTATCTACTACTTTTTTAAAATCTTGATCTTTATCTTTATCACTTATTAAAGAACTTAAATCTTCAAAGTTAAATATTTTCCTATAATTTAAATCCTCAACTTTTTTTGATTTACCAGTATAGTTTTGTGCAAAATAAGGAATAAATCCTTTATCTAAAAATTCAATTAATTCACTATCAGTTTTGTTATTTAATATTCTTTCTTGATAAGCATTTATATAATCTTTAGCCATACTAATACTACTTATAGATGCGGCACTACCTAAGCTAGTATATGCTTGATGTTTTAAATTAATTATTTCTTTGTTAGACATCAGTTCTTCAAATTTAATATCACCTTTTCTAAATTTTTGAATAGCTTCGTATGCATCACCAACATCATATTCTAGTCCAGGGTCATTTTGTATAAGCATTTCACCAAACAGATTTAATCCTTTATACATTTCATATTCATCTGGATTTACATACTTTTTCTTCATAAGACTATTGAATAGTCCTTCTTCTATTTTTCTAAATTCATTTTTATATTCGTTTTTGTAAAAACTATATTGTTTTATTTGTTTTGGGTCGATTAATTCACCATATATTTTTCTAAAATCTTCACTTCTTAAATCAATAGCTTTATATAATAATTGCCTATTCAATCCTTTTTCTTCTGCTCTAGAAATCACATCTTCTAATAAAGCACCTTGATCATCAAACCCTTTTTTAAAAGCTACTATACCTTCTAATAAATTAACTGTTTTAGCTTTATTTCTATCACTATTTGTATTAACAAAAACATCGTTATATAAAGAAACAACTTTGCTATTTAAATCTTCAGAATTCCTAGCTAATAATTTATTTGTAAATATTTTAGAACCTTCAAGGCCACCAAGAGTTAATCCGTGTTTTGCAGAAATAGCAGATTCAATCATATTATCTGCAAACAAATCCATACTATGTGCAGAATACTTTTGTAATTTCTGTATTTCTTTTAAACCTTCTACACTTAATCCTTTTACATTACCTATCTTAGCCATTACTTCTGTAGGTTTCATATTCATTATATCTGTTCCTGTTTTTCTTATAGATGTTGCATATGTATGAGTTTTACCAGTATTTCTTTGTCCAGTTAATTCATCGAATATACCTTTTGAACTTTTTTCTTTATAAAATTCATTGAATGTTCCTCTATCTATAAATTTTTCTATTTCTTTCATAGTATCTTTATATAAATCATTTATAGAGTTATAAGGTTTTTCTGAAGTTTGCATTTTATACAAAGCCGTAGTAGTAATTAAATCTATATCGTGTATATTAAAATCTTTGTTTCTATTTCTTAAAGAATCTATAAAACTTCTAGAGTTATTTATATATCTTTTAGCATAATCACTACCTACAGTAATTTTAGAGTTCTCGTATTTACTACTAGCTTTATCTAATACACCTTCTAATAAATTTATATCACTGTTACTAATATTTTGAGCTTTACCAGTTCTCATAAATTGATCTACTACATTTTCCATTTCATATATTGAATTATAATGTTTTTTAAATTCTTTTTTAGTTCTTTCTCTAACTGCGTGAGAAAAGTTTAGAAACCCTTTTGTATGCATATTAAATTCTTCTTCTGAATAACCTAATTTTTCATTTAAATATTCAAAAATTTCTTTTTTATCTTTGCCTTTTAATTCTACTATATTTCCATTATCATCTAATACTTTTCCAGTAAATTCAGTAAACATTCCTGCGTTATCGTCCCATTTACCAAAAGTATTATTTTTAATTTGAAAATCTATAAATGCTCTAGCTTGAGTATCAAATTTAACTTTTGAATCTTCTATAAAATCTAAAAATGCCATTTGAACTTTATCTCCGTCATGGTCTCCACGTCTATATAGCATAGTCTTTTTACCAAAAGTAACAACACCTGCTTGGTTTTTTTCTTTTGGTAAATAAGTTAAAACAGCATTAGCAAATTTATTTTTCAAATATCCTTTATTTGTATCTATAGTTATATTCATAACTCCACCCATATGATTATATGTTTGTTGTGGATGTCTACCCAAGAAAGCCATTTCTCTATAAAACCCTTTTTCTGAAATATCAACAGAACTATTTCCGAATATATCTTTTGGTTCAAAATCTTTTCCTCTAAAAGCCTTAGTAAAATCTTTAGATGTTATAGTTATTTCAGATAATTCTGCTATATTCCTATTGAATGCAGCTCTAGCTTTATCTAAACCTTCTTTAAAATTATTTCTGCCACCTCTTTCTAATTCTAGAAGCATATCATTACCAGATAAATCTTTAAATAAGTTTTCATTAACAACAGCACTTCCTAAAAATTCTTCTAATTGTTCTAAATTTTTTCTTACTTGATTTGCATTAGTTACTTGTTTACCATTAAATCCTTGGAACATTAGTTCTTCTATTTTAGTTAATAGATTACTTCCTTCAAGAGGATTTGCAGTGAATGAAGAATCTATTTTAAATTTTTGCATAGAAGTTAATTTACCTTTCTTTTGGAAAATTCTTTTAGCACTATCTGGAATTTTTACATAATCTTCTAACAAGTCAAAACTTAAATCAAATTGTTCTTTTAATTTTTCTTTATAAAATCTATCAAAAGTCTTTTTGTTTTCTAATCTTTTATTATTAAAAATAACATTTTCTATTTCTTTTTTTATATCAGATGTAGTAGAACTATCTTTTAATTTTTCAAAAACTATCTTTTTATTTAAATCTATTTCATCTTGCCTAGACTTCATATCTTGTTCCAATAAATTAAATCTTTTTTCATACTCATCTTTTGTTATATCTGTATAAGCATATATTTCAGCAAATTTTTCATTAGTACTTTGCCTATCTATTTCTAATGTTATTGTAGAATCCATTATATTTTTAGAAGTTTCAAAAATATTAGAATACTTATTACTAATATCCAATGAATTAAATAGTTGATAAGATGTTTTTACTTCATCTATTTTTTTATTTCCAGAATAAAAATCTAATACATCATTATATATATCATCTACTATTGATTTATCTTTTTTTATTATTTTTTCTTCTAATGGTTTGTAAGATTTATCAAAAGATTTTATTTCATAATATTTTTTAGCTATATCTGTAATTCTATTAAATTCTTCATCTGGAATAATACTGTCATCAGTTTCGCTTACATCGTAACCTAATCCTACAGTAACAATAACACTACCTGTTTTAAATGCAGTTTGTAGTTGTTTTAAAGCAAAATCATTTTTATTTGTTAAATTCTTTTTATACATTTCTAACAACTTAGCAGTTATATTCATATCTCTTATATTCTCTTTTTCACCTATATTTTTATCTCTTAAAGTTTTAACTGCTTTATTTAATGATTCTTTTAAATATTCATATTCTTTATAATTCATAGTTCTAGTATCTTTCATTTGAGAAAAAGCTTCTATAGATTTTGATATAGCATTATACTCATATGAACTTATTTTTGGGTCTACCTTAACTTCTGATAAAGTTTTTAAAAACTCATTTGTTCTTTGCATAGCTCCTTGAATTTCTCTAGTAAAGCTTTCCATTATATCATCATTTATAACTATATTTATATTATTTTCTAATTTACCATCACTAGCTTTTTCTAATCCTTTTTCTTTCATAGCTCTACCTAAAATAGAACCTTCTACTAATCTATTATGTTTAAAATATTTCTCTTTATCATTAAGTAAATAATCTGTACCTTCTAAATCTGATAAATTAAGTAATATACCATTATCTATATTTTCACTTATAGATTTATTTACTTTAGTTAAATCAAAATTTTTATTGTGGTCATATATAGTGTTTAGTAATTCTGAATTAGTCATACTAGCATATAATCCACCCATATAATCAGATAATCTAGAAGTGTTTTTCTTTTGTATGTAATTACTTAATTGGTTATATCCACTCGTTCTTAACATTTCTACCATTTCTCTTGAAACTTTAGAAGCGTCTTCTTTCTTTTTAGAAGCATTAGAGTTTACTCTTTCTGAAGCTAATTTAAATATATATAAATTACCAGAACCGAATTCAAATTCTTTTTTACCTTGATATCCTACAACTGTAGCTTCTTGAGTAGTTAAAGGTATATAAGAATTTGTTCCAAATTCTTTAAACGTTTTTGTATATGCAGAATGTATAGCTCTAATAACACCAGTATGTGCTTGAGAACCAGTTATCAATTCTCCATCTGCATTATAATAACTAGCACCATATTTTTTTGTAACTCTATCTAAAATTTCTTTACCACGTTCAGAAAATATTTTACCTGTATTAGCTAAAGGATCACTTAATAACTGTTGAAATTCATCTGCTGTAATTCTTTTTTTATCACTGAAATCATATAAACCATTTTTATTTTTAGTTCCTTGAAACTGTTTAGTTAAGTAAGATTCTTCAATTTCATATACTCCATATTTAGAGTTTGTTACAATTTCTACTCCTAAATCATTTAACAATTCACTCATATTATCCCTTAAAAGTTCTACACCTTTTAACCCTTTAGCTTCAAAAGCATTTGTAAATACAGTTTGTAACAACCCATGTATCATCATACCTGTTTGAGTTCTCTTTTCTCCTTTGTTATTAAACACTGCATCTATCCAAATATCTCCGTCATTTTTAGTCTTAACTTTCATAAAATCATAAATTTCACTGATAGTAAATTTAGCACCACTAGCTTGTCCTTTACTTCCTTGAGCAGAACTAGCTATATTTTCAAACATAATTTCTATATTATGTGTTTGGTCATTATATTTATAACCACTCACACTAAATCCTATTTCTGGTTTTAATTCATTGTGAGTTTTAACAACATCTGTGGTAATTATTGTTTTACCTTTTTTAGTATTAGGTTCAACAATAGCACCAGTAGCTTTATTTAAATCACCTAGAATGTTTTGTATTTCTCTTGTAATATTCATTCTATTTTCTTGTGTATCTGTGTTTGAGAATTTTCTATATTTACTATTGTATATATGTTCTTTCTGTAATGTATCTACCATAAAATTATAATAAGACAATAATCCTTTTGTAGTTCCTAAATCAAGATGTTTTAATTTAGCACCAGAAGAAAATTGTTCCATTATATTTCTAAATTTTTCTCTTCCTTCTATAGTTCCATATAATTCTTTAGGTAAAATTTCTTTTATTAATTTATTTAAATTATCTTCATCTTTAATAAAATTATGTATTTCAGCAGCAGAGCTAAAAGTTTTACCATCTATATTTAATTTTTCAAAGTTAATTTCTTCCAAATTTAATTTAAACTCTTTATTTCTAATAGCATTAGTAGTTAATTGCATATTTCTAGTAGCCGTCATACCTTCTTGGAATGAAGCACTAAAACTATTAAGTCCATCTCCTATTGCAGTGTTTACATCTCCTATAGCAAATGTTTTGTAAGTAGTTCCTCTAACATAAGGACTATTTCTTAAACCATAACTATTGTTTAAATTATTTATTGCATCTTTAAGCATTTCTTCAGTAGTATATTTACCTAATCTTAAACCAACTCCACTAAAACCAGTTTTACTAAGTATCATAGCATTTAGTTCACTTACTGTTTTTTCTACACCATTTATTTTAACAACTCTTTCTCCTAGTAAGTCTTGTGATTGGAATGTTCTTTGAGTTACTTTATTCCAAGCCATACCTGGTAATGTAAATCCTAATGAAGTTAAATAACTATCTCCGTGTGCAAGAGAAGTTTGTTTAGCAGAACCTGTTGTATTTACTATTTGATCTCTATTTAACACAGCCATAAAAGCTGTGTTATTTAAATGTTTAATAACATTGTCTTTCATAAGAATATCAGACATCATAGAAATCATACTAGACATATCTTCATCTTTATCTCTTCTAGCTCTTGCAAGTAAATAACCTACTTTATCTTTGTAGTTCAAATTATCTCCGTGGTTTTTACTTAAATAATAAGTTATATTATCATAAATTCTATTATAATTTGTTAGTACTCTAGCATTATTCTTTTGTTCTTCTGTCATAAATTTCAAAGGAGCAAACAGTTCTTTTTCATTACCATCTGAATCTTTAAATTTATATATACCAAAATTACCATTATCTGCTTCTTGTCCTTTTAGAAAAGATTTATAAAATTGTAATTTTTGGAATTCTAGTTCTTCAAATTCATCTTCTCTATTAAGACCTCTTTGTGCTTCTCCTAATAATCTTTGCAATATATAATTCTTTTGATATTTAGGAGATATATCTTCTATTAATTTTTGAGTTTCATAATCCATTAGTTTAAAAGCTGCTTGTCTATCTGACTCTAATTCTTTTATCCAGTCATTTTTATTAAAGCCATCATTTCTACCAAAATTAAATTTTAATTTAAAATAATCATCATCGATTTTCATAGCACCAGTAACTTCTAAATCATTAGTACGATAATTAATGGAACTTATGATTTTATCTCCAGTACGTGACATTAAATCACCAGATAAACTTTCATAAGCAATTTTTTTATTAACACTATTTTTAAAATTCTTAAAGTTATCCATAGTATCATATTTACCTAATATAGTTTCTTCACTATGCTTTCTTAATAAAGTTTTATTGTCTTTCAAAAATTGCTCTGCTAATTGTAATCTTTCTTCTAATTTCATAGAATCAAATTTTTTAGTTCCTATAGAATTTCTAATTTTATAATATCCATATCTTAATTCGTTATCTAAAATTTCTCCTTTTTCATTTTTTCTAAACGGATTAATTTCAGTATTATAACTTTCTCTTATTTTAACATCTGTTATTTTACCTTTGTCGTCATATATAAAATTAACCATATCAGCCATTAAATCTAATTCTTTTATTTTAGCTGTTTGTCTATTAAGTTTCATAATTTCAAATAAATCAAATTTTTCATTATAAGAATCAAAGAAGTTTCTAGCTATGTCTTCTTTAACATATTCCATAACTTTTTTATAATCTGCTTCAGAAGCGTTTTCAAGTCTTTCATAATAAAAATGATCTACTACTGTATCCGCTTTAGAATTAATTCTTTTAGACATTTCAGATATTAAACTTTTTTCAACTTTTTCATATTTACTATTTATATTGTCTATCAAATCTCTAACATCTGAAATTTTAAAATTATAATCATAAAAATCTGGTTCTTTAGAATTCTTCATTTTTTCTTTGTATTTTTCTTTTTTATATTCAAAATCTATTTTTATTTTGTTTCTAAGTTCATTTTCTAAAAATTTTCCTTTGCTTAAATAATCTTCTCTTTTTGCTAAAATATTCTTTATATCTTTACCTTTTATATATTCTTTTTCATTCTTTTCTTTACCATCTAATAATTCAATCAAATCTTTAAAAGCAGTTAAATTGTTTTTAAATTCATCTATACTTATTTTTTTTAATTGATCTTTAAAGTAATTTAGTTTAAAAGGATCTATATATTCTCCTTCTTTTAATGCACCTGATGCAAGTTTTTCTAAATCTTGATCTCTATTTTTTTTAGCTTCTTCATATCTTCTATGAAACTCTTTAAAAAAATTACCTCTATTAGTAGTAGAATCTCTTTTAAAACCTGCCATTGCTTCTTCAAAAACTTCTATATTCATTTTTCTTTTTAATACATATTGCTCTCCCATAGAAGTTTTAGTTTTAAGAATATCTCCATCTTTAATTTGAGACATTGTAAATATACTGTTTTCTAATTTACCAGAAACAAGTCCATTCATTTTACTGAACCAACTATCACTTTTAGGGAAAAAACTTTTATGTCCATTTATCATAATAGAACGATCATCTTCTAAAACACTTTTAATTAATTTATATGCTTTAGTATTTTCTTTAGCAGCAGCAGTGAAAAAAGTTCTTAAAGCTGTAGTTATTTCAAAAGCATTAGTTTCAGCTACTTCACTACCTTTATTATCTTTACTAGCACCAGAAGTAATTAGTTGCCTTTGGACTTTAAAAGTAGTTCCTGTATTATAAACAGGTCTTAGTCCAGGAGCTTCTTTTATTCTTTTCCAAAGAACAACTCCTTCTTTTGTATCTTTTGCTAAATACATATCTATCATATCTGGAAGTTTTTCTCCATTAGAAAATTTACCAAACATAACTATTCCAAGATTATAATTTTTTTGAGTATCCATTTTCATAAAAATTATATCTTTAGTATCAAAAAATTCTTTGTTAGTTATTTTAGAAAACAAAGGATTGTCATTACTAAGTTTAACTATTTTATTAATAGAACCTTTAATTTTGCTATTAATTATATCTAGCAATTCACTAGATATAGGTTTATATATATATCTTTTTCTTTCTGGATCTATATTTTCATTTAAGTATTCAAACATATTTTCAGTTTCAGGATTTATATAATTATAAGCCATTTAATCACCTCAACTTATTTTGATATATAGTTTATAAAAAATGAAAAAAAGTCACTTCGAATAAGTGACTTTTAATCAAAACAATTAAAAAAATTTGTAGGAGGTATTTATAAAGTTTTAACAACAGTTAAAATTTGAAAATTAAGCAGTACACCAATTAGCACGAAAAAGCACTAAGGAGACACTAATATATTACAACATAAAAATATTTTAAATCAAATTATCTATCTTTTTCTTGATAAACTAAAATATCATTATCTAAAGTAGTACTTAATACTTTGTGTTTAGCTTTTCCTCTTAACATAGTATCTATATATTCAGCAATATCAGATTGTCTTTTATATTCTTTTAAATGTTTAGTCCCATAAAGATTTACACTTTTTTGTTCATAAGAAGTTAAATCAAATCCACTTTCTAATTTAAACAAAGCATCATTATAAGCAGTATCATTTGTAGCATTATATTCTGGCATTTCAAATTCAGACATATCTGGTAATTCAGCATTACCACCTTGATAACTACCACCATTATATTCTGCTTGTCTTTTCCATAAAGTATCTAATACTTTTTTCATTCTATTAGAAGATACATCATATATTTTTTGTCTAGCTTCTTCATCAACTTCATTAACTAAATCATCTAAATATTTTCTTTCTGTCATAGTTAAATAGTTTTTCATTTTAGATAATCCATCATTTTCTGACATATTATATATAGAACTATTAAAGTTACCTCTATAATCATCTTGAGGTAATTGTGATTTTGCGTATTCAATCATATTTTTAAGTTCATCTTCTCTAGCTATTCTATTTACTTCGTTAGGACCAAATATCATACCTTTAGCATAAGACATAGTAGTAAGAAAAGGTAAAACAGGGTCTCCAAATTCTCCTACACGTAAAGCTATATTCATAGAACCTATATATCCTTTAGTTCCTGTAGAAGCAGTATCTAATATAGGGTTTATAAAACTAGCTACAGGAGTTTCCCAGTTTTTAAATGCAGGATCTAATATATTTTCAAAATAATATCTATGGTAAGCATCTTTACTACCCCATATCTTTTCTAAATATCCTGGTTTCTTAGAATTTTTAAAACTATTCATAATATAATCAGTTATATCAACATCACTTTCATAAGAATGTCTTAAATAAGTTTCTTGTTTAAGTTTTGTATACTTATCAAATTCAGGTACGTATAATTCTATATATTCTCCAGCATTGTCTGTTTTTACAGAACGAATAGGGTCACTAGCTATTATTCCACTTAAAGTAGTACCACTTCTAAGAGTTTCTTGTAACATTTCCATTTGTCTAGTTATATCTGAATTACTTCTTCCTTGTAAATAATCTGCACCTATTCCTGCTAGTTTATATCTTTTGTTATCAGTTCCATAGAATTCAGTTAATCCTTCCATTCTTTTAATAGTAACACTAGTTCCTTCTACATCAAATTCTTGTCTATGATTAATATCGACATCTCTTTGACGCCATTTTTCTGCATAGCTTAAAGATTGATATACTATTTGTTTTTCTTCACTAGTCATATCATTTATTCTTTTTAAAGCTAAATCTCTTGTATGTCTAAACTCTTTAGAATAAGGAGCTACTTTACTTAGTATTTTAAGTCTATCAGCGACACCATATTCACCTGTATCATCTGGATGAAGTTTATTAAATCTTTCGTATACTTCACCAGGTAAAATAAATTCACCAAACGGCATTTCGTTATATATATTCCCATGAGTAACATTTTTAAAATAATGTTGTGGCATCCAATCTGGCATATAATTATTCCTTATAGGGCTAACAGTAGATTCTATAGGTTTATTACCAAGCAATCTTCTTATCGGTTCTGTAGTACCAAACATACCACCTAAATTTAAAGCGTTAAATCTGTCTATTGCATTTTGCCCATCATTTAGTGTTTCTAATCTAACATTATTTTCTATAGGATTATCATTACCAAAAACAGTGCTTATAGCTTGTCCGATTATATAACCTCTCATACCCATCATAGCTTTTATATCTTCATAAGCTTTAACTGTAGCTTGTGTAATTTTCCAACTAGTATCATATTGAATATATTTAGGTGTATTTTCTTGGCCATCATATTCTGGGTTTATCATAACACCATTTTCTACTTTCCATTCTTCTTCATTGTAATATTTAACAGGTTTTAATATTCTACCTAATAAGTTAATGTATCCTCCTATAATAGGAAGTTCACTATTAAACAAATCTCCAGATCTAGCTACTGGTCTTTTATCTTTGTTTATTCTTTCTTCCATATAAGGATCTACTATTGTCCAAGCTAATTTAGTAGGTAAAAAATCTTGTCTAAAAAATCTTTGGACTTTATTTTCATATATTCCAGCAGTTCTATGTTGACCTAAGAATAACAAACTAGGTCTTAAAGTTTGTAGTTCTCCACCTTCAAATTTTTGTCTACCAGAAGAAAACCAAAATCTATTCTTTCTATCTTCTACTTCTTTACCATTATAAAGAATGTCATACATTTCTTCGTTTGTATAAGATAATTGAAGAGGACTTAATAATCCATTGTCTGTAATCATTCCTGGGAACATTTCTTCTAATTTTCTAAAAACATATCCCATACCTATAGAGTTTATAGCTACTTGCATAGCCATTCTAGCTGCTGCAATACCTTTGAACATAGCAGCAGTTAATCCTTCTCCAAAAATAGGTACACTATCTGGCAATGCCATATCTACAAAACTATTAACCATAGAATAAGCAGCATAAGCACCTATCATTGGTGCAACTCTTTTTTTAATCAAAGCACCTACATAATCAGTTGTACTTCTCATGTTTTCTGGGTTAAGTTTAGCTATTCCTAAAGTACTTAAAGAGTTTTCAAAGCTTTCAAATCCTTTAGCAATAAACATACCCAAATTAGTACCAACTTTATTTTTACCATTAAAATATTCGTCTATATTGTTAATGCTAAAATTCTTTGCATCAATATTACTAAATGCTTTTTGAACTATACTAGGAGCATTCAGATTAATATTCGTTATACGATTTTTATTAAATAAATTTTCTTTACCAAACATTAAATTTTCACTAAACAAATCTCCAAATCTTTCAGTAAAATCATTATAAGATTCATGTTGATTAAAAGTGTTTATAATAACATCTTCTTTTAAATTTTTTAAATTAAATAAATCTCCGAATCTTTTTTTAAGTGGTATTTCAGATACTTGATTTATTTGTTTTGCACTTCTTATATCATTTAACATATTATATTTATCACCAGATATTTCAAAAGCTTTTTTCATTTTTAAAAAATCATTTATATTATCACTTAATTCTGAATTGCCAGTAATATCATTTATTTTGCTTACTGTAATTAAATCTAAATAGTTATCTACTCTATTTAAATTATCTAAACCTGTAGCTTTATAATATCTATTTCTAAATGCAGTATTAGTTTTAACCATATCTTTAAGTTCTTTTAATCCTAAATTATATTTCTCTATCATTTTATCGAAAACAACATCTACTTCACTTGAATATTTATCATAAAAACTTTTACTCTGTTTTTCTATTCCTAAAGTTAAAGCTGCCATTTCTAAAACATTTCTATCTTTTTTATCTGTAGTAGCTAAATAATTTTTAACTCTTTCATAAGGTTCTTTTACGTTATCATAAAAGTTATCACTATCTTTATAACCATTTCTTCCTAACATAGGTATAAAATTAATATCACTTTTTTTCATATAATCCAAGGCTTCTTTAGAACCTTTATTTTGGAATATGTCTTTAAAATCATCAAAATCAAAATTTGTAGGAGCATTATCTTCTTCTACATATCTACCTTCTCTATTTGCTTTTGTAGTATAATAACTATTATTACGTTTAGATTGTATAATTCTTGTTTGCTTTGATAAATCAAATAGATATTCACCTTTTTGTTCTTCAAAAACTCCGTTCTTTTTAAGATACATTTTATTGTTGTGAAATATACTATTTATTCCATTTTCTTTTCTTTTCATAAGAGTTATTTTATCGTGATTATTATGATCTATATGAACAAAAAATCTTTCATATGCTTTATCCATACTATCTTGAAATCCTGTTAAGTTAGATTTTTTTAATGTACCACCAGTTTTTTCTATCATATCAGCTATACCAGTTTGTTTTATTTCTAATAATTTTATAGCTTCATTTACTTGTGATTCTTTTCTTAATCTAGGATTATATATATCTTCTATTTTATTTAACTCTTTAAAAGCATCTGATATAGATTCATACCCTCTATCTTTTCTCCAATATTCATTAGTTACATTTTTCATTGTATTTATTTGTCTTGATAAAATATCATAAGTTTTTTGTAAGTCTATATTATCATTTGTATTTGCATATAATTTAGACATCTGATTACCATGTATAGAATTATATATTTTAGTATCTATTCCTAAAGTGTCTAGTATAGGGAATTGGTTATTATCACCAAATGGTAATGTTTTGAAAAACGGTTTAAAAGACGAATCTATTATTTTCAATCCATCTAAAACATAGTTACTAGGTTTTAGCCAAGTGGCATCAAAAAACTTACCATTTTTATTCATTAAAAGATTATCAGAAAATATTTGATCTCCTAATACATCTAAATATTTAACCTTTCCTTTTGAATCAAAATAAGTGTTAGCTTTACTACCCATAGCTTTAAATAAAGCATTATCTTTATTATATTTTTCCATAAATTGTCTATAAGTAACTTTTGTAGAATCTAAAATTCTACCAGTATCTTTATCTATATTAGAATTAGCTTTTATAGCTTCATCAACAAACATCATTCCTGTCTTTTTTAAATAATCAGTTAACATACCTTCTGTACCTTTTTTATAATTTTCAGGAATAGTATTAAGTATATCTATCTGACTTTTAACATTGTTAGCATTTTCAGTTAAAAATTTAACAGGGTCTAATGTTAATTTACCATTTTCTATTTTACTAAAATAACCTAATGTACTAGTTATATTTGTACCTATTTTACTATTAGCTATTTCATTATCGAATTTACGTCTAGCAATAACATACTCACTAAAGTCTTTAGGCATTTTTTTACCTAATCTCATAATATCTTCAAATGTATATTGATCAAAATGTTTTCCATTATCTTTATAATTATAAAAAGCTTTAGATTTTTTATATTGTTGTCCTTGAATTGCTTTACTAAAATCACTGATAGCTTCTAATATTCCTTCTCTATATCCTTTTTCTTGTGTTCTTTCATGTAATATTTTTTGTCTTGATTCTATAGCCCATTCTTTTATATCGTTTTGCTTTTCAGATACTTTTTTAAGAGTTGTCATCATAGGAGTAAACAAACCATCAAATAGTTGATTACTATTTATTATAGAACTGGTTAATTGTTTACTATGCAAAGTTCCAAAAGTTAAAACACCTGTAGTTATTAAACTAGCAGTTTTATTATCTGAAAAAGCTAGTGGAATAGCAGAAAAGGCAGCACCTAATGCTGCCCAATCTTTTAAATTAGTTTTTCTAGAAGGAGTTAAAAAATTATCTATCAAAGTATTCTTATAATAGTTTTTACCTATGTACATTCCTAATGCAAACATTCCAGCAGACGCTAATATACTTCTACCTGTATTTTCTTCTCTATCTTCCATAATTACACCTGCCTTTATTTAGGTAAGTCATTAAAACTTTTCTTTTGTTTTATTTTTTCTCTCAACTCTTCTCCAGTAGCTATTTTAATATTTTGTTGATTATTATTTGTAGTTGTAGGTTTTATATCTAATAAATTATTAAATTTTTGTAAGAATGCACTTCTGTATTTCATATCTTCAAATTGTAATACATTAGCTTTTTTAATAACTTCTGGCATAACACTTTCAAAAAGTTTAAAGTATTTCATATTTAAAGAACTATATAAATCAGCAATAAATAATAAGCATTCACTTTTACTTCTATAATACATTTCTTCTAATGCTAATCTAATAATTTTATTATTAGAAAACTCATCTATTTCACTTTTTTTATAACCATAATTTAAAAGCACACTTATAAATCTAATTATTATACTATTATTTTTTAATAATTCTTGAACAGAATTAGAAATAGTATAATCAAAACTAGTGGGTCTAAGGTTTAAAGAATCTACACATATGGCTATAAGCATAGCTTGTATTTTGTTTTCATCATAATCTGTATAGAAACTTTTTATAAAATTCCTAACCTTTTCTTTATCTACTGCAATCTCAAGGAGAAAAGGAACAAACTCTAAAGGATTTTCTATAAAGTATTCTAAATATGTATCTAAATACTCTGCTTGTTTAGTATTAATTTTTTTTAATACAAATTCTATATCTCCTATAAGTAATACTTCATTTTCGCTACAACTCATAAATTTTTCTAGTATTGGTTTTTTTATCATTTTATCACCTATAATCTTTGTACTTCATAATTAGAGTTTAGTCTACTATGTTTCATAAGTGCAGGTATTAAAATATCTTGTACTCCAAGTTCTAAATTTTCAACTTCATTTTCTGGTATTTCTGGGAATAATACACATCTAGAAATTAAATATTTATTGAATAAAGAAAAATCAACATCAGCTTCTGGAGTTTCTTTTAGCATTTTTAAATAATCTGCACTTGTAAAAGCTCTGCAAATAAAAACTTTAATATCTATATCAAATAAAACTTTCTCAAAAGGTAATCCTACAGTTACAAAAAATATGTGATTACCTCTTTTATATTTTAAAAAATCATCAAAAGTTTCAAACCCTTTTAATATATGTCCTTCGTCATACATTTTTTTTATAGTTTTAATGTCTTCTTTTTCCAGTTCTTCTTTTTTATACTCATCAAATGTTTTTTGTTGAGTTTCTTTAAAAGCATATGTAGCTTTTAAATACTCATCTAGTTTTACTTCGTCTAATCTTATATCGCTATTTAAATCTATAGTTTGAGGAATAAAACCTTCGAATTCGTCATCTTCTTCATAATAATCTTCTATATCATCTTCTTCAAGTAAATCTTCTAAGTTTTCCTCATCATCAATATTTACGTTTTCATCTGTATTATTTTCTGTTTCTTCTATAACTTCTTCTAATAATTCATCAAATTTTTCTGCTGTATCCAACTTACTACCTCCTAGTCATTTAAATTAAAAGTACCATTAGGATTAACTTTTATGTCTTTTAATTCTGATTCTTTTTTTATTTTTTCATCAATTTCTTTTTCTAAAATTTTATCCATTATTTTTCTCCTTTATTTCATAATTTACATTTACATCATTAGACGAATTTACATTATAAAAATCAGAAACATCTTTATAATCTAAAACCATAATATCTTCTGCGAAATATTGAAAAGCATAATATAATCCTGTACTAGCAGCATTATCATTTTCTTTCATATCCACAAATTGTATTCCTTTTATCATAACTATTTCAAATTTACCTTCTGGATTTATATGTTTGATAGGAATAATATACAAATCTAAAGGAGGTAAATCTTCTGATGAAATATGTTTAGCATAACTAATAGAATGTAAATGTGGTAATGGTATATTATCAAAATTGTTTGTAACCATTGTACCAGCTAATAATTTAACACCCATAGAATAAGCTTTGTAAGTATTATATCCTAGACTAAATACTGGTGTCTTTTTAGATGAAGTTGAATGGCTTATCTGTACAACAGGTTCTTTATCTGTGTACAATCCAGTTTTTGGATTTCTAAATACTATTTTAAAATTACATACTGTATTTTCATTTAAGAAAAAATTTCTATAAGGATTATTATATAATTCTTGTAGAAATTCATACCATCTTCTAAGTTCTTCATTACCAGTATTTTCTATAATAGTATCAAAAGTTACTCCTTCATATTCATTAGAAATGATTAACGAATTGTTTTCTCCAATATATAACAAATCACTTTCTATAGAATTACCATTAATGTTATTTATAGAAAAATCTAAATCAAAAATATTTTCTTTTTCAGAAACTATTTTTCTAACTAAATCTTTAGTTCTATTATTTAAAGAATTATTTTTAGATATTTGATCTCTTAAAGAATCTATATCTTTACCTAAATCTTCATTAGGTTTTTCTTTATAAAATTTAATATAATAATCAACAATTTTATTTAGATGTCTTATACTTTCTTCAAAATAAGAAATCATTTTTCTTAATAAAGTTTCGTTTTCTTCGTATATATTTTCTCCTTTTCCAACTTTATTTTCTATAAGTTTTAAATAATTATCAAACGATACAAATTCAGTTTTTTCTTCATTTATTTCTTTTAACATATTATTTAATTTTTCTTCTGTTTCTTTGTACCATTCTTCTTTGTGTAAAGAATCTTCCCATATAGACATTTTAATCACTCCATTGTTTTAATTTACCAAAAAATTTATAAACTTCATCTATATCATTTTTACCAACACTTATTTCTCCAGCTTTTTCAAAAAATTCTATATTTTCAACTATATAACTGCTACTACTTTCTAATAATCCACTTATAGAATCAGAGTCAACTAGTTCATCAGAATTTAATCTGTCTTGAAAATTTTTATTGTTTATATCATCACCAAAACTTAAAACTAAACTTGTATTTTCTGGTAAATCATTCATTATATCTAATGTATTACTAGAATTTAATTGTTTTAATCTTTTTACTTCATAATCATATAAAGCTCGCTTGTAATACTCATCTAATTTATTTTGCATTGTTTTATCATTAGATAAATTAGTTTTTAAATATTCTATTTTTCTTTTTGTATAATTAACATCATTATTATTTCCTACACTTATAGAAGCAAGTAATTTATTAACATCGCTTATAGAACTCTTTTTTATAACTATAACTCCTTCAAATAATCTTTTACCTCTAACAACTTGAGAGAAATCTTTTTTATTAAAACCATATATAGGTCTTTTATTCTCTGACATTTTATAATTAAACACTTGAGTAAGCATAAGTTCTTGTAGTTCTGAATTTGTTTTTAAAAACAATTTACAATTAATAGGAGTATCTACTATTACCATTAAAACACCACCTTTATAAAGTTATAGAAAAATCAAATAATAATTTATCTTTTCCAAAAATATCTTTATTTTTCATAAAAGCAAAAATTTCAGCTTGATTATTAATTATCAAAGTTTCTATTATTATTTTATTTTTTAAAGTAGAATCTATTTTATTATATATAGTTTCAGTTATAGTCTTTTCTAATTCTATTTTGTTATATATTCTTATATTTTTAAATTGTTTCCAAAAATTATTATTCTTAACAAAATAATTTATTATATAATTTCTTAGTAAATTATAATCATCATCTGTAGTTATAGTTTTTCCATTCTCTCCTATATTAACTATAGTATTTTTAAATTCATCTAAATTTATATCTTTAAACATAAAATCTCCTTTCAATAAAAAAAGGCAGTAAAAACTGCCTTAAAACTATTATCCTAGTGTGCTAATAAATTGTCCATTTTCTTCTTTATCTAAGAAATCATTTACTGCATCATTTAGTTCTGTACTATCAGATTCAAATTGCATTAAAGGAGTTACATGTTTACACATAAATGGATAAACATCTTGTGTATTAACTGTATCAAGTCCTATTGCATTTGATTGTCCATAAATAACAATTCCTTCTATTCTTTTTTGAGAATATTTATTAGGATTTAATTTATCTTGAGCAGTTATAATTATATCAAAATCAGGTAAGTCCATTGCATTTATATCATCTGTATTAGTATTAGGTTTAACCATTTCTCCTAATTCATTTTCAAAATTAGTATCCATGAAAGTACCATCTATAATTTGGCTAGTAAAACTTCCATTGTGCATTACTGGATTAGAAGTTTCTGCAAGAATTTTTTTAAGTTCTTGAACAACAGAGACATTAATAACGTTGAATATTAATGTACCTTGATGTGCTCTTCTACCTTTAGTAGAAGTTATTGCATATTTTTCACCAAATACTAATCTAGGAACTTCTTCAACTTGTGTACTTAATTGATAAGCAAAAAGATGTCCTATCTCATAAAGCATTCCACCCATTCTTAAACAGACTTTCATGTCACCTGGAGTAATAGTTTGTCTTTCTTCATTTTTAATTGACATTTATTATCCTCCTTATATTACTTCTTGATATGTATTTAGTTCTTCCGCAGTTAAATCTCCGATAGATCTAGCTTTAAAAGTATACTCTTCAGACATTGCTATAACATCAGAACCCATAGCACCAGATTCGCTATCTATTGTAACTCCTCTAATAATTCTCTTAGAGTAAGCTCCAGTAGTATCGTTTTCATCAGCAGAAATCATAATTATATCAAAAGCAGGTAAATCATGAAGTCTAAATGCACCTATATATTTTTCACCAGTTATTTGTTCTATTTGTTTCTTCAAGTATTCAATAGTAGATGTTTCAATAACATGGAAAGCAAGAACACCATAACAACTTGAAGGTCTATGTGCTTTAGCATTTGCACTTTTTCTTCCTATTGAGTAAATAGGTTTTACAGACGCAGTTGTGTTAAAAGCTAATCTATATAAAGTACCTAAAGTTAATATAGCGTATCCTTCTCCACCAAGTTTTGGAAGTTTTATATAAACCTTTTTCTCACAACCAGAACGAGAACCGTTATTCTCTTCACTTAAATCCCATTCGTAATCAGTTACCATTTATAGCACCTCCTTATTGTAATTCTTTCCAACCAGAATCATTACCATAAATATTGAAATCTATTACTTGGTTAGAAATAGGATCTACAGCATTAACTCCTGTAGAGTCTCCTGTAAATTTAACTCTTTGAATTATTCTTTCAAATATAGCTCCTGGTCTAGCTTCGTTAAAAGCATCTGAACCTATTAAAGCTATATTAGCAGTAGAGTCTGCTCTTCCTATCATTCTAAGATTGAAAATAGGAATATCATCAAGATAAATATATTCTTTATTTCTAGTGAATACTGCATTAGTACCACCAACTAATTGATTTCTATCTGTTGATAAGTTTTCTTGTGTTTGTTCTGTTATTTCAAAAGCAGCCCCAAAAGTATTTTCAGATTCAAATAAATCAAACACTTTATTGTTAGGAGCTTTTTCCTGTAATTCTCCAAAAATAAAACTTATTAATTCTCTATCAAGAACAGGACAAACCATTCTTCCGTTTCCCATTACATGTCCTTTTGAGAAATGAGCTGGGTCTCTTTGTCCTGCCATATAATCTCTTGAAGTTCTTCTTTGAAGTGATACAGAAATATTAGTTAATTCTCCAATATCTATATTAACTAAAGTTTTTTCATCATCAGGATCGCCAGTAATATACTTTTTACTTAATTGCATTATTACTTTAAAGCCATCACCAATTTGTATCGCATTGACTACAAGTTCTCTTTTTTCTTCATCAAGAGTGTAGAACTCTTCTGCATTTAAGTCAGCCATTTAGTCAGTTCCTCCTTTATACGTATTTTTTTCTCTCTAATGTTCTCCAAGGAGTATGTCCACTTAAAGCTATGAAATTACAAAATTCGTTTTCTTCAGTATCTGTAGCACCTTCAGATGAACCACTATCACCTATTGCTACATCTTTGAATCTACATACTCTTGGTAATTCTAAATTTCTTTCGTCAGAGCAAACAAGCAATATATCTACAGGAGGCATTTTAGCCCAGTTTATTTCTTCTGCATTAGTTATAGGTCTTGAAGCATCAACGTTTTCTGCTGTTATTTCTTCTTCGAAATCTATTCCAAATCCAGTACTAGAAATTTTTATAGAAAATCTATCATCTTTAAGAACTCTTCTTTTTAAATCAGAAAGAGTACCAACTTTCGTATTTCTAAATACCATTCTTCCAGATAACTCATTTCTACCTTTTGCATTACCTTGTGCATTGTCTGCTGTAATAATATTAATAGGTTTAACATCTTGTCTAGCAGAATATTGAATCATTCTTAACATACCTATTTCATAAGCTACCCATTCATCATCTAGTTTAACAACAGTTCCACTAGGACTAGTAACTCTTTCACTAGCACCTGTAGCTTTTTCAACAGTATGCATAACTAAACCTTTTCTTAATAGCATGTAAGCTTTAACATCGTTACCTGCCATACTATAATCATAAAATGGTGTCATTTGTTTTACTCCTTTCTATGAAAATAGGTGTCATAAGACACCTATTCCATTGTAATTATTTTAAGAATTAAGTCTTGCTAATCCACCAGAGAACTTAACTTTTTCTAATTTCTTAGCATCTTGAATTTCAAATTCAGCAGATAGGTAACCGTAGTTATCTAGATATCTCATATCTGCTCTAAATTTGTAAGCAGTAATTAAAGCGTCTCCTCTTTGTAATTCGTCAACGAATACATTTTTAAGATCTTGCTCAAGCATTACTTTATCTTCTTTTTTAGGGAATCTCTTACCTTTTTTAGTATCAGCTACTTTTCTTAATTTATTTAATAGAACTAATAGAGTTCCGATTGAACTTCTATTTTGGAAGTCAGAATCTGGTCTAGTCATAGTAGGTGTATCTACGATAACTCCTTTTCCAGAAATTAAGTTTTTGCTGATTACTGTAAATTTATTTTTAAGTAATGTTTCAAGTGCTTTTCTAGAGAAGTTAATATCAGCAACACCGTTTAAATCTTGTTGAAGTGGTGCTCTATCTCTTTCTTTATTTGCTTTAATTGCAAATGCAAGAGCAGCAAATGAACCGTGTCTATCTTTAGCATCTGTGTTTGCTAACATTACTTCAAATCCTTCTAATGAGAATACAGAAGTATCTATTTCTTTGTTAAGTGTAACCATTGTTTTACCCATAACTTCTTTAGTAGATAAAACTACAGCTTCCATAACTTTTTGTTTTACTCCAACGTAAGTTTTTAATTCTACGTTAGTTCCTTGAACAAATTCATTTGTTAATTCAACAAATAATTTATTTGTTAAAGATTTAACTTCTCCATTTCCACCAGCTTCTCTTTCAAAGTCAATAACTTTATGGCTAGTGAAGTTTGTAATTCCACCAATTCCGTTAATTTTAATTGGTCCAACTACTACTGATACAAATGCTCCTAAATCAACTTCTTTAGAAGCTGATGTTCTTACTTTAAATCCTTTTTTGAATTTAGGTAAGTTAATTAGGTTGTTAATATATCTATTAACAGTATTTGATTCAGCATCTACTGGAGGTTTAACTCCCCATACAATTAATGTTTCTGATAAAGAAGTTATTTGTTGTTGAATATATTTTAAAGAGCTATTAATAATTTCAGAGTTGCTAGGAACATAGTTAATTACATATTCTGCTTTAGTTACGTTATCAACTCTTGAATCGAAGTAGATAGATCTTCTAAATGATTCAGAAGTAGCTTTAGGAATAGCAACTAATCCAGAGTAAAGAACTATTGTCATATCTTCTAATTTGATATAAGCATTTTCATCTATTACTTTTTCTTCAGCAACATCTTTAACTTTAATTTCTTGAGTAACTGATTCTTTTTCTTCTGAAGGATCTTCAACTATTGCGAAGTATTTACCTTTTTCTTCTTTGAAAGTGATTACATAACTTCCTGCTGTAGTAACAGTAAATTGTTCTACACCATCTTTTTTACCTTCAAGAATAGCTATTTTATCAACAGTTTCTTTTAAGTTACCTTTGTTATAAACTTCAATCCAATTAGAAGTAGGTCTTACTATATCTATATAAACACATTGGTTTTCACCAACTGCATCTGCCATAGATACACTTCTAAGCATTGCTTTTGAAGCTGGTTTTTTTCTTCCTCTTTCTTCTGACATTAACATTGCAAATTCTTCATCTGCAACTGTTAATGATATTTCGTTAGTAGAAGAAACATATGGTTCATCTACTTTTACAGTAACTGTTTTAGCTCCTGCAACAGTAGCTTTCACTTTACCTATGAAAGTAATTCCGTCTTCTTGAAGAGCGATTTCTTCAACTACTTCTATATCATCTCCAGACATAGTAGCAGAGAAAGCATCAACAGCTTCTTTTAAAGTTCCTTTAATTTCAACAGGTTCATTTTTCTTAACATCAGTTTTAGTAGCTGCAACTGATTTTACTTCAGCTTTAACTACTTCTTTTTGATAGTGGTTTAATAGTGGAGCATTTTCAGCAGTAAGTGAAGCTACTGTTTTCCCATTTTCTTGAGTAGTTTTTACACTAGCAAAAATAGTTCCTTTTCCAACAACTATTCCAGCTTCTCCTGCAACTAAAGTTACATTAGCATCAGCAGAAGAAACAAAATGTTCACCATCAAATTCAAGAGCTATTCCTTTAGCTAATTCTTTTCCACCAACCATAACTTTACCAGTTAATAGATGTTTAACTTTAGCAGAATCTAGCCCTTCTTTTTTAATTAGATTACTTTCTATAGTTCCAGCTTTGTGGTTTAAGTATTCTGGATGTTCAAAAGCAAATTCTACTTTTATTCCAGTTCTACTTTCTACAGGTGTAAACATATAAAGGTCATTATAAACTTTATCTAAAACACAAGCTCCGTTTCCTTCAGATTGTTTAATAAGCATAATAGGTTCTTTTTCTTCTCCAGTAACAAAATCTTCGTCACCAGAGATTCCAATAGGAACTATTTGAGAGCATTTTACATTACCTAATTTTTCATAAGTATTTTCTAAAGCTTGGAATACTTCGAATTTATTATTTGTATTAGGTCTTGTTCCATCTCTCTTAACTATTTTTACAATAGCAAGTTCTCCGACTGTAGCAGATTCAGCAGCTAGTTTAATAGCAGAAATCATATCTTTGCAGATAAGTTCTTCTTTTTGAGCCTGAGTTAATATTCCATCAAGAATATTTTCTCCACTAATAGTTCTAATAGCTTCTTCAGCATTAGTGATAGGAAGAATAGTATTAGGAACAATTCTTACTTTTTTAACTGCTTCAACGTTTGAAGATGTTTCATCTGGAACATACACAAAATCTGGTAAATCCCCTAATAAAACAATAGCGTTTTCAGTAAGTGATTGAGGAGTTTCTAGGCTAATTAATTGATAATCTTTTATTTCAGCGTACAAACCAGGTACTATATATTTGTCTTTTTGCATCTATACCTCTCCTTGTTTTTATATATTTGTTTTTGAATTATATGCTAATTTTATTTCAACAAATTTTTAGTGTAAAAAAACAAGGGATTGAACGAATACAAAAAATAAAAAAAAGGAAGTATTTCTACTTCCTTTTAAAAATATATTGTCTGATGTCAGACGAATACTTTGTTCTAAAATCGAAACAATGTTATTTTAGATTTTCTATTTCTTGCTCTAATTGTAATTGTTCAGCTTCTAAATTATTAAATTCAGCTTCTAATTCTTCAATTTTTTCACATATTTTTTCTTTTCTTTTCATTATTGTATCTATTTTCTTTTGTAAAAACTTTAAATCTCTAATACATTCTTTTTGTTTCTTTTGTTGTTTATATCTTTCTCTAAACTCTGCTAATGTTTTTTTGTAATCAAATGAATTAGTTACTTCTTTTATTTCATCGCTTTTTAATTCTAATCTTTTAATATCATTTATTACCCTAATAGGTAAAGACATTATTTCTTCTTTATCATCTTCATCTACAGTTATATCTATAACTTCAACTTCATCAACATTCTTATACGATAATAAAACTTCATAACGACTTATACAATCATATACGAAACTTCTTTTTAAACCTAATCCTTCAAACCATAAAGTGAATGTTCCACTTTTATAGCTAGATAATAATTTATTAGCATTATATAAAACTCTTGATAATTCATATATATTTTTAGTTGCTTGTTGAAAATAATTACTTGCTTCTTTTTCATAAGACATTAATATTTGTTCATCTTCATTATTCAATTCTAAAGATTTATAGTCCACTAAAAAATTTTCTTCTATTTTAATTTCTGTTAAATGTGTTTCATTATTTTTAGTTGAATTATATTTATTTCTTAAATCAAACTTCGCCATTTTATACTCCTTATTATTTTCTTAATATCTCTAGTATTTCTTCTGATAATTCTGTGTAATCTATAGCTCCTGCACTTCCAGCTTTGTAATCAAATATATTAGTTCCTATAGTATTAGCTTCATTAAGTGAAGTGTTTTTTCTAATTTTTGTTTTCATAATTTTATCAGTAAGTTTTATATTATTTTCATTTTCAAAATGTTGTAATATATCCATAACAACATCTTCTATAGCACTATTTACACTAAGTTGTTTTTCAAATTGTGTTACAAATATACCTTTTACTTTTCTTAAACCTTCAACATCTCTTATACCTGTTAATAAAGTTTCGAATCCATCTAATTCATACCCTCCTAACTTAATAGGTATAAATATAGCATCACAAGCTAATAAAGCATTTGTTGTTAGCAAAGATAAATTAGGTGGAGTATCTATTACACAAAAATCATAATGTGTATTTACCCAACTTAGAATAGTTTGTAAATAAAAATCTGCTTTAAACTTACCAAGTAATTCTCTATTAGCTAATTCTAACAAAGCTGTTGCAGGTATAATATCTAAACATTCATGTATTGTTATTATATAAGGAGTAATATCAAATTCTTTTCTTTTTTCTTCATATTCTTTAAATATATTTCTCATATCATAGATTTTACCTTCATAACTTCTTTTATCTAAAAAGTTTTTAGTACCATTACCTTGAGGATCCATATCTACAAATAAAACTTTTTTTCTTTCTTTTTTCTTCATACCTTCATCTTTTTTATTTCTTTTGCTTATATAAGCAGCAACATTAGCTGCACTTGTAGATTTACTAACCCCACCTTTGTTATTAAAAAAACCAAATGTTATCATGTTTTCCTCCTACTCTATAAAATTTATTTTCCATATTGATAAAAAGCTTAATGGTATATCTTTTTTTAACTCTTCATACCTAGCTATTAGTCTGTTATATCTATCTATTTTCATATCTATTTTTTCAACTGGTCTACCAGAATCTTTTTCTTTATCAACGATTTCTATAAAAGCATCATAATCAAAATCATCTTCTTTATTATTTAGATATTGTTTAGGTATATTTTCTTTTATAACATCAGCTATAGAAACTACTTTGTCTTTTCTAATATTTGTTGAAGAGCTAATATTTTTTTCTTTTTGATTATCTGTATTTTTATCTTTTTTATTTAATTCTTCTTCTAACATTTTTTTATCTTTCTCTGTAGATTTTTTCTTAGTTTGTCTAGTATTTTTTTTACGTTCTAATTTATTTTCTTTTTCATAATTTTTAACTATACCATTTATATATTGAGTTATTGTTGTTGTTATTTCACTATTAAGACTAGTATATAATCTTTTAAGTATTTCTATAGTTGCCTCTTCTCCTATAGTGTTTAACAGTCTATTTATTTTTCTATCTCCATCAGTTTTCCAAGATTTATTAACATATAAATTCTTTCTAGCGTGTTGAACTGCTTTCAATACTTTAGGAACTTCTTTATAATCCAAAGTTGTTTTCTCTGAAGCGTTAACTATTTTTAATTTTTCCATAGTCTTACTTTGAGTATTACGTTTTATTTTAAACATTAAACTTCTCCATCTTTTTTCTGGTATAAATTCATAATCTACAGAAATTTCTGTATATAAATTAATTTGATCTAAGGCTGGTTTTAATACTCTAGCTTCTAAATCATATTTATTACCTTGGCATTTTTTATTACATTCAATAAAACCAAAAAATTCTTCCTTAGTTACTTCTACATAACCTCTTAATAAATGGTCTTTCAAAAATTGGTATAAATCCACTGCTACTGGGTCAGTTAATTTTTTCAAAGTAATACCATATACACTTACAAACATATCTGGATTTAATAATAAATTGATTATCTTTTTTGGTATTTCATACTCCAAAATAGTGAAATCTTTTTGCTGATCAAAAGCAACAGATGCTATAAAATTAGATTGTACATCTACATTAAGTTTCTTTTTATTAAGGTAATTAAATTTCAAGAATGTTTGTGATGCTGATAATATTTCTTTTTTTAATCTAGTAATATTAGTATCAAGAGAATTAGCTAGTTGAGTTAAATCTATTCTCTTTTCATATTTAGTAGCTTCTATAACTACTTTTTCTTGTATATATTCTTTTATCTCGTTAATAAGAGCGTTTAGTTGATTATTGTCAAACTCTTTATTTGTAGGTAACATTATCTTATTTTTATTCTTGCTTTCTATGATTTCGTATTTTTTCTTTTCTTTATCAAAAAAATCTATAAGATTATTATGTGTATTAGAATATATTTTAGCTATATAAGAATCCATAAAATCTTTTAATATAGTAGCTTTAATTTTAGATTCTTCTTTACTAGTTAAAAAATATTGTTTTTTATCTTCTACTATAATTTCTATAATTTTAAATATTTCATACACATCTACTTTATGTTTAGAAAAATCAATTTTCTTTTTACTATATACATTAGAAAATATATCGTCTAGTTCTTTATCATCATTGTGATAAAATATTTTTTTTGTTACTTTTTTAAATTCTTCAGAAAAATGTTCTTTTAATTTAGCTTGTTCTTCTCCTAATAAAGCAAATATAACTTTATGTGCATTAGCTGATATTTTATCTCCTTTTAATTTTGAATAAGAAGTTAAACTGCTATGTTTGTTCAAAATAATTTCAAATTTATCTTTATCCACATTTACCCCTTTTAAGAATGTTAAGTCTTTTTTAGTTTAAGGTTAAAGGTTTCTGGTTTAAGGTTTAACATATAATTAACTTAATAATATCAATACTTTTTAATATACTTTTACCACAAATAGTAAAGCTAATACCCTTATTATTTTTTTCATTTACCCTAATTAAGAAAACTATTACCCTAAATAAGAATGTTAATACACATTACAGAAAATACTTATGATTATTGAATTAACATTAAGTTAATATATTTATATTTTAACATTTTTAACAAAAAAACCAAGCTTTTTTTTTAAAAAATATAATATTTCATTTGCAAATTTGGGTAATAAAATTTAAGTTTTTTGATTATATTAATATTAAAAAATATAATTTATATGAGGTGATTTTTAAAATGAAAAAAGTAATGGTAGTTGTAGGTCATAGCTTTTATGATAAAGGAGCTTATAACAAAGAATTTGATAGACATGAATATGATTGTTGTATGAAAGTAGCGACTAGATTATTTGAAACTGAATCTTGGAAAGATATTGATTTAGTATTAAAATCTCGTAATGCTTCTTATAGTAATTTACCTATTGAGATTAACGAATGGAATCCAGATTATATTATTGAATTACATTTAAATTCAGTAGGCACTAAAAAAGTACAAGGTACTGAACATTTATACTATCATACTTCTAAGAGAAGTAAAGCTATGGCTGATATTTTACAAAAGAATTGTTTGAAAGAAATGAGATTGAATGATAGAGGATTAAAACCTATTAAGAGAGAAGATAGAGGTTGTAATATTTTATTAAATACTAAAGTTCCATGTGTTATTGCAGAGCCTTTCTTTTTAAGTGGAATAAATCAACATGATGAATTAGAAATGTTATTATTTAAATACTTTATTTATTTAAGAGATTCTATAAGAGAGATAGTTGATAAAAATATATAATCGTTCCTAAATCGTCCCTAATTATTATTAAGTAGTTTAAAATTAACATGTTTAATCGTTCTTAATCGTACCTTAATTGGTACGATTATTTTTTTATTAAAGTTTATAAAAGTCGATAAAAATAACTTATTTAAGGTTAAAGGTATAGGGTATAGTGTTTAAGGTTTAGACCACAACAAACTTAATAAAATCAATAACATCAAAAGGGTATTTACCCTAAATAAGAAGGTTAATACCCTTTTTGGAAATTGATTTACCCTTATTAAGAGAGTTAATACCCTAAATAAGAATGTTATTACCCATTTGTGAAATTACATTACCCTTATTAAGAAAGCTAAATAAAACCATTCTTAAATTTATCACTAGTAATTATTTCATAATCATCTACTTTACCTTTTGTAACAATTTGTTTTAATGGTTCTTGATTATCATCAAAAGCAAATCTAACTACAGTTCTAGCATATAAATAAATATTAAACTCATACAATTCATCTTGTATAGTTTCTATATCTTCCATATAATCTAAATCACAAATATTACATTGTAGTGCACTTTGATTAAAAGTTAATAAAACCATTAATAATGTTTTTAACACTTCTCTTTCATGTAAAGTTTTACATTTGAAATTAATTTTAAAATGATTATCAAAGTACTTAATCATTTCTTTAGTTCCATCATCATTAAAATTAGTATATTTCCATCTATCTCTATTACCACTAAAATATCCTTGATTACCAGCAGATAAAGCTTTCTTTTTTAAAAATGCAAAAGCTTTAACTCCTTCGTATTCTTCTGATTTTTGATCAGAAGTTTCTCTGTTAGAACCATAAGTTATTTTTATTTTTTTAACTATCTTCTCATCATTATCAGTTAATATTCTATTAAGTTCATTTTGGATAGATTTAACAAAATCTAAAGAGTCATTTGGATTTTTTATCATTAGATAACTTAATTGGTTATTAGTTGTAAGCCTCAACATTTAAACCACCTTCTTTTTAGTTCCAGAAACTTTATAATATTTAAAATCACCATCAACATAAAAATTAATAGCAGTTATTTTAAATATATTTTCATATTGAATAGGAAATATAACTTCATTCTTATCATCTAATTTAACTAACGCTATATAATCTTTCATGTTTAAGAATTTATAATTATAAGGAAAATAAAAACTTAAGAAATCATCTTTTAATAATTCATATTTTTGTAATTCTATTATATCACTAGTCATGCTAGAAATGGTAGAATTTTCTACTCTTATTTTATTTGATAATATAGGAAACAATTCTTTACCAGTACCAAAACATATAGGACAATTAGGATTGGCTATTTCTATTTGAGGAGCTACTTCTAATAAATCTTCTATATCTACAAAACTATTATCGAAACCATGTTTAGGTTCTGGCCTTTTAGAAGTACATTCACATTGTCCTATATCTCTTAATATAACAACTTGAAATCCTGTTTCACTAATCTTATCAAACTGTTGTTTAGTTATATTCATTAAAACCACCTCTTTTGTTTAGGATAATAATTACCTATACGTTTAACAGGTTTTCCATTAATAGATTGATCAGCAATCTTTTTATCACAATATAAATAATCAAATACATCTTCTATTTGTTCTTCTAGATGTTCTACATATTTTAATAATTCTTGATGAGTTTTAATTAATTGTGTAGTCATAGTTTCAGTTGTTGCTTCTCCATGTGATAAATCTGCCAAAGTAACAGATATAGTACCTAAAGATTTTTCAACCAAATCTGGAGTTAAGTTTATATCAGTTAAAGCAGTAGATACAATATCCAATAAAACTCTATGGCATACATAATCATTTAGTAAAGCATTGTTTTGAACATAAACTACATCATCTGTAACAGTACCTGCTATACCATAAGCTATTTTACTGTATTTCCATAATAATAATTTTATATCAAATTCTGTTTTTTCGTTTTCAGTAATATACAAATCATAATTATTAGCAAGTTGTTTTATATGATAAATAGAAGAAATGTAGAATGTAGGTTTTTTATGAATATATTCTCTATCTATAATTTCATTATTATATTCAATATGAACTTTATATATATAATCTAATTCAAAATTAAATGGAATAATATTATTTATTCTACCTTTATCATCGCAAGGAATATCTACATATATTTCTTCATCTGGAAAATCATCATATCTTTCTAAACAAAATTTCTCTATATATATTTCTAATTCATCTTTCATTATAGTGTCTTTTGTTTTTATAACTATAGAATCATCTTTAAAAATATATTTTAATTTTTTCTCTTTAGCAGGGACAATAGGAATAGCTTCTATTATTTCTTCGGCTAATAAAGATTGTGAATTTCCATTTATATTTATAGTTACTATTAATCTTTCTGTTTCTTTTATATCTTCTAAAAAATGTAATTTAACACTATAAGGACTAACTATTTCTATTAAAAAAAGGACAGAAGAACTGTCCAGTCTTTTTATTTGAAATGATTGTTTATCATATCCTTGACTGTGTTCTTCTAGTCCTTCTATAAGAATATAGTCAGTGTATTTTTTTATATTCATATATACACCCCTCTATATTTTATTTCACTACTTTTAATATTCCTAATTCAACTTGTTCTTCAGCAGATTTAATTAATTCTTTTTCAGAATAATTAACTGTAACTTCTGGATTACATAAAGTAACAAACGTATTACCTACAGCAGTAAAGTTAACTCCATTAAGAGCATATTTAACACTTTCTGGTGTATCTTCTACAGTAACTTTTACGCTTCTACTAGTTTGATTAGGTTTACTTTTAAAACAACTAAAAATAAATTCTTTTTCACCTACTGTATCAGCAGAGAAAGTATAACAAATATAATCTCTATCTTTTACAGGTCCAGTAAGTTTAGTTGTACCTTCTGGTGCATTATCTAAAAATGGTTTGTCTCTTTCGAAATCTACTTCATTTTTATAATCTAAAACTATTTTTATAATTTCACCTTTAAAGTATTTTTCTTTATTAGCAGTTACTTTATCAAATATATTAGAAACTACATATAAAGGTAAAGTAATTTCCTTTATTTCACCACCATTATATTGTGCAGTGAATTTACAATTTTTATTTTCTTTTTCTGGTGGTATAAATACAATTGTAACTTTATGTTCAGCATCATCTAAAGTTTTTTTATCTAATTTCCAACCATCTGGAGTAGTAATTTTTATTTTATCAATTTCTGGTGTTCCATCAAAAGTGCAATATAATTTAAGTTTACTTGGATATATAACACCTTCTATTGAACCTTTATCAAAAGAAGTCATTTGTGTAGCAGCAGATTTAACTGAAATTTCTGAAAGAGTAGTAGATTCTTCATCTACTACTTTTTCTAATTCTTTTTTTGTTCTCGCCATAATTATGCTCCAGGTAATTCAGCACCATTAATAGCATTTCTAGCTTCAGTAAGTGATACATGATAGAAAGTCTTAACATCTAATGTATCATCTGATACTGTGATATTTTTAGCTATAAGTACTCCAGTACCACCATACATTTCAGAGAATGTATATCTTTCTGTTAAATGAATTCTAGTTTTTTCTCTTAGTAAATCGTTTTCTTCTGCTGACTTAACTCCTTCTTCTTCAAGGTGTAACATTGCTTTGCTTGAGTCTAACATAATTAAGTTAGTTAATGGGTCTTTACCACATTTAACAGGTGTAGAACCATGTGCTTCGTCTATATAAGGAACTTTAACTGAACCAGTAAGTTCTGCATTTCTATAAACGATTTCTCCTTCTTGATAGAAAGGAACAAATGGAGTAACTATAAATCTAAATGCTACATTCATTAATCCATCTGGAATACTAGGAGCAATTCTAGTTTTTTCTGGTCTTGTTCCAGAAATCATTGCTCTATAAGGATCTAGATTTTGCCCTATTTGACCTGTAGGTCCTCTGAAGATAACTCCACCATTTTTCTCAACAAATCTTTGCATAATAGGGTCAGACATAAATATTAGCCAACCGATAGTAGATAATAGAACTGTGTCACAAGTGATTCCTGTTTGAATTCCATATAAATACATATTATAGAAATCTCTCAATGTAAATGTTCCATTATATTTACCAGTTTTAAAAGACATACCTGTAGTCTTTCCTAGTTTAGCATTTTTAGGGTCTAAGTTATCAAATAAAACTACTCCTTTATTAAATGCAGTTCTGATTGACTTAATATCTTTCCATCTAGCTAGTGAGTTTTTAGCTTCTGATAGATATAAGTTCATTAGATTATATTTAGATAATCTCATAGCTTCATGTTGTAATTCAACAGCAATTCCAGATCTTCCACATTTAGCAAGGATTGTTGCATCTGTACTTACAGATAGTAAATGTGGTTCAGTATTTGGTGCCATATCTAATGAAGCCATAGCAACTGAATTAGTTACTGGAAGAATAATTTCTTCATTAGTTCTTACTGTCATTTTCTTAGTGAAGTATTGGTATATAGTTCCTTCAACATCTAATTTTTCAATCATTCTTGTAACAACTTGTCTTACAACAATGTTTCCAGCTCCCATACCATAGTCTTTTGTTACAATTCCTCTTAGTTCTTCTAAATCTCTGAACCAAGTTTCCATATCAACACATTCTCCGTTAACTGGATTAACTCCTCCATTTAACATTGTGTCTGCCATGTTTTCTATGTTAGCTAGTAATTTTCTTTTTTCTGCAACGTCATTCATTTTACCAGAGTCAAATGCTGACATATTTTGATTTCTATATAAAGTTTCCCAAGATCTAGCAGCATCTTCTAATTGCTCATCAGCAATAGGTCTGTATTGATCTAAAGTAGGGTTTACATTTTGTTTTGGTGTATTTAATGGACTGTTAGGGTTCGTAAACATTCCATCATGTGTAGTATGATTTTGATAAAACATTTGGTTTGCCATCTATCTCTCCTTTTCCTATCCTCTAATAATAGAAGCAGTAACGATTATTTTTTTATAAGTATCATCTTTAATATATTTTTCTTGTCCCATCATGTTGTATAGTTCCATAGGGAATCCCATTGTTCCTCCACCGTGAACATATGCTCCATAAGAGTCTTGCATATATTGTCCTGCTCCTTGTGTATCGAATTGGTCTATAGTTTCTACATAAGTAACTTTTAAAGCTCTTTGACATAAATCATCTTTTGCTTTATCCCATTTACAAGGTAGTCCCCAAGCTGCCATTGGATTTTCTTCTCTATCTGGTTTTCCGTCACCTTTTAAATAATCTCCGATTTTTAAGTCATATTTAGAATCTTCAGTTTTATAAAGTAAAGCAAATCTTACTTGTCCTTGTTTTCTGAATTCTCCACTTTCTTGAGTTAACATAACTTTCATTCCGTTATAACAAGCAGGGTTTTGTAAAACATCTTGAAGAATTAATCCTTGTGGAACATTTCCTTTGAAAGTTCTTCTTTCTCCAGCTTTAACTCTTTTAGACATAGTCTTATCAAGAACACCATATTGTTCATCTAATGCTGTGTATTCTATTTCGATATCTTCTCCACCATTAGCAGGAACCATCATTCTAGATTCTGGGTCTACTGCTGCTATAGTACACATTTGAAGTGCTACTCCCATATTATATTCTGGATTAACAAAAGCAACTGGTAATCCAGCATCTGGACCAGGGTTACCATGTGAACCTAGATTTGGAGATAAATCTTCTGATTGATAAATTTTTCCTCTTTGCCCCCAGATAAGTCCTGTACCATAAGGTTTCATTGTTACACCAGGACCTCTGTTAGCTGCATAAATTTTATTATCCATATTTTCAACTCCTTATTTAATTAAAGAAATCTTGAATTTCTTTTTTGTTTTGTATCTTTATTTTCTTTGTCTTGAATATCAGATAAATCAGGAACTGTGTTATCTAGTCCTTTTAATTTAGCAAGTTCTTGTTTAGCAGAATCAAGTTGAGCTTGTAAATTTTTAAATTCTTCTGTATCTTCAATTTTAGTTGCTTGTTCTTTGTCTGTTGTATTTGTTGTAGGTTTTGTTTCAGGTTCTTTATCATCTTTAACAGGTACTACAACTTTATTTTCAGCAATAAAATCTAAGAAATTAAATACTGTATCAACAGCTTCATCAGTTAATTTATCAAAGAATGTTTCGATTTTAGTCGCATCTTCAATACCAAAATCTTTAATTTCTTTTTTAAACATAATTTTAGCAGTATCTCTTAATCCCATTTTTCCTCCTGTTTTTTCGTTTTTATTATCGTTATTTAAATTTGGTTTTTTTTCTTCAGATAAAGTTTGCTGATCTTCATTAGGTTTTTCTGCGAAACCATCTAAAGTAGCGAAACCTTTTTCGTCTAATTGTTTTTGAATGTATGCTATTTGCTCTGGAGTCAATCCAGGAATTGTATTTTTTTTGTCATCATTCAAAACAGGTTTAGTTTTGTTATCTGAGTTATCAATATTTTTATTATCATTATTTGTTAAAACAGTAAATAAATCACCGTATTCAGTAACATTATCTAAAGTTACTACTCTATCTTTTTTCATATCGTATACTAATAAAGTAGATGTATCATTAGCAGGACTATTAACTACTGAATCTTCTACAGCAGTTAATGGACCAGTATAAGGAATACAAGTTTTCATTTCTTTTATACTTTTACCGTCTTCACTAAAAATTGGATAAGTAGTACCTCTTGAATGAGAACAGTTTTTCCAATCATAATAAGGTTTTCCACAAATATTGCAAGTTAAACTATCTGTATTAGCACCTTGTGATGTAGTCCAATAAGTGCCATCTATTATTTTAGTTTTAAAATTTAAATCAGCAGTTTCTGCCATTCCTATAGTAGAAGCAGTTCCTTCTTTAAAAGCACCTCTTTTTTCAAATTCATCTATTACACCTTGAGGTAATTTTCCATATCCATGTTGTGGTTTCAAATCAGCATGTTTCAAATACCACGAATCATAAAATCTAGCATTCGCATCTTCAAAAATATCATGATTGCTTTGTAATGGTTTTGGAAAAGGTGTAGTCCAAGTATGTTTCTTACACATATCTTCTACGTGTTGATCTGGATACATTCTTAAATTTATTTCTTTATCAGATGTAGTTAATAAAGAAAATATTTTAAGATTTCTATGTCTTAAATCTACAGTAGAATATGTAATAGCAGAATCATTTAATTCTTGTGTAGAATCTTTTGTAGATATAAAGTCAGAAGATTGTTCATTAATATCTACAGCATCTTTTATATAGAATCCCATTTGTCCCTCCTATTAGTTTTTAACACTAGGTTTTGAGTTACCTTTGCTACCATGTTGGTTGCTAGGATTTGTTTTATTACTAGCACCTTGTTGTGTCATACCTTCTTTAGCAAATAAATTGCCATATAATTTTTTCTCATCTACGTTTTCATCTTCTCCTAACTTATTTCTAAGTTCTTGAACAGTTATTCCGTTAGATAAGAATTTGAAGATATCATGTTTTTCTTTACGTTCTTGAGTAGTGAAAGTAGGATTGAATCTTAATTTAACTTGATTTTCAGCAGTTACTTCGCCGAATAAATCAAAACATAATTGTCTTATTATTGTTAAATTTAATTGATTTTCAAGTGATGATTGTAAATCTTCTACAACTACATCGTCTTGTCCACCTAACGTATCAGCATCTTGCCTACCTGCTCCCATTTCTCCTACTGAAGTTCCAGAACTTCTTAAAGAAGATAAAACTCTTTGTTTAGCAGCATTAACAACTTCTAAACCAGACTGATTATATTCTTGACTCATAGTTTCAGCTCTTATATGCCCACCGAAAACTAAATCATCGTTAGGAGAAAAACTATTTAGATAAGAAACTAAAGAATCTAATTCAACTTGCTTAGCTCTATTGTTATTATCTCCAACATAAAAAATAGTCTTTTTTTCTAAAGAGTTTAAATAATCTTGATAATTAGAATTTTCTAATTCTCTAAGTAATCCAGCATCATCAAGAGCTGTGTATATAACAGGTACTCCAAATACATGGTGAGTTTCTTTTTCATAATATAAGTGAAATACATTTTTTATAGTGTAAGTTTTTTCAATTTCACAAGCTTCAAATTTCCATTGAACAACTTTAGTACCATAACATTTATCAGGTCTCCAACCTTTGCTTGGCATTACAGTTAATTGATATATTTTTTCATTAACTGGATCAATAGCTTTATGAATCCATAAATTACCAAATGAAGAATAGTTATTGAAACACTCTTGTATAAAACTTTCTAAAGAACTTCCAGAATTTATAAGTATATTTTCTAAGTGATTTTTAAGTTTATTAATGTTTTCTTTTTTTTCACTTTCAAAATAAAAACCAGTTTTTATTGCCTTTTCTCTAAAATTGGCAAGAACTCTGGCTATATATCCGTCAACTTCTTTAGCTCTAACTATCTTATCTATAATATTGTCTATGTTATAGTTGAAATCAGAATCATCAACTCTTATAGGATCGTTAGATAGTTTATATATTTTTTTTACACCTAATGCTGAACCTGTAATTTCTTCTTTAGAAATATTTTGTTTTTTATCTTCAAATATTAAGTTTAAAGAATCTTTTACAATATTATTTGCTGATGGAAGTAATTTTCTAAAAAAACTTTTCATTCTTTCCTCCCATTGCTTATTATATTTTTTACAATATTGCAAAACAAAAACGCCGTCAAAAACAACGGCGTTAATTATTAAAATTGGTTCATAAATTTTTCTAATGCATTAAATATTTTAGGCATTAATTTTTCTGGGAAATTTTCTAAATTAATATTTTTTATATTATTCAAATCAAAAATATCTTCAACTAATTTTTCAGCATCTTTTCTATTAATATCTTCGATAACAACTAATTCAGATAATAATTGAGTTTTGTATTTAGATATTTGTAATATATTTAAATTACCTATTTCTTCTTTAAGTTTTATTACAAATTCTTCTGATAAATTCTCAAGATAATGTAAATTTTCTTGAAACTTTTCAGAATCAACAGGATCATAATTATTAGGATTTATGCTACAAGCATTGATATATGTTTCTAAATTTCTTATTATCCAATCTATTATCACAGGAAAAGATTGTAAATAATAATATCTTTCTTTTTCTATTAATTGAAATTGTCTTGTTTTCATAGCATCTATAGTTTTAGTTTTCCATTTATCAAAAGTAATTTTAATTATTAAATTAAAACAATTTAATATATTATTGATAAATTTATTAAGAGTTTCTATACCACTTAAACTAGTAAATCCAAATGCTTGAGCTATCATTTCATAGCTAGGTAACATTTTCATCATCCAATCAATTACTTTTTCATCAGAAATTTTAGATACTATATCACTTTTTAAAATTCTTTTATTTTTATTCATATTATTTATAAACTCTTTTAAAAAGTTTTTTTGAGTATAAATAAATTCATCAAAGTCTTCGTCATTTAAAAGTATTTTATTTCCTAATTCATCTATATAAGGATGTAAATAAGTTACACTAGAATCTGTATTTTTAGATTCAGCTTCTAACATAGTAACTATTTTTTTTATATTTAAATATCCTAAATCTAATATGTCCATATATTCATCTATAACTGAATTAGCCATTTCTTTATCTTTTGTATTTAGCATATGAACTGCATATATAGCTATCCATTCATGTTTTTGTAATCTATTTATTCTAACAGATAATTTATTTATTTCTCCAGGGTCACATTTTTCATCTTTGTTTCTACAATATTCTACTATGTCATATAACAATCTATCATCACTTAAATAATAACCTGTTAATTTATCATATAATTCTGGAGATAAATCAAAATTATTATTCCAAGATTTGTTGTATGTAAAGAAACCTAATTTTTGAAACATTTGATAGTCAGATGTGTATTCAGCTAATTTATCATATTTAGTTATTGAATAAGACATTTGATTATTTTTAGAAATTTCAACTATAAGTTTAAACATCTTTAACATATTATTTAAAGAATTCAATGTATATTTTTTACCATTTATATCTATAGAAAAATTAAATAAAAAATCATATATAGTCATAGCAGTTTGCATTTCTAAAGAAGATATACAAGCATTTAAGAATTCATTGATTATATTTTCTCCCATATCTATAATAGAAAAATCTGTATATAAAGAAATAGGTGTTGATAATTCATAAGCTAAGTCTGCTATTCCTTGGAATATGTCATATATTTTATTTTTTCCATATACAAATTCTTTTATATTTTCAACTAACTCTTCTCTTTTTTCTTCTAATAATTCTCTTAATTCCATAGCTTCTTTTTGAGATTGATTAAAACCACTATCTCTCATAAATTGAGTAAAAGGATTTTGTTTATATTTAACAAATGGATATAACATAGAAAAATGTTTTTCTATATCACTATATTCATGTTTCCATTTTTTTAATCTCATTTTATTTAACAAAGAGCTAACATTGCTCATAAAATCTTCTTTGTTATTTTCTTCGTTTTTAGAATTGTAAACAGAATTTTTTCTAGCAGCTATGTTTAATATTAAATAAATTAATATCCATATTCTTTGGCAACTGAATTCATCTGGTTTTATTCCTACTCCTCTTCTTAAACAAGCTTCTAAATTTCTATAATCTAATTCTTTCATGTATAAAAAATCAGTTTGTTTTAAAAGTATAGTTAAAGGATTTACAGACATAGTTTTTGTATTTTCATTAACCTCTTCTCCTCTATCTTTCATAAAACCATTAGTTATTGTTTGTAATTCTTTATTATTTTTTAATAATAATTTTTGTGTCTCATCCATTTTTCCAGTAGCTAAAACATATGTTGCAGCAGCTTCTGTATTTGTCATCTGTTCATAAACTTTTGTGAAATTATCTATATTATCTATTACTATTTTAAATAAATTAGAATTTCCAACATTATTTGAAGAAGATATATTTTTATAAAACTCTTTTAATTTAACAACATTGTTTTTTAAATCAATTCTAAGTTCGTTAGTATTATTACATAATTGTTTTAATGAATTATTATATATTTTAACTGTATCAACTTCTACTTTATTATCATGTTTTAAAATAAATTTATTTAATAATTCTTTTAATATTATAAGTAATTGAGAAGTTTGATATTTTTGAATAGGTGTTTTTTCGTTAATTTCATCTGGTATATTCAAAACATCATTTATACGATTTTTTATTTTTTCATTTTCATCTTCTTTTAATTCTTCTTTTTCTTCAGACATTGTAACTTTATCGTATGTAACTTCCATTTGAGTTATATCGTTAGTTATCATTCTATATTTAGTTACAATATCGCTTATGTAAATAGTTTCTGAAACTATTGATAATTCGTTATTAGCAACCGCATCTAAAGCCATTTGTGGAGTAACATATTTATTAATATCTTCTATTTTTAAATTTCTTAATCCATTATCTTTTATATTGTTTTCTATATTATTAAATCTTCTTTTAACATCAGAATTATTATTTTTACCATATTCTGTATATTTTAATTTGAAATTTTTAATAAATTCAGATGTTAATAACGGATTTTTGTTTTCAACTTTTTTCTTTAGATGCCAATATAATTGAGTATCTTTTTCAGCTATACTATCAAATCTAAATTGATTATCATAATCAAATAAATGTATAAATGTTTTTGTACTTTCAAAAACTATTTTTTTAACATACTCATAATTAGAAATTACATCTATTCTTTTTTGTGTTTCTTTTAATTCAAATTCATTTAATTGTTTTTTATATTTAGAAAGTTTAGTATTTAAATCTAAAACTTTAGATTCAGCTTCTTTTTTAACTTTGTTTTTTTCTTTCTGACTAGTTGCATTTTTATATCTGTTTGTGTAATTAGTTACATTAGTAAGTCTTTTTATTTCTGCATCAGTAAAATTACAATATTCTTTTAATACTTTAACACCTATATTTTTATTTGTAGTTAAATTTATTTGTAATCTACTAAAAGCGTATCCTTTTATATCCCAAAAGAATTTTGTAGTATTTTTATTTCCTGGATTGTCACTAGAAATTGTATAAGAATTTATTCCAGAAAAAGAATCTATAGAATACATTTTTAATATATCTGTTTTGCCATAATTAAATATTATATCCATAAATATAATTCTTAATTCTTCTAAAAATTCTTTCATTTTATTAGGATTATTTTTGTTGATATAAATATACATAGCATTTAAAATATTTATTTTATAAGGTTTTAAATCTTCTAATCCTTTATAGGCTTGTTTCAGATCACATTTAAAATCACTAGAATTATTATCTATAAGTATTTTTGCAGTTTTATATACAATACTATTAAAAATAGTTTTGTTAGTATCCAAATCTTCAAATTCTCTTTTATTACTAGAAGAGTTTTCTTTTTCTTTAAGAAACATCATATTTAAAATTTCTGTTTTAAATTCTTCATAAGTTAAATAAGAACTATAATCTATCATTTTTCCAACTCCTCTTTTTGAAGTTTTAATATAGCTTTTTCTTCTTTCATCTTATTTATTTCTTTAACTTTTTGTACATATTCACTAGGGAATTTACTTCCTAGAAAAGTAACTATATGTGTAGCGGCATTCATTATTTCAGCATCTTTAGATAAACTTCTCATATATACCTCCTTAAACAAATGTTGGTTGAAATGAACTGTCACTATAATCTGGTTCATAAAAATCTAAATCATCTATCATATCACAGTTATAACTAGCAAATAATCCTAATTCTATAACTTTATTAACATTACTAGGGTCTACATTTACATCAACATTTTCAAATGTTTTTGCAGCAAATACTTTAGTAGAACTTCCAGGTTGTATACGACTAATATACTTGTGTTCTAAATTATTAGTCGCTTTACCAGTTGTATAATCTAATACGATATCACTAAACATTATATGAAAGCCTTTTTCATAGCAATCTTGTATATCACATTTACTCATAGCTCTTCTTCTACTAGTTTTAGTAGTGTTATATAATTTTATCATTTCATCTCTTTTTTCATCTTCTGTATAATTATTATATTTGCTATGGTAATGAGTATAGTTCCATATAATAGCAAAGTTCCTTCTGAAATACATTTCTATATCATTTTTATTTCTTCCTTCGTTGTTTATTTCTTCTATACCATCTATCATCAAACCTTCTCCAGTTTCTTTGATTTTAGGTATTATATATTGACTATCACAACCATGCATACTTCTTATTTCTTCAGAAATCCATTCTTGAAACTTTAATAAACAATGTTCTATAAAAGCTCCTATATCTATAGCAGGTAATAATTTTATATGTGAACCAGCTACACTGAATTCTAATATTGAAATATTTATATCAAAAAATGGTTCTAAAAATCTTATAAGCATTTGTAATAAACTTATTTTTAACCCTTGTCTATTTTTACTGTTATATAGTTTATTGTGTCCTGTACGATAATTACGAGGTTTAGAATAACTAGCACCAGTACCACTTTTACCACCTAATCCAATAGCTTTTCTTTGAGGTTTTTTATAAAAATCACATACTCCTCCACCTTGAGGAAATGGTGCTTTTTTTTCAGAACCTCCACCTATTATAATTAAGAATAATAACCAAAGATAGTTAACTTTGTTAGTGTTACAAGTTTGTATACCTTCTGGAAAATTCCTTATGTCCTTTATTATTTTTTTTATTTCTTCAAGAGTATCTTCTGGATTGTCTTTAGGAGCTATTTCCTCTAAATCTCCTAAAGTAACATCTTTTTTTATTTCTTCAATTATTTCATCTATTTTATTTTCATCTTCAATAGTAGGTTTTTCTTTATCATATTCATATATATCTTCTGGTTTAACATTTTTATCAAAACTAACTTTTCCAGGTTCTTTATTTTCTACATTAGGATTATTTATTATAAGTTCTTCTATAAGTTTATCTTTATCAAGAACTTTATCTATTTTTATATAAACTCCAGGCTTGAATTTTATTATTTCATTCGGAAAGTCTATATAATCAACAATTATCTTATCTTTATCATTAGAATTGAATATCATATTATTTCCATGATATATATTTCCATTTGCACTTACAGAGTAATCATTAGCAAAATACATTTTTTCTATGTTTAGATTTCCATTGTAATCGAATTCTTCTACTATGTTTTTTTCATCAAATCCAAATTCATTAAGTATATAATCTCTAGCATCTATATAAGCTTGTAATGATATTTCTATACTTCCATCTTCTTCTTTTTTATAATAAGGTGGTAATCCAGGCATAAATTGTTTCATAAAATTATGAAATTTATCTAAATCATCTATTATTGTTTTATCAAAAAAATCATTTATTCCACCTAATGTAGAATGAGCTATTTCGTTTTTCAATATATTAGTTAGTTCTTCGTTTTTACTTATTAATTTATCTATTAATTCTTTAGTATTTTCTTTTTCTTTTTCAAGTTCTTCTTTGTCTATCTTTTCTGGTTCTAAAACTTTAACAGTAGTTAGTTTTATATCATGTTCTCTTTTTATTTCTATATCTTCATGTTTGAAATCAAATAATCCCACTATTCAATCACCTCTGCATCAGGAATAGTTTTTTTAACAGATATAAGATTTGGAACTTTATTAGTTTTAATACTTTCTTTGTTTTTAATAATATCAGCAGTAAGTTTTTCAGCTTCTTTTTGAATTTCACTTTTATTATCTCCAATTTTATATCTCTTTTTAAGTTCTCTAGTACCTATCATGCTTTCTAATAATTTTTGCTTATTTTTTAATTCATCATTTCTTATATCTATATAGTAATTTTTAGAACGAACATATTCTTTTCCAGTTGCTGTCATCTTTTCATTAATAGCAGTTAAACTATAAGAAGCTAAAGCTCTTGTAGCTCTATATATTATTAAATCTGATATAACTAATTGTATTATCTGACCTTTATCAACATTTTGCGCTACTAAATCTACATCTAAATCATTCATATATCCTTCTGTTATATGAGATATATAGTGTAATTCAAATGGACATTTCTCTCCTACAGGAGCTATTCCTTTTTCATATAAAGGACACATTTTATAACCTTCACATAAATCATCAAAAAATTTATGTGGGTTTTTTAATTTAGTTAATTCCTTATTAGCTATATACAATTCTTTTTTTAACATTTTATATTTAGGATTTTCATCTGTATCATCACTTTCCATCTCAGATAATTGAAATTCTAATTCATCTACTTTTTTCTCTAATTCATCTGGTGGTTCTGGAACTTTGCACAATCTAACACAATTAAATTGAACACCTGCTTTATCTTTTTTTATGTAATCTATAATTTCTTTTTTTATTAACACAGATGATTCAATATTCTTTTTAAGAATGTCAGATATATCTGGAAATATATTTTCTATATTATATTCTTTAGCAACTACTAAAGAAGTTGGTTTTAATTTAATCATTATTCCTCCTTTATTAAAAAAAGAGGACTAATTAAAGTCCTCTAAAATACATTACAATTTCTTTCATTATTACTCTATCAGTGATTTCTGAATATTCTTTATATTCTTGTAAGTCACTTAATATATATTTAAATATTTCTTCAGTTAATTCATATGATTCTTTTACATAAGTCATTCCATATTCATTAACAAATTTATTACTTACAGTTTTATACATTGCAGAAATTCTAATATATAAGTTATCTATATTTTCATAGATAACAGGACTATACTCTTTGTATTTTTCTTTTTCTATAAAAAATTTCATATTGAGCATAGTATTTATACTTGATAGTATTTTTATATTTTTAAATTTAATATTCGTATTAACAGAAAATAAAGTTTTTACAGGTCCACTTATTTTAGAAGTATGTTTTAATAATTCTAAATTTTTAGTGCTTATCTTGCAATTAAATCTACATAGTTCTTTTTTTAAATTTAAAGTAGATATTTTACAAATACTTTCATGTAATGAACCTATAAAAGAAATTTTACTATTAAAATCAGCTAAAAGTTTTGTTTTCATTATCATCATCACCTAAGAAAACTAATCCAAATAATATAGATTTATTTTCTCCAAATTTATTAGAAAATTTTTCATCACATATTAATTCAATTCTAAATTCTATAGGTTCTTGCAATGTCCAGTTTTTTTCTAAATAAAACACACCTTCAGAACTAGGTTTTGATAATATATATTCTTCGCCTTTTTTTAAATATAAATAAAATTTAATTGTTTTACCAGTAATAGTTCTATAATATACAACAGAATCATCACCATCTTCATTTTGTTTAAGATTATATGTTTCATTATTATCTAAAATAAATAATTGTAGCATTAAATCTCTTATAGTTTTTTCATTTGTCTTTTCTATAGAAAGTTCAACAATTTGATTATCACCACTATGAGTATTTACACTTTCAAATAGTAAAGTTTCCATATTTACTTCTGTTTTTTCTTCGTTAACTATTTTATATAATTTCATATACACTCTCCTCTAAAAACTTATAAGTCTAAACAAATCATCACCAGTAAGTTGAACCAAGTTAAACATTTCCTTCCCTCCTGTTTTTTTTATTTTCTTACCATCTACATAATGAAATGTTAATTCTCCAAATCTTTTAGAGTAAGTTATTTTTTCTAAACCAGTAAGTTCTGTATCATCAATAACCCTTAACTTAGTGTGAATAACATCATTTAATATAGAATTACCTTTAAACTTAATGATATTTTCTGGAAAAATATAAGCTAAATCATTTTTTTCAGTTTGTTTAATTGCTCTATCTATACTCTTTATTCCATGATTTTTATACCATTTTAAAATTTCTTGTAATCTTTCTGATGTTATTATAATTTTAATTGGAAATGTTCAACTTTTAAATTATATTATTCAATTATCAAATAATCAAAAACTTCTTCTTGATAATCTTTTTGTTGTTGTACCAAAAACTTTATTTAATCTACGTGAATATTTATTATTCATAATATTTTTTTCTTCTTCGTCCATAGCTTTTTTACTATATACTTCAGTAAAGTTTTCTCTTAAAGAATTGTTTGTAAATTTTTTTCTTAATGTACTTTCTTCATCTATCAAATCAAAAAGTTTATCTATTTCTTGTCTACCACCACTAGCTCTTTCACCTATCTCCATATCAAACACTTCTTCTATATATTTATTGATACCATAGTTTGATAATAATAAACCATCTAGAGCATGGTCTGTTCCTGGTCCACTAGCTTTAAATACAGGATTAGATCTTCCATCATATTTTTCTATTTCATAATAGTTAAGTTGTGTAGTTAAATATCTACCTGCTCTATCTTCTCCTTTTAAATCTCCTTCTTCAATACTACTTATTTCTATAGTTCTATATTCAAATCTTTGTTCTAACATAGCTACCATTACAGCTTTCATACGTTTAGAGTATTTTTCTTTAGTTAGAGGATGTTCTTGCATAAGAGTACTAGCAAAATCTACAGGAACTATTTTATCTTCTTGACTATACATAGAATAATGTTTTACTAACAATTCTATTTGAACAGCACCATAACCATTATCTACTACTATTTTTTCAGCATTAAATCTTCTATCTAATTCAATAATTTCTTTTATAGCTCTAGTTTGTAATTCTCTTTTATCATTTGTTACAGATATTCTTTTCCAAACTTTAGTTCTTCTAGTTATTAAATTAATACCTTGTAAGACTATTTGAACACCATGTTTAGCAGCATTCCAGTCTACTCCTATAACAAATTTCCAATCTTCCTGTTCTGTAGGATGTAAATCGCTAATATCTTCTGGATATCTAAATTCTCTTAACGAAGCTATAATATCGTCTTCTTTAAACACTTTAGCAGAACCTTCAAAAAATTCCGCTTCAATTTCTTGTTTCCAACCTTTTATAGAATACATTTTTTTGAATTGTTCATATTCTTTATTACCTGGTTTAAAGTCTGGCATTATAGTAAATGGATAATAAAAATCTTTCCACTCATTATCTTTCAAACACCAGTCTTTAAATGTATTAGGAACTTGTGACGGAGTAGAAGTAACTAAAAATGGTACTTCTTTACTTTCCAAAGCTAAAGGCATAATAGCTTCTAATGATTCTTGGTCTGTATAACCACATTCGTCGTTTATAAGCATATCTGCTCTTTGTCCTCTGGTAGATGCTCCTGCATTACCACTACCAGAACCTGTAGTAAATAGTTTAACAGTTAAAAAATCTCCAAATTCTGTACGAGGTATTGTTATAACATAAGGTTTTTTGGTAGAACTATATATTCCAGAAAAAGCAGACTCATCTAATTTATTAATCATTCTTTGGTGAAGTTCATCACAAAGGTTCATAAAAGGAGCTATGATTAATATTTGTGGATTTTTAATAAGACAAGTCATTCCGAAATGTAATGCTTTAACAACAATTACTTCCGACTTACCCATTCTACGACCTAGTCTACCAGCTATTCTTAAAGAAGTACATAGCATCATTTCCTTTTGATACCATTGATAAAATTCTCTCTTATCATTATAAGGAGTCCAATTTAACATTTTTTCTGCCCAAAGTAATGGATTGTTTTTTAATTGTAATTGTACTTTTTCTTTTATAGTTAATTTATCGTATTCTTCTCCATAAACGTCTTCCAAAGGATAATATCCTTCTTCGTCCAATCTTTTAGGTATTCCTTTGCAATCAACAGGAAAGTTACCTTCCTTATCAAATCCTTTTGAATTGTAATGCTTTTGCTGACATTTAACACATATATCACTATACTGTTCTGGAGATAAAGAACAACCATTTGATAAATTATTCAATTTTTCATCTATATATTCAATTTCATATTTATTATGATATATCTTACCCATATCTATAATATCTGGGTTTTCTTTTTTAGACATTAAATCACCTCAATATAAAGGATTTAATTAAATTTGTTTTTTGTCTAAAAACCAATAATTAAAAAAGCGACAGAGATAAACTCCATCGCTTTTCCAAAATATTTCTAAGGATTGTGATTGCACATTGTAAAGATTTTAAAACAACTAATACAGAATAACATACTTTTTTAAATTTTACCAATAGCCCTTTCTAACATATCACCTGCTAAATTTCCTTGTGACAAAATAGAATTTATACTATAGTGCAATTGTTCCATTCCTGCCATATTACTTTGTTGAGTCATATTAAATCTTTGGTCTAATTTATATAAATCATCTTCTTTAGGCATTGTCATTATATTACTCATCATGTTTTCATCTTGTTTCTCTTTAGCATGATCGAATATCATTCCAGCAGTCATTCTTGCAGCTATCCAACCAGGACTAAACATAAATTTTCCTAAAGCTCCTACAGCCATAGCAGCAGCTTTACCACCTAAATTCCTTTTTGCTGCATCTACAGTAAATTTAATTCCTAAATTACTTTCAAATTTCTTTCCAAATATTTTATTAATTCCTTCAGTTATTCCTTTACCTACAATACCTGTATCAGCTTCAAAAGTACCACCTTTTTGAAATACTTTTGTTAATTCTTCTAAATTATCTTCTAAAACATTAGACGCTATCATTCGAAGTATTGGTCCTATCATCAATAACCACCTTGACTTTTAATATTAAGTTCTATCAATTCAAACATTTCTAATTGTTCACATTTTATTTCGTTTTTTCTAACCATTTCTTTTATTTCTTCATCTGTTTTGTTATTAAAAAATTCTTCTATTTTATTAATTTCTTGTAACAAATTCATTAATAACCACCTCTTATACTTTGATTTTGTGCCATCATAAGTTGTTGCATTTCTTGTCTTTTTCTTTCCCTTTCTTCAGCCGCATTTGAAGCAAACATTCCTAAAGCTCCTAAACCACCAAGAGTAAGTGCTACTCCACCTATTGTTTTCCACTTTCCTCCACCTTTTATAGAATCAACAATTCCTTTTCCAGCTTCTTTTCCTATCTTATCAAACTTACCTATGTCTTTAGTTATAGAATCGACATCAACTTTTGAAGCGACATCGTCCATTTTTTTTGTTTTTAATATTTCAGCATGTTTCTTTATTTGTTCTTTAGTTTTTGCATCTATATTTTCATTTTTACTAGCTTCATCAAACATTTTTACCAAATAATCTCTAGCACTATTAGCTATATTCATTTGTTTAAATTCTTTTTGTCCTTTTTCACCTTTCATCCATTCAAAAGCATCTTTGAATTGTGCTTTACCTTCTTCTGTTGCACCTAAAGAATTAAAAACTTTATCCCAATCTAAGTCTTTACCATCTTTTCCTAATACAGAGTTATAAAATTCTGTAAATCCTTCAGCAGTAGTAACGTCTTTTCCTTTTACTTTGAAATCATATCCTTTTGCTAAATTTCCACTTGTTACTGTACCTTCAAAAGCTTTTCCAAATAATCCATACAATTCTTTTTCATTCATATTTTCTATATCTTTTGGATCTCCGAAAAAGCCTTTGTTATTATTTATATATTCCTTAATTTTATCTTTACTGATACTACCAAAGTCTATTTCATTTTGATCTAAAGGATCTTTCAATGTTGCTATAGCTATTTTAGCTTCAGCACTTAAATTATCTGTTCCGTTATTTTTTGCATTTGCAATTTCATCTATTATTTTATTATCTTCAATTCCACGTCTTTTTAATTGTTCTTTAACATTTAAACCAGTATCGTATTTACTATCTTCTAAACCAGAAACCTTTTCTCCTATAATTTTATTAAATTCTTTTTCATCAATATTTTTACCTTGTATGTAATTATTAATTGTACTAGCATCAAATATTCCTTTTAAATCTTCTGTACCAACATTGTCTGATTCTATTATTTTTTTAAAAGCTTCTGAGTTTTTTTGTTCATCAGTTAGATTTAATTTATCCATATCTAATTGATATTTATTATCTTTATATACTAATCCTTTTCCTATCCTGTCTATATTATCATCTTTTATATTCATATAATTTTCAGATGATAATGTTCCTAACGCTGTATTAAGTTTTGTAACAGCTCCATTTTTCTCTTTTAATTTACCCTCGTGTGCTATAGCTAATCCTTGTAATACTTGCCTACCTTCATCACCTATATCTACACCATCTTTTTGTTGTAAGTTATACAGTTTTTTAGCAGTGTCATTAGTTAAAGCTTCTTTATTTTCTCCTAAATAATCTAAATAGTTATCTTTGATTTTACTATTATCATAAGCAGTTTTATATTCGTTGTTATTAAGTAAAGATTTCAAATCTTCTTTTAAAGAATCTTTAGCTTCTTTTTGTTTAGTAGTATACTCACCAGTTTCTAAATTAACTCTAGTGTCTAATAAGTCTAGTTCGTTATTAATATTATTAATACCGTCTGTATTAAACATCCAATCACGAGTACCTTTATACTTATCCTTTCCTTTTCCTTTTCCTTTACTTTTAAATCTTTCTCCAAAAATACTTTCTGGGTCAAATCCTCTTTCTTCTGCCCAATCAACAATATTATCGTGATAAGTTTTTAATTTAACTTGATGTTTATGAAATGCTTTAGCTTCTTCTGGGGTAAGAGTTTCTTCGTTTTCTATTTTTTTTATAATATCTTTAACATCTTTTTTAGAGTTATTTAAGTCTTCACTCATTCTAAATAAATCGTTTTGATAAGCTTTATATTCTCTATTAAATCTATTTTTATAAGCTTGAGATTTAAATCCTTTTAAAACAGATTCTTTATTAAATGGTACGTTAATACCATCAACTGCTTTTATAGCAGCTTCTGGATCAAACACACCACTATCATTAATAACTCCATCACCTTTTAAATCGGCTATTACTCTACCTACGCTTTCTGCATTTTCTCCAGTAGTTTTCATATTAACTTTGCCAAAATCAAAACCAGGCTCATACATCTGTTTTTTGATTCCAGAGTCACTTTCAGCATATCCTTCTACTAATTGTTTAACTTGTGCATCAGTTACGTCTTTACCATAGATTTGTTTAGCGTATTCTTTTGCATTTATAGTATCTTTTGTAGGAGTATTGTAATCGAAAGTTTTATTATCTTTATTATTATTCTTATTATATTTATAAGTATTTTTTATTTTACCATTTTCTTCTTCAACAATTTTTTCATCCCAGTCATCATTTATATCATTTTTTGTATCAAAATCCTCTGGTTCTGGTCCAAAATCCTCTGGCTCCGATCCAAAATCCTCTGGCTCCGATCCAAAATCCTCTGGCTCTGATTCTATTTTTTCGTTTTTCATTTTTTCAAATGGATCATCATCTTCTTTTTGCACTTTTCTATCTAATATATTTACATCTTTATAAAAATCATCATTTTTATCGTATTTAAAGTATTCTTCGTCATTCATCAGATTTTTTGTTTTATCTGTTTCGGTTTCTGTATCATTAATAATTTCTGTAGTATTTTCATTAATATCATTAATTGTTGTTTCAGAAGTGTTATTATCAATGGTTTCGGTTGCATTATTAGTATCGTTAACAACAGAATTTGTATTTGGTTCTTTAATATCATTGTTTTTAGAAACATTTAAATAATTGTTTACTTCATTTATTTTATCTCTATCACCATTTAAATAACTATTTATAGTATTTATTTTTTTTATTTCATCAAAATCATCTATATTATCTATGCCTAACTCTTTAGCTTTTTCTACACTTCTATCATAAATTCCATTTAATTCTTTTTTGAAAAAATCTATATCATCTTTCTCAAATTGTCTTAATTCTTCTCCACTTTCTATTCTATTAACTAATTTATCTAATCCAAAATCTTTATTCAATTCATCTAAATCAGAAGACTGTGTTTTTAAATAATCTGAAAATAAAGAATTTTTATTATTACCTTTCCAATTATCTACATAGTTTTCAGATCCATATCCAGTTATATTATTTTCAACAACATCGTTACTTAATTTAATATTTTCAGAGCTAAAATCTGAATTTAAAGCGAAATTACTAGTTTCTATGTCTTGCATTTGATAACCATTTTTATTTAAATCAGTTTCATTAATTCTTACACTATCATAATTATTTTGTATTATATTTATTTGATCTTCATATTTACCTTGAACAATTCCGTTACCAATATTTCCAACATCTATTTCATCAGAAACTTGTCCATACATAGAATGATAATTATCAACATCATCATCAATCATATTAGTATAATCGTATCCATTATCTATTTTAATATCAGAAGTTTGAGCTTGAGTTCCGTTAATTGATAAATCTTTTATTTTTCCTTGATATTCATAAGGTTTGTTTTTAACTCCTATTTCACTAGAAACATTGCCGTACATATCATGATAAGTATCAACATCATTAGTAGAATCATATATATTATTATATGAAAAATTATCTTTAGAACTATCTACTCTACTTATATAATCTCCTACTTCCATATCATAATTTGGTTGAGGCATTTCATATTTTTTTCTTTGTGTAGAGTATTTAGAAGCTACATCAAAAGCATTAGAATGCGCATTACTTACTTCATTTAAAGGAGTATTTAAGTTTCTACTATAAAAATCTCCAAAGTCACCAGTACCATTAACAAACATATTTTCTATATCTCTTATAGGAGTATCTGCAAAATCTTGTTTAAATTTATCAAAATCAAAACTATCTCTTCTTTCCAATTTAAAATATTCATCTATATCCATTATAGGTTTTATAGTTTCTCTCATAGAACCTATAGGTCTTACACTGTTATCTACACCTATATTCGAAGTGTCTATAATAGGTTTTATTAATCTAGAATTTTCTAATGAAACACTATTATTCTTTATATAATCATCAATATTCATATTGGGTCTCATAGTAGTTCTATTTAAATCATTCATTCTTTCAGCAGCTCTATAACTATTTTGTAAATTTTTATTAGCATTAAAAGCAGCTCTAGCATTTTTACCATATTTTTTTTCTATAGCCATTTTATCACCTATACTTTTTAATATATTTAATAAGTACAGTTTATAAGCTATATAATTTTCTGAGAAAAAATGAGGTATTAAAAAAAGAGCTATATAGCTCTTTTAATTTTTATATATTGATAATTTTATTTTTTATATCACTTGAATTATATAATAAAAATTTAATTATATTCATAAATTCTTTTTCTGTTTCAAATATATAACTTTCTATAGAAGGTAATGTTCTTTGTTTATAAATTTTTATATTTTTATGTATATATTTTTTATTCTTTACATCATTAAATTTTTTTAAAAATTCTTTAACTTTCATATTGTATATATAACATTCTAATTTGTTATTAGAAATTTTTAAAATTATATTATCGTAAATAGATTCAATATTACATTCTTCTCTGTATTTTTTATAATTATCAGTTTCTAAAAAATCATTTACCATACACAAATCTTGAAATGTTCTACAAGGGATTCCTAAATACGTTTTTATATTTTTATCATAGTGTGAATTATCTATTTCTTCTGGATTAACAATTTCATCATAATTTTTATACACGAAATAAGTAATATTATTTTTATATTTTTTATACACTTTGTTCTTTATATCACAATAATCATAATCTATAGCTTTATAGCATTTAGTTTCTCGTCCATGTAAATCAATATCACTTTGACTTATTTCTATATAACTAGTTTTTATACCTACTTTTTCAGTTTCAATTTCTTCTTCTAATTCTTTAATATTATCTTTTAATTTATCTATCTCATTAGTTAAAAACTCTATTGTTTTTTGGTATTCTATTTTTTCTTTTTCTAATATTTCATTTTTCTTTTTTAATTCATCTTGTATAGCTAATCCTATACCTACTAAATTGTTTTGAAACTTAACTTCTCTTTTTAAATCTTCTATCAATTTTTTATTACCAAAGTCAAACATAATAAATCCCTCCCATTTTTATATAATTATATCATCTAAATAATTGAAAAAGAACACCTAACTCACAAAAGTTAAATGTTCTTCTCAAAATATTATAGTCATTTAGTTTACACTCCATTTTATTAATATATTTTTTATATTATCTAAGCAACCAATTAACCAAAGAAAATACTCCTATAAAAATAGCTCCTAATGCACAAATTCCTCCAACAATACCTAATCCACCAGTTGCTAAAGAACCTCCACCTATTGTTGCTAATGTAGCTTTTGTTGCAACTGCTCCATGCAATACACTTAATGCTGTTCCTGTTGATGCAGTACCTAAAGCTCCAACTGTTGCATATGTACCTACAACTGTTGTTGCTCCTGCTGTTGTACTAATTAATTCTTTTTTCATTTTACACCTCCTAAAATTATAGTAATAACATTATACGTTAATAATATTATACTACTTACAATTTTTAAAAACAATATATTTTTTGAATTTGACTATATATCAAATAAAACTTTTATACATTTTTAATATGACTTCATTTTGGGGAAATTTTTTATATTTATTTTTTTTATTTTTGTTTTTGGAGAAGAGGACTTCATTTTTTAGAAAAAATTTTAAGTTAGCTGTAGGGATACTAGGTTCTTCATCCCCAATCAGAACCTTGACTTCGAGCCCTCCCCATAGGCTAGAGTATCCACTTTTTGAATCGCTTCTTGTGGTTCGTAATAAAAAAACAGGAGATGATATTATGAAAGCTTATGAAATTAAAGGGAAATTAAATTACAAGGATGTAGTTAATAAAAAGACAGGTAAACCATACCCAAATTATCCACATATTGATGACCAAATGTTAACAACTCCTTATATCAAAAGATTCAATGAGTTATATGGTGATTTATGCCTAAACGGCAAAATTTTTAGAACTATGGAACAGTTCGGTAAAATTAACGGAGAATTAAATCGTGACGAAAGCATCAACAAAGCGGCAAAAGAAATGCCAATTGTTGAAGACGCTGTATACGATTTCGAAGAATAAACAAAATAGGCCTTCGGGCCTTTTTGTTTATTCCCGCTTAACCCAAAATCATATTAAAGGGTGCGGGATTGGTGACACTACACAGTGGTTTATTTTATTGTTTGATAAATAAATAAGGAGAAGAATTATGAGAAAAATATATGTTTTAGATAGAAAATCAGTAGTAACAGGAAATGAGTTCAGAATAGAACTACTAGTAAAAGTGGAAGGAGAAATCCAATTCCACTATGTATCATGCAGTAGAGAAATGACTACATATGAAAAAGATAAAGCTGTACAAGACTACATAGCAAGAAACGTGAGATGGAGAAATCTCACAGATGAAGAACAATCTAATCACATTAAAGCTTTTGGAGGTGTAAGATAATGGCTAATCTAATCTGTTTAATAATAACTATTGCAATAATCCTATATAGAATATATATAGGACAATATACAGTAGGAGGAGAAATCTTTATTCTCTTCATACCAAGTTTAATAAAATTCTTTTGGTCTTACTACAAGGCCGAGAAACAATCTACAAAAGACTACATAAAAGAGAACCCACACGAGTTCGATTAAGTATATATAGAAGAGCCTAACAGTTACAATTGGGTAACTATATAGTTAGGCTCTTTTGTTATATGCTTGAAAGGAAAAGCATAAATAAAAAAATAAAAAACAGGAGATGGTTTAAATGACAAGAATTAGCAAATTAGAAGGAAAAGGAATCAATATGGAGTTAGTAAAAGAATTACAGCAAATGGCAAAAGATGGAAAATTAGATTTCTCTAGAGGAATCGAAAAAGGAGGAGTGATCGAATGGCACTTCGAATTCAACGGTTTTTTAGTAGATAGAATCTGTAAATCTTCTACATATGACCATGGAATAGAGGATCTACACAGACCATTAACTTATGTACAGTACGAATTCGTACATAAGGCTTCTAGAGTTAAAGGAATAGGAGTTAATCATTACTACAAGATGAATTACAAGTATATCGATATATTCTACGAGAATTATAGTAAAGACGAATTAAGAGGGGATTTACTATACAAAGAACAGCTAAAACTAGCAGAGTTCTTTACAATAGAGTTTAAAGACTACAAAAAGGCCAAACATATGGCCGAGTTATTCTTTGAACTATACAAACTACTAGAATCGAATGATTATAGATATGGGTATATCACTCTATAATCATCAACCTCAATCACCCTATAGTAATATGGGGTGGTTGGGGATATTTTTATATTACCTTTTATTTATATGCAATAAATGGTGAGGCATAAATTAGATAGTTTGGTTAAGTCTATTTATAAGGTAGATTTAGTTAAGCTATTTAATTAGCTTAATAATAAATAATAAGGAGTGGTTGAAATGACTAGAGAAGAATTAATTAAAAACATTAACTCTACTAAAGAGTTAATGGAACAGTACAAAGATAGTACTGATGGTTTTTATGAACTTCTTGAAGATTACATAAGTGATCTTCAAGAGGAACTAGCTAAATATAACTAATCTATTAAAACACCCTTACCTATCTATATATAGGTAAGGGTGTTTTTTAATATACCCTTTTAAATTATATGCAGTAAAAGGGGTGCAACGATGAAAGTTAGAAAAGAAAAAAATAAAAATATAACGGAGGAATTAAAAATGACAAAAATAGAATTATTAGAAATTTTAACAGGAGATTTAAAGAAAATGAGAAGATTGGAAAATATAGCAGGTAGAATAAATAAGAAACATCACAAAGCTACTAAGTATTGTAGAGAAAGACTTGAACAAGAATGTGAAGTTCTTCTTAAGGAGATAAACAACGAAATGTTCTTGTTAAGGAAGTTAAGGAAAGGAATCAATTGGGATAAAGAACCAGAGGAGCTTTCTAACGAAGAACTAAGAGAAGAGCAAGACCTTTATTGGTCTATCTTTGAGAAAACAAATTTCGAAATAGAAGGAATAACAGAATCTGAACTTCTATTTCTTGATAAAAGAGGCTTTTATTTAGATTGTGAAATTCACAATCGAGAAGAAACAGCCAAGAAAGAAAAAACATTTATGGACTCTTTAGGGGAAAACAAAGAAGAGTTCCTAAAGAAGATAGCTGATACATTCTAATGATTAACTAAAGTCCTACTTATTTATAGGTAGGACTTTTTAAATACCCTTTTAAATATACAGGTTTAAAGGGGAGGCAATAATAAAAAATGGAGGAAAATTATGAAAGTATACTTAAGCATTATGAAAGGTTTTGAAGGTGACCTTATAAGACCTTCAATTGAAAGAATCGTGTTAGGGAAAGGACATGAGATAACTGAATCATATGATTTAGCAGATATGGTTTTAAAACATGTTCGTAGAGAAGATGCTGAACTGTACGCTAATAGAGAAAAGACTACATTATTCTATGTAGCTGATAATGGAAAACCAGTATTCCTAAAGAACAAATCTAGCAAAATGGTGCCTTTATCTATAAAGGTAGACAAAACTACACCAATGGAGTATCAAGAAACTGGCCTAGATTATGGAGCAGAGGCACAGTTGATATTCCATTATTTAAGTGGAAAGATAAATACTTGCAAAGTGAACAGGGTAATGCAAGTAGAAACTCTATCTATTCTTTATAAAATAGCTAATACTATGACTTCTCGTAGCAAGTTTATTGAAAAGAAAAAGATAGAGTATATGAACGCTATCGGCCTAGAGTTAGAGGATATGATTAAAGCTTCTAACCTTATAATAGGTACTACACAGTACGAGCAAAATAAGTTTACTAGACTTCTTAGAAAGATACCATACTTCTACTACACAACTGAAAAGAAGATGCTACCTAACATCTCTGATAATATCTTCGTCAATTTGTTATCTATTTGTAGATTTAAGATCTATATAGAGAACGTTAAGGAAGAGGATAAAATCCCTGGATTCGAAGCTAAAATCAAGGAAGATTATAATTCTATCCTTGTTACTATTGAGGAGAGCCTAACAGGTTCTTCTGCTTTTAAGAAATACGCCAAGAGAGATGCAAGACAGCTTGGTGTATATTCTTTATTCATTTGCGACAACTCTCTTGAAAATGATGAGATTATGATACCTCATCCTAACAACGTAGTAGTATCTCGTAAGAATTATCCTAAACCTGGGGATTATATATTGGATGCTAGACATCCTATCACTACTGTTATCACTAAAGTTAAGGTTAAGGGATACACTGATGATTGCTCTATAAGAGTTAACTCTTATATTACCTTATGTGAATATGGTGATGCTGATGGAGATGCTCATTCAATCAGTTGGTCTTCTTTTGCTAATTCTCTTAAATGGGATGAAGAGAAAGAAATCGTATCTTTTGCTAAAGTTGCTGGAATTGAATTAGAAAATAGTTCTTTCAAATTTACTCAAGCTATGTGGAATGAACTACAACAAGCTAAGCTACCTTCTGATGAAGAATGTCTTCTTAAATCTTCTGCTTCTGGATTAGAACAAGCAGAAGCTAAGCTTGTTACTAAATCAGTAACAGGTACGTTTGGGTCTATAGAAAGAGATGTAGCTCAAACTTTAATCTGTAACAAAAAGACTCCAACAATGGAGATGTTACATAGAAAATCTTGGCTTTCACAAATACCAGTACAAGCTAAGAACCTTCTTGCAGATTTAAGAAGTGGTAAGGAACTAGACCAACTTACTAAAGAAACTCTAAAGCTTTATTGTGAAATGCAAGAAGCTGAAGTAGATGCAAGACATGGTATTAAGCAATTATTAGGTCTAGATAACAAAGGAGCAATCCAAGTTATCAATGACATATACGGAAGAGAGACAGAAACAAAACTAGATAAAACTACAGAAGAAACAGACGTATTAAAGAAATTAGCGTCTGTTTTCTAATTTTTAAAATAATAAAAAATGGAGGGAATAAAATGACAGTTACAAATAAATTAATAGAGACTATAAACAAGATCTCTAGAGAAGAAAATATAGTTAAGGGTAAGGAAGTTAACCCTAAGAATAAGGATGCTAAAATGTTTGGACCTTTTGCAGTTCAAACATATGCTGATGGAGTTCTAAAATCTTTAAACGAAATATTAGAGATTGAAGATACACCAGAAGAAGTTAAAGAAATAAAGTTATTAAGTGATTATACTATCACTAAAATAACTGACCCTGTAGAGATAGAAAAATACATCAGAGTATCAGCTGATTTACAAGGACAAGCAGGAATTAATTCGATAAAGGTTTACTCAAATGGAGAAGACTTTGTCTGTATATCTTATATCAAAGGGGAGCAAGTTAAGTTTATTTACTTCCCTAGAGAAGACAGTAACGTAGGAGTGTATTGTAACAACAACAATATCACTTCATATGTTACTGATGGGAAAGTTAATATTGTTGATGGGAAAGTCTACAACGGCTCAGCTAATGAAAGAGCAGTAGTCGAATACCTTAAAGAGTTCACTAAGGAAGAATACAAGAGAAAGAGATTCAATAAGTTCCTATCAGATGAACTATGGCAACTAGAAGACAAAGAGGAATCTGATGAAGAACAACCTGTTGTGAAATCTCTTAACATCTTAGGGTATACAAAATACCTTAACTTCCCTCAAATGGACGATGGAACACCATACAACGTTATTTGGTGTGAAGATGGTACTCCATTAGGGGAAGTATGTAAGGGCCACCCAGAACTTAAAGAGTATATAAGATTTTCTAGCCTATCACAGAATGGTATCTGTGCAATGGGTGGAAGATTAAGCCAAAGAACTGAACACGGGTATGAAATACTACCTGTTAAACAGTTCAAAGGGACTAAGGGTAAGCTTGATATCTCTGCTACTCAAGGACCTAAGACTTACAAGCAATCTAACTACAAAGGCAGAACGCTTGTAGTCTTGGCAGAGATAAAACCTTATGGCCACAAATTCCCTATTAATCTAATGGGTAACTGCCTAGCTACTAAGGAGGCTTTTGATAGTTACTGTAGTGACTTAACAAGAGACAAAGGAGCAGAGCATAAATGCAAATACCCTGCTCATAAAGTCTTTATAAAAGCAGGTGGTGAGATAGTTAGAGTTAAAGGAGCTACTTCATTCTTAAATATGTCTGCAACTCTAGACAATTTTGAGACTACTCGTAACATCGTAGTTCTACCACCAAGAGAGTTTTGCACTGACGGAACTATCGAAACAGACATAGAGAAATTTAAGTATCTATGTTCTATGGCAGACAATAAATCAGAGTTACAAATCGTTAAACTAAAAGTCGATGGTATAGCAGAGGAGATAGAAGCACCAGCACTATGGTGTGATATCTATGAAGATTCTGCTCACTCTGCTGTATACTCTCTTCGTATGAAAGAGCAAAATGTATTCTATTATGGTGCTATATCAGCAATGCACCGTAATAATGGTTGGATTAAAATGGCTAAAGCATTCAGAGAGATGTTAGATCAAGAACTTCTTAACATTGCAATGAATGCAGTTGAACAGTCTAAATCTCAATTAGTTGAGGTTGATATAGACGACATACTATAGGAGAAAAGAAACAGAGAGTGTAAAAGCTCTCTGTTTTTAAATTAATAATAAATGGAGGTAACGATGAAAATAGATAAAACTGAAAAAGGATATATCATCACTAAAGAGGGTGATGAATTAATCACTCAAAACGAATGGAGTGATGAGTTATATGAGAGAACTGAAATTGAATTGGACAACGTTGATGAATTATTTGAAGAGTTCATCAACAATGGTAGTGTAGTTATTGAAATGAACAAGAAAGAACCTACACTACAGCAACTGGCATCAGAACCTATAAAAGATACTAAGGTAGAATTACCTAAAGTAGATTTAGGTTCTATAGTGCTAGACAACAAAACTTCTTCTACATCTACAGAGGAAGTTATAGTAGAAGAATTTGCCTTTGAAGAAGACTTAGAAGTAAACCAAACAATAGGTGAAGTTGTAACAGACTTTATCAATAATGGTTGGTTAATAGAAAAGACTAGAGTTCAGAGAGGATATGCCACATATGAATCTCTAGTTAAGTTTAAATCTAATGGAAGCTATTCTGTAATTAAAAAGAGAATAGCAGGACCAGAAATTAAATACCTAGAAAGCATCATCAAAGAAATGAGGATTGGTGAAACAGGTGCTAATGGACTACCTGTTATACAAAAGTTCATAGATGAAAAGAAAGATGTCATCTTATTAACTGTAATAAGTAGTGAACATCTAATAATTAAATATAAGCTCAAACCAAGAGCTTATTTTAAACAACAACAGCAACTAGCTGTTATGTGTTCAGATTTTTAAATATATAAAGGGATAGACTTAGAGTAATCTAGGTTTATCCCTTTTTTTCTTTATCTCACTTCCTACACACCCCTATACCTTTTCTACCTTTTTGCCATATCTACCCTTTTCTCCCACACCCCCCCACACAACCGACCTCTTCCTATACAACACTTCCCCTCTACACAGTTTTCTCTCCCACTACACCCTACCGACCTTTAACCGACCACCGACCATTAGGGGGTTTCTTTTTACTTTTTTTATATATTTATTTATATATTTTAAGATATATAAATTTATATATTTTAAAAGTAAATTAAAAAAGGAGATGATTTTAATGAATATAATTAACTGTACACCACACCCTATTACTTGGATTAAAAGTAATGGAGAAAAGGAGGTGTTTAATCCAAGTGGTACAGTACCAAGAGTATCATCTACAATAATCTCAGTAGATGATATGTTTGTTAAAAACAAATTAGGTGAAGTAGAGGGATTACCTTTACCTAAAGAAGATACTTATTATATAGTATCAGCAATGGTTTTTGGTGCTTGTGATAGAGAGGACGTTATAGCTCCTAATACTGCACAAGCAATAAGAGATGAAAAAGGGTTCATCATCGGTGTGCCTAATTTTATAATTAAATAACAAGGAGGATAACAGATAGGATTGATTAAGATTGATTCGATTGACACTTCTACCGTGAAGGTTTAGACTTGTCATTAATCAATCTTATTATGTTATTGTCTGTGGAGCGTTAACATAACGGGTGAGGACAATGGGTTCTCATCTAAGAGCGAGTGCGAAACCACTCTTTTAATAAACTACACAGTCCACTAGGTTTATAGATTCTAGCTACTCTGTCTATACTAACCGAAATACAAAGATAGCCAGACTATGGGAACGTGAACCATACGACTAGTCTGATTACACAAACGTATGGGATAGGATTGGTACCTATTGAAAAGACCTCAGACAGCTTGCCAACGCACAGAGAACGCTTACTGTTAAAAGTTAGTAATGTGAAAGAGTGGTGTCGTAGAAATAGTTCGAGAGATAGTTAGTAACTTAACAGAATATTTATTGAAGTTCAGGGTTGCTCCAATGATATTGTTATTAACTGAATAATGTTGAGAAGAATATTAAACCTTACTGGCACATCATATATTCAAAAGAGCAATAACATTGCCAGGTGTTATTGTAAGTCTTTTATATATGGTGTAATATATAGCGAAAATCAAAGCTAGATGAGTAGCTATATATTTTTTATTTTTTATAATAGTTGCAACGAGGTTGCAGGAACTATAGCCACGTGTAGTGGTATTATAATGTATGATTAGATAGTAGAATGGTTAGCAAGCTGATCCCTTGCTAACTGATTGTACTATTTAATAGTGTTTTAAATTTGTACTGTGTACATTTTTAAAACCTTTCCGAACGTACGGAAAATTAAATAGGACTTTTCATAAGCAGGTCATTAGACCACTCCATTTTTTATTATTTTGGATAGTATGGTAACAATAATTTCCCCACTGTACTATCCACCAAAAGTTAATAACACAATTAAATATAAAGGCGGTGAATTTATGATATTCACTTATTTGGTAGACTTAATCGAAGAGCTCATGGATTAAGTCTTTTTTATTTTAAATATATGCATAAAGGTAGGAGGAATAAAAAATGAAAGAAACATTAAGAGATTATAAGGGAATGAATTTATCACAAGAAACTTTAGCTAAAGCAGAACATATTAGAGAGAGCATTCAATCAGTAATAGGAGAAGATACTCAATACAAAGTTTTGGGTATTAAATCTAAAACTATTACTTATAAACGTGGTGCAAAAACTATCCACGATAGAAACAAAGAAAGTGAGAAAGTGTATACTAAATCTTCAGAAGCATTTTCAGCAGCAGAATTTGGTTTTTTCAACAATCTTAACGATTTAAAAGACCCAAATATATTAGAAGATTATGTAGACAGTTTTGTAGTTATTCCTGACGAGGTAGACCCAGAAGCAAGACAAATGCTAATGATGAGAAAGACTGTAAATAGTCTTGGACAAATCATCTTATACAAAACAGCATTGATATTTAGACCATATACTGAAAAAGAAAAACTAGATATGCAAGCTAAAGAAGACGCTATAGAAGCAGAAGCTCTAGGATTCACAGTAAGTGACAATCTAAAATCATTAGCATCAGTATTCTAAGTAATTTGGTGTGGGGTTTATACCCCACTTTTTATTTTTTAAATAATAGCATAAAGGTAGGAGGAAAAAATGAAATTTAATATTTATAACACAACAACAGTAAATGGAGCAGAAGTAACAAGCACTAAAATGGAGTTAGAAATGTCAGTAGAAGAATTAGCTGAAGGGTACAAACATACTATTGACTTACTAGAACATTCTTTTGATATAAGAACTTTGATTTCTGGAATAGCAGATACAGTAGTAGATACTGTTAAAAAAATAAACGAAATCAAAAGAAATGAAATTGTAGAAAAAGAAAATATTGAAGAAGGAAATAAAGAAGCTAAGGAGGTATTCTAATGTCAGTATTTGGTAAGCTAATCAAAAATGCCATGGTAGGTACTGTAGTCGGTACCTACAATATAGTAAAAGAAGCTAACGAGAAGATTGCAGATCAACTTGCCGAAGCGCAATTACAACAAGCTAAAGAGGATGTTGCAAGTTACAACGAACTAATGCAACATCTTTCTGAAAAAGAAAGAAATGAAGTAGCGTCTATGTCTCACAGAATGTCTTTAGTAGATATGGCTAAAAGACAAGCTAAGACTCGTAACAAACTTGCTTTCTTAGAAAGTAAATTTAAACCAGCAGGACAAATAGAGGGAAAATAAATTTCTCTCTGTTTGATATTATAATGATAATTAAATATTATATCTATGGGTTTTGGTAGATTTCCCATTAACAAAAAATCTACATATAATCCTTTCTATTTTTTTCAACTTGTCGCAACAAGGTGAGGAAAATTAGTTTATATTTTAACTCTCAAATTTAAATCACTATAAATAATTAAATGTATTTTTGATTATTTATCCTAGAAGTCTATTTCTCTTATGAGTTTAGGCGAACGCCATTGTGGCTTCGCCTAAACGATTTTAAGGGGTATCTAAGCATTTCAAAGTGTCTACCACTTTGAAAAAATATAGCCCCTTTAAAAAGTGTACGGATTTTTGAGGCAAATAAGCCGTTTTGTTATTTTCAACGTACCACCCTACGTTGAGATATGAAAAAGGCTGTACTAAAATAGAAATTTACTATGTATAATTTCTAAACACCTCAAAGCGATTTAAAGGCGTTTCTTAAATTTATAAGTATCACACACTTATAAACAAGATTTAGGTTGTTTAAGTTGTGAACAATATAAATTTAATATATGTATATATAATGTAGCAGTTAAT
>OGGP01000103.1_pt1 | contig 72237 bp, 71 predicted proteins | sample 1571261 | NCBI WGS metagenome assembly OGGP01 (sample SAMEA2581968, study PRJEB24529) | metagenome | biome: Human gut stool | place: China | collected 2011
CTATACAAAGCAACCCTCTTCGGCAAATCATTCATTATAGGATGGTTCAGTTATGTAGATAAATGGTATCATAAATTTAGTATAATATATTGAACCAATGAGAAAAGCAGACTGGATAATCAGAAACAAGAATACCGCACAGCCAGACCTTCTGATGAAGAATCTGTTGTGCGGCAAATGTGTCAGACTGTTCTTTTTCTGAAAAGACACTGTCCATAAAATTGTGTCATCAGAATACATTTATCCTTTTACGTAAAAAGAGTGCTATATGTATTGAAAGCTTCTTTCAGTACTAATGATGGGTCAATGTCCGGTACTTCTCCTTTTGCAAAGTCTACTATTCCTATATTGATATTGATTATTGCTTTATATTCTTTATTGTAATAGGTGTACTCACCTTGTTCAAAATTGTGATAATCAGCTAATGCTATAAATATTTTCAAAATATACTCAGATTCTTCAATGCTGAAATTTGATTTATTAAGTTTATTTATAGCAGATTCCATATCCTTTATTGTGCTAAACATTGTCCGAATAAAATCGAAAACAACCAAATTCGGAAACATATATACTGGTGCTCTCCTTCGCCCTATATAAACCAATCGATCTCCTTTAAAATCTTTATTAATATATTTCAGTAATGTTCTTATATTAATTGACCCATTTTTGACAAATGTGGATAATATACTACAGCAAGTTATATGTGAATAATAGCTATTGTTATTTAGACCCACTTCTTTATCTGATTTGGTTGTTGCAAGAATATGTGCTATGGCTTTTATAATTTCATTTGTATTATTAAAATGGTATATTTCTTTACTATAGAATTTATCAATGTATCCATTGAAATCTACATTTATTCCATATTTGGCACTATAAATGTTTCTTATATTATCAATATCACATACTAAAATTATTTTGTCAAATCCAAATTTATGCTCTTTAGTACCACAAAAATCATTATGTGCTGATAATATATTTAATATTCTAAAGATATGTTCAGGGTCGATACGGTCTAAATCATCAATAATGAGGACAATTTGTTTATTGGGACTATTATCGGTTTTGGTGCTTGATACAATAGAACGGATGATTTGAGTTATTGTATTATCTTCATAGATGCTTCCTTTCTCTATGCTAATGCTATCGAAGAATTTCTTGATATGGGATTCTTCATTTTTCGAATTATCTTTTGCATATGTTTCAATGTTTTCTTTCAGTGCGATACACCTGTCTATAATATCTGTGCCAAAAGTAACTTTTTCTGCTATAGAAAAAAAATTACCCCAAAAATCTTTAGGATGATTTACCATATAAAAATATGCGGCATTGCTTAATGATATTTTTTGTTTCTCAAAATCATAGGGAACTTTTTCTAACAACTGCATTAATATGTCCACTTTGATATACTCAAAAATATCTTCATTATTAGCAACAGAATAATTAATTGGAGTTAGATATATTCCAGTGTATTTGTCTTTGTGCTGATTAAAAAAATTATTTAGAAAATATGATTTGCCTATTCCAAAAGCTCCAGAAAAGATAATGTTCTCATTGTCTTTTTGTTTTAGGAAATCAGCAAAACGTTCGGTTTCTTCAGATATACTTATTTCCATTTTTATATTGATATTTGATTTGTTTCAAAGTTAATATCTTTTTTCATATTGAGCAAAACCTTCTGCCAAATCGTGTCAGTAACTTCTTTGATACCGGATAGTCCGTTCAGGGATTATTCGGTATCTTTATTTTCGTGACGTAAAATAGTGTGCTAATGGAGATAATTTACAGAGAAATAGAAAGTTTAAAAAAAGCAGAAAATAATCCGAGAACTATTTCAGAAGAGCAATTACTGAAGTTGCAAAAATCAATTCAAGATAACCCTGATTATTTTGAAGCACGTCCTATTATATTGTCAGACCGTACAGGAGTACTGATGATCATTGCAGGTAATCAACGCTATGAAGCGTGTGTCCGGCTTGGAATGAAAGAAGTTCCTACAGTTCTTATCTCTAATCTCACAGAGGAGAAAGAACGTGAAATTATGGTTCGTGATAATGTAAATAATGGAGAGTGGGATAACGCTAAGTTGGTTTATTGGGATGTTGATGAGTTAAAAGATTGGGGAATTGAGTTGCCCACTGCTTGGGAAATTACACCAGATAATTTTGGTGATGGCTTTTCATTACCTGATGGAGAGAAACCTAATTCAGAGAAACTGACTTTTACGGTGTCAAACGAACAAGCAGATTTAATCAAAACTGCTATAGAAATTGCAAAAAGCAATGGCTTAGAATGTGAAACTTTCGGCAATGAAAATTCCAATGGGAATGCACTTTATCAAATAGTGAAACAATGGGTAGAGCAAAAGAAATAGTTATAAAGGTTATCCCGAAAAAAATAGCTGATGGATTTGTAAAGAAACATCATTATTCGGGTAAGGTTGTGCAAAATTCGCAGCTCCATTTCGGAGCATTTCTTGATGGTAGGCTTCACGGAGTGTTGCAATATGGGCCGTCTATGGATAAAAAGAAAGTTATAACACTTGTGAATGGAACAGGATGGAATGAATTTATTGAATTAAACCGCATGGCTTTCGATGATTATCTTCCAAGAAACTCAGAAAGTTTTTGCATCGGCAAGACATTGCGGATGATTAAAAAGAATGCGCCGCAGGTAAAGTGGGTAATATCTTTTGCCGATGGTTGTTCTTGTGGTGATGGTACGATATATCGTGCTTCTAATTTCGTCCTTACTGGGATAAGAGAAAACAAGACAATACTTCTATTCCCTACGGGTGATAAGATTGCTGCCATGACATTAGAAGCGAACTTCAACATTCCTCAAATTAAGGAACTTTGTAACAAAATGGGTGTGGAACATAAGTATCGCACACGTGCAGAGTGGGTAAAACTTGGTGCTAAATATGTAGAAGGATTCCAGCTTCGTTACATCTATTTTATTGATAAATCATACCGTAAACGTTTAGCTGTTACCGAAATTCCGTTTTTTAAAATAGATGAATTGGGAGCGGGTATGTACAAGGGTGAAAAGGTTACACAAGCTGAAAGGCATGCAATAAAGACAAGGAAATATGGCATACTTTAATCAGAAAAAGATAGAAGAATGTGCTGCATGGGTGCGTGAGAATGGTCTTATGGAGTATGGTGGCGCAAGGTTGAAAGACTTTTGCGCATACTTCGGCATTGACAATAAGACCTATTACGGGTGGATGAAAAATTCCGATTTTTCCGATTCTATAAAAAAGGCGAAGAATGAGTTTAAAGAATCTCGGGAGTGCATTATCGTGAAATCACTTTTTGAAGCTGCAAAGGGAAGGGAATACGAAGAAACGAAAACCGAATATAAAGACGTGAATGGGCAACCCAAAATCAAGAGTCGTACGATTACGAAAAAGAGAGTCGAACCGAATATTGGTGCCGCTATATTCCTCCTGACAAACATTGCCCCTGAAAGGTGGCAGAATAAACATAAGCAAGAATTGAGCGGAGATTTACCTGGGCTTACTATTGTTGTAGATAATGGTGATGATAAAAAAATGATAGAACAGATTAAAGACTTGTAATGAGGACAACCTATGTCTATAAGTGTAATCTAAACGCTTGGCTTGAGAGGAAACGAGTAGTCGCCAACAAGGGTGGTACCCGTTCCGGAAAAACATACTCCATTGTTTCTCTGTTTGTTTCCGTTGCAGTTGGTAACAAGAAGAGTCGGGTTATTGATATTGTTTCAGAATCCATTCCGCATTTGAAGAGAGGTGCGATAAACGACTTGGACGATATTCTTGAAAAAGAAGGACTTGTAGATGGTAAGGATTATGAACTGAATAAGACGGAGCACGTCTATCAATTTAAGACGGGTACGATCATACGATGCTTTAGCGCTGATGATTGGGGGAAGGTTAAGGGGTCTAGAAGAGATGTCCTTTTCATCAATGAGTGTAACCGAATAGGTTATGAGGTGTATCGTCAACTTGCAGTTCGAACAACGGAGATTATCTTTTTGGACTGGAATCCGGACGCAGAATTTTGGTATGAGATTAAAGGCGTACAGACTAAATCTAATACGATAGAGATACACTCCACTTATAAAAATAACCCATTTCTTACGCAGGTACAAATTGAAGAGATTGAGTCTAATAAGGATGATGCCAATTGGTGGAATATTTATGGACTTGGAATTACGGGAAGGAGCCAAGGTATAATATATACAAGGTGGAAGCAGGTAATTGACATTCCGAAATCGGCAACGCTTGTAGGGCGTGGACTTGACTTCGGGTTTACAAATGATCCGACAGCCATTGTCGATGTGTATAAATACGATGGAAAACTATGGATTGATGAAAGATGTTATCGAAATGGGCTGACTAATGATAAGATTGCAGATATCCTCAAAGGGTTGAATGGATGTACGATAGCCGATAGTGCAGAGCAGAAATCAATAGTGGAAATTCGTAATTATGGCATCCGAAATATCGAACCATCAATAAAAGGAAGTGACTCTATAAGGGTTGGTATACAGATACTCCAACGATACGAGTTATGTGTGACTCAGAAAAGCATTAATATAATTCGTGAGCTGCGAACCTATAAATGGAAAGAGGATAGAATTACAGGAGAACTGCTGAATGAGCCGATAGACAAATTTAATCACGCGCTTGACGCCATTCGTTACGTCGCGCTAAACAAGTTGTCTGAGAAACCGATAATTAAACGACCAAAAGCAAAATTAGGACAGATATGACAGTAAAAGAATTTTTGATATTAAGTGAGGTGGCAAGTAATGTTACTGAATTATTGGAACGGATAAAGAAGCTTCCAAAACCGGATTTCATTTCGGGAGTTCGTTTGCCAGATAATCTGAATGGTGCTACTATTGGACAACTTATGGGACTGCAATCTATATCAAACGATATTGATTGTATAATGACACCATGTCGTGTTCTATTAGGATTTTCTGTTGGGCGAATAGAAGCATGTGAGGTAGAGGCTGTCTTGGGATTTTCCTCATGGGTTACTAAAGAGGTGGAACGGATAACGAAGCTGTTTGAAACAACAAGTGTGACTCCTACTCCAGAAGAAAAACGTGCAGGTGTAGACCAACTGTCATTTGGTCTGTTTGGGCTAGTAGACTATTATGCAACCCGCATGGGAATTACCGACCATGAACAGATAGAAAGCGTTCCATGGATAAGAGTGTATAAATGTCTTGATATGGATGCAGAGAAGATAAGATATGAACGAAGATTACGTAAAATTTATCAAGATAATAGCAAATGAATACAAGTGTAGAAAGGAAAATAGCTTCTGTTGCAGAAAAGCTAAAGGGTATAACCTATTTGTTTGATAACTGGGCGACAGCTAATATCCGGTTGGATAAGATGCCATTGCCGGCTATTATTAACTTACTGCCTGTATCCGGTAAGTTCGTTATATCCAGAACACAGTTGAAAGATTGTCCTAATTGTATGATAGCATTTGCAGATAAGACAAGGTTTGATTTCGACGGCGTGGAGAATGATGAGGTTATTGAGAGGTGTAAAGGGTATGCCGTACAGTTTATCAAAGAACTGAATAAAAGCGGACTGTTTGAGTGGGTGAGCGATGAAGTACCTTACTCTATATTTTATGATAAGTTGGATGTGAATGTTACTGGGATAATGATAGAATTGAAACTTAAAGAGGTTCAAGGAGTACCCATGTGTTAGTTATGGAAGATAGGAGAAAAGAGATAAAGGGTATTCTGAATGAAGAGCTAGATAATCTCCGGCAACGTATCATTGAGAACCATGTACGGGCCGGACAGCGTGCAAGTGGCAGAACTATTAAAAGTCTGCATATTGTAGTGGATGATAATCATGGCATTCTGTTTGGCAGGCAGGCTTTCAGCGTATTGGAAACAGGACGTGCTCCAGGTAAAGTACCTAAAGGATTTTATAAGATTATCCGACAATGGATGATGGATAAGGGTATTCAAGTAGAGAAACCTAAGTCTTTTGCATACCTTGTGGCTCGGAAGATTGCTCAAGAAGGAACTGAACTATATCGGAAAGGAAAGCATGAGGACATATATTCAGAAGATATTGAACAAACAATACAAAATATAATGAACCGTATATTTGGTATTTTCTTAAAAGATATACAACATATAAATTTGAATAACAATGCGAACTCATAAAATTGGAAATACAACAGTTGAGTATCCGGATGAAATATCTTTTTGTTTTAATCCGATAGTTATTAATGTCCTTGGGTATCCATGGGCATGGGTAGAGGCCGTGGTTCGTGATGTGACAACTGGTATAGAACATGTAGAGAAAAGGGTATTATTTCAAAATACTTGTTTCTTCGATGTTTCTTTTTATACCCAATCGTATTTTGATTCAATTCAATTTGGCAAAATAGATTATACTCAATCGGGAGCTGCTGAAACTCCGTTCGGCCGATTGTTTTCTCTTGACTTGAATATGTATTCTGAGGGTGGAGAATTAAGTGAAAGTTTTCAGTTTGAAACTTTTGTTGTTTGGGGGGCGATGAAGATTGGTGAACGATATAATGGTGATAGGGTTTTGACATGGTTTAAGAATTTTCCTTTTACAGTTGGTATGTATACAGCTGGAACCAATAGTGTTAATATTATTGCAGATAACGTTTCTTTGCCTTCCATTAGTCTGCAAAAACGTGGTATTTATAATTTGTTTTTAACAGGTATTCATGCACAGAGAGAAGTGGTGTTAGTGTTGCCAGGAAGTGGGATAGGAACGAGTGTTTTCGATATGACTTTCGATTATACTTTTCATGCGGTAGAAGGAGTTCCTTCTCATGTTCGGTTATTGGTCGATGATTGTGCAATGGGAGTATATCTTCGTTGGGTTAATCGTCATGGTTTTTATTGTTATTGGTTGTTTAAAGCTGGTGACGAAAAAAAACAGGTTGTAAATGATGGGGAGTTTATTCGTAACAATATGCAGGACTACAATTATGTGAATGGGTATCATAGTGGAACTGGACGCAAACAGCGTAAGACAGAGGAAAATACCCTTCTTGTATGTGCACCGCTTGTAGATAGTGATACATACAATTTTCTTTTTCAACTTGCTATGTCGCCAGTTGTAGATATGTATATGGGAAAAGATTCTGATAAAAAAGATAGGTGGCAAGGAGTAAATGTTGCAGTTGAAACTTTCAATAAAACTCGTGCTGTTCTTCAGGATTTTATAGCAACGATTATTTTACCAGAAACACGGGTGCAAAGCTTATGAGAAATGAGATGTTATTTATAGACGGAGAATTGGTTGATTTGGGAGAAAACACTAAAATCACATTAAATCTCAAAAGTAATTTACTTTCCGACCTGAGTAAGATTGTTAGTAATAATAGCTATACGATAAGATTGCCAAAGACAGTACGTAACCAACGTATTATAAAGCATGCTGATATACCTTCATGTAGTACCGTCTATCCGAGAAAATATCATCATGCCAGGTATTTTCGTAATGGAGTAGAGATAATCTCAAATGCAAAAGCGGTACTTCTATCTGTTTCTGATACCATTGATATTGCTATTACGTGGGGAAATATAACATTGTTAGCCGGTATCGTAGAGAATGATAAATCTTTGAATGAACTTATTGATAATGACTATTATATGATTTGGCGAAAGGAAATTAGTGATTATCAGAATGGAAATCCTTTTATTGTATCTGATATAGATATGGGCATCAGGGGATTTGATACTTTGAATTATGTGCATCCTAGTGTAAGGGCCAATTGGATATTAGAGCGTATTTCATCTGATAATGGTGTTAATTTTTTATTTTCAAATGATGTAGTGAAGGAATTTATCAATAAATTAATAATCCCATTATTGACACGCCATGGTAGGGGATTAGATGCGGATAATCAATTTGGCTTAACTGCTAAATATAATAATGGTGTTCAATATGATTATAATTTAACAGTTGTATTGAAAAATTCTTTTTCTAATAATTTTTTAGCTGTTGTAAATGCCGGTTCAAAAGACTCAGGGGTTAAAATTCTTAAAGACAATACAAAGATTAGAATATCAGCAAAAATGTTTTTTGATTTTATTAGTACAGTCCCGGTAAATCCTGCTTTTGTGGCATATAAAGTGGTGGATGGGAGAGCGGAAGAAGTGTTTTCTGCTGATGCTTCTAATTTACAAGGAAGTAACGGACAGACCTGGACAGTATATTTTGACTTTAAGGATGAGACATCCATATTGTCAGAGGGTGATATTATTTATTTTGCTTTCCGTGATACGGGATATTTTGTTAATAATTGGGGAATAGATACTTTTTCTCTTGCTTTAGCGCCCTATATTGATGAGGTGGTAGTCGAGGGGCAAGGAAGTGATGGGTATTATCCCATCATATCCAATTTACCGGATATAAAGCAGGTTGATTTTATCAAAATGATTGCTGCAATATCTGGAACATTTGCTGTCGTCGTTAACGATACTACTTTGGGCTTTTTTTCTGTGGATGATATTATGTCGAAACGACATAAGGCATATGATTGGACGCGTAAGGTGGTTGCTTCTTTCAAAGAAAATAAACCACAAGAAATAAGTTACTCCCTTGATGATTTTGCTCAACATAATTTGTTTAGATGGAAAGATGACATTGCTGTGAAAGGTGATTATAATAGTGCTTTGTATGTGGAAGATGAAACAATTGAAATGGAACGGATTGCTATTGAACTTCCATTTGCTGCAACTGATATGTCTTTGGGCAGAGCTTCAATTCCACTGTATGACTACTCTGGCAGTGAGACTATCGGAGAAATGAATAGTGTGGAGCCACGGCTATTGATTGAGGTTAATAATACAGGAAAATCTAAAGCTTCATTTGAAGGATTAAAGTGGGAAACTTTGCTCAGAAAAAACTATGGAACATATCAGAAAATTATTCGTAGTCCTATTGTGGTCAGCGAAAAGATTGAGATTAGTGATATTGAGTTGAAAGAGTTAGATGTGACTATTCCTGTCTATTTAGGTCAATATGGTAGATACTATGCTATTATATCAGTAAGGGCAGAAAATACGGGGATATGTGAGTGTAAATTATTACAGTTGGAGGTGTAACTATGGAAAATGTAGAAGAAAGAGTACTGGATATCCGGGTACGATACGATGATGCTATTCGAAAAATCGCAGAATATCGTACTCAGATAGACGTTTTACATCAGGTTGAAAAAACACTTAAAGATGATTTGAAAGCTGGGCGTATTGAGCGTGAGGAATATAATGTAAAACTGACCGAAACTCAAATAGCGACTCGTGAAGTGAACGAGGCTATTCGAATTCTGAATAAGCAAATACAGAATGAACGTAAGGAACAGATGGAGCTTGAAGGTAGTTTAGTTAGATTACGTGCGGAACTTTCTAATCTGACTGCTTCTTATGATAGATTAAGCCGTGCGGAACGTAATAGTGCCAAGGGTAAAGAGATTCAAGATAAGATAAATGCCATTACCGATGAATTGAAGGAAGCGGAAGAGGGTACGCAGCGTTTCTATCGCAATGTCGGTAATTACGAGGAAGCTTTGAAAGATTTTGTAGGTATCAACGATGACTTTGCAAACTCTTTGTTGAATATCGCCCAAAACTCAAATGGAATAAAAGGCTTTTTCTCCAATATGAGAACAGAAGCATCTGCTTTAGGTTCAACGCTAAAGGCATTATTGAAAAATCCGGTATTTATGAGTATAGCAGGCATTGCTGGAGTTGGCTTTGCTTTCAAATGGTGGTATGACTACAATAAGGGGATAAAGGAAGCTACCAAATTGACAAAACAATTTACGGATAAGTCTGGCGATGATTTGAAAATCTATCGGAGTGAAATACAAGCCTTGGCTGATTACTATGGTAAAGACTTCCGGGATATGTTGACAGCTATCAATTCCGTAGAAAAACAGTTTGGTATATCTTCTGGCGAAGCGCTGAGGTTTATCAAAGATGGTTTCATTGCCGGAGCAGATGCGAATGGGGAGTTTCTGTCTGCTTTGAAAGAATATCCGGCGTACTTCAAAGAGGCCGGTATCTCTGCGGATCAGTTCGTCGCCATTATTGCAGAAACTAATAAGCAGGGTATTTTCTCTGATAAGGGAATTGATACCATCAAAGAGGCGAATACTCGGCTTCGGGAAATGACTACATCAACGGCTGGTGCATTAGATGGTATTGGTATCAGCTCTAAACAAGTCCAGAAAGATTTGCAGACAGGGGCAAAGACTACTTTTCAAATCATGCAGGAAGTATCTGCCAAATTAGATGAACTACCGGAAAGCAGTGCGGTGGTTGGAACTGCCATTGCAGATATCTTTGGTGGTCCGGGAGAAGATGCAGGCTTGCAATATATCCGTACCTTGAAAGATATTTCTGTTAATCTGGATGAAGTCAAGGGTAAGACTGGGGAATTAGGTAAAGTGGAAGATGATTTGCTTGCTTCCCAAGCGGAACTAACGAAAGAAGTCGCTTTGCTTTTTGATACTACTGGTGGCTCGTTTGAGAAAATGACGGCTAAGGTTGAGACTTTTGTCAATGGTGCTTTATCCTCTTTGATTAAAGATGTACGAACTTTGTTTGAATCGGTAGAGGATATATCAGAACGGGAAACTAAAGCTGCTGTCAAACTTGGAAAGAATGTTGCAGAAGCTAACGTGGGGGATGAATATGCCAAGGTAGAGGCGACATGGGCTCGATATGTGAAAGCGGGGCTTTCTGAGGAAGAAGCTTTGAAAAAAGCCAAAGAAGAAAGACTTCAGATGCTGAACTTGTCCCTGAAGCAGGAAGAAGAATATTTGCAGGAAACTGTTGCTATCAATGAGAAATACAATAAAGAACTGCAGGATGCTTCATTTTGGCGTCAAGGAATTGGTAAAGACCGTTCCAATTCAGCCATAAACAAGGATATTACTTCTTCATGGAATAATCGTATGGCACAGTTATCAGCTGTGGAGTCCAGGAAAGAGACTATTAACTTGGTGTCTTCATATACCGGGAATGCTGATAAAAAGAAGACGCCGATTGTTGACCCTAAAGCTGTGGCCGAAGCTCTTAAAATCAAAAAGAAAGAACTGCAAGAGATACGTAAGGCTGAGGATGAAATGCTAAAACTCGTCAAAGATAGCCGGAAAAAGCAGACTCAAGAGATAGAATATGAATATAGCCGTCAGATTGAAGATTTGGAAATCCGCTTGAAAACCGAAAAAGACTTGACACCTCGTGCCAAAGAGGAAATCGGAAAACAGATTCTTGCTCTTGAACAAGAGAAAACAGTTGCTTTGCAAAAGCTCTCTGATGAAGAACTGAAAAAGGAGATTGAAAATCGGCAGAAACTTATTGCCATACAACTTGAATCAGTAAAAGTTGGAAGCGAGCAGGAGTATCAACTAAAGATGCAACAATTGATGACCCAACGTGATGCAGAACTGCAGCAGAAAGAGCTAACCGAGCAGATGAAACTTGCTATCATGGAGAAGTACAACAAAAAGATTGATGATTTGACTGAGCAGCATAATAATTCCATTATCAAGAAGCAAGAGGATGCATTAAGGATACGTTTTGAAACAGAAATAGCCCAGGCATACGGTGACGAACAAGAAATTCTCCGTATAAAGATGGAGCAGAAGCTTGCAGAGTTGAATACTATACAGCAACTTGAGGGGGAAAGTATAGAAGCTTTTAATTTGCGTAAACTTCAAGCTCAAAATGACTATAATGATGCAAAGAAAGCTGTTACGGATAAGGAGATAGCTATCGAACAAGCCAAATATGATACTATGGCTACTGTTACAAATGGACTTATTGCCTTGACAGATGAGATAGGTAATCAAGACCGTAACTTTGCCATTGCAAGTAAGGCTTTGGCTCTTGCCGAAATTGCAATCAATACAGGTAAGGCTATTTCTAAAATGGTTTCGGCGGAAGCAGGAAAGGGTATAATTGGACTTGGTACAATGGCTAGTGGTATAGCTACTATACTTTCTAACATTGCGGCTGCTATTTCTACGGTAAAAAGTGCTAAATTTGCACAGGGTGGTTCAGTAGTAGGTCCGGGGTCGGCTACAAGCGACTCTATACCGGCGATGTTATCTAATGGTGAAAGTGTTATGACGGCTGCTGCAACTTCTATGTTTGCTCCGTTGTTATCAGCCTTTAACCAAATGGGTGGTGGCATTCCTATCAATATAACAACCTCATCCAATCAGGCAACGGGTGAGGATATGCTTGCCAAAGCTGTTGCAAGAGGTATGATGATGGCTCCACCACCAGTATTGTCAGTAGAGGAATTTACTTCTGTTGCAGATAGGGTGAAATATGTCGAGAATCTTGGTAGTGTATGAATGCGTATGAATTATTAATGCTGAATAGGAGCATTCTCCAAGTAATGGATAATGTTTCGCTTGATGTTGGAGATGTAAAATATATTCCGGTATATCAAGATTATATTCGCCTATTACAAGAAGGGCACAAAAAGACCTATATCATGCAGTATTTATCTGATGAATATAGTATTGCAGAGAGAACCATCTATCGGATTATTGATAAGTTTTCAAATACAGTTAATATCTAAATGAGGGCGGAGTGATTCTCCGCTCTTATTGTTTATAGAAAGTTACTGTCAAAGCATGTCAGTAGAATGAACTTCTTATTTTCTTCAAGCCGTATCTTGTTTTTTACCTTTGTTACAAACAATTATGTGATATGGCAAAATTATACATTAATAAAGACATTGTAGCCGATAGAGATAAGCTGGAGAATTGGTACTTGACCGGCGATGAAGGGATTTCGTTTCCTGATATTCAATGTTTTCTTTCATGGCTTGACCCAGCTGACCCTACAATTGATATTGAAATACATTCATGCGGTGGCGATACAGTTGAGGGGTATGCAATTTATGATGCGTTACGTGCATCTGGTAAGGATATTTCTTGTACTGTTGTTGGAAGGTGTGCTTCTATGGCAACAATTATTCTACTGTCTGCACCGCTGGAACGCAGAAAGGCTTATCCTCATGCAAAATTTCTTATTCACAATCCATATTTGGCAAAGTATGACGATGTTTTAGACCTTGAAACAATAGAATCCCTTAAATCAAGTTTGGAAGCGGAAAAGGCTAAAATGTTAGCTGTCTATGTTGAAAGGACTGGGGCAGAATCATCTGTATTGGAAGCTCAAATGAATAAGGAATCATGGTTTGGCGGGGAGATTGCAAAACAACTAGGATTTATATCTGCTGTTCTTGTCCCAACTACAGCAAAAGGAGTCGATTATAAACTTAATAGTAAAAAAATGAACAAAGAAAAACAAGTGACAGTGAAGCAATCTATCATTGATAAGTTGCTTGCCAAATGTGGCTATCAAAAGATTGAAGATATTCCAGTAATATCTATGGAGTTGACAGATGCCGAAGGTAATGTACTAACGGTGGAACGTGAAGAGGGAGAACCACAAGTCGGGGATGCCGCGTCTCCTGACGGTGAACATGTTATGCCTGATGGGAAGACTATCATCGTGACCGATGGGGTAATTACGGAGATTAAAGAAGAAGAAAATAGTGGTGAGGATATTGAAGCTTTAAAGAACCGCATTGAAGAACTTGAAGCAGAAAATGCGACTTTGAAAGTTAATGCCCGTACTGTTGAGGACAATAAGATTTTGAATGCTGTAAAGATGGCGGGTGGAGAGAATTGGTTAGCGAAGCATTGTTCAACTTATAGGGTTTCCTTACGCGCTCAGACCTTTAAGGAAACTGTTGACCATCAGGATAGTGCGGAGGAGACTGCTATTCAAAGGAAGTTGAGAGAGGAAAGAGAGAAGAGAGCTAAAAAGTAAAGAAAGGAGAATTAAGTATGCCTATTTTAGATTTTTCAAAATTGACACCGGATAATCAGGCGGTGAAGGATTTGAAAGACTTGATTGAACTGACAGTTTTTCAAAATGAGGATATGGAGCGTTTTATGACGTTCATGCCTAAAGTGACCAATGGTAAGAAAGTAGGCTTCATCGGTGAGATGGAGGATGTCGGTATCGCAGGTTCCGGATGTGATCCTACATATCAAAAGGTGGCTATCGCTGCTGCCCAAAAGGTTTGGGAAATAGGTGATTGGCAAGTTCCATTGGAAATGTGTTATGAGGATTTGGAAAATACTATTGCTAAATATTGCCTAAAAACCGGCACTAATATTGCGGACCTTACTTCTACTGAATATATGGATGGAATCGTTCTTCCGAAATTAACGGAAGCAATGATGAAAATGTTGTGGCGTTTTACTTGGTTTGGGGATAAGAATGCTGCTAATGTTGAGGGTTCCGGGCAAATTACAGATGGTTTGAATGTAGAATTGTTTAAGACATGCGATGGTTTCTTTAAACGTCTGTTTGCTATATGTACAGCTAATGCAGGCCAACATACCATCATATCAGCCAACGCTGAAACATCTTATGCTTTGCAAAAATCCAAGATGAAAGAATTAGGTGCTGCAACTTCTATATTTGATGCAATGCTTGAGGATGCGGATAGCCGTATTTTCCAGAAATCTGGACATGCAATTTTTGCTACGAAATCATTGTGTGATTCTTTATCTCGCGATGTGAGGGAGAAATATAAGGTTATTATGCCTTGGGAAGTTATTTTTGATGGACTTGAAGTAGGAGAGTATGACGGTGTTCCAGTTGTAAAATGCTCAATTTGGGACCGATTTATTCAAGCATATCAGAATGATAAAACCAAACTGAATCTCCCCCATCGTGCAGTTCTGTGTTCTCCGGACAATTTGATGTATGGCTGCGAAGGTGATAACCCTATATCAGACCTTGATATTTGGTTTGAAAGAAAATCCCGTAAGAATTACATCTATTCTACAGGCAAACTTGGTTCTATGATTGGCGAAGATAATCTGGTACAAGTTGCATATTAGGAAAGGAGGTATTTATGGGAGTATGCGATGATATTTTGAAGAAAGATATTTCTCCGTCTTGTGATGACCCAGTCGTACAAGGTTTGGAGCAGGAAGGCGTGATTATGAATCGCGCTGATGTAGATTTCGCTGCGACAGTGTTCAATGCAACTCGTAAAAATGTGATTGAAACATTGGCGATGAAAGAAAAGAAAAAGGCGTATAAAGTTGTGGTTCCAGGTAAAACTCCATTTACTGGTACTACTACTGCTTTGGCAACAGGTACATATCGTAATTCATTCACAAACACCATTACACTTGTGATTTTGGCAAATGACCCAGATGTTTGTGCCGATATAGTTGACGGTCTAGCTAATGGCTCTTATGTTGTAGTATTGGAGAATAAATATAAGGGTTTACAGAAAGAAGAAAATCCGGGTGATGCCGCTTTCCAAGTTTTTGGATACTATCAAGGGCTTACAGCTACAACTATTGAAAATAATAAATACAGTGAAGAAACGGAAGGTGGTTGGAGTGTGACCCTTGAAGAACAAAAAGTACCGAAATCAGCTTTATTCTTGTTCAAAACAAGTTATGAAGCGACTAAGACGGCAATTGGTACATTGACAGCAGAACCAATGGGGTAACGGAATGACTGTTGTAGAAGTGGTTGATAAATTAAAAGAGTTGGGGGGTAAAATCCCCCTCTCTTCTTCTGATAAATCAGATATTGAAGTAATATATCATGAAGTCTTCGGACGAACTTTTGTCAAGACTTCATGTGGTGATTGTTATCGTGATGCTGTGATTGAAATGTATTCATATTTAAAAAAATACGGAAAGATGAAAGAAAAATCAAATTATGCATTGAAAAATGGTGTTTTACTCCAGGTTGGCTTTGGGAGTAGTGAAATGTACACCAATGATAATCTAACAGATGAAGCAGCAGAAAGATTTCTTGCAGAAAATCCTAAAGGAATAGTGCTTTTTGCTTTAACACCTTCCAACTGGGAGGAAAGGGTTGAAAGACTCAAGAATCCGGTTATAGCTTTGGATGAAACTTTAGTTGCAGAACTGGTGAAAGCTTTCCAAGTAGAAGGTGCGACAGTCAAAATAGTAAAAGATGCATTTAAAACTTATCAGGTAGATGGAAAGAAGGTGACTGCTAAATTATTGGATACCCATATAAAAAAGGCTCAATCCCTTCTTGAATCAAAGAAGGAAACTGCAGACAAAGAAGTAGCAGGAGAAATGGTAGAATAATAAATGACCTCACGAAGCGATGAATGTAAATGATTTAAAGAAGAAAAGTAATAGGCGTGTTGATACGGGGTACGTACGTAATCTTGGCATCCAAAGCTATGGTGATGATAATTTATATCCTCAACATTTAAGGAATATCATCGCTGCTAGTTCAACTGGTAGTGAATGTGTGGAACGTTATGCCAATTTTATAGAAGGGAATGGTTTTCGTGAGGTCACTTTTTCTGAATATGTAGTTAATCGTTGTGGTGATACAACTGATGATATCCATGCTTTTGTATGTAGGGATATTGCAGATTATGATGGGATAGCAATACATGTGAACTATAATATGTTTGCTGATATAGTAGAGATACAGCATGTTCCCTTTGAAAATTGCCGTTTATTAGAGGAAGATGAAAACGGATATATTGCTAAGATTGCGGTTCACCCTGATTGGAGTGGAAAGAAAACCCGTAATGGTAAGGCTATTAAGGTTATACCGGATAATGTAGAGTTCATAGATGTTTTTAATCCTTGTAAAGAAGTGGTGTATGCACAGATTCGTGCTGCTGGGGGAATTGAAAACTATAAAGGACAGATATTGTGGATTAGTAACATTGGAAAATTTGTGTATCCTGTCGGAAGGGCTGACCGGGTGATTACGGAAATGAGTACGGATGAAGGGCTTGCAAATGTAAAATATCGTAATGTTCGCTGTAATTTTATGCCTTCTGGAATGATTGTTACCAAGAAAGGTGTTTCTCCGGTACATCTTGATGAAGAAGGGAATCCGATAAGAGAAGATAAGCAAGGCGAAGATACAGGCTTTTCAGATACCGTTATACAACTTCAAGGAGATACTAATGCTGCAAAAATATTGGAAGTTACTTTAGAATCTGATGAAGAAAAGCCGGAGTTTGTGGATATCAGTTCTAAAAATTATGATAAAGAATTTACTGTGACTGATGCCAGTGTGGTAGAACGTATTTATTCTGCTTTCGGACAAGAACCTTGGTACTGTATTCGTATTGGTAAAGTGGGTTTTTCCGGTGATATATTGGAAGATGCCTTTGAATATTATAATTCTATCGTATCAAAACAACAGCGAATGGTTGAACGTGCTTTTCAGAAAATCTTTGAACATTGGTATGAACCTGTTAATCCCTCTAATGACTTTAGTGTACAACCTCTTAAATACGTAAGAAATGCAGCAGTATCTAATAACAACGGATGAAGTTTCTAAGTTGGCCCGTACGATGTCAGTACATATAGATACGGAAAAGATAGAAACATATATCCGAGAGTCAGAGAATATTGATGTGAAATCGGCTTTGGGTGATGCACTATTCTTAGATGTGAAAGAACATCCAGATAATTACAGTGAGCTACTTGATGGAAGTTCTTATGATGTAGAATGTGGTGGAAGACGCTCTTTTGTGGGGTTAAAAGCCGCTTTAGCTTATTATACTTATGCCCGTATAGTAAAGAATGGGGATGGTAGTGTTACCCGTTTAGGATTTATGCATAAAGATAACGAGTATTCGTCTCATTCTGATTTTAAAGAGAAACTTATGGCTTATAATGATGCATTTTCTATAGCAGACCGATATTTAAAGGAGTGTGTACGCTATTTGAATGATAATAGAAAGTCTTTTCCTCTATATAAAGGAAATGGTGGATTGACAGCAAACCGTGTAGCATGTAGAATCTTGGGTGAATAATGGCAGATACTTTTGATATATTGAAGAAGTTGGCCTTGCAGGTGCGAAATGCTACTCTTGCAGGAGAGAATAGTGCAGAACGTATAGGACGAACGTTTGTCGGTATCCTTGATTTAATAGATGACCTTAAAAATATTTATCTCCATAAAAATCAACCTGATGAAACAGAATTTTTAATAAAGTTCCTCGCAGGCGGTGAGTTCGGCGAATTCGTAGACAGTATGATTGCCGGCAAGGGTGCAGGGATATTCCCTGATGGCCGGGCACAGGTAGAACGGTTGGAAGTGCGCGGTTCACTGTCAGTGCTTGACCTTATTATCAATCAGATTCAAGGAATGGAATCTGATTACTCCTTCACCGAGATTGGTAAGATAGAATCCGTGGAGGATTTGGGCGAGAGCACCTATCGTTTGAAAATAGAGAAACGCACGGACTTCGACTTCATGAAGTTCCAGGAGAATGATGTCTGCTTCTCCATCATCAACACACTGCTTACGGGTGGTTCCGACTATTATACAAGCTGGATGCGTATTCTTACCACCAATGCGCAGGAGAACAGCATAACGGTCGTGCTCTATCCGGACAGCGAAGTGCCTGGAGGCACGAACTATCCGCCGTTGGCCGGCTACAACGTAACCCGCAGGGGTAACAGTACGCTTCCTGAAGAGGGTGGCTTCAACGGTCGGGCGCAGTCGTGGATGATTTCTTCACGTGAGGGGCGCATCATGTTTTTGGCTAACGTGTTTAAGCCAATACTGGAGGACTATAACTATGCGCTGACTATCGGAAAACTCCCTAACATCAAGGCACTCGAAAAACTGCCGGTGACAACCGAAGATGTTGGCATCGTTGCACAGACGGTCATTGCCGAGAAATTCTATCAGTTCGATTATAACGGTGATGTCGTTCCCAACAAGGTAGACCGGGGCGTCTGGTCGCTGGAAACGGCCCAGAGCGGCGCTCCTTATCGCTTTGTACAGCACGAACTGGCAAAGCCTTCCGGCAGCGAATATACCCTGCTGGAACAGCATACGGTCTACCACCTTGGCTGCAAGTGGGGGTGTCTGAAGGACAAGACAACCGACGAACCGAAATGGAATTCCCCGTCATGGGGACTCCTTGAGGGCGACAGCAGGTATTCGCTCCAGCTCTCACTATCAGGCGGGGAGGCATTCGTCATAGGCGGTGTGGATACGGTAATGTCCGGGCGCGTTTTTTATGGTACAATTGACATAACGGATGATGTGATGGCGGACGATGCCACCGAAGTGGAATGGTTCCGTGACAGCGGCAATGTTCCGGCGGACAACCTCTGGACGCCTGAGTATGTGGACGGCAACAGGCTTGCCATCCATATCGACAACGGGAACCAGCATGGGGTCGGTTCGGATTTCGGTTTTGTCAGCAAGTCCGTGATATTCACCTGCCGGGTGTTCTTTCCGGTAAATGGCAGGTTGGAGAAAGTGGATATGAATTTAGGATTTGACATCGTATAAGAATTTTAGGTATATGGGATTAAAGAGTAACAAGCAGTGGGGCCGTATTTACGTTGCCCCCCTTTCCCTTCAGGGAGAGATAATAGTATTGTCGGGCAGTCCCGTGCAGACCTACGATAAGGAACTGCGGGAATACAGCCCCGACCGGACCCTGACACCGCTGGTCATCGTGCCGAAGGTATCGGCGTTTGATGAGAAGACGGTATTCGGTGAAATGGAACTCACGGGGGTGGAGTGGTTCGAGGGCGCACCCCGTGACAAGTCGGCCAACCGTATCGTCGAGGGCGAGTATTACAGCATTTCCGACGGCAGCGGCGGTGTGCCCAAATATGCGCTTACCATTCGCAAGAACATTCCGCCGGAGAAGCCGGTGGAGTATTTCGGTATCGCGATATTCACTGACCCGCGCACGAACCGCGAGGTCCGCTGTGAACGGAGCGTGAAGTCCTATGCGCACCTTTATGACAACAAGGCGTATTCGTTGCGCCTGAAGGGGGATTCCGTGATGGTGACCGACCCGCTGCGCCTGGCCGACCGTTCCGGTTATTGGGACAGGGAGATAGAACCGCAGCTCTATACGGGCACTGAACCGGTGGATGATGAACATGCCGCATATTTCTGGGACATTCTTGAAAACGGAGCATACCGCCCGGTTACACCGGATGACCCCGGTATTGTCTGCCATGATGTGAACGGTGTATATACAAGAAAGCTGATGTATCAGGCGAAATATGTCACCGGTGCAAGCTTCCGTGTTCGTGCGTGTGAGTATGCGGGTAGCAGACCGCAGGCACCTACGGACGGGCGGCTGGAAAAGGTTATTGAGGTAAAGACGGAGATGGCCGTTTCCTTAAATTGCGAAATTATCCAGACGAAAGGCTTCACCCTTTCCGATGATATGAAGCAGCCGAGCGCCTATGAGGTACGCATCTTCGACAACCGCCGCGAGTACGGTACAGAGTACGATGACCTTTTCCGCATCACATGGAAAGGCCAGAGTGCGAAGCCGGGCGAGCCGGAGAAGGTGCTGGCAACCGGCGGGCGGACGCTGGAGTTCATTCCGGCGGATAAGGGTTACCCGGCAAAATATATCTTCCATGTGCGGGCGGAAGTGGGGCTTCTCATCGGTGAGTCCCTGATGGGCGATGAGGAAGGCGCCGTTATCTCCTCACAGATTGACGGACAGACGGTATTCATTGCCATGGGTCCGGTATATGAATAGTAATAACTTTAAACTTTAATCAATATGTACGTAATTGTAGAAAAGGCAAAACTCGAAGGCAAATTCTTTGGGATAATGAATACCCTTCCGGATGGCAGGGTGTACATTCCTATCAGTGAGATGCGAAATGTGGGTACTCTTCTTGACATCGACATCATTGGTTCTGCACGTGAGTTGAAAGAACTGATAGAGAAACAGCAGGAAGCGATGCAGGGTACGGAGGATATTGACCCCGGTTTCAGTGTGACACCCGAAGAGGAAATAGACCCCGGTTTCAGTCAGGAGCCGAATCCGGACAGCGATAGCGGGGCGTCGGAAGAGGGTGACGGCAGTGTGACCGGTCCGGAACAGCCGGCCGGGGCAAAAACTGACGGAAAAAGGAAAGGAGGCCAGCGATGAACCAGAATCAAGTGACCGCTTCACTGGCTATCGTGGCGGTGAGTAACGGAACGACTGTTAACGGGTATGTACGCGTGGACAATGGTCCGCTTATCCAGGCATGGACAAAGGGTAGCGACAAGTATACGCCGGATTTTGAAGCGTTGGCGGAGGACAAACGTCCTATTGTTATCGTCGTATTGCGGGATGTGAGCAGCGGGCGTATCCTCATCCCTTCCAAACTTGTATTCAAGTACAACGGTACCGAACTTGCATTCGGGGAGGACGGGCTGTGCAATACGGAACAGTTTGTCGGCATGTTCAAGCGCGTAACCGGATACAATGTAAGTGTGGACTCGCAGTCCTATCCCATGACGGGACTTCGCGTCATGAAGAACCTCGTGCCCATCTCCGGATATGACAATGACCGCATAACCGTTTCCGGGGAAGTTGAAATCGGCGGGCATACGGTCGCATTCAACGAACTTGCGACGGATGTTGTCATCCAGGAATCATCCGGTAAACAGTATGAGTTATTCATTACTTCTGACAAGGGTACGCAGATAATCAATCCGTCCGAAGTGCTGACGTTGAAGGCATCGCTGTACAGTGGCGGAGACCTTATCAACGATTTGGGGAACATTACGTTGCAATGGAAGAAGCAACTGCCGTCGGGAGAGGCCAACCTCGGAACTCAGGGAACCCAGAACATTGCCGCGAATGATATTGACGGTTCGCTGGTGGTAAGTTGTGAGGCTGTGCAGAATGCGAAGGTCATAGCAAAGGGTTTCATTACCGTGTTCGACCTTAGCGACCCTATACTGGCGGCATTCAAGGTCAAGGGGCTTTCATCGGACGGGCAGATATATCCGGGAGAGACGGGAACTCTTATTCCGTATGCCTATAAACGCCAATCCGGAGAGGAAGTGGCGGTGGCAAGCTGGGACTTCGCCACATTCGACGGTGAAAACAATCCGTTTACGCTGTCGGGAAAGGACAGCAACAAGTTCCAGGGCAAGGACATTGCACTGACCTATACGGATGCGGCGCGTGCCAAGACATTCAGAGTAATAGCAACGAATACTAATCCCATTGAGCTATGATGGTGACAGCAGTTTTGAGTGTCGTAGCTGTCAGCGAGCCTGACCCGGTGGAATACGTTGACATCGAGTGCCAGCCGGCTGCCATCTCTGTGGACTGTAACAATGTACAGATGGTGCCGCTGAAGCTGAAAGCCCTGCACCGCAGCGGGGCTGATGCGGCCCTGCTGGATGTATTCTGGCGGCTGCATATCCAGTCGGCAGGCAAGGACCTCGGTACGGCGGATTCCCCCGGTGCATCGTCCGAATGGGAATACTACCTTCCGTCTGACAAGTGGGGTAATGCGGATTCTATTATCGTGGAAGCATACCGTGATAGTGCCCGCGAGACCCTTCTTGCTCAGAAGAGGGCCAGCATTGTTCGGCAGAACCCGTCCCCGTTCCCGGTCGATGGTGACTGGAAACCGCTGCCGTTCAAATACAAGAATGGGGAATATTTCCTGGATAAGACATTAGGCTTCATATTTATGTGGATGAATCCTGTACCGGGAAACAGTGATAAACATCCGTTCTTTGACGTGGCCCAAAATCCGGACACTACTTCCTGGAAATCCATCCAGGAATACCCGCTACTGGGTACGCAGCTTTTGCTTGCCAGGAAGATAGATGCAGACCTTATCGACGTGGATAACCTGAAGGTGAAGCACCTGGATGGCGCAGACGGGACTTTTACAGGTGATTTAAAAAGTGGTAGTGTCAATATTGCCGGTGGGAAAACCCTTTTGAATAAGGATGGAAGCGGGAAATTAGCCAATGGAGCGGTAAGCTGGACAAAGGAAGGCGATGTGGACTTTTCGGGAAAGGTGCATTTGAATAAGGTCACTATAGAGAGGGGTGTTACCCCTGATATTGTCGGAAACGGGCAGATGTGGAAACTTCCTGATACGGCAGAGACCTTTATGGACCACATGGTATTGACCGGTGGCTTGCCCCAGGTGGCTTTGTCCCCTAATTACGATTTTTGGGGCGGGCGTTCACTCACCATTTTTAATGTCAGTGATACGAAAGTAAAGATATGGGGTAGTGGCGACCCCGGTATATATATTCCTGCATACGGCTGTGCTCATTTGGAATGTATTGCATCGATAGGTGGTTCATTGGTACAGTGGAATGTATTGGGGGTTTCAGATACGGGTATTATAGCATACCCGATTGCGTAATTAAAAAAAGTATTGTATGGATATGCTTTTAAAACTCAACGACAAGCTGCTGCATTTTCTTGCATGCCTTGTCATCACGCTGACAGCGGGTGAACTCTGTGCCGTTACGGCAGGCGTGACGAAAGAAGCCGCTGACTGGATGTATAAGAAGAACTGCAAGGTCGGTACGGGCTGGGACTGGCTGGACATACTTGCGGATGCTGCCGGCATAGCGGTCGGCAGCGTATTAAGGAGATTGGTATTCGATTATTAATATTAATAAAAAAGATTATGTTAGACACATTATTGGTTGCGTTGATTATCTCAGTAGATACCGCGCAGGTAAAGGAATTTCCGCAGAAGGCGGAAGTCGAGTTCAAGAAAAATGATTTAAAAGAGAATATCATTAAGTCAGCCTTGAATTTCCATAATAGCGGGAAGAAGGACGACAAGACCTGGAACTGGAAGATTCAGGATGTGGTGTTCAAAAAGGATTAAAACAATGTTCAATTTAAAATCGAATAATTATGGGAGCAATTAAAACTATGAAGGAAGTCGAAAGCGCACTTCCCCAGAAAAAAGAGATAAATTATATACGTGCTTTGGATAAGGACGGCAATCCGATTTTAATCAATAAAGAGGACCTCGCACAAGTCGTGGGAGAACTGATATGGAAAAAATTACGTGTTATAAACTCTTTTGCATTACACTATTCCCATTCAGCCCAATGGGACGGAATAAGTCTTAATATCATTGGAAACCATAATTTCTACAACGTAGGGATTCGATTGGCTACTTACTCTAATGGAGTGCCTTCTGACGGAATAGTCGGAGAGTTTTATTCCATACCATCCAAATTTACTGACATCAAAGTGCTTTATAAAAATTGGGATGTTTACGTAGTATTTACCATTGCAAAAGGGCAATCCGTTGATTTAAAATACGATTGCCGCACCCAATGCGATATAATTGAAGATATTGGTTTTATTGACGATAGCTTCACGGAAATAAAACCTATTGCACAATAGTGCAATCTGCCAGTCCGGTAATTTCATCATCTTGTGTAGCCATATCGTACATTGAATCTCTAACTATCAGTTCTCTGACAATAGTTCTATCGCCTAATGACTTGTCCGAAGTCAAGTATATGGATATTCTATGGTCAGTTTCGTATTTCATTTTTAGGTATGTATCGCTATTGGGTTGTCCATATAGGTATTTGACATATACTTTTGTAGAATCTTGTAATTCCATAGTATTACCAGCAATGTAAACGCAAAAATCACTTAATGGTTCACCTGTGGATATACATGATACTCTGATAGCAAAAGGAGCCCATTGGGAAGATGATGAACGGTATAGTAATACGCTACGTTTGCCTTCTGATTTTATCTTTGTTGTTGCAAACTTGGAATTACTTAATCCGTCTTTCTCAGGAGTTACAACTGGCATCAGTTCTCCCACGTCTCCAAACCCGATGTGGGAGAACTGATACCGATTGCGAATGCTACCCAAAAGGGTTTACTCAGCAAACAGACAGCACCTTCTACGCTCTATATCCGTAGCAAAACCTATATAGAATTGCATCATTCTTTACCTGCTGATTGGAACACTTTTATGTTCTTATTAATGATTTCCGGGACGGGAATCGCTGATGGAGATGCCGTTTTAATTATTCATGGCTCAAACGAATCGAACAGTAAAGGACGATGTATAGCCAAGTCTTTGTATGGGAATCTCTCTAAAAAACTCCAACTTAAATGGGAACAGAAACCGGATAAGTCTATTCACATTTATCTGGTGGAAGCAGAAGGCGGAAAGATGGGCGGATACAGACTATTCAAGCAACACTGTTGTCTTGAAAATGAAAATACCGACATCATAGCACTCGACACGCTCGATATTTCAGCATTAAAAGATTTGGTTGTTTCTTAACAAACCCAATAAAGGAACAAACAGATGTTTTTGGCCGGGAAGTACAGTTCCCGACCAAAACAAGCAAATCATACTTCAACGGCATCTATTGCATCCTGTGGAAATTCGGAAATAGGTTCATCCAAAAGCTCAACACATGAGATGTCTGAAACCGATAGTATTGAAATCACCGGGTCATTACTGTCAATATATAAATTCAGATATTTATCTTCTGTTTTTTTATATTTTAAATTAATGAAAACAGCTTCATGTTTTTTAGGAAGTAAGTAGTGGTAACGAACAGAGAAAATATCATCTGCCATACCATATATAACCTGTACAACAGCTAATATATTATCTGTAGCGTAGGCGTGCCGGGTTGACACCAATAAGTTGACTACACAAACATTCTTCACAACCATGAACCTACTTTTATAATTAACTAAACGAGGGGTCATTTTTTTATCCCACAGACCATTATTATTAAGGGTCGCAATTGGTATCAGTTCTCCCACATCGGTTTGCAGCTTCTCGTCCAAAAAAGTACATTTGGCTTAAAAATGGATAAAATAAAATACCGCTTAGTGTATAATCGAAAGAAGCAGCTAAACAAACAGGGAACGGCCCTTGTGCAAGTAGAAGCCTTGCTCAATCAAAGGAAAGTTTATTTCCGTACAAATTTGTATCTCAAGCCGGAACATTGGAACAGTCGCAATGCCCAGGTTGATAATCACCCACAGGCTCATGACCTCAATTCGATGCTATTCGAGTTTATTTTACACTTGCAAGCCATTGAGCTATCCCTATGGAAGCGCGGCATTCCGGTTACCTTGCCATTGCTGAAGGATGCTATCAGAAAAGACAAGCCGGTCAATGTCACTTTCCCCGTATTTGCCAGAATCTATGTGCAGGAATCCGACCGTAAAAGAAGTACCAAAGAGAACCTGATGACAACGGTGACCGTACTTCAGGAGTTCCGTCCCGGATTAGATTTCAAAGACATTACTTATACCTTTCTAAAGGAGTTTGAAGTGCATTTGAAAGAGAAGGGAAATAGCGTCAATACGATAGCCAAGCATCTCCGGCAGTTACGTACATTAGTGAATGAAGCCATTAATCAGGGGTATATCCCTTCCGATGCCTACCCTTTCCGGAAGTACAAGATAAAGCAAGAGCAAGGGCGAAAAGAGTTCCTGACACCGGATGAACTGCGGAAGCTGGAGAACTTGCAGGTCTCCGACAAAAGGCTTCGGCACGTATTGGATGCTTTCTTGTTCTGCTGCTATACCGGACTGCGCTTCTCAGACTTTTGCCAGCTATCTCCGGCCAACTTCATCAAGGTAAACGGTAAGCGTTGGTTACACTTCACATCCATTAAAACAGGAGTAGAACTTCGGCTTCCGCTACATCTCCTTTTTGAAGGTAAAGCACTTGTCATATTAGACCGGTATAATATATCGGATTTTGCCAATTTAGGCAGCAATTCCGAGGTAAACAAATGCCTTACTCAAATAGCCGAATTGGTACGAATCAAGAAGCATGTTACCTATCATACGGCCCGTCATACTTGTGCGACCCTGCTTGTTCACCAGGGCGTTCCGATTACCACCGTCCAGAAGCTGCTCGGTCATACTTCGGTCAGAACTACGGAGGTGTATTCAGAGGTTCTTTCTAATACAATAATACGTGATTTGAAGGCTGTAAAAAGGAAGAAAAAAACACCTGATTTTAGACGCCCGGTAGAATGTGGGTAGATTTTATAGGTTCTACTGATATTCTACTGCCATAGTTTGGCAGCCCTTTCCTGGTAAGATATTCCCTACTCATAAATTTCTTGTTTACTTTCGCTGAAAAGTGATTGTAAATGAGTATATTTGTCATGTTTTATTGGTTAACGCCCATGAACGTGTCTTTAACAGGATGCGTTCGTGGGCGTTTTTTGTTTAATTAAAAAAGTTCGTAGATGAAAAAGAAACTGATTGTTTTGGCTGTTGTGGTGGCCGTGATTGTAGGTCTGCTGGCTTATTACCAGTATGTACCGTTTTGGGCAAGCATTGTGAGTACCGGTGCGTTTATTGCCGGCATTCTTCTCGGTTGGAATGCCAAGGGGTGGAGTGATAAACATGTAACGGGGATGAAGGTATGATGGAGGAACTGAATGAACTGTTCAACATCACCGGCAGGATAGTTAATACTATCCTGCTTCCTCTTTTCGGTGTGTTCATGTTCTATGATTCAAAGAAGCGCAAGGCGGCTGCGGAAGCGAGAAAGGCGGAAGCTGACAATATCACCTTGTATGCTGCTGAATGGAAGGAACTGTACGAGAAAAAGGAACACAGGGTAGTGGAACTTGATTCCAAGATAGACCAGCTTTATGCCGAGAAGAATGAAGACCGCCAGCGTATCCGCGAGTTGATTGAAAAGAACACTACACTGGAGATAGAGAAGATAAAGCTGGAAGCAAAGCGGTGCGATGTCCGGGGATGTAGCGGGCGGAAGCCACCGAGCGATTATTAATTCACGGGAAGGAAGGTGTTTCGCAACAGCTCCCTTCCCTTTTTAGCATAAACTTAAAGTTTAAACAAAGGCTTCTGCAAATGTAGTGTATGTTTATATTAAATCAAATGATGTATGAAGTATTTTACGATAAAAGAACTTTGCCGTTCGACAACTGCCGACCGCAAAGGAATTGACAACAGATGTGGCAGTGATATAGAAGCCAATCTGACTGCATTGGTAGATAACGTTCTTGACCCGCTACGCGAATGGTATGGCAAACCTATCGTTGTGAATAGCGGTTACCGTTGTCCGGCATTGAATAAAGCGGTGGGCGGTGCGACAACCAGCCAACACATGAGCGGACAGGCGGCGGACATTGATACCGGAGACAGGCAACAGAATAAGCTACTGTTCGAACATATCCGCAAGAACCTTCCTTTCGACCAGTTAATTGATGAGAGTAATTTCGCCTGGGTGCATGTGAGCTACCGGGCGGACGGTAGAAACCGGAATCAGGTACTGAAGCTATGAAAAAACTACCCTGGCTATTAGTTGTATTGCTGGCAATCGCTTGTATAGTGGCTTGGTTCCGTCCGCACGAGCCTTTGCCGGCAGAAATCCGTACCGAGACGAAGATACAGACGGTTGTCGAGCTTGATACGGTTCTTATCTCCGCACCGATAGCAGTGTTTTGGCAGATATTGCCGAATGACACAGTACGTATAGGCGATACCCTGCTTCACCGCAAACAGGTTGTGTATGAAGATAGTCTGTATCGTGCGGTGGTGAGCGGATATGTAGACCCGCGGCTGGATAGTATGACTGTGTATCCGAGGACGGTTTATCAGACGGTAACGAATGATGTCTATCATCCGGTACCCATTAAGTCGAAGAAGAAACGTTGGGGATTAGGGTTGCAGGTTGGGTATGGTTATCCAAATGGATGGTATGTAGGTGTTGGGATAGGTTATAATCTATTTGTATGGTAAGAAAGAAATTAACGATGTAGAAGTCGGCTTGTCGCTGGCGCTCTTTCGGGGCTTAGAGTGGAAAGAAAGCCCCCAACGTTCAAATAATTATTGCCACATAAAAATTTGAAAAAGCATAAGACAATGCACGTTGGAGGCTTTAATATCTTCAACGTGCATTGTCTTATGCTTTATTCATTTAATCTCATGTTCCCAGTAGTGAAGAAGTTCCTATGCGAACATTGCAGGAAAAAATTACTGGAATGATAGTACCAATCCTTTCCAATTTGGAAAATACTGGAAAGGATTATATAAATCGTTCTTTGACTTGTTGGAACACCGTTTTGAAAAGACATTTTATGTGAGCAGTGTTAATACATATGTATTGGTTTTGCTATATCAAATACTTTGCTTATATTTGTGGCGTAAAAAGTGCCGGTATGTACAAGCTGCATCACCTTGCACTATAATAAGGAACTTATAGGGATGCCCAAATTGCGGTGTCCCTTTTTTATTAAAGCATAATAAATGAAAACTGCGACATCAATAGAAGAACAGATACAATTGCTCGAAGAACGGGGAATGATTTTTAACGATAAAGAAAAAGCCAAAGAAATTCTGCTTGATATTGGATATTATCGATTGGGATTTTATTGGTTCCCTTACGAACAAAGTTATCCCTCAAAGAACAATCGAACTCACCAATTTAAAGAGAACACCTTATTTGATGACGTAGTGACACTTTACTATTTCGACCATGATTTAAGGTGTATCATTACTCCTTATTTGTATAGAATTGAAGTAAGTTTCCGCACATTTCTTACATATACAGTTTCCAATCGCTATAAAAACAATGCGACTTGGTTTGCTGACCCTCGAATTGTGAATATGGACTTTATAGATTATTTGCCGAATTGTTATAAAACGATACGAAAAAATGAGGCTATAAAGCATCATCATGGGAAATATATCAATGACATATACGCGCCGGCATGGAAGACATTAGAGTATATGACATTTGGAGATATTCTTTATTTATATTCCAGCCTAAAAGACGCGAAACTGAAAGAAGAAATTGCGGCACATTATAATATAAGAAACGTGGATATTTTTGATAACTATATGAGCACGCTTCGAGTTATACGTAATTTATGTGCTCATGGGCATAATATTTACGATTTAAAATTACAGAAACGTATTCGTAAAGGTCCGATATCGGATTTACAAGGTGACAGGTTTCACAATATGGCTGGCGGGTTATTGGTTTTAAGGTATATTCTAAATTCCATATCAACCAATCGGGTGCAGGATTTGAATTATAAACTTAAGCTATTGACTTCCCAGCCTCAGATAAAAAAGATAGAAAATATAATTAAAGGTTTGATTACATTCATCCAGTCAGTATAATATTGGTTTTCAAGGCGGTAATTCCAACATGGTTTCACCGCCTTTTTTTGTATTCAGTCGTTTTTTATGTAGGTGCTGGGGTGAGCTATGATTTGTGGCAATGGTAATTTTAGCAATATCATAGAGGTAAACTTATTGGATTAAGCAACAATAATTCATCAAAATCCCACAAAATACACATTCTTATAAAAATTATATATAGAAAATACACATTTACGAGAAAATTATATATATATTTGCATCGAAAAACATTTCATATATTATATAATTCGTAATCATTGATGGTATGGAAGATATTTTGGTAAATAGTATATTAATGACTAAGAGGAGAAGGATTCCAAACTCAGATGCATGTAAATCTGATTTAAAAGAAGAATTATGTACTTTGTTTAAAGTATATAAGGAAGCTTGTTCTTTATATGAAAAAGAAATAGTAGAAACACCTCCCGATGCAAGATTGAGAGGTTTTGAAGCAAGGCTGATGAATATAAAATTGGTACAATGTGTACAAAAATATTTTCCATTCAATTGGAAGATAGGAAAACACGGGCGTTTTATGTTACGTATCAATGGTTATATTATTTTATTTAAAAAACTGAATCGAAAGAATATGCCAATGCATATTGATTCAAAAGTATATCAAGCTATAGAAAATCAAATGCAAGGTACCTTGTTTGCAAGAAACGATGACTTTATAGAACCAATTTTATTTTTTGGCTACCAAAAAGATAAATTCGGAGAACTTCAAAGTCCTAAACTTGTTTATATTGATGAGTTTAAATTTAAGTGGGAAATTACATCTGCTGACATAGCAGTTAGGCAGCAGGTTGAAAATTCTGATACATTTACTATGCCTAACAATAATTCGATGAGTATAAAACAAAATGCATTGGATAGAAGGGCTATTAATGAATAAATTTAATAATAATCCTATAATATGAATGTAAATTATAAACAGTTGATTTTTGCACGAGAATATAGAAAATTATCTCAAACTGAACTTGCAGCTCATATACCAGGATTGTCGCAGCCCAATTTATCTAAGTTTGAGAAAGGTCTAGGTATACTCTCTGATGAGGTGCTAAATAGAATTATTAAGTTTCTGAATTTTCCGGAAAGCTTCTTTGAAATTCAAATTTCAAATAATGTAGAAAATGCTCATTATAGGCGAAAAGCGAGTGTTACAAAAACACAAAAGTCTGCAATAGAGTATTCAAATAAGTTGATAGGATATATTATAGATGAGATGTCTGCATCTTTAGATTATCCCAGGATGACTATTAAATTTGTAAATGTTGATGATGGCTACTCTCCAGAAAAAATAGCTTGGTTTTTACGCCGTTTTTTAGGAATACAAGAAGGCGATCCTGTACGTGATATTGTAACATTATTAGAAAAAAATGGTATTTTTGTTGTAGAGATAGATGAAGATGTAGATGTTTTTGATGGTGTTTCATTTTTAACAGATAATGGTTATCCTGTCATTGTTGTAAATAAGAATTTTAGCAATGATCATAAAAGGCGTACTATTGCACATGAATTGGGGCATATTATCATGCATTTATCTAAGGATTTTATTTTTGCGGATGATCGAAACAAAGAAAAAGAAGCTGATAGATTTGCTAATGAATTTTTAATGCCTGAATGTGCTATTATCAATTCTTTGCGTTATTTAAAACTTTCTTCATTAGTTGAGTTGAAACGTTATTGGCTGGTATCTATGGCATCCATTGTCCGTAGAGCCTATGATTTGAAGTGCATTGATAAAGATAAATATACTTATTTCAATCGAGAATTAGGGAGAAAAGGCTATAAAAAAAATGAGCCTATAGATGTCTATATTGATCATCCTAGTCTTTTTATAACTGCATATAGGATGCATTGTAATGAATTAGAATATTCTAATGAAGAACTTGCAAATGCTTTTCATTTGCCTCAAGATGTTATTGAGCGTTTTTGTGTTCCTGCTAAAAAATATAGTTTGCGGATTTTTTAACTTGAGTGAATCCGAGCATATCTACGATACATCTTTGTATGTTCGGGCGAACATTAACGACATCAAGCAGCATTATCCGGATGCGTTTTATAATCCGGCTATCATCCGGCTTTACCGGTTGAAGGAATTTGTAGAAGGGATGGCTGAATAGTCGTCCCTTTTCACTATATTTTGCTATCTTTGCCCACATGACTTACAACGAGGCTTTATCATATTTGGAACGCATTAAGGATACCGCCATTGGTGCACCCGTGAAAGGGCGTTTCATAGAATCATTATTCATCGGCCCTACCGATTGGGAACAAATGACAGACTTTATGAATCTTCGTATTCAGAAAGGAGAGGAAACGGCTTTGATTGAGTTTGATAGTGCCGGCAAGAGTCTTTCTGTATATGGGGTGTCGGTCAATAATGAATTTGACGTGCCGCGTTGGGATATGACTATTATGGATAATTGGGAGCTGATGATAGGTAATTGATATGAAAAATCCCCGTAGCGGCTCAACTACGGGGATGGTGTCAAATAACAGAGTATCAATATGAGATACTAAGTGAGCCTATTTTTTTAGAAATGTCCTGTAGGGCATCGTTAAATGTCTGTAATTCTTCTTGTGTGAAGCGTGCCGGTTTTCCGTTTACCAGATTACCATTTAATCTCTGATACAGCCATGACCTACTTTTATTAAAGTATTTCTTCGCAAGATAGCTTAGAGAGACTATTTCGGCCACTTCTTGCAGCTGTAGTTTGATTGCGCTCTCTTCTATAACATCCAGTTTCTTATCAATGTTCTGTAAGCGCTCTGATACAAAGTTGGCAATAGCTTTCTTATCTTCTTCCGAAGTGTACTTGGCTGCTATTTCTGTCATTCTGGTATAGAACTCTGGAGAGTCTGTACCAAGTAGTGGCTTTAATGCCAGTAATTCATCTTTCAGTGCCATATATTTATTTTTAGTGCCCTCTCCGGAGAGAGGGGCTTTGTTTTACTTCTTTTTTTCTAACTCTTTTAAGATTTTGTCGATTGTCAGTAACCGGTCTAACCTTTTGTCAATCTCTTTTTCTTGGTTTGTTCCGGTAACTTCGGCGATAAACCTTAGTTGATCTAGTTCTTTTTTGAGAAATGCTCTTTGTATAAGCAAATCCTTTTTAATTTGTTCGTTACTCATGTTGATTACTTTTGTTATTTGACATTACAAAGATAATAACCTTTTGGTTATTGTACAACTATTGCATGAATTATTTTCGCTATCTCGTATATTTTTTCCATATTTGCAGTGCGTTACATGTTTTGATTTACATCGGGCAATAGTCCGACCGTTGAGCTACTGGTGATTGATTTTGCCAGTAGCTTATTCATATACGGTTCCGACCCCCGTGAGATAGCTTAATGGCATCCTGTGTCCGATGTAAATGGATATGTAACGCAACGGGAAAGCGGAACCGTTCTTTTTTCCGCTCCTTAATCCGTTGCATTATGGGTAAATCTCAATTATCCTCTCCAAAGCTTACAAAGGCTTTCATTGGCTACGGTCATTATCAGCTAACAGTCACGTATCCCGATTGCGTGAAAACCGCCATAACGGGAAATATGGAGTTAATAGACCGTTTGAACTCTGATGTAGAAAAGGAGAGGGAAGAAGTCACTGCCGAAGCAATAGCTTTTGTCCAGGAACAATCACTTTAAGTTGTCGAAGATTTTCCTCATTGCATCATCAGCGTGTTTTCGCATCACTCGAAAATAGTTGAATATAGGGCGGTTCGTTTTCATTGATTGGCCGATACAATATTCAAGAATTTCTAAGGATATACCTAATTCGAATCCATGCTGAACGAATGATTTACGTGCAGAATAATAAACCACATGCTTTCTTATCCCTGCTATTTTGGCGAGTTCTTCCATTTTACGGGATACAACAGAATAACATTGCCCGAATGTTTTATACTTACCAAAAACAAGTTTACCATTCTTCTGCATATATTTGTTTATGATTTCCCTTGCTTCCGGCTGGACGGAGAATGCGGTTTTACTTTCACCACTTTTTTTGTTCTTTGTTTTTCGCCGGTAATATTCTATCCATTCTTTTCGGAAATCAATATCAAGCATATCTACAAGATTGATACCACCCAAGTAATAGCTTAACATGAAAATATCACGTACTACTCCGATATTGTATTTAGGAATTTCCATATCTCGAATCGCCTTTATTTCATCAATGCTAAGGTCTAATTCGCGGATATTGGCTGATGGCATTCTGCAGAACTCAAACGGATCTACTTCGTATCTGACCATATTATGTTTCTTGGCATAGTTGATAATTACTTTGAGTAATGTAAGGTAGATTTTAATGGTAGTAGGAGAGAGCCGTTTGTCTTCAAGGTCCATTTCAAAATGCTTGATGTTTCGAGGCGTAATCATTGAAAGTAGCAAATCACCTTGTGACTTGATGAATGATTGGCATGCCAAACGATACAACTTTTCAGATTTGTTTCTTTTCTCCTCTGCGAGTTCTGACAGATAAGATGTCATTGCAGAGGAAAACTTGGCATTGGTGTAGTCTTTCTTTTTTATGATGATTTCTCGGAGCTCGGAACATGAATATACATCCACATCATATATGTTGTCAATAACATTCTGATAATGGTTAAGTAGATTCCGAAGTTTCATGTTCATTGAAGCGGCTTCCGGATGATTGATAACTTGCCCCTCTTTGAATTGTGATAGGGTGTCAATAATACAGTTTGTTGGAATATATCTGGTATTGGAATTATGGGCCAGTGATATTCTTACTTTGTGCTTTCCGTTGATAAGCACTTTTGCAGGTACGATACAAAGTTTAAGCGTTGCCATATTTTTGTTTAATAAAGTTGCGACAATTTGTTAGTAATAAAATCGGTGTCCGACAATCGTCCGACAATCAAATTTTGCAACCTGCTGCGAAATATTGAAAATGCGCTTTTTCCGTAACTGCTTGATATACCTAAAATAAAAGCACTTCCAACGTTCGCTTACGGAGGAAGTGCTTTACACAAAAACTAAACTAGACTTAACTAAACTATTCTATTGGGGGAGTTTCACAACTCCTATCTGTTCGCGGCAAAGGTAAAAAAACATCTTTTAATATGCAATAGGATATTATTAGAAATAGCCCGATTTCAATAAAATATAAACCTATAAGGGTATTTTTAACTCCTTTTATTAAGAAAATCTTGGAATATTTGTTTATAACTGTCACTGACGGGGATATAGTTCTTGCCAAAGACAATACGTCCACGGTCGATGATACGTATTTTGTCTTTTTGGACGATATAGGAACGATGCACGCGTATGAAGCGTGAAGCAGGCAGAAGTTCTTCTATGGACTTCATGCTCATGAGCGAGAGAATGGGTTTGGGAGAGTTCTCCTCATAGATTTTGATATAATCTTTCAAGCCTTCGATGTAAAGAATATTTTTGAGCTCCACTTGTATCAGTTTGTAATCACTTTTTACGAAGATGCTTTCAATTTCCTCTTGGGGCTGTTGCAGCAGTTCGAACCACTTCACTGCTTTATTGGCGGCTTGCAGAAAGTCTGCATACGAGATGGGTTTCAGCAGATAATCGAGGGCGTTGACCCTATACCCGTCTATGGCATATTGGTCGAAAGCGGTGGTGAAAACGATACGGGTATGTGTATCTACCATTCTGGAGAATTCCAGGCCGTTGAGTTCGGGCATTTGGATATCGAGAAAAAGAAGGTCGATACGTTTGTCCGGCAAGTCGCTCATCGCTTGCACTGCACTGGAGTATTTGCCGGTAAGCTCCAGAAACGGGGTTTTGTTGATGTAGCTCTCCAAAAGGTTCAGGGCCAGCGGTTCGTCATCTACGATTGCGCACTTCAGATTCATGTTGTCAGTAATTGATTGTTAAAACCGATTTATATTCTTTTCCGTCCTCACTTATGCCGTGCTTCCATGCGTACCGGCCGGGATAGGTCAGTTCCAGACGCTTGCCTACTTGTTCCAGTCCGATGCCGCTGCCGCTTTTGTCGGCTTCGCTCTTGGGGTGGTAGCTGTTGGTTATTTCGCAACGTACTTCATGCACGTTCTCGCTGAAATATATACGGATATGGCTGGGATCGGTGGGAGAGATGCCATGCTTGAAAGCATTCTCTATGAGGGAGATGAATATCAGCGGGGCAATCTCCGTAGGGCTGTCGGGACGAATGTCGAAACGCGTTTCAACAGTGACGTTGGACGAGAGACGGATGCGCATCAAGGCGATGTAGTTCTTGATGAAATCCATTTCCTTTCCTAAAGTTACGAAGTTCTGCTGATTGTCGTAAAGGACATGGCGCAATAAACGGCTCAGTTCCTGTACGGCTGTTTGTGCCTTATCCGTATCAAAGGCAATGAGTGCGTAGATATTGTTCAGCGTGTTGAGCAGGAAATGCGGGTTGAGCTGGTTGCGGAGATTCTTTAATTCGGCTTCCGTGCGACTTTTTTCGGCTTCGCGGCGGGCGGCTTCCACCTGCACCCAACGTCCGCTGAGGCGAATGGCCGCACTCAACCCTACGGTAAGTATCATGGAAAAGAAATCGCGCATGATGAATATCCACTTCGGCGGACCGATGTGCCTTTGGCCCTCACCGTCGGCTTTTGCGTAGGTGTGGAATGCGTACTCCTGCCAAAAGTGTACACCGGCTGTAACGCAAGCTATCAGCAGTATGTTCAGCAGGAGATACTGCCGTATGCGCCCCTCGAACAGATAACGGGGAATGAGGAAGCAGTAATTGCAGTAGAATACGATAAGAAAAGATAGCGGAACAATGCTGCCATGGCGCAGGTATTCCATCCATGTAATGGTGAAACCACTGCGTGTCATCATCACGAAAGGAAAAGCAAATACAATTCCCCAGCCGATGATATGAATCAGGGCTTCGATGATGCGCGACCGTGAGTAGAGAATTTGTTTCATACAAATGCAAAGATAGTTTTTTTTAGCGATAAGCGATTATCACTCGTATCGTATTGCTTCTATCGGGTCTAAGTCTGCTGCTTTCTTTGCAGGATACCATCCGAAGAACACTCCTGTCACCGTACAGACGGCAAAGCTGAGGAATACGCTCCATGCCTGTATATAAATAGGCCAATGGGCTGCGCTCTTCACAATCCAGCTTGCGCCGCAGCCGATGATGACGCCGATGAGGCCGCCGGTGATGCTGATGAGGATGGCCTCGATGAGGAATTGCGACAAGATGTCCACTCCTCTGGCGCCCACACTCATGCGCAGACCGATTTCACGGGTGCGCTCCGTTACGGATACATACATGATGTTCATGATGCCGATGCCGCCTACTACCAGCGATATGCCGGCGATGCAGGCGAGGAGAGTAGTCATCAGGTCGGTGGTGGTGTTCAGCATCGAGCTGAGCTCCTGCTGGCTGCGTATGGTGAAATCATCGTCGTCGCTGTCCTTCAGTTTATGGTTCCGGCGCAGAATTCCGGTGATTTCTTCGGTGGCGTTGTCCGTCATGTCCTCGGTGAGTGCGGATGCGAAGATACCTTGCAGATAGGTCTGTGCAAGCAGGCGTTTCATTACGGTGGTGTAGGGGGCAAGTACAACGTCGTCCTGGTCCATGCCCATGCTGTTGTATCCTTTGGCTTTCAGTACGCCCGTCACGCGGAAAGGCACTTGATTGAAGCGGATAATGCGTCCTACGGGGTCTTCTCCGTTGGGGAAAAGATTATCCTGTATTGTCTTGCCGATGACACATACTTTGGCGGAAGTCTGTATGTCGGTTTCCGTAAACATCGTGCCGTTCTCCACCGTAAGCTGGCGGATTTCAAGGTAGTCTGTGCCTACGCCGCTTACGGATGAGGGGTAGTTGTTATTGCCTGCAATGAGCTGTCCCGATGAGGATACGTTGGGGCTGACGGCAGCCAGGAAGTTCGTTTCGTTGCGCAATGCCTCGTAGTCGGTGAGCTTCAGCGTCTGCATGGCGCTGGGGTCTTGGCGGACGCCGCCGCGCATATCCGCTCCCGGATGAATCATTATCATATTCGAGCCCATTTCGGAGATTTGCGCCTGAATGCTTTTTTTTGAACCCTGTCCGATGGCGAGCATCGTGATGACGGACGCCACTCCGATGATGATGCCCAACATCGTGAGGAAGGCACGCAGTTTATTGTTGGCAAGTGCCCGAAAGGCTATTTTGAAAAGGTTGGTTCCATTCATTGATTTGTAGTTTTATGATATTGTTTTTCTTTTTTCATCCTGCAATAAAGTAATTTACGTACTGCGTCAGTCATCCTCCTGCTTGGGCAGTGCTGCCAGTGTTTCGGCGGCATTCAGAATGTTTCGGTTGGGCTTGTCGTCCTTCACTTGTCCATCGCGCAATACGATGTTGCGGCTGCTGTATTGGGCTATTTCCGGATTGTGCGTTACGAAAATGATGGTGCGTCCTTCGGCATGCAGTTTCTGGAAGAGCACCAGGATTTCGAATGAGGTACGGGTATCCAGATTACCGGTGGCTTCGTCCGCGAGGATTACGGCAGGGTTGTTTACCAATGCACGGGCGATGGCTACGCGTTGCATCTGTCCGCCGGACATCTGGTTGGACTTGTGCTCCAGCCGGTCGCCCAGCCCTACGGCTTTCAGCGCTTCAATGGCGCGTTTCCGGCGTTCGGCTGCCGATACGGACGAGTTGTACATCAGCGGCAGTTCCACATTTTCCACGGCTGTGGTTTTTGCCAGCAGGTTATAGTTCTGGAACACGAAGCCGATTTTACGGTTGCGGAGTACGGCACGCTGGGACTTGCTCATGGTACGTACGGAGATGCCGTCCAGCAGATACTCTCCTACGGTGGGCGTATCCAGGCAGCCGAGTATGTTCAACAGCGTTGATTTGCCCGAACCGGACGTACCCATGATGGTGACGAACTCTCCCTCGCCGATAGAGAATGATACGCCGCGCAGTGCATGCACCGTTTCGTCTCCCACCTGGAAGTTCCGCTTTATGTTTTGAAGTTCAATTACGGTTTTGCTCATGATTAATGATGTATGGTTTACTTTGTACTGTACTTTTATACTCAGTCTCTGTATGCTGTTTCATCGGCTGTTGTTTTTCTTCTTGCTTCCCGGAGGGCCCGGCATGAACGGGCTTTTCTCACCGCTTGGTTCCTGCGGCATATCCGCCGTTGGGCCTTCGCCCGGCATGCGCCCTATGGTGGCTTCGGTCACTACTGTCGCACCTTCATCGATGCCGCTTACAATCTCCGTATTCACACCGTTGGAGATACCTACCGTTACCGGATGCGCGATGAATGTATTGCCCTCGCGTGTCCAGAGTTTGTGTTCGCTTTCGCAATCTTTCACAATGTCATTCTCGCCGATAAGCGGCTTTTCGGGTGTGAAGCGGAGCGCACGTGCCGGAACGGAAAGCACATTCTTGCGGTCGAGTGTGTAAATCGTAACGTTGGCCGTCAGGCGCGGTTTCAGTTTCAGGTCGGGGTTGGGAGCGGATATGACAACTTCGTAGGTGACGACCGTACCGGATGTGCCGCTGCTGCCGGAACTTGTAGAGCTGTCCTCTCCCAAGCGGATTTGCGTTACTACTCCCTCAAACGTGTCATTGGGATAGGCGTCTACGCTAAACGTCACGCGTTGCCCGTCTTTCACGCCGCCTATGTCGGCTTCATCCACGTCGGCCACAACCTGCATCTGCGTCAGGTCGGCAGCGATGGTGAACAGGGTAGGAGTCTCGAAACCGGATGCCACCGTTTGCCCTTCCTCTACCGCACGGTTGATGACCACGCCGTCGATGGGCGAAGTGATGGTGGCGTACGACAGGTTGCGCTCCGCTTTTGCCAGCGATGCCTGACTGCTTTCGTAGCTGCTTTTCGCTTTCTCGTAATTGTAGACGGACTGCTCGTAGTCGGTATCGCTGATAAGCTGCTTTTCGTGCAGTCCCCGGTTGCGTTCGTAGTTCTTCCGCTGATATTCGTATTCGGCTTTCGCACCGTTGTAGGCGGCGCGTTGGGATGCCACTTCGCTTTGCAGGGTCACACGGTCCATTTCGGCTATGAGCTGGCCTTTGGTAACTACGGAATTGTAGTCGGCATATATCTTGTCGATGATGCCGCTTACCTGCGTGCCGACTTCCACTTCCGTCACCGGTTCGATGGTGCCGGTGGCGGTTATGGATTCCGATATCTCGCCTTTGATTACGGTGGCTGTCTCGTAGGTCACTTTATGTTTGGCCGTGGAGCCGCTGAAAAGCCGGATGCTTATGCCGGCTACCGCCACAACGGCTACGGCGATAAGGATAATCTTTTTCTTGTTCATATTCTGTATATCATTATTGGGTTTTAAATAGCGTTGGTCTATACCGCAAGAGATAGTTGCGTATGGGGGTTATTATATTGGATAGGTCAAAGCGTAATCTGTTCTCCCTGGTAGAATTTCAGCAGTTGCGTGTTCAGTATTGCCATGTATTTGGCTTGCAGGGTTTCCTGTTGCGCGTTGAGCAGGTTGTTTTTCTCGGTCAGCAGTTCCACGGTATTCTTCATGCCGAGGTTGAATTGCTCTTGGATGAGGTCGTAGCTGGTCTGTGTGCTTCGCAGCTTCTCTATGGCGGCAACGTAGCGTTGCTGTGCACTGTTGGCATCCAGCCATAGCCCTTCGATGGTCTTGTACAGGTTTTTCTGATTGTCCAGCAAGTCCAGTTCGCTGTTCTGCTTCTGTATCTTGGCTTTCTGTACGGCGCTCTTGGTCTGCCGGTTGTTGAAGATGGGTACGCTTACGGTTACTCCCAAGGAGTTGTTCCAGTTCTGCTTGATTTGTTCGCCGAAGGTGAAGTCGTTGCCGTTGGTGTTCGTGCTCCCTATTCCTGCACTGAGGCTGATGGTGGGGATGTAACCGGAGCGGGCAATATTGATGTCGAGTTCCGAGGCTTTGACATTCAGTCGGCCTGCTTCGATTTCCGGGCGCAGGGTGAGGGCGGAGCGGTAGACATCGGTCTTTGAGGGTAGCGGCGACAATACATTCTCATCGCCGAGTGTGGGGATGTAAAGCGTCATCTCCTTTTCGCCGTCCAGTTCGAGGAGTTGTTTCAGTTGCAGTTTGTAATCTTGCAGGGTAGCTTGTGCTGTTACCAATTGATATTTGTCGGTGCTGACCTGCGCTTCCAGTTGGGCGAGGTCGCTCCTGGCGATGCTTCCCGCTGCAAGCAGGGCGCGTGCCCGTTCGCATTCCGCCCGGCTGACGTCGAGGGTTGCTTCATTTACCTTGACGGCTTCGGCTGCATAGAGAATCTGTACGTAAATCTGCGTAATGCTCTCTTCGATGGTGTTCTCGCTCTCCGCCACGCCCAGTTCGGCAATGCGGTTGTTCATCCGCTGCTGTTTCAAGGTATTCAGCCGTTTGCTGCCGTTGTAAAGCGTCCAGTTGGCATCGATGCCATAGCTGCCGTTGTAGCTGGTCTTGCTTTGGCTGCTGGTGATGTTGTCGCCGTCTATTATCGTATTGGTCTGACTGTTGGGCCGGTTTACGATACGTTGGCTTACGGATGCCGTGAGGCTGGGGAAGAGGGCTGCCTTGGCGGTCTTTACGTCCACTTTGGCGCTCTCGGCGTTGAGACGGTTCTTGCGTATCGTGATGTTTTGCTGCAAAGCATAGTCGATGCAGGCTTGCAGGTTCCATTGTGCGGGAAGCGTCTGCGTGCTGTCCTGCTGTTGCGTACCGATAGCGGTTTCCTGCGTTTGCGGCATTGCGTTGCCGACACAGGTGCTTGCCGCACAGAGCGATATTACGGTCAATCTTTTTACATTTATCATATTACCTTGTTTCTATGGTTTTACCATTGCAAAAGTATGCGCAGCCTCTTGAAACGGCAAAAACAATAGACCATTGCCGGGATTGTGCCGACGGATTACTTTTTCCTGCCGATAATTAAGAGTTTGCTTTGCTGTTTTTATGAGGTGTCAAAATACACTTGCTGATTTCTATTAGGCACGGATTTCACGGAAAACACAGGTTTTCTTTATTCTTTTATCGTGAAAATCCGTGTAATCCGTGCCTAATAGAAACCAATAGTAAGAGAATTTTAGTTTTGACCCCGTAAAGACAGTAGATATCTTCCCAAAGAACTTCTTTATAGAATACCGGACAAAAATCAAGCTGGCTATAACTTTTCAGTTTTTTATTTGTTATTTATATAAAAGTATTTTATATTTGTAATGATTATAATTTGAACTTTATGAAAAACCTTGTTACCAGTATCTGGCAATTCTATGTCGATGGCTTCCGAAGCATGACATTGGGGCGTACCTTGTGGCTGATAATTGCAATCAAATTGTTTATCATGTTTTTTATTCTTCGTCTTTTCTTCTTTCCGAACTATCTGAATGAAGCTGCCGGAGAAGGCGATAAAGAAGATTACGTCAGCAGTGAACTGATTATGCGGGCAGGAAGATAGGGGATAGTGATAAGCGGTTAGTGATTAAGGAGGGAGGTATTCCTTTTCCTTATTTATACCTTATACTTTATATTTTATACTTTAATTTCATACTTAATATTTATTCTCATGCTTGAAAACATTGACACTTCTCTGATTGATTGGTCGAGAGCGCAATTTGCCTTGACCGCTATCTATCACTGGATTTTTGTGCCGCTTACTTTAGGATTGGCGGTAATTATGGGCATCATGGAAACGGTGTACTACCGTACGGGTGACAAGTTCTGGAAACATACTGCCAAGTTCTGGATGAAACTCTTCGGCATCAACTTTGCCATAGGTGTGGCAACGGGACTGATTCTGGAGTTTGAATTCGGTACGAACTGGAGTAATTACAGTTGGTTCGTGGGCGACATCTTCGGTGCGCCGCTTGCTATCGAAGGCATTCTGGCATTCTTTATGGAAGCCACGTTCATTGCTGTGATGTTCTTCGGTTGGGACAAGGTAAGCAAACGTTTTCACCTGGCTTCTACCTGGCTTACGGGACTTGGTGCTACTATCTCCGCCTGGTGGATTCTGGTGGCGAATGCCTGGATGCAGAATCCGGTAGGTATGGAGTTTAATCCCGATACCGCCCGTAACGAGATGGTTGACTTCTGGGCGGTAGCCACTTCGCCGATGGCAGTCAATAAGTTCTTCCACAGCGTGCTGTCTGGCTGGGTACTGGCTGCGGTGTTTGTGGTAGGTGTGAGTTGCTGGTATCTGTGGAAAAACCGTGAGAAGAAGTTTGCTTTGGCAAGCATAAAGATAGCTGCCTGGGTAGGACTGTGCGCCGCTGTGCTTTCCGCGTGGACGGGAGACGGTTCCGGTTATCAGGTGGCACAGAAACAGCCCATGAAGCTCGCTGCCATGGAGGGTTACTATCAGGGGCAGGAAGGAGCCGGACTGGTGGCTTTCGGCATTCTCAATCCCGACAAGAAGACGGCCGATGACGGTAAGGATGCTTTCCTCTTCCGCATGGAGATTCCCAAGTTCCTTTCATTGCTTGCCGAGCGCGATTCAAAGGCTTTCGTACCGGGCATCAACGACCTGTTGAAAGGCGGCTATCCCTTGAAAGACGGTACAACCGCGCTCTCCGCTCAGGAGAAGATTGAAAAGGGAAAGACGGCTATCGGAGCTTTCTCCGCTTATCGTGCCGCCAAAGCTGCGGGCAACGATGCCGAGGCGCAGGTGGCTGCCAAAGTGTTGAAAGAGAATGTGGCGTATTTCGGTTACGGTTATATCAAGGATGTGAACGAACTGGTTCCCAACGTGCCGCTCACCTTCTATATGTTCCGTGTCATGGTGATACTGGGTGGGTACTTCATTCTCTTCTTCATCGTGGTTCTCGTTCTTGCCTACAAGAAGGATTTGTCGCAGATGCGCTGGATGCATTGGGTGGCAATGCTGACCATTCCGCTGGGCTATCTTGCCGGGCAGGCCGGTTGGGTGGTTGCCGAATGCGGACGTCAGCCGTGGGCCATTCAGGATATGTTGCCCACAAGTGCCGCCATTTCCAAACTGGATGTAGGCTCCGTGCAGACCACATTCTTCATTTTCCTTGTACTGTTCACCGTTATGCTGATTGCCGAAGTAGGCATTATGCTGAAAGCCATACGGAAAGGACCGGAAAAAGAACTTTCTCATCAATCATAACTTATAACTCATAACTCATTACATGAATACCTATATATTTCTTCAACATTATTGGTGGTTTATAGTATCCCTGTTGGGAGCCATCCTTGTATTCCTGCTGTTTGTGCAGGGCGGTAACTCGCTGATATTCTGTCTGGGCAAGACGGAAGAGCAGCGCAAGATGATAATAAACTCTACGGGGCGCAAGTGGGAGTTTACGTTTACTACGCTCGTAACGTTCGGCGGTGCGTTCTTTGCATCGTTCCCGTTGTTCTACAGTACGAGCTTCGGCGGTGCGTACTGGCTGTGGATGATTATCTTGTTTACTTTCGTGTTGCAGGCTGTAAGCTACGAGTTTCAGTCGAAAGCGGGCAATCTGTTGGGCAAGACGACGTATCGCGCTTTTCTGGTGATAAACGGAGTGGTAGGGCCGGTGCTGCTGGGCGGTGCGGTGGCAACGTTCTTCACGGGTTCGGAGTTCTATATCAACAAAGGTAATATTGCCGATACGGTGATGCCGGTTATCAGCAGTTGGGCCAATGCGGGGCACGGGCTGGATGCGTTGCTCAATCCGTGGAATGTAGTGTTGGGACTGGCTGTGTTCTTCCTGGCGCGTATTCTCGGTGCGCTTTACTTCATTAACAATATCGGCGATGCGGATTTGGTGAAACGTTGCCGTCGTGCGCTGTGGGGCAATACGGGTCTGTTTCTGGCGTTCTTCCTTGCATTCGTTATCCGTACGCTGCTTGCCGAAGGCTACGCGGTAAATCCGGAAACCGGAGAAGTATTTATGGAACCCTATAAGTATCTGACAAACTTTATCGAAATGCCCGTGGTGCTGCTCGTATTCCTTATCGGTGTGCTTGCCGTGCTTTGGGGAATTGTCCGTACGGTGTGGAAACCGTCTTTCGACAAGGGGATATGGTTTGCAGGCGCAGGCACTGTGCTCACGGTATTGGCGCTGTTGCTGGTGGCGGGTTATAACAATACTGCCTATTATCCCTCTACCGCCGACCTGCAAAGTTCGCTTACGCTGGCAAACAGTTGTTCCAGCCAGTTTACGTTGCGGGTAATGGCCTACGTGTCTGTCCTGGTTCCTTTTGTGCTTGCCTACATTTTCTACGCATGGCGCAGCATCGACAGGAAGAAGATAGATGCCGAAGAGATGCAGGATGAAAAAGGACACGCCTATTGATTTTATAACTCCGGGGATTTGCTCCCGGTTTCCCTGGAGTTTCTTTGAAAATGCCGGGGGATATAAGAGAAAACTCCTCACGTTTGGGTTGCAAACGTGAGGAGTTTTCTTTTTGTTCTTATGTCCGAAAACCGGATTGTTATTTTCCCGCTTCCGCATTCTTAATCATCTGCTCGCTGGCATACATGAATATTACCACACGGCGATTTTCGCTCGCCGACAGGCTTTCGTCGTATTCATTGTAGCCCACACCTTCCACTTGCTTGAACTGAGAGGGAGATACGCCGCAATCCTGCAGATAATTCTCTACGGCATAGGCACGGTTCTTGGACACCTTCATGTTGGCTTCGTACGTACCGACCTTGTCCGTATGGCCTATGATGGCGATGTCCGTAGTTGTGTCTTCCTTCAGAATCTTGGCGAGGTCGCGCAAGGAAGCTTTTGCATCGTTGCTCAGCGTAGAGGAGTTGAAAGCAAACAGAATACCGGAGTCGAACGTCACCTTGACGGCATCCAGATTATTGGCATCTTTCACCATTTCCACCTGTGCGCCTTCAATCTTGGCGGCTTCGGCAGCCTTTTTATCCATCTTATGACCGATAGCCACACCTGCGCCCGTACCTACCGCTGCGCCTACTGCCGCACCGATAGCAGCGCCTTTACCCTTGCCGAACAGTCCGCCGATAATGGCTCCTGCCGCAGCGCCCGAGCCACCGCCGATAATGCCACCTTTCGTCGTATTGTTCATTGTACCGCAACTACCCAGTAGTATGGCGCCGCTCAGCAGAAATGCTGTCATTTTCATCTTTTTCATACCTTTTATTTTTTAATTGGTTCAAGTTTTACTAATGCAAATTTATGTATATAATACATTTGTTGGCATTAAAAAGTTTACCATTGCAGTTTTTTTAGAGAATTTTCCTTTTAATAAAGAGAAAACGGCCGGACTTATACGTTACTTGTAATTCAGGAAGTTTTCCTGCACCAGCTTTCCTGCCTGCCATACGGCGCGTATGTTCAGTTCCTTGTCCATGATGAGGATGTCGGCGTCCTTGTCCTTTTGCAGGGAACCTTTGCGGTCGTACACGCCCATGATGCGTGCCGGGGTTTCGGAAGCCATGCGCAGGGCGTCGCCCAACGGGATACCCGCCTTGACCATAGTACGCACCAGCACGTCCATGGTGGCGATACTGCCTGCCAATGAGGAGCGGTCGGCAAGCTTGCACACACCGTCTTCGATGATGTAGCGCGGGTCGTTGATTTCCTTGCCTTCGGTGGCGGCGCAGGAGAGGGCGTCCGTTACGAGGCAGGTGTGCTCTACGCCTTTCAGCTTGTATGCCAGTTTCAGGATGGTGGACGGCAGGTGGATGCCGTCGGCAATGAGTTCGATGGTCATGCCGTCGGTCAGGTAAACGCTTTCCACAGTGCCTTCGTACTTGTACTCGCGGCGTTTGTGGAAGCCGGGCATGGCGTTGTAGAAGTGGGCGGCATGGGTAAATCCGGCTTCGTAGGCGGCACGGATGCCGTCGTATTCGGCTTCGGTATGTGATACGGCTGCCAGTATGCCTTTTTCGCGCAGGTAGCTCGCAAACTCCAGTGCTCCGGGCAGTTCGGGAGAGGCGTCCCAGCGGCGGATGCAACGGGTGCTTTCCACCAACTCGCGGTATTCCTGTCCGTCAATCTCCTTCACCTGGTCGGCAAACTGTTCGCCTGCCATTTTCTTGTTGAGATAGGGACCTTCGATGTGCAATCCCAGTACGGGGCTGTCGGGCTCTGCCATAAGCTGCTCGCACACTTGGGCTGCCTGGTGCAGCTTTTCGAACGGAGATGAGGAAATGGTAGGGTAGAAACTCGTAGCGCCATGACCGAGGTGTGCATTGATGATGCTGCGAAACGCTTCTTCGGTACATTCGGTGAAGTCGTGGCCGCCACCGCCATGCGCGTGCATACACACGAAGCCGGGCACGATATACATGCCTTTGGCATCGATGAGGCGTGCGCCGATGAGGGCGAGGTCACAGTTGGTCACTTCGAGTATTTTTCCGTCGCGCATCAGGACGGAACCTTCATTCAGCCAGCCTTGCGGGGTGAATATGCGTCCGTTGATAATTTGAGTAAGCATTTTTAGATTTATGATTTAAGATTTATGAATTATAATCCCAGCGTTATGATTTTGAATTTATCGAAGGCCAAAATTAAGCATTATAAATTAAAAATCCTATATGCGGGATTTTTTAATCATCTTCTTCTCCGTCTTCGGTGGCGGCGTTGTTTCTGCCGATATTTGCGTATCTTGCCGTATACCAGCCAGACGAACAATACCCCGAATACGGAGAATATCAGCAGTACGATGCCCGTGTTGAGGTTGTCGCCTTTCACACGGCTCCACATTTCGAGTACGAGTTCGGTGCGGTTGCCGAAGTCTCGTATCATGGCGCAGCGTTCCACCACTTTTCTGTCGGGATATTGCACGGGGTTTATCTGCAGGCTGTCCGCACCCACACCTTCACCGAAGAAATAGCTGAGGTCGGAACGTGTCGCGATGGCGGTGTCCCGTTTGGCTTCCATGATTTCGGGGGTGGCAACGGCGCTGACGTAGCCTATGGCGTCCATATTGCGCAGGGCGATGTCGGGGCGGCAGAGGTAGTTGATGAAGTAAGCGGCAGCTTTGGGATTGCCTGCGTATTTGGGGATTACCCAGCCGTCGTACCAGATGTTGCTGCCTTCGCGCGGCACTTCGTAGGCAAGGTCCACGCCCACGGCACGGGCTTCTTCGATGGCCCATACGGCGTCGCCGCTCCAGGTGAGGTTGAGCCAGGTCTTGTTCTTGGTCATCATCTCCTTGCCGAAGTCGGCTTCCCAGCCTGCGATGTTGGGCTTCATGGCTTTCAGATACTTCTCGGCAAGGGCTATGGCTTCGGGAGAGTTATCGTTCATCAGTTGCTCCACGGTGACGGTGCTGTCGGCAAGCTGTCGGGCATGGGCGTAGATGATGGCGGTTCCGTAGGCATCGCGGTAACTGTCTTTCATCAGGATTTTGCCTTTGTTCCTGGGGTTCCAGAGGCAGTGCCAACTGCCGGCTTCGTCGGGGGTGATGAAGTTGCGGTTGTAGAGGATGCCGGCTGTGCCCCACATATAGGGTACGGCATAGTCGGTGGTGGTGCGTCCCGGCTGGCTGGTCTTGTTCAGTTCCCGGCGGATGTAGGGGGAGATGTTGGGCAGATAGTCCGGGGTCTTGCCGAAGTTGCGGTCGATGGGCAGGAGAAGGTCTTTCTTCAGCATCCGCTCGATGATGTACTCCGAGGGGCATACCACATCGAAATCCTCGTGGCCGCGCTCTATCTTGGTGAGCATGATTTCGTTGATGTCGAACACCTGGTAGATGAGGCGGATGTCCTCGCCCGTCTGCTGCTTGTACCAGGCGGGAAATTCGGCCAGTACATCTTCGTCGATGTAGTCGGCCCAGTTGTAGACTTTCAGTACGTGGCTGCGCTCTTCGCCCGAATCCTTGCACGAGACGGCTGCGAGGACGAGACAAAGGAGAAGGAATATGTCTGTTAATCTTTTCATTTTTTATTCAGCAGGTTTATCTTGACTATGCTTTCGTTTTTCGGCTTACGGGATGAATCTCTCCGTGCTGCGGGACGAATACTCTTATCTCGCGAGACGCAGGCGGACTTATTTCTTCCGTGCACGTTCCGCACGCTTGTTGATGACAATCAGCAGCACCAGCACCGTAATGAAAATAAGGGTGGACAGAGGACGCAGCTCCGGTGTCAGTCCGCCTTTGCGCGCATCGGCGTAGATGTAGGTGGAGAGCGTTTCCAGTCCTTCGTTTCCAATGGTGAATATGGTTACTGCGAAGTCGTCGATAGAGAGCGTAAAGGCAAGGATGAAGCCGCTGATCATGCCCGGAAGTATCTCCGGCAGAATTACCTTGCGCAATGCCTGAAAGGGAGTGGCGCCAAGGTCGAGGGCGGCTTCGTACACGTTCTGGTTCATCTTCTTCAGGCGGGGCATTACGCTCAGCACTACGTAAGGGGTGCAGAATGTGATGTGTGCCAGTACCACGGTTGTGAATCCCTGCGAGATACCGCAACTGACGAACAGCAGGAACAGCGACACGCCCGTAATGATGTCCGCATTCATCATCGGAATGGCATTGGCGAAGTTCATTACCCGGCGCGTGCGTGTGCGCAGGTTGAAGATGCCGATGGCCGCGATGCTGCCCAACGCCGTACTGGCGGTGGCTGCTAACATGGCAATGGCAAATGTGTTCCAGATGGCGCTCGTCAGCGAGTGGTGCATGCCGCCTGTGAAGAGGGAGCTGTACAGCTTGGTGGAGAATCCCGTCCAGTTGCCCAACACTTTGGCTTCGGTGAAAGAGAATACCATGATGATAAGGATAGGCGAGTACAGCAGCGCAAGCAGCAGCCACAGATACCCTTTGGCAAGAATACGCGTCATCATATCACACCTCCGCTTTCATTGGATGCGCCGTCCTCTTCGTTCGTAAAGAGGATGGTGACGCCTATCAGCAACAGCATGATGAGCGACAGGGCTGCACCGTAGTTCCACATTCCGTTGTATATGTTCTCCTGCACGGTTGTTCCGAAGAGTTTGATGTTGTTCATCGTCAGCAGTTCGGCTATGGCAAAGGTGCTTACCGTAGGCATGAACACCATTACGATGCCGCTCATGATGCCCGGCATGGAGAGGGGCAGGATTACTTTGCAGAATACCTGCAAGGGGTTGGCTCCGAGGTCTTGGGCGGCTTCTATGAGGCTGCGGTCCATTTTCTGCAGAGTGTTGTAGATGGGGTATATCATGAACGGCAGGAAGTTGTAGACCATGCCGAACACGAGTGCGCCTTCGCCCAAAGGCAGGTTCAGAAAGTCGAACAGCGCCACTGTGGCGAGTGTGCGTATCAGTATGTTCACCCACATGGGCAGGATGAACAGCACCACCATGGTCTGCGAAGTGTTGAACTGCTTCTGGCTGAGGATGTATGCCGCCGGATAACCCAGCAACAGGCAGGTCAGCGTGGTGATGAGAGCGATGCCGATGGAGTAGATGAAGGTGTTCATCGCCTCCGGGTGCATCATGAACTTGCGGAAGTTGGCAAAGGTGAAAGCTCCGTCGGCATCCGTAAAGGCGTACAGCACAATCAGCAGTAGCGGCACTATCGCAAATATCAGCAGGAACAGTGCGTAGGGCAGTGTCCAGTTGCGTCGCCGCAGGAAGAAATGGGATAACTTATCAAGCATTACTCTATTATATCTTATATCAAGCGCTACTCTATTTAATCAAGTATTGCTTTATTATATTAGGATTATGGACGGTAAGATGACGGGATGATATCTTATCGTTTTATCACTCTGATGTTTTCGGGCGCTATCCGTATGCCCACGCGGTCTCCGTCGTCCCAAACGTCGTTGGTGTCTACGAAAATGTCCTCATCCCAGTCGGTAAACACGGTGAGGTGATAATGGTTTCCTTTGTAGAGGATGAATTTCACTTCGCCCGTCAGTCGTCCGTCTTCTTCGTTATCCTCCAGGATGACGTTTTGGAAGTCCACTTCCACCGTTACGGGCGTTTCGGGACCGATGTCTTGCACCGGACTGCATTCGAAGCTGCAACCCAGGAATTCCACGTGCGTTTCGTCCAGGAGCTTGCCCTCGAAAGTGTTGCAGGTGCGTTCTTTCTTCATTACGTGGATGTCGAAAGGTTTTACCAGCAGACCCACTTCGCGGCCTGCCTCGAAGCAGTGGTAATCCTGCACCATCAGCTCGTAGCCCTCGCGGGTCTGTACCAGCATTTCGTAGTGCACGCCTTTGAAGATGGAGCTTGTTACGGTTCCCGTCAGTTGCGCTGCATCCGAGGGTTCGAAGATGTAGATGTCCTCCGGACGGATTACGACGTCCACCTGTGTACGGTCGCCGAAACCGGTATCCACGCAGTCGAACTCGTGTTTGCAGAAGCGGACGAGCCGGTCGTGCACCATGACACCGTTCAGTATGTTGCTCTCGCCGATGAAGTCGGCTACGAAAGAGTTGATAGGCTCGTTGTAGATGTCTGTCGGAGTGCCGATTTGCTGTATCCTGCCTTCGCTCATCACGACGATGGTGTCGCTCAGGGTGAGGGCTTCTTCCTGGTCGTGGGTGACGTATATGAAGGTGATGCCCAGCTTCTGGTGCATCTCTTTGAGTTCCATCTGCATGTCCTTGCGCATTTTCAGGTCGAGGGCGGCAAGGGGCTCGTCGAGGAGCAGCACTTCGGGTTCGTTGACGATGGCACGGGCTATGGCAACGCGCTGTTGCTGTCCGCCGGAAAGGGAGTCTACATCGCGGTCTTCATAGTCGGTCATGCCCACCATGCGGAGTGCCTGCTTCACTTTCTTTTCGATAGTGGCGGCGGGGAGTTTCTTCAGCTTGAGGCCGAAAGCAATATTATTGAATACGTTGAGGTGGGGAAACAGGGCGTACTTCTGGAATACCGTATTCACCGGGCGGCGGTGGGGTGGTGTCTGCGTGATGTCTTTTCCTGCAATGGTAATCACTCCTTCCGAAGCTGTCTGGAAGCCCGCAATCAGACGCAGCAATGTCGTCTTTCCGCAACCGGACGGTCCCAATATCGTTACAAACTCGCCCTTGCGGACAGACAAATTCACATCATTCAGTACGGCTTTGTCTCCGAAAAATTTCGATACGTGCTCTACACCGATGATGCAGTCGGACTTTTGCATAAGCGTTTCTTACTTTATCCAAACTAATTAAACAAATCTCTGCCTGATATAGTCAGTCATAAAAAAAAGTGGCGCAAAGGTACATATTTTCTTGAAAACTTTAGAGTTTGTTTAAAAATTGTTCAGCATTCTTTTGCGAGTTCTTTGGAGGCGGATGTTTCCTCTTTTTATTCGCCACACACCCGCTTTGTTCTCATAAAACGCCTCCAAAGAACTCGCAAAAGAAATGGAAGGAAATACTTGGGAAAAGAAAAATCGAACAACCCAAAACAGGGTTATGAGTTATAAATTGCGGGTAATTGACCGATACTCGCAAATAAGTCCTAACTTTGCAGTCCGTAACATTAAAGTCTTCGTAAGAAATGGAAAAGAAAACAGTACTCATCACAGGTGCTTCTTCGGGTATAGGAGAGGGCTGTGCACGTAAGTTTGCCATGAATGGTTACCGCCTGATTCTCAACGGACGGAATGTAGAGAAGCTGACTGCCGTAAAACGCGAACTGGAAACGGAATATCGCGCGGATGTCTGTCTGCTGCCTTTCGACGTACGCGACCGCGGGGCTGCGCAAGCGGCTCTTGACTCGCTTCCCGAAGAATGGAAAGCGATAGATATCCTCATAAATAATGCCGGACTGGTAATCGGCGTAGACAAGGAACACGAAGGCAATCCGGACGAATGGGACATCGTGCTTGATACCAATATCAAAGCATTGCTTGCCATGACCCGTCTGGTGGTTCCCGGAATGGTGGAACGCGGACGCGGCCATGTCATCAATATGGGTTCCATTGCAGGCGATTATGCCTATCCGGGCGGTAGTGTGTATTGTGCCAGCAAGGCTGCCGTAAAGGCGTTGTCAGACGGCTTGCGCATCGACCTTGTGGATACTCCCGTACGGGTGACCAACATCAAGCCCGGTTTGGTGGAGACGAATTTTTCCGTAGTGCGTTTCCGTGGCGACAAGGCGGCTGCCGATAATGTGTACAAGGGCATCCGTCCGCTTACAGGCGACGACATTGCCGAAGTGGTGTACTTTGCCGCTGCCGTACCCGAGCATATACAAGTGGCTGAGGTGCTGGTAATGCCTACCAATCAGGCTACGGGTACAATCGTCAGCCGGAAATAAGCACTTTTCCGTAACAACAGAATCTAAGAGAATAAGAGTAAACTCTGCCAATCATGACTAATAAGTACGAAGAACGCCTGGGCACGGAGCGTATGCTGCCTTTGGTTTTCAAGATGGCGCTGCCTGCGGTGGCAGCACAGTTTGTCAATCTGCTTTACAGCATTGTAGACCGTATTTACATCGGACACATACCGGGCATCGGAACCGATGCGCTGGCGGGAGTGGGAGTGACCATCTCGCTCGTTGTGCTGATTTCTTCTTTCTCCGCCATTGTGGGTGGTGGCGGTGCTCCGTTGGCTGCCATTGCCCTCGGACAGGGCAACCGTCGCCGTGCCGGAAAGATACTTGGCAATGGCTTTACTCTGTTGATTCTTTTCACTTTGCTCACTTCGTTCATAGCCTATACCTTTATGGAGCCTATCCTGCTTTTTACGGGTGCTTCGGAGCATACGCTGGGCTATGCGGAAGACTATCTTTCCATTTATCTGTTGGGGACGCTGTTTGTGGAAGTGTCTACCGGACTGAATGCTTTCATCAATGCACAGGGGCGCCCTGCGGTTGCCATGTGTTCGGTGTTGATAGGGGCTTTGTTGAATATTATTCTTGATCCTATATTCATATTCTGGTTGGATATGGGAGTGAAAGGCGCTGCGTTGGCTACGGTGCTGTCGCAGGCTTGCAGTGCGGTGTGGGTGCTGTCCTTCCTATTCTCACGGCGCGCTTCCCTGCCTTTGGAAAGGCGGTATATGAAGCTGGAAAAGAGTATCGTGCTCTCCATGTTGGCGCTCGGCGTATCGCCTTTTATCATGGCGAGTACGGAAAGCCTGGTGGGGTTTGTGCTCAACAGCAGTCTGAAAGAATTCGGAGATATCTATGTCAGTGCGCTTACCGTCCTGCAAACGTCTATGCAGTTTGCCAGCGTGCCGCTGACGGGGTTTGCGCAGGGGGTTGTTCCGGTGGCAAGCTATAACTACGGGCATGGCGACAAGCAGCGTGTGAAGGAGTGCTTCCGGATTGCGCTGATTACAATGTTTTCTTTCAATCTCGTCCTGATGCTGTTTATGATTTGCTTCCCTGCGATTGTGGCATCCGCCTTTACGAGCGATGCAAGGCTGATAGAAACTGTTCGCTGGACGATGCCTGTATTCTTGGGCGGTATGACGATTTTCGGTTTACAGCGTGCCTGTCAGAATATGTTCGTGGCGTTGGGGCAGGCCAGAATATCCATTTTCATAGCATTGCTGCGTAAGGTAATCCTGCTGATACCGTTGGCGTTGATACTGCCGCATTTTATGGGAGTAGCAGGTGTATATGCGGCAGAAGCCATATCCGATGCTACGGCTGCCATTTGCTGTACGCTGCTGTTTTTCTGGCAGTTCCCTAAAATACTGAGAAGAATAAAAAGTAAAAGCCTGTCTGAATAAGGTACGTTCTTATTATGGCATTCCGTCTCTTTTCGCTTTGTTGAGGATGCTTGCTTCCCTTATTTGTTCTCGTCATTCCCGGTTCGGATATGTTGAATTGCATACCTCTCTAATTTCAGAATCAATGATTCGGGTATAAATATCCGTAAATCATATACAATTCGGTTTGCGTAATCGTGGTAATTTTGCAATTGGAAAACAACCGGAAATATCAATAACTTCATACGGTAAATGGAATGACTATGAACAGGATTCTTTTAATTTCAGTATTCAGTATCTTAACTTTCAATATTATGGCACAGGAGAAAATAGTACAGACAGCCGGGCGTACCCGATTAGGAGAGTTCGCCCCTAAATTTGCGGAGCTCAACGACGATGTTCTTTTCGGAGAAGTGTGGAGCCGCACCGACAAGCTTGGTCTGCGCGACCGTAGTTTAGTAACCGTTACCTCACTTATCAGTCAGGGTATTACAGACAATTCGCTCATATTTCATCTGCAGTCGGCAAAGAAGAACGGCATTACCCGTACTGAGATTGCCGAAATCATTACCCACATCGGTTTTTATGCCGGTTGGCCGAAAGCATGGGCGGCGTTCAATCTGGCAAAAGACGTATGGGCGGAAGATGCCGTTGGTGAAGATGCTAAAGCCGCTTTCCAGCGCGGAATGATTTTTCCTGTCGGCGAACCGAACACTGCATACGCGAAGTATTTCACCGGCAACAGTTACCTTGCTCCCATTTCGCGCGAGCAGGTGAATATATCCAATGTTACGTTTGAACCTCGTTGCCGCAATAACTGGCACATCCATCGTGCCAAAAGTGGTGGCGGACAAATGCTGATTGGCGTAGCCGGACGCGGCTGGTATCAGGAAGAGGGGAAACCTGCCGTGGAAATTCTCCCGGGCACGGTTATCCGTATTCCGGCAAACGTCAAGCACTGGCATGGAGCTGCTGCAGACTGTTGGTTTGCTCATCTGGCTTTCGAGGTTCCCGGTGAAAGTGCTTTCAATGAATGGCTCGAACCGGTGACGGACGAAGAGTATGATAACCTCGAAACAAATAAGCGGTAATTGCGACCGAGTCTATTTCTTCTTTCTTCTTGAGGAAACGAGTGTCTCAACAAATATACGTAAACGTATGATAGGCATAAGGAGATGCTCAGGTCACCCCATCGTGACAAATAAAAAAATCAAATCATAACAAAATGAAACAATTTATATTGGTAATTATGAGTTTACTAACTTTCAGTTGCTCATCGAAAGCACAAAAACAGACAACGGATACCGGTATGCAATCCGATAAGAAAATTCTCGTGGCCTATTTCTCCTGCACCGGAACTACGGAAAAAATTGCCGGTGCCATTGCTCAAGCTGTTAACGGTAAGCTGTATCGGATTACTCCGGCTGTAGCCTACACTTCGGCAGACCTTAATTGGAATAACAAAGCAAGCCGTAGTTCGGTAGAAATGGCGGATGAAAATTCACGTCCTGCATTGGGTGGGGAAACACTCAATCTGAAAGATTACGACGTAGTATTCCTCGGTTATCCGATATGGTGGGATTTGTGTCCTCGTCCGGTCAATACATTTCTTGAGAAATATGACTTCTCCGGTAAGGCCGTCATTCCATTTGCCACTTCCGGCGGCAGTTCTATTACAGGTAGCGTGAAACAGCTCAAGGCGCTATATCCTCAAATCGGATGGCAGGCAGGACGGCTATGCAATGGAAGTGCAAAGCAAGCAGGGGATTGGGCAAAGCGGGTAATCAGTGTAGAATAGAATACCATACCATTGTAACTGCCCAATATCACCAGATTCACCGATGATCGTCATTGGTTTTTTAGTATTACCTTATCAGCTATAGTAAATTGACTCAATAAATCAAGTTCATCATGAAATATACTATAATTAGGGATATCCAGTAAATGTCCCTAAAAAATAAGATGGCATATGAAGATGATAGAGCATAACCACTTCATATGCCATTTTTATAGTCATTTTTCTGTGCTTTCTCACATAATTCTATCCGCAAGGATATGAAGTTCTGGAAAGAGCCTGATGCTTTCTTCTGATTGTGTGAGTAAAATCATATCATGCTGCTTTAGCCGTTCTGTTTATTTCCTTGTACTGATGTATTTTACAATCTCCGCTCCTTTAAAATAAATAACCAGCGAACTGACAATAATCAGCATTCCCGCTACCGTACTGAATGTGGGGTATTCTCCCGCAAGCATTATCCAACTTAATACAGCTCCGAGAATCGGGTTGATAAGGCGGCACATATTGATGTCGCTGACTTTTGCTCCTTTGCTTTGCAACGCCATAAACCAGAAGCTGAATGCAAAGACGGAAATAAATACGAGGATGCCCAGGCTGATATAAAATCCGGCAGGCTTGCCGATGAAAGAGTGATAACCTTCCGTGCCCAGTCCTATGACGTAGATAAGGGCGCCACCGAAAAACATCTGTACGGCATTCAGGAAGATAGGATTGACCTTGCCTTTCTCTTCGGATACGGAGATGGCGGAATAGCCCTGAAAGATAATGCTGAGCAACAGTAGTATGATACCTGTGATGCCTTTCCAGTCCAGCGGTTCACCGTTGCTGCCCATCCCTACAATCAGCAAGAGGCCTGCAAGGCTGATGATGAGGCTGACGATTTTGTAACCGTTCAGTTTGTCGTTACTTGCCAGCAGATGGGCAAGCAGTACATTGATAAGCGGCGTCATGCCCATGATGATGGATGATATAGCCCCGCTTACGAAGTCCACTCCGAAATAAAAGGCCGTATAACCCATGAACATATTAATGAATATCAGATTGAGGAACAGTTTGCGGTGTTGTTTTATTTCCTGCCACATCCCCTTGTGCCAGGTATAGGCAAAAAGCAGAACGCCTACACTGGTGAAACGCAGCCCGGCAAAATTCATCGGAGTAAAATCATAACTGAGCCCTTGCTTGATGAACGGGTTTACGATGGCCCATAGCACAGATGCCAATATAGCGTATAGCAGTCCTTTTTTCATGCTTATAGAAAGTAGTTTGGTAAAATCGGGTGCAAAGATACGCCTTTCTTTTGAATTAAAAATTAAGCCAGCGTTTGAAAGCGGCGAGTTTCTCCTCGCTGATTGTGATTTTACTCTTATACGGCGGACGTACCGTTACCGATATTTTTCCGTTGAAGTAGGGTTCGGCATGGTCTATGGCATCGATGCACAGGATAATTTGCCGGTTGGCACGGAAGAAGCGGTCGGGATCCAGTTGTTCGGAAAGCTTATTCAACGAGAGGTCGAGTACATGTTCCTGATTGTTGCGGGTAACGGCAAAGGTCATTTTGTTCTCCGAATAAAAATAAGCTATATCGCTGACCTGCAAAGACCAGAAACGGTCGGCGCGGTATATGAGGAAACGGGTGCGGTATTGCTTTTCTTTGGATTGCAGGGCATCCAGCAGAGTTGCCAGATAGTCGTCGGGACGGGGATTGCTGCACTGCTGCAAGTGTTCGTATTTATCAATGGCTTCCTGCAAACGCTGCTCATCTATCGGCTTCAGGATATAGTCGATGCTGTTGACGGTGAAAGCACGGACTGCATACTGGTCGTAAGCGGTGGTAAAGATGATGGTGGATGAGGGATGAGCTGCCGACAGAAAGTCGAACGAGTTGCCGTCGGCAAGTTGTATGTCGAGGAAGAGAAGGTCGGGGTGGGGATGCGTGGAAAACCACTCGGTAGCTTCTTCCACACTGCCGGGAATTACGGTGATGTCCCATTCCGGGCGCAGGCGGGCAATCATGGAATGCAGCAGGCGGGCAGCAGGAATCTCGTCTTCAATGATGGCAATAGCAGGCTTATTCATATAGTAAAGGGACTTTTACAGTAAATTTTTCGGTTTCGTTCTTGATAATGATTTTCTTGCCCGACATCAGTTCGCAACGTTTGGCAAGGTTTTCCAGTCCTATTCCGGATGATGCGACACTCTTTTTGGGGTGTATCGGATTGCTGACGGACAGATAATCATCTTCGATGCGGATAGTGATAACCATAGGTTTGCCGGGAGTGATGGAATTGTGTTTGATTACATTCTCTACCAATAATTGCAGCGTGAGGGGCGGCAGCATCTTTTCCGCATATTCCGCAGGAACGTTGTTTTGGCACGTAAGGCAGTTGCCCAGACGGACCTCGTGCAGGAAAAGGTACGAACGGATAAATTCCAGCTCTTCACCGAGCGTCACCAGTGTCTTGTCCTGGCTTTGCAGCACGTAACGGTAAACACTGGACAGGTGCTTGGTGAAGTGTACCGCATTTTGGGGGTTATACTCAATTTCAGCTATAAGCGTGTTGAGGCTGTTGAACAGAAAATGAGGATTGAGCTGGTTTTGCAGGGCGGTGTAGCGTGCCGTGTCGTTTTCAGCCTGCAATACAGCCGCCCGTTGTTGCAGCCTCAACGCCTTTTGGGTAGAACGGTTTGCCAGTAATAATCCCAAGATAACAAGTTCCACAAGCCAGATGGTAATCAGCATCCACCATCCTCTTGGCTGAATGGAGAACGGATTGGCTGCTCCCGCCAGTATTTTGGCGCTAACAAGCAGCCCGTAGTTCAGCAACAGGAAGAGCGACATGCCTGCCAGATAGATGACGGGAATTTTCCACCGTGAACGCATATTTACGGCATACTGTGTATTAATCCATGAACTGAGGCGGAGGGTAGCATATCCCAGCACATTGAATGCCAGGATAAAATAGATGAACGCTCCGCGGGAATAGAGTGCATCGGCAATATGAGGAGACAGATTGGTGTAGTCTACCAGCAGGAAGTAGGAGAACGCTCCTAATCCGGAGAACAGAATGCCGTATATCAGATTATTCCATTTCATGAGGGACAAAGTTATAATGTTTTGGGAAAACTCAATAGCTGTGCAATGCTTTTATCAGGCCGGAGTAGGAGCCTTGTGCCGAAACTTTGGCTTGTACGTAGTTTATTTGCGAGGCTTGCCGGTAGTTCTGGGCTTCAATGACTTCCATGATGGAGATTTTCCCCTCTTCATAACGTTCCAGTGCCTTCTGTTCGTTTTCACGTGCTTTCTCAAGGGAACTTCCGGTGAGGTCCACCTGTTTTATGGCTTGTGCAAGAGAAGTGCGGGCGGTTTGTATTTCGAGGTTTACGTTATCCGTCACTTTATTGAGATAGTCGTTTGCCATGCCTACTTTCCAGGCGGAAGAGCGTTTTTCATTGCGCCGTTTGCCCCATTCGAAAATAGGAACGGACAACTTGGCGTATATGGCATAGTTAGGGTCGAGGTCGGTTTTGAAGTCATAGCCGGGTGAGGAATAGCTGCCGTCTATTCCGACATACAGTTGCGGCTTGTATTTGGAGTCCGTCAGCTTACCCTGGCTTTCGGCTATTTTTATTTGGTCGTGCGCCATAAGCAGTTCGGGACGGTTGCTGCCGTCGGATGCCGGCAGGCTGTCGGATGGAAGCACTACGGGAATGGACTCCTGCACTTCGGTCTCGGATTCGAGCGGCATCCCTATCAGGGAGTTGAGCGCCATGCGTCCGGTCTCAAAACTGTTACGTGCCTGCAATACCTGGTATTCGGCTTCATTGAGTTTGACTTCTGCCATGAGCAGGTCTTGAGGGTCGACAAGTCCCACCTCAACGCGTTCGCGGATGGTGCGCGCCAGTGAAGCGACCGAGTTGCGGTAGTCTGTGGCTATGTTCATCAGTTCCCGGCGGGCTACGGCATTCCAGTATTGCATATCCGTCTGGTAGCATACGGAGGAGTGGAGCAGTTCCGCCTGATGAACATTCATGGATTGTTGGTGCTTTGCCAGCCGGATGGATTCGCGGATGCGTCCGCCGGTGTAGAGAGGCTGCATCAACGAGAGGGATGCGCCGTATTTCATGTCACGCCCTTCGAAAGTGAGAGGATTGCTTTGGGGCAGGTTCACGGTAAGTTCGATGGGATTTCCGGTGTACTGGAAGTTTGCGTCTCCCGACAGCTTGGGCTTTAAATCGGCTTTAGCGGCTTTTATCAGCTCCATGCTGGAAGCTATGTTCTTGTCTGCCGCACGCAAGTCGTGGTTATAGTCCAGAGCCATTGCCCTATATTTCTCCAGCAGGGAATCCTGCTGGGAAAATACGGGTTGAACACACAAATAAAAAAGTAATAAAGTATAGAATGTCTTCATGCTTACTTATTGATTTTTATACGATAAAACAGGATATATAATGCCGGAGTGACAAACAGCGTCAGCAAAGTGGCGAATGTCAGTCCGAAGATAATTGTAGCTGCCATCCCGCCGAAAGCAATATCAAACAGCAACGGAACCATACCGAGAATGGTGGTCGTGGCAGCCATTAGTACGGGACGGGTACGCGAAACGGTGGATTCTATCACGGCTGTGTAAGCAGGAACTCCTTCGCGGCGCTGAATGTTGATTTCGTCTATCAGCACGATAACGTTTTTGATAATCATACCCAGCAATCCCAGCCAGCCGGCAATGGGGAAGAAGCCGAAATCGAATCCGGTGAGCAGCATTCCTACGGCGACACCTATCAGTGACAGGGGAAGTATGCACAGGATGATGATGGGCTGGCGGAAGTTGCCGAACAGCGCCACCAGAATTACAATCAGCATGAGGAATGCCAGCGGGAAGTATTTGGCAATCGCTTCCATGGCTTCACCCTGGTCTTTGTACTGCGAATCCCAAAAGAATGTATAACCCGGCGGTAGCGGCATTGCCTCTATCTCACTGCGTATTTCCCCGTGTACCTCTGCCATGGTATGCCCAGGTTTTACGCCGCACATGGCAGCCATGCTGAGTTGGCGGTTATAGGTACGCATCTGCGGAAATTCCCACGTTGTTTCAATGCGTTCCGTCACTTGCGATAAGGGAGCCGAGCGTTCGCCGTTCCATACGGAGAAGTTGCCCAGGGAAGCCGCATCCGTAATGTCGTATCCTTCGGACTTCAGCAGAACAGGGACTTTCTTCTCGTTATCCCGATAGATGCCTACCGGTACACCGTCGCTGATGGATTTGACGGATTGCATCATCTGCGCTTTGGTGATGCCCAGTTCGCCGGCTTTTACCGGATCGTAGACGGGGCGTAGCATCAATGCCATATTTCCCCATTCGTTACGGGCATCCGCTACTTTAGGATTGCGGCGCATAATTTCGATGGCCTGCCCTACGAGCGAATCGAGCACTGCCGGGTCGGGACCCAGGAAGCGGGCTTCGATAACGGCTTCCGTCAGCGGGCTCAGTTCGAATTTGTTTACTTTGATGAGCGGTCCGGGAAATTTCAGGCGGATAGAGTCCTGCAATGCGGCGTTGAGCCGGCGCGACTCTTCCGAAGTATGGCACTTCACAAGCAGTTGTGTATAGTTGGACTGAGGTCCGAATGCTACGTTCGACAGATAATAGCGGGGTGGGGTCCTGCCGATGAAGGTAGATACCATTTCCGCTTCCCCGTGTGTACGGATATATGCTGCCATTTCTTCCGCCAGCTTCCCGGTTTCGTCGATGTTGGAACCTTCGGGCAGCCATACGTCTACGGTAAAATATTGCTTGTCCAGTGCAGGTACGAATACTTTGGGGATGAACTTGAAGCTCCATGCAGAGAGTACCAGCAGTAAGACCATGCAGGCTATTGTGGCATAGCGATGTTTGATGACCCAGCGCAGGGAACGGCGGAACATATTGTAATACTTTCCGTCGAACAGGGCGCTTTTCAGCTCTTCCGGCCGGGGACGGCGTACAAATTCCTGAATGAAGAACGGAGTTTGCGTCAGTGCGAACACCCAGCTGAACATCAGCGAAACCCCGATAACGATTACCAGCGAGGAAAGCAGCTCACCGGTAATGTGGGGTGAAAAATAAATGGGCAGGAACGTCAATATGGCAATGACGGTTGCCGCCAGCAACGGCAGGGCAGTGGAGGAACAGGCGCGCATGATGGCAATCCGCTTTCTCATGCCCCGTTGCATGTTTACCAGTGCGGAGTCGGACACCACAATGGCATTATCCACCAGCATGCCCATGGCGATGATGATAGCAGCCAATGACATGCGTTGAAGTGCGATGTCGGTGCATAACATCACTATCAGGGTGGCAAAAATGGAGAATACCAGTCCGCTGCCTATCAGCAATCCGTTTTTGAAACCGATAAAAAAGAGCAGGATTGCCACTACGGTAAGTACGGATATGATGAGGTTGAGGATAAAACCCTGGTTGGCGACTGCCGATTCGTAGCCCTGGTCGTACAGGGTTACAAGTTCGAAGCCTTCGGGCATGCTGCCCGACATCTGTTGGAGCGATTCCTTGACGGCGGCTGCCATATCGACCACATTTCCGGTGGGAACGGTGGAAATGGCGATGCCGACAGCGGGTTGTCCGTTGATGCGCATCAGGTTGCTTGCCGGGGTCTGGTAGCTTTCTTCAATCCGGGTAATGTCCGCGAGCCGGAAATGCTCTCCGGTGCGCGATACGATTGTAAGGTTGCGTATGTCGTCCAGCGAATAGAAATTTCCGGTGGACTCGATACGCAGGCGGTTGGAACCGACGTCTATGCCGCCGGCATCCACAACTTTGTTCTGAGCCTCGAACGCGCGGGCGATGTCGGCCATCGTGATGCCGCTACGGGCCATGACGGAGGGACTTACGGAAATGTCTATCGTAGGTGTCTGTGTTCCGTAAATCTCTACTTTGGCAACATCCTTTACTTTCAGAATTTCATTCTTTATCAGTTTGGCTTCATCTTCAAGTTCGCGGTAGCTGTGTCCGCTTCCGGTAAGCCCGTAAAAAACGCCCAGCACATCGCCGAAGTCATCATTCACAACAGAGGGACCGGCGCCTTCGGGCAGCTTGCTCTGTACGTCGTTTACTTTGCGGCGCAGTTTGTCCCAAAGTTGCTGCATTTCGTCGGCACGGGTTTCTTTCTTTACATAAACGGTGATTTTGGACAGTCCTGCACGGTTCTCCGTTTTCAGGTAATAGAGTTCACCCAATGCCTGGATGGACTCTTCCAGTACATCCGTAACCTGTGACTGTACTTCCGAGGGAGAAGCTCCCGGATAGGGAGTCAATACCAGTGCCTGTTTAATGGTGAACGGAGCATCTTCCAGCTTGCCCATTTTGACGTACGCCAGCAATCCGCCTGCCAATACTAATACCAACAGCAGGATTGTGACGGGCTTTTTCGATAAAAAGTATTTTACCAGTTTCATAATTACTTGTCTTTAGAGGTAATGTCTACTTTCATGCCGTCCGAGAGGAAACGCAGACCGCTTGTTGCGAGGGTTTCTCCTATTTGCAGTCCGTCTGCAATCTGTACCAGTCCGTCGGGCAGCAATTTGGCTACTGTTACTTTACGGCGGCTGACTTGCGATGTGGCAGGATTAACCACCCATACATAATCGCCCGTGGAAGGCCGGTGACAGAGTGCCGCCTGGGAGATGCAGAAACCGGCGGCACTCTCTGCCTGCGGTGTGTCCAGAATCGCTTTGCCGGACATGCCTGCAAGCAGTTTACCACCTTCATTGGGCAATATGGCTGTAAGCAGATAGGACAGATTGTTGCGGGTAGTGCCTTTGGACACCTCTATGACCTTGGCCCGGTAGGTCTGTCCGGGGATGGCGTCGAAGCATATCCGTATGCTGTCCGACGACTGTGCCGCATAGGCTATTTCCTGCGGTACATATATTTCTATCCTTAGCTGATGTATGTCGATAAGGGATACGACCGGTTGGGTTGCCTTGACATCCTGGAATTTTTCGATGTACACTTCACCTACATATCCGGTGAAAGGGGCTGTAAGGCGGGTATCTTCCAGTTCGCATACGGCGGTATCAAAGGCTGTTTTGGCGGAGATATAATCGGCTTTTGCCTTTTCGTAGGTGCTGGCAGAGATGTTCTCTTTCCGGTATAGCGCCTCTATGCGTTCGAATTCGGCCTTGCTTTGGCGGTAAACGGCTTCGGCGCGTTCTTTGCGGATGCGGAAATCGCGCGGGTCTATCTCTGCAATGATGTTTCCTCGTTCGTATCGGTTACCGGCATACACGTCGAAGCGGTCGATAGGCCCGCCTACCCGGAATGACAGTTCGCTGGTGCGGAACGGCCGGGCTATGAAAGGGAACTCTTTATTGCCGTTTTGGGGCAATGCAGTAACTTGGGAAGTGCTGACTGACAGCTCTTGCTTGTCTTGGGTATCCTTGCCGCCGCAAGCATGGAACAGCAGGGCAAGAACAGACAATAGGATAACGGGTACTTTTGTTCTCATATATATATCATTCTGATTTTTTTCCAAAAGTACGGAAGGACACACTGTTTTGCCGGGAAATAATTTCCGAAGCCGGGAAACTTAACGCTGGAAAAGGGGAAATAAGGGATAAAAGGGGGATGGACCAAAAACGGGAAAAGGCTGATTTGTTTCTTTTCAGGCACGGAATTACGCGGGAAAAAGATAGAGCAAAACCTGGTGGCAGAAGGTAGAAAAGAACAAAGCGGAGTGAAGGCAAACAGCCTGCTCCGCTTTAAATAAAAAGACATTGAAAAGGGTATTGCAAAGAATAGTTTAGTTCTCGTCCGTTTTAAAGTCAATGGTTTTGTAATATTCGCCGTCGTGCAAACTTTTTACACGGATATTGAGTCCGGTTTTTCCGGGTATCCGGTCTGCTATCTTATCCAGTTTGAAAGAGACAAGCCCTTGTCCCGGCATGAGCGGCTCGTCACCGTAAGCATTCTGGCGGAATTCCAGCGTAATATATCCCTCTTTGTCATTCTTGCCGTCGGATGCTTCGTTGACTATGAGGTTCAGCATATGTTTTTTATCATTGCTGTTGCTGTGGTATAGCTGGTATTGGATGTTCAGGTAGTTGTCCGTAATCCACATATTGTTGATGTTGATGCGGTCGTCGCCGATGCTGTCGGCCTTTTCGGCAGGCATGAAATAAATGTCTTTGGTAAGGATATTCTCTACATGGTTGATTTTGGCATTGTAATCGTAGCCGGTTACTTCTTCATCCAGCAGGTTGAAATATACAAAGGCGCGCTGTCCTTCCACCAAGGTATAGTTATCCACTTGGGCAGTGTCACCGGGAAACATTTTGGTTCCTTCATCGAGTGCGAAGTAGTAGTCTTTTCCGTCAATTATTCGCACTGTGCCGATGGCGAGCAACGGGTGTTCGTCATCATCCCAATCGTCCAGGCAGGATTGCAGTACGGGAGTGGTGATGAACAACAGCAGAAATGCGGCTAATATCGTTCTGAACTTTTTCATAAGTAGAGGTTTTGTTATTGGTTCTGTTTTAGGTTTTGTATTCAGAAAATGCCGGGATTGCACAAATACTGCTTATAAGAATGTTAAAGAAAATAAAGAATAAATTTCCTATCTGCCGGATGCAGTATTTTTGTGCCCGTTGCATTTATAAGGTAAACACGTGTTAAAAGAGAGGATGGAAGAACAGGTATTGGCAGAACGTTGCAGGCAAGGCGACAACCTTGCCCGCAAAGAACTGTACGAACAGTATGCGGGGCGGATGCTCGGCGTATGTTTGCGTTACGCCGGTGACCGGGAAACTGCACAGGATTTGATGCATGACGGTTTCCTGAAGCTCTTCGACTCTTTCGATAAGTTCACTTGGCGGGGAGAGGGTTCTTTGCGGGCTTGGATGGAACGTGTAATGGTGAATACGGTATTGCAGTATTTGCGGAAGAATGATGTGATGAGCCAGTCCGCTGCCCTGGACGATGTGCCGGAGACGTATGAGGAGCCGGATGCTTCGGCGGTGGATACTATTCCTCAAAAGGTATTGATGCAGTTTATAAGCGAGCTTCCCGCCGGTTATCGTACCGTATTCAACCTGTTTGTTTTTGAAGATAAATCTCATAAGGAGATTGCCCGGTTGCTGGGTATCAACGAAAAGTCATCGGCTTCACAACTGGTACGTGCCAAAGCTGCTTTGGCTGCCAAGGTGAAGGAGTGGATGAAAAGAAACGCATAAATGGAGAAATGTATGGAAGATGAATTGTGGATGCGAAAGATAAAGGAGCGGTTGGACGATTATTCCGAACCGCTGCCCGTTTCCGGCTGGGAACGGCTTGAGAAGGATTTGTCCGTTTCGAAGCCTCCGGTAGCCGGAAAACGGCGGATTATACCTTTCCGCCGCTGGGCTGTAGCTGCGGCTGCGGCACTGCTCGTTGCGGTGTCGTCGGTGAGTGTATGGTTGCTCCAAAGCCCTGTGGGAGAGGAGATGCGGAATATGACTGCACCTGCGTTGGCTGCCGTGCCGGACAAGCTGCCGGAGCAACAGACGCCTTCAGTACGGACAGAGATAACAGAACCCGACTATCGCGCACAGAAACAGGAATCTCCGGCGGATACGAACCGGCGTTCCTTGCTGGCACAACAACTGAATACCGTAGATGAAACGGAGCGGGAAACGGCCATCCAATCCTTGGGCGCAGAGCCGGAAGTTCAGACTGGGAACGCACAGAAACCGACTGCGGAGTCGGCACGGGTAAATCAGGAAGCAGCAGAAGAGAGAAGGGAAGAGGAGCGTACGGAAAAGATTGAGCGTCGCCGCCCGTCAGGCAGAGACAAATTGCATTTGCCGGTTGGCGGAGCGAAGCGGGAGCAGTCGCGTGGCTGGTCGGTCGGATTGGCAGTAGGAAATACGGGCGGATTGATTTCGGGAAGCAGTATAAGTGAAAGCGGGCTGCTTCAAAATGGACAGAACTTCGGTGTTTCCGGCGGAAGGGTAGACCTCACCACAATGTCTGACGGGATAATGGAAGTGCCGGAAGGGCAGGAGCTTGTCTTTAAAGATGGCATACCTTATCTGCAGAGGAGTTCCGGACAGGTGGTGGACATAGACCATAAACAGCCATTGTCTTTCGGCTTCTCGGTACGTAAAGGGCTTGCACGGGGTTTCTCCGTGGAAACGGGCTTAACGTATACGTACCTCGCTTCGGATGTGAAATTTGCCGGAAGTTCGAAAACAGTCAGCCAGAAATTGCATTATTTGGGTATTCCTTTGCGTGCCAACTGGAACTTTGTAGATAAGAAGTCCTTTATCATGTATGTTTCTGCCGGCGGCGCCATGGAAAAATGCGTTTACGGAAAAATAGGGAGCAAAAACGAAACCGTGAAACCGCTGCAATTCTCTGTAATGGGAGCTGTGGGTGCACAGTATAATATAAGTAGCAGAGTCGGCATTTATGTAGAACCGGGAGTGTCTTATTTCTTTGACGACGGTTCGGACATTGAGACTATACGAAAAGAAAATCCCTGTAACTTTACCTTACAGGGTGGAATACGGTTAACTTACTGATTAAATTGATAGTTGAGAATTAAAAATTGAGAAACGGGCTGCGCTATAAAGTCTTTATCGGTATAAAAAACGGTTTCATTATTATGGCGCAGCCCGTTTCTCTATTTTTAATTCTCAATTTACCACTACTGTGGGAAAGTACTCTTTAAAGAGTTTTTCGGCTCGTTCCAGTTGTGCGGGGGTATTCTCTACTACTTCTTTTAACTGATAATCCCAGCCCATAGCTTCGTATTTATGCACCCCTAAGCGGTGGTAGGGAAGTATTTCCACCCGTTGTATGCTTTGGTATTTGCCGAGCTGTTCGCCCATGCTGCATATGTCTTCTTCAAAATCACTATATCCCGGTACCAGGACATAGCGCAGCCAAAACGGATGTCCCTGTTGTTCCAGCCAGGCAGCGGTGCGCAGGGTTTGTTCGTTGCTGCGTCCGGTCAGGGTACGGTGGCGTTCGGGATTGAATTCTTTGATATCGAGCAATACCAAGTCCGTCAGACTTAACAATTCCTCAACTTTGTCGTTCCAGATTCCGCCGTTGGTGTCAAGACAGATGTGGATGCCGTTTGCTTTCAAGTCTTTGAACAGTGGTATCAATGCCTCTGCCTGCAAGGTAGGTTCACCGCCGGAGAAAGTAATTCCCCCTTTTTTCCCGAAGAAAGCTTTTTGGCTGACAGCCATTTGCAGGATTTCACCGGCAGAAGTAGGAGTACCGCCCTTTACATCTATTGTATCGGGGTTGGCACAATACAGGCAACGGAAAGGACAGCCCTGAAGGAATACGACAAGCCGCAGCCCCGGACCATCGAAAGTGCCCATTGATTCGTATGAATGAACATTAATCATAATAGTGTATTATAAGCAAAGAATGTAGTAAAAAAGAAAGCACGGACTACAGGGGTGTTACTCCGGATTTTTGCTTAATCCGTGAAATCCGTGTAATCCGTGCTTTAAAAGGTTATGTATCCGGTTTACCGATTACATTCTTTCGTGGAAACTGCGGCTGATAACTTCCAGTTGGTGTTCGCGGCTCAGTTTCACGAAGTTTACGGCATATCCGGAAACGCGGATGGTGAGTTGCGGATATTTCTCCGGATGTTCCATGGCGTCTTCCAGCATTTCACGGTTCAGTACGTTCACGTTGAGGTGGTGTGCACCTTTGGTGAAGTAACCGTCCATCATGGTAACCAGATTCTCTACGCGTTCCTCGGCAGTGGGACCCAATGATTTCGGAACGATGGAGAATGTGTTGCTGATACCGTCCTGTGAGTCGCGGTAGCGCAGTTTGGCTACGGAACTCAAAGAGGCGATGGCACCGTTCTTGTCGCGTCCGTGCATCGGGTTGGCTCCCGGAGCGAAAGCAACACCTTTGGCGCGTCCGTCGGGAGTGGCTCCGGTCTTCTTACCGTACATCACGTTGGATGTGATGGTCAGGAGCGACAGGGTAGGACGGGCGTTCTTGTAAACGGGCAGCTTCTTCAACTCTTCGCTGAAGTAGTACACCAGGTCTACACCAAGGTGGTCTACACGGTCGTCGTTGTTGCCGAAGCACGGGAAAGAACCTTCGATGTCGAAACCTTCCGTCAGGCCGATGTCGTTACGGCGTGCCGTTACTTTGGCGTATTTGATGGCAGACAATGAGTCGATGGCAATGGAAAGTCCGGCTACGCCGTATGCAAGGTTGATGCGCGGGTCTGTATCTACGAATGCCATTTGGGCTTTTTCGTAATAATACTTGTCGTGCATGTAGTGGATGATGTTCATTGCTTCGTTGTAAACGCGGGCAATCTCCGTCAGCACTTTCTTGTAGTTGTTCATTACCTCTTCAAAGTTCAGCGTATCGTGAGTCAGCACGGGGATACCTTTCACCATTACAGTTCCGGTGTTTTCGCAACGTCCGCCGTTGATGGCAAGCAGCAATGCTTTGGCAAGGTTGGCGCGTGCGCCGAAGAACTGGATTTGCTTACCGATGGCCTGGTAGGATACGCAGCAGGCGATACCGTAGTCGTCGCAGTTGCGTACCTCGCGCATCAGGTTGTCGTTCTCGTACTGGATAGAGCTGGTATCTACGGATACTTTGGCACAGAATTCCTTGAAACCTTCCGGCAGTTCGGGGCTCCACAGCACAGTCATGTTAGGCTCGGGAGACGGGCCGAGGTTGTACAATGTTTGCAGGAAGCGGAAAGAGGTTTTTGTCACCTTTACGCGACCGTCGTTGAAGCGTCCGCCGATAGCTTCGGTAACCCAGGTGGGATCTCCGGCGAAGATGTCATTGTAGGATTGCATACGCAGGTGGCGTACCATGCGCAGTTTGATGATGAACTGGTCAATCAGCTCCTGTGCAAAAGTTTCGTCAATCTTACCGTGAGCCAAATCATATTCAATGAAAATGTCAAGGAATGAAGATACATTACCCAATGACATGGCGGCACCGTCTTGTTCTTTTACAGCGGCAAGGTATGCCATGTATACCCACTGTACGGCTTCCTGAGCAGATGTGGCAGGGTGGCTAAGGTCGAGGCCGTAGTATTCGCCCATGGTCTTGATGTCCTTCAAGGCCTTGATTTGCTCTGCCACTTCTTCGCGCAGGCGGATGCGTGCTTCGGTCATAGGACCGGTCAGGTGGCGCAAGTCTTCCTGTTTGGCTTCGATGAGGCGGTCGATACCGTACAATGCCAGACGGCGGTAGTCACCGATGATACGTCCGCGTGCATAGTTGTCGGGAAGTCCGGTGAGGAAGCCCAATGAACGGAACGAACGGATTTCTTCGGTATATACATCGAATACGCCGTCGTTGTGTGTTTTGCGGTAGTGTGTAAAGATGTCTTTTACTTTATCGTCTACCTCCACGCCGTTTTCGCGGCATGCTTTTGCCACTACATTGATGCCGCCGAAAGGTTTGATGGCGCGTCTCAGCAGTTCATCTGTCTGCAAGCCTACGATAAGTTCGTTCTCCTTATCTATATAGCCTGCTTTGTGGGAAGTGATGGTAGATACTGTTGTATGATCTAATGAACGGACACCGTTATTGGCTCTTTCTTCTTCCAGTGCTTTCAGACAGAGGTTCCAGATATGCTTGGTGCGCTCCGTTGGTCCTTGCAGGAAAGATGCGTCTCCGGTGTAGGACGTGATGTTTTTACTAACGAAATCACTTACATTGATTTCTTTGCTCCAAAGCCCGTCAATAAAGGTTTTGTTTAATTCCATAATGTTCTTTTAATAAAAGTGATTAGATATGTTATCCTTTAGAGCGCGCAAAATTACGGAAAAATTTCCGTAATTACACAATAATATGGAGGATTTTTATGTTGAAGAGCATAAAATAGCTATTATTAGGTAGGAAGTACCACCGGGTATTAATTCGTGTCCGTCCGATTAATATCTGTACTCTTATCAACTATTATTATTTATGCTGAAATCTATTCGTCCCACAATAATTTCCCTTTCGTCCGACAGCTGTTTTATTTTCGTCCAACAGATGTCGGACGAAAATAAAACAGCTGTCGGACGAAAAGATTTTAGTAACATTTTATTAGTTCCTTTTATGCCGTATTTTTAGTTTTTGCGGATATGTGAATTATTTTATTCCGGATTTGTTTGCGAATTAAAAAAAGAAGCGCTATCTTTGCACCGCTTTAAGAGAAAAGCACTTCTTGAAAAAGAAGTTTTGGAGAGGTGGCAGAGTGGTCGATTGCGGCGGTCTTGAAAACCGTTGTACCGCGAGGTACCCGGGGTTCGAATCCCTGTCTCTCCGCTGGAAAGAATTGCAAAACAAAGAAAATCCCTGTAAATTAATACTTTACGGGGATTTTTTTGTTTTTGGTGCATGGCAAAAATAAGCATATCAAAGCATTCTTTCGGTGTACTATTCGGTGTACCTGGTCTTATGCTTACATATGTGATATCCTCATGCTCTCAAAAAAGATCAAGAACTTTTCAAAAAAGACGACGACGTTTTTAAAAAAGAACAGGAACTTTTTTAAAAACGTCTTGGTCTTTTTTATTGTTACCAATGCATCGTAAACCGTCATTCTGTGGAGGTACAGACCTTTCATGCGTACTTTTTGGGCTCAGCGGAAATATCTGGTTGGTAAGTTTTAAAATTAGCTATCTTTGCTTACCTTTGTTTTATGAAACCCGAACGACTCCTTCGTGCCATCCTTCCGGATGTGCTTATAGACAACTTTGATATTGTCAATTTCGACAAGAGTGCTGACCGTTTTGATATTTATCTTGATGAAAAAAAAGTTCAGCTAAAAGAAGATAAGACCAACCCGGATATCATATCCTATGGT